>SDBS01000738.1_pt1 | contig 32680 bp, 70 predicted proteins | sample 2277091 | NCBI WGS metagenome assembly SDBS01 (sample SAMN10404972, study PRJNA504765) | marine sediment metagenome | isolation source: marine sediment core GS10_PC15, 163 cmbsf | place: Arctic Ocean: Southern Knipovich Ridge | collected 2010 | reverse complement strand
AGGAATAAGATTAACGCCAACTATGATGGTAATGAAACCACCTATCATATTTCCAAGAACCATTTGTTTTTTTCAACTCCTAAATCATCTAAGAACAAAGGTAATATATAAAATACCTAGTTAGAATACCTAGAACCTAGAAAATTACTGATAATAAGGGAAAAAGAAATAGAATTAATTAAAATTGCCTAATTCTTAGTAAAAGCAACCTTAAACTAGGCCACTCTCCCTTAGAGCGCTTACACCTGTGCTTATTGCTGTGGCCATGATGGACAATGCAAAGAATAATGTCGTAAGGTCAAGCAAAGTAGAAGCTGCTCCGGTAACATTACCAGATTGAGCGGCTGCAACTTGATCAGCAACAGTAGGAATAAGATTAACACCAACTATGATGGTAATGAAACCACCTATCATATTTCCAAGAACCATTTGTTTTTTTCAACTCCTAAATCATCTAAGAACAAAGGTAATATATAAAATACCTAGTTATGTAGGTGTTTTATATATAACTTAGTATTACTTAATATATCATGGTTAAATATCCAATCCGTATATTAGTCTCTCTTGATAAAGACTTAGGAAATAGGCTTTTAAAGAGAGCAGAAGATGAAGAAAGAAGCCAAAGTAGTATAATCAGACAATTATTAAAGGATAATCTGCAAAATGACTCATAAATGTCAAATCTGCTATGGAATTTTTATTCCTGCCCCATATTCCCATGGTCAAAAGTATTGTTCAAAGAAATGTAGTAGAAAAGTATACTATTATTCTGAAAAGGGGAAGATACAACGCGAGAACAGATTAAAAAGAGTTATGTTAAGGTACCATAATGACCCAGAATTTAAGAAAAGGTGGCAAGAGAAGACTCATAGATATAGAATATCCCAAAAAGGTAGAGAAACTAAGTCAAAATCCCGGAAAGAATATCGAAAAAGTATAAATGGCATACTATCTGACTTCAAATATAGGCAATCTCCCCGGAGAAATGTATCTTTATTAAGATATAACCATTCGTTTAAGGGTAAATTGAACTCATTAAGGGCTTCACTAAAGAGAAGAGCTGCTTTTAATAGCATAATCCATCAATTTAGTGAATATGAATGGATAAATACCTTAAATAACGCTAATGGGATATGTAAAGAGTGTGATACATACGTTGGAATCAAGAAATTGACATTAGATCATATATATCCTATCTCAAAAGCCCTGCAGGACTACATTAAAACCAATATTAAGTGTGTTTATACCATAAAGGACGTTCAAGCCCTATGTTTAAGCTGTAATATATCCAAAAATGACCGAATACAACTAGAAAATTGAATTTTGCGGTGAAATATGCTCAAAAAAGGGGCTATATGTGGTGTTTTCCTGTGAAATTGTGGTTTGCGGAGTGCAGTATATTATAATATATTGAGATATAAAGGGTAAAATGGATGAAAAAGATGAGGGAACTAAAGATGAAGTTGCTTTTAATTTAGGATCTAGTGTACTAGAAATAATTGGGGACCTACTAAAAAAGGCCAATGATTATAGTCTTGGTGGTTACAATAGACTAGCTTTCCATACAATGCGGCAGATAACTCTCATCATTGATCCTAAATTATCAGAGCAACATAGAAATATATTAAGGCTTTATGAAAATTACTTTACTAGAATTGTTAAAAGTAATTCAAATGAAAATCTTACAACTCTGTATTTAAAATATCAGGGTTATATAATGGGCCTTTTACAAGCCGGTGGTTATTTAGTTCCTAGTAAAATAGATGAATCAAGTCTTTTTTAAAATGGTATTAATAACATATTCTCAAAAGTCTTTTCATATGGATGATACTTTACAGAGAGAATTAGTTAAGATGAAAGACCAGGTTTTAATTCATAATGATATGGGAGTAATTCTTATTGATGGAAGGCCAGGTAGTGGAAAAAGTACCCTAGCTGCGCAGATAGCTTTTGTTTTAACTGATGGTAAATTCTCAGTTGCTTATGAATCCTTTAATCAGAAACAAACATTTGACATTATGAAGAAAATGCAAGAAGGGGATTGTTGTATTATTGATGAAAGTTTTGATGTCATAAATAAAAGAACATCACAGACTTCTGCTAATATGCTAACAATAAATATGCTGCAGCAGATGAGGTCAAGGAAAGTTTTTATATTGATTTTATTACCTAGCTTCTATGATTTAGATAAAAATGTTTCTTTGTGGTTGGCATCAGCTTTGTTGCATTGTTATAGAAGCCCTGAACCTCTTGGTAGGCGTGGACAATATGTTGCTTATAACATAAAAGGTATTCAACGCTTATGGTTGTATGGTAGACAGAGCTATAGTTATTCTTTAAAAATAGTTAAACCAAATTTCAGAGCAAGATTTACTAAATATTTTCCCATTGATTATAGAAAATATGAAAATATGAAAAGAAAAGCATTAACAGAGGAACCTAAAGAAAAGACAGAAACTAATAGATATTATCAACAAAGAAATATTTTAATCAAGGAATTAAAAGATAATGGAGTATCAGTTCCAGACATATCTAAAAAGATTGGATTGAGAGATAGAAGTATTTATGATGCTTTAAAAACAGTTACTTCACCACAATCTCAATGACTTTCTTATTCTTAATCTTTATCAGGCCATAATCCTCCATCTCTTTTAGGAAAGTGTTCTGTATCTCTACCGGAACCATGTACCTGGAAAGGAATCTTCTTACACAAACTCTGTCTATTACTGTCTGGCCTACAGGAACATCTCTCAATAACTTGCTGCCTCTTTCTAATATCTTTCGGTGTATGTACTTATGAACTATGGGGATTCTATTATTCAGATTAATATTTCCTGTTAGGTTGTCTAACATTTATGATCCTCTTTGATTTTTAGTTAATTGAACTTGCGAGGTTGATTAACGAGGGAACAGACCCCCCCTTATAACCTTTCAATTATAAGCAACCTTTCGCATCAATTAACTAATTTCTTTTATGTTTTATAATATAGGTAACCATCTTTAATTGGTTTTTTAAATATAAAGATAGCTATAAAATTACAATGGTCTTTTTTGCTATCATACTCTATTGGTTCTACTGATTTTGTGATTATCTTCTTTATTTTATTATAGCCGATATAACAATATTTAAAATATGTAATACTATAATTAAATATTATTAGTTTCTTTCCTTCTATCTTATGTATTTTTGAAATCTTATTTTTTAAATTTATTTCATATGTTTTCCCTCTATTGGAGAAAGCATTGGTCTTTGGAAATGACTCCCTGGCAGTCTTGCTATATTTATGGATTAGTAAACTTATATAACCAAATAATATCATTCCACCTATTATACATAAAAAAAGAGTAGGGATAGATATAAAACTCTGTGCATAAATATTTAAATCAATCAATTCGTAACCATATCTGTTTGCCCACATATGAGGAAATCTATAACCAGATATTCCTCCTATAATGACTCCTATTATTATATATAAAGAGTGAGAGAAGAAAGTTAAATTTTCGTTATAGTTCTTACTAAGATAACGAAAAATAACTTCCTTCTTCTCTAAATCTATGTTTGTTTCTGCATTACTGAATTTCTTTCCAGATCTTATCATCCTATTTCTACTAAAGGGTCTCCATATATTTTTCCTTCCTGCATTACTTTCTTAATCTCTGCTTCTGTTGTTGGTTTACCTTTCCCTTCTAGATACTCTATTGCTTTTTCTTTATTCATTTTTCAACCTCCTCCTCTAAAGGAATTAATATTATTGATAAGTCTTGATTTATATATACTGGTGTATTTTGTTCTTCAAATGATATACAGGCATCAATATTCTTTCTTACATAGTCGCATGGGTTGTTATAGATTTCCCGGTAAGCTGCGCTGTCATGTGTGTAAGACCAGGCCACAAGTAGTATAGAGAAGATTACAATAAAGTTAATCCAGTCTCCTATTATTAGATTCTTTAGGTTTATATTTCTCCATCTTAGAGCTTCCCAGTTGAACTTTCTATGGAATGATGTTCCTAGAAATTCATATTCTCCTGTTTCTATATATAGCGGCAGCTTTGATATTGGCTTTCCTATTATTTCTTTATAGCAATGTGGACATTTTCTTGGCATTTTTATTTAACCTCCTTTCTTAAAATCGTCTAAAAAATCTGTAATCCAATCTACTCCTTTTAGTATAACTATACAACCTAAAAATAAGTGGAATAAATACAACCAAGTTCCTACAATATCTTTGTCTGGTAAATATGTGGTTATATATTTGGCACCAACTAATACCATAGTTAAACCACCAATTAATCCCATTATTAAAGCAAATATATCAAATTTCTTTCCACGTTTCATCTTCATTTCCTCCATTGACCTTTTGGTTTTTCACCAATAGGTATATTCGTTTGTAATTCTTCTGTTTCTATCTTCATCTTGTTCAATACTATGCTGCACATCAGATACATGATAATACTACCTGCCAAATAACTTACCCAATGCGGTACTGGAAGAACTACAAAGAATCCTGTAATGTATATAAAGATTAAAGCCAATAATATTAGTTGTGCTGTTCTGTTAAGTGAACTCATTTGTTTTCCCTCATATTTTTTTGTGATATAATATTAATATATATGCCCATAATATTCCTAAAGGTATTAATAAAAGTATATGATAAATCCCTTCTGGTTTAAAGTATCCAAGTGCAACTGACAATATCCAAAATAATAATAATATTAAATTAAATTTTGTAAATAAAAATTCTTTTATATTCATCTTACCATCCTATTATATATGTGTTATCAACCATATAAAATTCAATAATATCCATAATCCTAATAAAGCAAACTCCCTGCTTGGAAAATCATCTTCTTTTTTTGTTGAGGGCATTTTAAAATCCAAAATACTCTTTAAAATAAAATATCCAAAACAAACCCAATACTGCTGATATACTAACTATTAAACTAAACCATTTCAAATATATATTAACTTCTTCATTTCCTTTTTTTGTTGTGGGCATTTTTAACCTAGACATAACCTACCACCAATAAGGTAACTTACAACTAAACCAATAGACAATATTATTACCAATATTGATAAAATATTATTCTTTGTTTCAATATTCATCTTCCCATCATCCTCCTCTTATTATTATGTAATCTCATAGGTGTATCCCTACTTATTTCTTGCTCTTACTGCCAATGGGTATCCTATTATTGGCAATAATACTGAAAGGATTACTTTCATTGGCACTCCTGTAATTTGTGTAAACCTGTATGCTTCTTCTGGTGTTGCCCACATAGAAGTTTTCCACATTATAGCCCACATTATAGATGAAAATCCTATTGTAAGTACCAATGCTGTTATGTCCCATTCCACTTCTGATACTGCTTCCCACATTCCTAGTACTGGGTCCATCTCGTAGTATCTCAAAACAAAATATGCTATGATTAATATGACTACAAATATTGCTAGTTTCATCCATACAGTTATTTCCATTTTAATTATCCTCCTTACATTTTCCAAAATTTATTATGAGGAACAACTATTGATATTATTATTGTTCCACCAAAAAAAGTTATAGACAACATAACCATCACCCAACTCCAACCTAACGGGACAAACATACTTAAAGTTATACCAATAATAATCAGAGTTATATACCACACAATCAATAATATTTTACATGGTTTCATTCTAAACCGCATACAAACCTTTTGTTATTTTATTCATGCTTTCCAATCCGGATATTTTCTGGTTCTCCTTTCTCCATTCGCAGAATTGCAGATAAGAGATGGCGCCAACTAGTACCCCAAATCCCAGAGTTGATGTTGATGATAAAAGCGCTTCTCTGAAAGGGACCTGGACCAACAAAGATGCAGAAGCAGTTGAGGCCCCCAACATACCCCAGAAATGCCCTGCCCTCTTTGCTAGTGCATGGTCCATAGGTGTTAGTTTATTGAAGCCTTTCTTCCAGGCTTTCCAACTCTTTACTGGGTTTTGTCTAAAGATTAGCTTTGCCATTCTTGTTTGCCTCCCTCTTGTTCATGAAGTTTCATTGTAATTTTGAAAGTGTTACAATATTAACTATGTGTAACACATTTGGATATAGTTTAATCAAATTCTACAATCCCAGTTTTCTTATTCCTATTACGATTTGCCATGATTAGCTGTGCAATCTTGCCTATTTTATCATGATGTAACACATATCTTCCTATCTCCCACATCTGCTTTATAGCTGTGCTATCTTTTGATTGCTCTAATGCTCTCTTATCTGCATCCAAATTAAGTCTGTCCTGCTTATTGATACTGATAGTAAAGGTCTCTCTCTTGTCCTTATCCCTTTCCTCTTGCAGTCTTGTTGATGTAAATCCTTCACTCATCTTCCTTTCCATAAATATATAATAATTTCCCCTTTTGTTTTTTGTATCTCATATTTCTGTAATGTTTCCTCATTTGATTTTTTTGTTTTGTTATATGGTATCTGCATCTTGTCCGGGGATTGCCTTGCTTGTCTTTGGTTGCTTTCCTGTTGCAGTATTGACATATGCCCTGCTTCTTGTGCCTTTGCCTGTATCTTATTTGGGATGCTCCACTCATTTTACCTTAACCATCTTTATTATTGAGGATTGTTTATACATAATTCGTGCCAAAGGTTACCACAGGCTTTAGCCTGTTGGAGGAATCTGGCTCACCTCTTGGTTTTGAATATATCTTTTACGCCATTGATGGTATTTTAATGAATCTGGGGTTTCTGGTTGATTCCAATCATTCCAAAACTCTTTACCTTCTCTTTTACATCTGTCAAAAGATAAACTTGCATTATCAAAATCTATTGCCCATAAACCTTTATGTGTTGAATCACAAAACCCATATACCATTTGTTTCCATTCACCTTTACCAAAACCTATACTATATGAAATTAAACTTGATATAGCAATTACAATTAGTAATAATGCAATAGCAGTTACAATTTGTTCTTTATCCATCTTTTAGATACCCCCCCCTTTAGGGTGATTTATTTGGGAGTATGTCATTTGTTCCTCCAAAAAGTTTATTAGTATCATTATTAGTATCATTATAAACAAAACAATTAAATATAAGTCTGATCCTAAATGTTATACTATGGCAAAAGTAATTAAAGTTGGAAAAAGGTTTAAGGTTGTGCATGACATAACCGAAGTTCCTGTTGGGACTCCAAATACCTTTTCTAAAAGGGGAAAAGCTCTTACTAGAGCTATTGTAATTAGACGAAGGATAATGGGTAGGTAATTTTACCATTTAATTAACCTCTCTTGACTTGGTTCTTGTATTTTCTTTAATCGTATATATAATATTGGATGGCTCTTTGATAATCTTTCTTCCCAAGAAGTATAAGCAGTACAAGGCAAACAACCACATCTGGGATAAATACCTTTCCATTTTGTATAAACTTCATTAATTGGGATATTATTCTTTTTGATATAATCCCAAACATCCTTTACACTCCATAACATAATTGGGTGGTAATTCCACATTCCTGTAGATCTCGTAAACCATCTTTGAGAACAAAATTCTATATTGTCTTTGCTCATATAGGGTGCTTTCTTATTGTCATATCTCATTGCAAGTAAAGTTCTGGACATACTTTCACAAGCCTGTATTCCTGTTATGATTGTATTAACTCCTAACTCTTTTTGTAATATTAATGCAGGTCTTTCTTTTAGGTATTGACAACATTTAGGTGCATTACTTCCTTTTCCACCACCTTTTCTTACTGTAGGTAAACCCCAATAATTTACACATTGCCAAAAAGTTTTAAGAGGTTTTGTTTCGTAAAGATTTAAATTCCATTCTTTCTTCATTCTTTCTTTGTATTGTAAAGTTTCTGGAAATTCTACTCCTGTGTTTTCAAATATAACTTTAATGTTAGGATCATACTTCAAAGCCATATGTAGAACTGTTATACTATCCTTTCCAAAACTACAAGCTACTGCAATATGGGGACTATGTCTTTTTATTGATTGTTTAATTAAATCTTCTGCTTCAAACATTTTCTAAAACCACTCATTGAGTTTCTTTTGTGAAAGTCTTTTATTAATCTTCTTGAATATCTTATGAGCTTCTTCTACCATACCTACATGGGATTTGTAGTTCTCTGCAACGTAAGCTAAGTTATGGGCCATTGAGTTTAGAACTTCCATTGAATCTCTTATCATAAATGGCATACTCAAATACCATCTTTTCCATTCTTTGTCATTGGTTTCGGCTGTGAAGGGTTTTGGGCTGCTGTCAATCCATGCCTTTGCATCTATGTTATCTTTTGGAAATATCTTTTCTGCTTTCTTTCCTAAGTTGAGTTCAAACTTCTCCCCTTTCCTGTTCAGTCCTTTTGCATCCCTATCCTCTGTTGCCAGGTTCAAGTTCTTTGTCTCGCAGTTGAAAATATCCAATATAACATCTTCTTTCTTAAAATAATCATAAGCAAAGGCCCTCAATTTGAAAGCAAGGTTATCAACTTCATCTAAATCACTTATATTCCTGGTCTTTGGCCATATTGTTATGGATTTGTTATTGTTGTTCCTAATGCCTATTCCACCCATTATATTGAAGTTCTTGTACTTTGGCAGCCAGTTGTTGAGTTTGTTCTTTATTTGCCAGTCATTGTCCCTTATACACCCCTTTAGGATTGGTATTTTGATTTGCAAGGCGTGTAGATTTGTTAGTGGTTTGTCTTCTTTCATCCCCATTGAGAAAGTTTTTACTTCTTTCCAAGTTCCATATCCCAGCTTTCTGATAAATCCCTGTTCCTTTAAATAGTTTAAATAGTATTGCAGCTTTTGCTTAGAAATGTTTAGATTTGAACAGATGTCTTTTGGATTTATTCCTTTGGATATTAGGTTATATACGGTAAAGTAAAAATTCTCTTTTTTTACTTGTTTTTTTACTTGTTTCACTTTAATATTGTTTGCTTCTCCTTAAATGCACAGTTGAATATGTGGAGTCCGAGTTCTGGTTCGGTACAGTTGTTCAATACTTTTCTTTTTTCAACATCATTATATTGACTTATATCAAAACCAACCTTTTCCTGAACAAACTCCATACTTTCTCTTATTCCTCTCTTGATTGTTTTAACTACCCCTATATTAAAATTAGCCCAAAAATAATGACTGCCACTTTTGTAAGGGGTTATCAATGGCTCATAATATGAAATAACATTCTCAACAACCCATATACCTTTAAACCATGATTGTAAAAATATAATCTCCTCATAGAGTTTCATATCTGGGAATCTCATTTTAATACCCTTATCACTTTGTTCATTATGGAGGAAATTCATAACAGAATGTGTAGGGCAAGGAGGGCTACTCCAAATGAAATCAAACTCCTTATAGTGTTCCAAAAGGTATTGGTGGGCATCTGCAACTATAACCTTATCATCCGGAAAGAAATCCTGGTATATCTTTGCTATCTCCGGATTGTTCTCTACTGCTGTAACTTCACATTCTTTGGACCATAGCTTTCTGTTTCCACCAATTCCGGAATAAAGATTAAGTACTTTCATAAACCATCATCTCTTTTAACTCTTTTTCTTCCAGATTGTTCTTTATAGCCGGTCTCATCCATAACAGATATGCTGCTGCCATTACTATAGCCCATACTATATTCATTTTGTTTATATATGATAATCTCAATACATAAACACACCATCCCAGTATTGTGCCTGTGCAGAATAAGTCCAATATTACAAACCTCTTTTCGTATTTGTTCATTTCGGAATATAACTCCCCATATACAGCTTGAATAAACCATCTTCTCTTATTTCAAAAGGGTATAATCTTCCTGTTTCCTTGTCTTTGAATATTGGATGTGTTTTGCTATGAGTTATCGGCTCTCCAAGATAGCAGGATATGTATTTTAAGCTGTGTGGCATTGTGTCGAAGTCCCTTTCAAAACCTTCTGTTCTTTTGTCCACTATGCGTTCAAGGTTCATTTTATCCAATTACTTTCCTCTATACAACTAATTACTAAATTCATTAATTGTTGTGATGTTTCTTGTGTAAGCATACTATACATAACCATTCCGATAAATATGCTTAATGGTATTATCCAAAATAAATGTTTGTAGTTCATTTCTTAATCACATCTTGTCTATAATCCTCTTCTAAACTCTTTAGTAAGTCTACGCAACCCTTTTGTTAATTTTACCATTCTTTGTAATGACTTCTTATTATCTTTAATGTGTTGTCTTATAATATCTTTAAAATCCTTTAATGGTTCTGGTTGTTTCATTTTATCTCCTTATATCTCCTTTCTTTTATTCTTTTTATTATAAAATCATCAGTTGCTAATTCTCTTAACTCTTTGATTAAACTATCAATCTTTTCAATGAGTTCTTCTTTATCCATCATCCCTCCTTAACTTTGCCTTTGGTTGTGTGCTTACGCACTTTTCTTTTTCTTTAATTCTCCTTGAATATACTTATGAATCCTCTCACTAACCTTTATCCCAACCTTTTTTCCCAATTCAAAACCTATTTGTAATCCAATATAAAATACAACTACTATCCAAGTAATCAAAACAATTATTGATATTTCCATTTAAATCATTCCTCCTTGTGTTTTTGTTTTGATAAAAACTTTATAGCATAACTTAAAGCATCTGCATAAATATTATCTCCTACTTGTCTGCAATGTTTCCTATGGACTTTCAATGTTCCAATTACTTCTTTTCTTTTCATTGTTTTTTTGATTTTAGTTGATGTCCTAATTCTAAACGCATCATATAATTAGCAAACTTCTCTGCAAAATTCTTTTTTCCATATAACTCATTCCATTTACTTTTTATCTGTTCAATCAAATCATCTTTCTGGGTTTGGAGTTGGTGTTTGAGTTCTTGAATAATCTCAATTTGTTTAAAGGCATTTAACTCATACCTCTCCACTACCTTGCACTTAACATCAAACTCCCATTTCAACTCCTCTATCTGTTTGTTTTTGATGGAGAGGGCTTGTTTAACAATATCACATACTTCATAATAATCAAAATCATAAAATGTTGAATATCCACTCATTATCTCCTTAATCGATTCCTTATCTTTGTTTTTTGTTGTTGGCATTTTTAATTGTAAGTTCCTTCTTTCCAGATGTTTAGCTGGTTGGCTTTTAATTTAATAAGAAAGTCATCTAGGTTGGTTAATCTAAACTGCTCTCTTGTATTTATTGGGGTTACTTTTTTGTCTCTAAAGTAAAAATACGCACTTGTTAAGTCAAATATTAGTCTTTTTAGTTGCTCTGCGGAGCTGAAATAAATGGATCTCTTTGCAAATTGCTTTTCTTCGCTAGTTAAGTAAATGTAGAGAGCTACTTTTTGTGGTAAGTCATCTGCTTTTGGATATAACTTTATTTCGTATTGTTGTTTGTAATCTGAGATATTGCCTGCTACAGTGACTAGCTTAGTGAGTATCTCTTTTTCATATACTTTTTCTGGTTTCATAATTCGTGCCAAAAGATATTATGGATTTGGCTTCACCTCTTCAAATTGTTTAAACTTCCTTAGTGGAACTTGTATAGATATACCAGCAAAAGTTATACTAACTGTTTTATCTTTCCAAAATGTTACAGCAACTTCTTCTCCTTTATATTTCTTAAAATCTATTATTGAAGTATATTTCTTTCCTTCTATTTCTTTATCATAAACAAAATCTTCTTTCTTATCTGCTAATACTTCAATAATACCGAGTCTCTGTCTATTTGACTTATTTATTTTTGTAAATAACTTCCCAAACTCTCTAAATGTCTTAGCATACTTTATTTGTTTGTTCTTTGTGCAATAAGATTGCAAATGAGAACAAACTGAAGATAAAGTATTAGCATTATAATAGTCGTTGCCTTCTTTGACCATAGAACTTAATTGATTTATAATAATCTTTAAATTCCACTTCCCTGTTTCATCAACATTTCCTTTCTTCTTTACCATCTTAATCTTCTCCTTCTCTTGAGGTAGAGAAACCCCCGACTTTAGTCGGATTTATTTGGGAGTGAGTCATTTTCCAAGATATTTAATAACAGCAAGTTTGTAAGAGCACAACGCATGAGGATATGATCCGTGAAAAATACTACAATGCTGGCATGTGCAAGTCTCGAAATAAGTAATATCTCCGTTGCTTGTAATAGTTATAGCTGGAGGGTCTTTTATGTCCTTAAAGCTAAAGTATGTCTTTGTAGTGCCTCCTACACTATAAGTGCCTTCACAGACTACTTTGTCTACTAGTTGGTTTGCCTTTTTACAGAGTATTGTTATTCTGTTCATTTTTGTGGCTTCACCACTACCCTCTTTCGTTTTTTATCATAAACTAATTTGACTTTTGTTGGGTCTAAAACCTCAATTTTTCTACTTGTTAATTGCACAAACGCATCTCCATAAATCAATTTATCTTCTTCTATCTTAGTTCTAAGTCCAATAAAAGTTTTAATATATTTATGATTAAATTGTTCTTCTGTTATTATCATCTCACAACCTCTTCGTACAACACCTTTCTTTTTCCCTTGTGGTTTGCGGATTGCTATCCGCTTCCTACTCTTCTAAATCTATTTCTATTCTCGGCGTATATTTGTTTACTTTACTGATTATCTTAACTGACCTTACACAATTAGGATTATCATCTTTCAGGACTTTTGCTTCAACAAGTCCGTCTTCTATCATCTTTACCATACCTGCACAGTTTGAGCAGTCTAATGGTCTATTTTTAAAGTAAAAAGTAACTGTAAGTTCCGTTTGCAAAAGTGGTTTAAATAACCAATATTGTTTTTTCATTTCTTTTTTTACTTCAGCTATATATTTTTTAGTAATAGAATGTCTTGTGCCCCAATGAACTGTTCTAAGCTTATTATTGCTTATCTTCTCTACTATTGGTATTGTGAATTTCATTTTTTATCTAATTCACTCCAGATTTTCTTAAACATCTCCATAACTATTTCTGGAAATTTCATAGCGTATCCAGTTCTCTTATATCCTCTTTTCTTTGACCTATTTCTTGCTCTACCAACACTGCCTTTTCCATATCCTTAACCTTTACCAAATTTACTCATTTTTTCAACGGAACATAATAAATCAAAAATTTCTTGTTTTTCATAACTCCGCAAGGATACAATCCTTGTTCCCAAAGTTGAAGCAGTTTTTCAAAAGGATTTGATTTGTAACCTTTCTTTTTCATTAAATCTTTAACTACTTCAAATGTACTAGCCCGAGCACTAGCCCGAGCACTAGCCCAAGCACTATCCCGAGCACTAGCCCAAGCACTAGCCCAAGCACTATCCCGAGCACTAGCCCAAGCACTATCCCGAGCACTAGCCCAAGCACTATCCCGAGCACTAGCCCGAGCACTAGCCCAAGCACTATCCCGAGCACTAGCCCAATCGCTCTGGCTTTTCAGTGTTTTTATCTCTAATTCTGCCTTGAAATCAAGATTAAAAGCTTTTAATATAGAATTTACTTTTAATTGTAGTCTTGTCTTTATTAATTTCTTTTGTGGTTTGAACCAATCAACTTTTTCTATTCGTTTTATTATCTTAATCGTATCTTGCTTCGTTGGAATATTTCCTAAAGCTTTGTCTAATTTCTTGTAATCTACTTTGTAGAAATAATTTCTGCAAAATTCTAAAAATTCTTCTCTTGTCTTGAATTTGAAAAGTTTCTTAACCCATTTTTTTGCTTCTATTTTGTCATCCTTTTTTGCGTTAATTTGGTCTACTTTAAATTCTTTAGAATAAGGATTATATTCATATTTATTTTGCCTGTCTTCTTCATCTATTTTATTGCAGTAATATTTAACTATACAAGAATGTTGATTAAAATCCAGATTATCCTTGTTGCCTTGTTTTCTGATTTCCTTTATATCTTTTGGCTTAAAGTAAAAATATTTTCCTTTTCCATTTGAATTAAAGCTAAAAAATTCACACATTTTAGTTACCTCCATAAAATCCTTCTTCTAGTTCTTTGACGTACTCGTTTACTTCTTTGGCTCTTTTCATTGTGTTTTTGTTTTAGGTTTTTCTTCTTTGTCTGGCCATAGAACATAAAGTCTCCCTGCTTGAATCCTGCCTTGAACTCGTTGCCTTTAAATTCTCTATCTGCTATTTGTTTTATTGGGTTAGTCATTTTGATACTCTTTCTACAAGATAATATATTAATATTATTATCACAACTAAACTACCTAAGATTATAATTGTTGAATTTATAGAAAAACGCCATGCCAATAGACTTAAATCATTTGGGGCATAACTCATAATAATAAATTGACTCCAGATTATAAACCCTATTATTGGGGATAATATTAAAGAAAATAATATACAATAAAAAGTTCTTTTCTTTATGTGTAAGTTAATCTTTTCATGTTGTTTTATTGTGTTCATTTTCCCTCCTTCTTATATCCCCACCATGCAATAAAAACAATAACCGGGAATAGATTATAATTCGTTAGGCAGGATACCCAAGAATTTTATTCTTGGGAGGAATGCCGTCAGTAAAAATTTAGTTCTTGACATCCTGCACTACCTCCTTATTCAATATTCATCACCATAATACAAATCCTTTTCTTTTGTTTTTTTACGTTTATCAATAACTTTTATCTCTACCTTACCTTCTCCTTTGCAAACATCACAATCCTTAATGACTTTATTCTCAGTATTCTTTCCGTCTCCATTCTCCCAAGATTCTACATAACCATCCCCATCACACAGCTTACAATCAAACATTTGTTTTCCTGATTCCTGAGGGATAAATACTTCTTCATCTATTTTTTGTTTAGCAATCTTTGACAACAACTTTAAAATGTGGGAATAAAACGAATAAACTGCCGCATCTCCAAAATATTTTTGTCTTTTAGACTTATTACATTTTTCACTTAAAATCTCCAAAGTTTTTTTTATAGTCATCATCTTTTATCCTCCAAAGGTATATAGGTTCTTATTCTATAAACCTTATTTGTTTTATAGATTCTTGCTAATTGCCTCCACATCATCATGGAAGATTCTGCACCTTTCTTTATACTATTTGCATCTTTAGGTTTCCAATCACTAAAACCTCCTCTTTCTTCCAATACATAAACTTTTTTCTTCATCAAAAATCACCTACTTTCTTTTGTGTGAAATCCCCTATCTTCTGATTAGGATTTCCATAAACAGAATACTCAAAGACATCCTTGCCTTGCTGTTCTTCAATATATTTTCTGACACTTTCCTGCGAAACGTGTCCAGCAGAACCGCAGTAATATCCAATAGCCCATAAGTTATCAAACTTTTTGTAATGTCTTTGATAGCCGAGAAACTGCAACTGCGTGAACAATCTTCTTAGCTGAGTGCTTGTGTTACCTTTCAGCTTCTTTACAATCTTGTAGGGTGTATGTGTTGGCTTTGCTCCTATGAATAGGTGTAAATGGTCTGGCTTAACTTCAAGTGCCAAAACATCTGCTCCAATATCTTCACATTGTCCGTTGATTATTTCCCTTAACACTTCAGCAACTCTCCCCACAAGGATTTTCTTGCGGTATTTGGGTATCCAAATAATATGATAATTTATGTTGTATTTGCAGTGCCTTCCACTGCGAACTGTAGCTATCTTCACATCCAGATTGTATTTTACTGGATTGAAATGTTTGTATTCGTTTGTAGTCATAGCGACCACCTCCACTCAAAGAGGTGGTAGCTTTTTCAGGTTGAACCGTTAGCGAAACCCACATTAAATTTTTCGGCTTTTCTGCCGAAGGATTTAAGTTAAGGGTTTTGTGTGGTGCAACCGTCTTTCCGCAGTCAGAAACTACGGATTTTAATCCGTTAGAGTGTGTCATTTTCCATTTTGTTTTGCCTCATCAACAATTCAATATATGATCTAAATAATCTTCATAAGTCTTAAAATCTTTCTTAAAGTATTTTGGACAGCTTCCTATCTTCCTTTCAGGATATTCATTGGGTTCTATGTCTGGCATTTTTTATTAATTATTTTTTTCATTCCTCCTTTTTTGTATCTTTCATAATATCAAATTCCTCAATTTTTCCTTCCTCTAAATCCAATTTCTCAATTACTTCGTAAGGTATTATTATCCCTACGCTTCCACCAATCTTCCTTAGTTTTGCTATAAAGTGCATTTTTTGTTTACCTCACGATTAAACTTGATATAACTTATAATAATATAGTTATATATAAACCTTTCGTTAGAAGTAGATAGTCCAGAATATGTCTGATTAAACCTTTTAGAAACTGCTTAAAGGTTTTAATCAAAACAAATCAATGAATCAAAAGGGGAGTAGTAATACACCTATTCAGAAAGAAATAGGCCTCTATGGCAAAGTATAGCGTTCTGACACCCAAATATAAACTACCCAAGAAATATCGTTAGATGCGCAAGGTAGTTGTTAGATAGGGTGTATGAAGATTTATTTCCTGATAAAGCCAAAGTTAAAATCATCACTACTCTCTTTTATTGCCTGGATGCCAAAAGCGAATATTATCAGTACAAAGAATACAACAAGGAGCTTTAAGAACACATGGGTTTTTGTATCAACTACATACAATTCACCTTCATACGAATAACTTATATTATATGTTGATCCGGAATCAAAGAAATGATTATCAACTGTGATTACTCCTGGCTTTGTGAAATTGACATGAGTACCTGCAGTAATGGAAGATAAGTGTGTACTGTTTGTTGCATTGCCAAAGAAGCTTATGCCCCTTAAATCGTCTTGTGCTGCATTGCCTATTAAATCTTTAGTATAAGTATAGCTTATGTTATAATTGCCATTTGAAAAATTAACACTATCAACAGTTATTCCAGCTTTTGTGAAATTGATTTGTGTTCCGATTGTTATACCATCTATATGAGAACTTGATGTTGCATTGCCAAAGAAAGTTACACTAGCTATGGAAAGATTTCCAGGTGTTCCAATTCCGGATGTTATAGCCATTGTTTCATTGATTATAGTATTGGTGGTTGCAGTCATAGTTATAGATTCGTTTACAACTCCTGAAAGTTCTGTATTTTCAACCTGGTTGTCTGCAATTTCCCCTAAGAAAACAACACCTAGAATCACAACTACAAAAAACATTATAACTGGTTTAAGACTAAATTCTACCATTTATCATTATTCATATATGAAGTTATATATAAAATACCTATATATGCGGCTTTGTCTATAAACCCCCTACTTGTCCATAAACCCTATTTCTAGAACTCCTTAGCCTTCCTTATAGTTTCCTCACCTTTTTCAGTAAGCTTGTAATGAATAAAATTCCTCCTTCCCTTTTCCATAACAGCAACATCAATTAAACCTTCTTTCCTTAGTTCCTTTAATCTTTGTGATCTTGTTTTCTCAATAGGACAGGCTTTGCCTAAATCACTAAACCTTTTAGGGCCATTAAACAGAGCTTCCAGAATATCAAGAGAGTATACTTTACCTATCACCATTACTATAGCCCATCTGTCATTTCTCATAAACATTTCCATAAAACTACAAGAATTAGTGTTTTTCTGGAGTAATGGTAAGCTTACTTACCGATAGTAAAGCTTAAATATCGTACTAGCTTAGTTTGGGTATATGAAAACAAAGGATATGAAGAAAACAAAAAAACATATTCCAAGATGGTTAGCTATAATTCTCTTGGTAATATTATCATTTTTTACTTTTTTGTGGTTTGCTAATTTACTTATTACCTTTCTTTTGAATCCTATTAGTTATGGAAACACATTAAGAGATGCGCCAGGTATTGCTTTGGGTTCTTTATTAGGAGTTGGATTAGTTGGATTTATCATTTATAAGGGAATTAAATATTTATGGCGTCAATCTAAAAAACAATCAATTAAAGTATCAAAAGAAGATAAACATAAATATTGTGGCTGGTCAACCGCAGCTTTAATATTTGCTTTTTTAGGTGGATGGCTAGGGATAATTTTAGGCATAATAGCATTGTTTAGAATTAGAAAGAATCCTAATTTAAGAGGAAAAGGTGCGGCCATTACAGCAATAATCATTGCTATCCCTATGGCATTTATATGGATAGGTCTTAGTGCCTTTTTTAGTGTCTTAGATCCTACAGCTTTGTTACCGACAACATATATTGAAGAAGTTCCACAACATATTGAAGATTCATGTATTACCTATTGTGTAGCATTTGATGATGCAGTCCATTATTCTTTAGAATATGATTATATTGAAGAAGTGTTTAATTGCTATTGTCTTAATAATGATGGAGATGAAATAGCTAATAATTCTTATTGGTATACCATAGAATAAACAATCTTAAAGAAAACGCTCTTTTTTCTTTCTTATTATCAAAATTGATCCCTATTAATCTTAAAATAATTTCTATTGCCTCTTTTTTTTAATAGGAGAAGTCTTTTCTTAGCTAATAACAACATTTTTTTCTTTGCTGTTACTGAATGAATACCAATTAATTCTGCAGTTTGTGTAGCTGTTAATTGTCTTCTTGAACTATTTAAGGCCCTTAATATGCTTTCTTCGTATGGATGGAAAGGTCTTTTCTTATCTTTATTCCCTGCTATTTTAATCACCTAGTCTGAATTGTACTTTATGATCTTTAGGATTCTTAGCTAGTTCTATCTCAAAAGTAAATTTATCACCTTTTTTGATTCCGAGTTCATCTACTATTTCCATTGGAATCCTAATATAAAAAGATTGTTTATTTTCATGGATAACTTTCTGTATTTTTATTGTTTTCTTTATTTTGTTTCCTTTTACTTTTGGTTTTAATTTCTCTTCAAATTTACTATCCTCTTTTTCTTCCATAAGTGAGTATATAATATAACTAGTATATAAATTTTACTAAAAATAATATTACTATTATTCAGTAATAGAAAGGTTTATATATCCATATACATTAGTTAGTAATATTACTATAACTCATTATTAAAAAAGAGAATGATAAAATATTACAAAATATTGAAGGCACTAACATGGATAATAATATTTTTAATGATGACAAAATGAACTACAACGCATATGAAAATCTAAGCAAAATATCAAAGCAAATCTATAAGAAAGTAAGTCCTGCTGAAAGAGAGATCCAAAAAAGGCTTACTCCCTACACTCCTGTTCCTTATGGTACAAAGAAAACCTATTCACAGGACTGGCCCTTGTATCAAAAGGCCTGTTCTCAAGAGAAGCTGATGTTCTTCCGTATCATAAAGGATGCAGTTGACTTTATGATGGTAGAGGAAGAGTACAAAGGCAATGGCAGACCTTCTGCTTATTATTCCGATATTCTAAAGTCATTGTGCATCAAGTCATACCATAACTATTCTGGTTGGCGCTTGGAATCTGAACTAAGAATAGCAAAAGCTATGGGAACTATAGATACAGTCTATAAAAGAACTACAATCATGAAATACTTGCAGGATGAGAAGATAACTAATTTACTACATAAGCTTTACAAAATGATTGCAGAACCTCTTTCTCAAATAGAAGTTTATTTTGCTGCTGATGCTACCGGGATTTCTAATGCTTATGGCAATACTAGATGGATGAAAATAAGGCATACAGATAAAGAACTTAAATACAGAAAACAATATTCAAAGATTCATATAATTTCCGGATGTAAAAGTAATGTGATAACTTCTGCAATGGTAACTAATAGTAATGTTAATGAAAGTCCCCACCTTAGATCATTATTAAAGGATACTACTAAAAGATTCTCTGTGAAAGAATTGACTGCTGATGCAGGTTACTTAAGCAAAAAGAATGTCATAGGCATTTCTAATATGGGAGTTGTGCCTTATATAATGGGAACAAAAAATGTCAATGTGCCTAATAAAAACTCTATTTCTGCTTGGGGTAAAATGTTAGGCCTATGGAAAAGAAACCAGATGTATTTTGCCGAACATTATCACAAGAGGAGTAATGTTGAGGCAACCTTCGGAACTTTGAAAAGAAAATTTGGTGACTTCTGTAGATGTAAGAAAGAAGAAAGCCAGGAGAATGAAATCCTTTGTAAGATTGTTTGTTTCAATGCTTCTGTTCTTTCAGAAGCTTTGCTTAGTTTTGATTTGAAGCCTAAGTTTATGGATAGTTAATGGACAAAGCTTATATATGCCCCTTTGATAAAAAGCTTATTGGCGGCCTTTTCTTCTGTATTTTAAATTTCTTTGCTTTCAATATATGTATTTTTTTGTTCTGTATCTTCCTTTTCACTATCACTTTCTTAATAAGGACATCATCATCATCAACCATTTTTCCCATTACTGTGTCTCTGGTCCTTTGCTTCTCAAAATCATGGATTTCTTTTTTTAGTCTTATCTTTTCTAGAAATTCATGTTGTGTCCTTCTCTGCCTTCTTAATCTTCTTAAGAATCTGTCTTGTGTTTTATCATCATCTACTTCATCCCTTTCCTTCTGCTGTTCTCTCATATTTTCCAAAAAGTTTCTTAATAGTCCCATTTTTTTAACCTCCCATTGCTTTGCTTATAAACCAGTATGCTATTGCACCTACTATTAAAACAGTAAATACCCAGATTATCAATAATAAGGTTTGACTGAATAATGCAGCCAAAATCATTACCAGGAAGATTATCTGCAATTCAACCGGCATCTTGAATTTTATTGTCATAAATATTATGCCTATTGAAAAGAGGAATATTGTCAGCCATACATCTCCTATAAGTACATTGCTTATTATTCCCCAAAAGTCAAATATTTCTGATTCTGGTATTATCATAATTCGTGCCAAAGGATACCCCCTGCTTTAGCTGTGGGAGGAATTTGGCTTCACCTCCAAACAAATTGTAGTTAATTGTTTCTTTATAATAGTCCAATTCTCTTCAAAACTAATCTCAACTCCTGATGCTGTGCAATCTCTTACTGTTCCGTTTGGAGTGCTATACATATCACATTTAAAATCTCTATAACTGCCTCTATTATCCCAAACTTCTTGGTTTGAACATATTTGTTTGCCAATAGGCTGTGGTTTTGGATAATCTTGAGTATTACATCCAACTAACAAAACCATTCCAATCAGGAGTAAGAAACCCCACCCTTTAGGGTGATTTATTTGGGAGTGTGTCATTTTACCTCACGAAACCAAACCCCTCCACCACTCAATCGTGGTTACTATAAATAGGAAAAGTAAAGGTGAAAATATCAATATTGCTAATACTGGATTTACTGATGCAACCTTGTTAAAAACAGCAAGAAAATCCCATAGACTGTTAAACAAGAATGTAGTAAATGCTACCATTACCCCTAATTCCACATTTCCTGCGATTGCAAAACCCACTACTATTGCAGAAGCCAGTATCCCGGTAAATATTGCTGTTGCCTTTATTGCTAATGGGGTGTTCTGAAATCCCTCTGGGTTAAGGAGAAGATTGAGAAGTGTTGTTGTTCCTGTCTGTTCAGTTATACCAGTAAAGTAAAATAACAACATCAATCCACTCATTACCAAAATATAAGTTCCAAATTTTCCCATTTTATTTCAGATGCTTCCTTACTAAGTAAGCGCCTCCCAATAAGCTTATTAAGATAAATAAATTCCATTTATTCAGCCAGTCTTCCGGCAATCCCCTTATCTGGGGTATTGTATCCAATGGTATATTAAACCATCCCAAATAGCTGAAAAGTGCCACCATGAGCCATGTTACCGGTATCAATATCTCTGCTTCTCTGAAATCTGCTGACTGCAATGACAATCCTCCTACTACCAATAGAGTTATTAATATTCCTATAAGGAACCTGTTGAAATCATTAAATGCTCCTGCTGAAAAATTAGTTATATCATCCAGGAAGTTCCTAAGTGAAAATGTACCCACAAAAATATTTTCAACCCTATAGATATTGCTTACTGTGTTGTTTGTTGTTCCATTAAGTTCGTATTCTGCCTCTGCAATTATTATGGATTGGTTTCCCGTATTGAAGATTATTGATACATTTGACTGCGAACCATTAAACTGACAATCTCCCTGCGATAATTCTTCGGATGCGTTCTTGAGCCTTAAAGTGCATCCTGTCATATTCCAGAATGATGAAGTCAAATTAAAGCTGAAAGTTATATTTGTGTTGTTATTCAATATTTTATTTTGTGGTTGGAAAAAATATGTTATTCCTGTGGCGAAAGATGTTACCTGCTCTTCTGCCTCGCTTTCCAAAGTTATTGTTATTATGTCTCCAGTTGTAACTCTCAAGCTGTTTGTTGAAACTGTGAATCCTGCTAGGGTAAAAGTGAAAATATATGTTGTATCCGGACTGACAAAGAATGAAACTATACCTGCATCATCTGTGTCTCTTGTCTCAATCGTTACACCTGCTTTTGCGAAAGATGAAGTCACACCTGAAAGGGGGTTTTGGAAGGAATCTATGATCCTAAAAGTGGCAAAGATGCCATCAACAGTTCTCAAAAGGAAAATGTTTGCTGTCTGGGTTGCATTGTTGAAACTTATATCACTTACTGTGGATACTCTTTGAGGATATGCAGTAGCTTCATAAGTAATTTCATAATCCACCAATAGTGATTCTCTTGCCGGAAAAATACAGATTGAGAAATTATCTTGGTTTGTAAATGAATTTGTAAACTGAATATCCTTTATAGTTCCATTATAATCAAATACTGCTGTTGAATCTCCCCTTACCTTGCTGCTATTCAGTTCATCCCTTATTGTAAAATTTATTGCCGGAAATCCTGCTGAACAGTCTTCTACCTGTATGCTATCAAAAGTTACTGTTGTAGAATTTGCTATCTGGCCATTTATATCTATGTGGGTTGCATTGACAAAAAACTGTGTTCCACTTAATCCTGTAAATGTTGCATTGTAAAAATATGTTCCTATTCCTGTTGCTGATACATTCGCACTCCCTATAAGGTTTTTTGAGGAATTGTAAAGGCGAAATTGTGTTGTATTCCTTCCATTTCCTGTCACGTTTAATGATATTGGAAAAGAAGTTCCTAAGAAATTCTTTGGTGACTGTTCAGGATCAAAGAAACTTAGACTTACATTTGAGACGTAAAATTCAAACTGAAAAGAATCTTCATTTAGTCCTCCAATAGAATTAAAAATTATTTCACTATCTGAATTTGTAAATTCTATTTTCCATCTTCTGTCATTTATTTTTGTTACTTTCGGCTGCCCTTCCAGGCCTTCGAAATCAATCCATCTCTTATTTTTGTAATCAACAAAATGAGCCTTGAATATTGAATCACTTTGATAAATTAAGGGGTTGTCTGATTCTATATAGAAAACTTTATTCTTTGGCGCAATCAAAGGTAGGTACCTAAACCTAAAGTCATACCTGTCATTATGTTTTTTTGTTGATGCCCATATTGCCCCTCCTGCTTCTATTCTTATTTTTCTATCATATTCAAGCCAACTAAATCCTTTTCTTATATCATAATTCGGAATTGTTTTTGCTGTATGTGTATCCGCTACTGTTAGATTTGCCTTGTAAGTTCCCTGTGGGCCTGAAAAGTTAATAATCGTGCCAAAATTGTCTGTTAGTCCATCTAATGTTAGATTTGTTAAATTAAATATTAGATTGTCATTAAAAGTTATATTTAAAACAAATCCAAATAAATCTATATCATCAGTAAAGGAAAAATTTAATCTTGCTGCTGATGTTTGAGTTAAAGAAATTATTGTTGAATTATCTGATACAAAAAAATTGTTTTCATGTATTGTAACATTTGGAGGAGTGGTTCCTGCAACTATGAATGAACTTATTACTGAACAGGCAAAGTTATTGTTTGTGTTATTGGCGCAGAATTGAAAACCTATATGTGTTCCTGCTGCCGGTGTTACTTCTGCTGTTACTGTAAAATTGAATGTTGTTGTAGGATCTGCTACTGTTATATTTGATACGTTGGCCATTGTTCCTGACATATTGTGTGCAAGTAGTATCATGCTTAATGAGGTTTCATCATCTGCTTTTACTGAAAAATTAAGATTAAATCCTGTTCTTGGATTAGACTTGTTTATTGATGGTGTTTCAAATGTTGGTGTTGGTGTTGGTGGTGGTGCTGTAAAAGTTGGACAAACAGAACCAGACCTTAATGCTGTTTCTAATTCTGTAATTTCACTTGCATTTAATGCTCTATCTTCCCAATACGCAGATATACCTATCCAACCTGTAAAATTCGATATTCCAGTAGCTCGCCTTCCAAAATAAGTCTGCACAGATGGATTATTTAATGTACCTGTATCTGAACCATTTAGGATTCCATTTACATATAATTTAGCTGATCCAGATTCATAAATTACGACTAAACAATTAATATCACCATTATTCAGAGCTGTTGTTGAAGTTATAAGTGGGTCTCCATCCAATTCATCAGCAAACCTAACTTTCCCAACATCTCCACCTTCCCCAGTTCGTATTGCAGCACCCCTAGCACCCGTACCATCTGAGCCAAACATCGTACCAAAAGTAGTCTGGGTTGTATTATAACAAAATAACGTAGTAGTAACCCCAACCATATTAAAATCTGTGCTTACACCACCAATAGCTATACCACCATTACCAGTAAATTCATAAGCACCACCACCTAAACCTCCTCCATAAGGTTCTGTATTTGTTGCTCCTGTAACTGTTCCATCAAAATTTCCTAAAAAATCATCAGTAGCATCACCATCCCAATTCCAACAAGCCTTCATATTTGTTGTAAAGTTAGTAGCAAATGCCATAGGCAGAACTAATAAAAACATTACAATACTCAAGATAAATATTTTGTTGTCCCACATTATTGTTGCTTCTTCTTAAGCTGCCGGTCTATCAAACCACCACCTGCTGCGCCTATTATGAGTGCTATTATTGCACCTGCCCAACCAAATACCATCCAATCAGTTATTACACAAGTTGCCTTAGTTCCTATTGAAATGGTTGAATTAGCACAGTCTAATTGCGATACTGAACGCGCGGATGCTGTAGCATCTGTTGCAGGACCTAATAATTGAGTGAATGAAATCCATAGCATAATTGCTATCATCATTCCAAAAAACATCATTCCTCCTGCAGCTTTTTTATTGTTAAACATTTTATTCAAATTCCTCAAATATTGTCATTAAAATACTTATTATTCCCAATACAACAAAATAAAACATTAATAATGTTTGATACATATATCCTGTTATTGCTAATATTGGTGTGATTATGAAATAAATTATCAATGCTACTTTATCTGAAACTTGCATTATAAAAACCTCACTTGTTTTAATTTCTTTAAATTATTGGTTTTAAAAAATGAAAATTGTTTTGCTTTTAGAATGTTTTTTGATTTTTCAACTTTCTTTCTTTTCAATGATAATAGAGAACTTGTTTTAGCCGATAGTAAATTTTGTACTTTTCTATTTGGTTTTGATAATAAATTATTACTTTGTTGTGATTGAGATGTTCTTGATAATAAATTACTTATCCTTTTTCTAATAGCTGCTTTTCTTCTAAAGAAGGAAATCTGTTGTTGCTCTCCTAGAGAATCTAATCTATGTTGCCTTTTTTCTATGATTGTATTTGATGGAAGTTTGGAACCTGGCTTTGGCCTTCTGAACTTTGACATATCTGGCCTGAATGGAATATCTCTTTGCTTTGGTTGTTTATTTGATGGTTTTAATCTTCCAGAAGCTTCAATGTTATTGTCCAGTATTCTTTTTATTCTCCTTAATGCTATGTTTTCCGGTAATCTCTTTTCTGTTGTAATGAATTTATCTCCTCTCTTTTCCCCTTTACGAATTTGAACATTATAGCTTGGGGCTTTCTGTGTGATTAATTTTTGTGTTCTTGCTAATCTACTAGGTGGTATTGATGGTGGTACACTAGGAGGAACACTAGGTGGTACTGATGGTGGTACACTAGGAGGAACACTAGGTGGTACTGATGGTGGTATAGAGGGCGGAACACTTGGTGGTATTGAAGGTGGTATAGAGGGCGGAACACTTGGTGGTATTGAAGGTGGTATGCTTGGAGTGATTGAAGGGGCAGCAGTTACAGAAATAGAAGGTTGAACTGATGGTGGTATAGAAGGACGTTTGCTTGGCCTAATTAATGGTTCTTTGCTTGGTTTTAGAGATACTTTTCTGCTTGGTGGTATTGATGGTCTTCTGCTTGGTGGTATTCTAGGAATAGGTGAAGGTCTAACCAATGCAGATACACCTATTGCTGTAGTAATTCCTAATCTTGTTGGAGAAACAAAAGGTCTTACTCTAGGTCTTGGTGATCCAAATTCAACATCTAATCCAGTCTTGGTTTTTATTCTTCTTGTTAAAACATCAATAGTTTCTTCTGGCAATACACCACGTTGGGCTTTTGCAATCTGTTCTTTAGTTTCTATAGATAATCCTTTTAGTTTTTTTGCTGCTTCTGTTCCCTTTCCTATAATTTTTGCCCTCACTATAGGAACTCTTTTGCCTTCTATTATTGTAACCGCAGCAGTTTTAACTTTTTGTATTATATTTCCGGCAGGTAAAACAACTTCTAGTTCTGTTGAGGGAAAACCAAATGGCTTAAACTCTTTCCCTATAATTACATCTTCAAAGAAAATAATCTGTGGTTTTGCTCTTTTGAATCCTATGTTGCCCGTTAAAATATCGGTTATAGTTGCTTCTCTTTCTTCTAATGCTAATCTGGTTACTCTTGTTAATGCTCTTCCAGTTCTAGGATCTGATGGTGTTGCAAACAATCCAAAACCACTTGGGCCTGGTTCTATTTCTACTCTAGGTTTAAACACCTTTAAAAAATCCCTTGCGGAAGTTGTTACTATTCCTTTCTTACCAATAAATGCTGCCTGTTCTGCTCTGGTAAAACCAAAAGCCCCTCTTGTCAAAGGAGAAGAAACAAATTGACCACCGGTTAGAGTTTGTATATCTATTGTTACTTTTCCACTCTTTACTTTTCCTCTGCCTAATTGTGCAACTTTGGCAGCTAATCTTGCTCTTGGAGATATAACTCTAAGGCCTCCTACTTGTATTGGTGGAAATTTAGTTGCAAAACCTTCTTCTGCAAATTTTATAGGATCTATGTCTGCAATAACTTTTCCTGTCTTTTTATCAATAACTCTAAAAATATTGAAACTTCCTAGAGGAGAATCAGTAATTGTGACTTTCTGTATTTCAACAGATTCTCCAACTGCCTTTTTTATTGCGGTAGCAGTTCCCTTTGGAGTTTTTGTTACAATATCTATATCTCCAAACTTTCTGCTACCTACGACTAATGCCTTTTGACCAAATGAACCAGTAACCGCATCACCCCTTTCTATTACAACATCAATTATTTTTCTTTGAATTTGTGTAACTCTTGGAATTTCAGGGAATTGCTTTATAGGAATTATTGCTTCTTTAGCTGCCCTGGCCGGTTCTACTTTAAGTCTTGGTCTTGTGCCTTTTGGTATTAATCCTAATTCAAATACTCCCTTTTCTCCTCTTGAAATCTTTGGGATTATTTGCTCTCCGAAAGGTGTTGTTGTAACTCCTCTAAATTTTGGGGATATTCTGGTCACTCCTAATTCTGCTGCTCTTGCCCCTGTTTTTAATAAACTTCCAGTTCCTTTAAGAAATAATATTTCACCTACTATCACTCCTATTGCAACTCCTGGTTCTGCTCTAATTGCCGGACCTACTGTTGGGAAACCCTCTCCGGTTATTATCTTTCTTCCTACTTCTTTCAATCCAATACCAACTGCAATTATAGTTTCTTTTGGTTTCTCTAAAAATTGTTTTCCAAATCTTGTAATACCCACTTCAACTTCTGCTAGTCCAATTAATAATTCTTCTGGGCTTGGTTTTCCTTTTTCTCTTGCTCTTCTTAGTTCTTCCCTTCTTCTTGTAACTTTTCTAGCTGCCCTTTCTATAATTCCTTTTGGTTGTGGGGCAGCAGTTATTGATATACCACCAAATAAACTAGGTTCTATTGGCTTTGATGGTAAATCAATTTGTCTAGATATATCAAATCTTTTTTGTATTTCTTTAATTACTCTTGGTTTAAATACTGGTACAAATAATTTTTCTTCTTTTGGAGAAATAAATGTAACTCCACCAATTCTTTTTCTTGTTTCTTTCTTACCTTCAACACCGATATCTAATGCTGTTGTAATAACACCAAAAGCTTTTTTAGAAACTTCTTGTTTTATTTCTCCTCGTTCTCTTTCTATCTCTTTGAATGTTTTGAATTGAGTTAATGTAGTTCCTTTTCTTAATTGTTCTAATGTTCTTAGTTCTACAAATTCTTTTTGAGTAAGCTCTCTTTTGTTTTTTAATGCTAACTCTCTTGACCTTGCTAATATTCTTTGCTGTTCTGCTGCTGTTCTTGTTGTTGGCTTTCCTTTTGGTGGTGGGCCTGTTATTTCTTCCCCTGCTCTTGTTCTTGGCTTTGCCCTTGCTGCTGCTATAGGGGGAGTTGCCCTTATTCCTACTGATTGTCCTGGAGAAGCAATAGAACCTCTAAATTCTTGTATTACTCTTTGTGCTTCTGCCCTTGTTGTGAATTTATCACTTGGAAGCTGTCCAAATCTTTCTGCTCCTGGTATTCTTCCTGCTACTCTTAAAGTCTTTGGAGTAACTCCACCACCAGGAGATATTACAATTATTTCAAAAGTTCCTGGTGAAGTTGTTATCCTTCTTTGTTCTTCTTGTGCTATTCTTTGTTGTTCAATAGCTACTGTTTGCCTTCTGCGTAATTCTACTAATTGTTGTTTTCTTTGTTGCTCTCGTCTTGTTACTCCTCTGGCTATAGCAACTTCCTGGATTCCCCTTCCTCTTACTCTTAGTTCTGCCGGACTGACTTCTACCATATCTTAATCACTCCTTTAGTTTTTCCTTCACACACTCCTTAAAGTTTGGTTTTCCCTTACAAGCTGCTATTGCTGCTTTAAACTTTATTTGATGTGCTTTTTGTTTTTCTGTTGGCATTATGACCTCCTTATATTTTTAACAACAATCTCCTCCCATTTTACACCTCCATTATATTTTTATTTTAAAAACCCACAATTAGTACAATACTTTCCATTGTAGTCGGAACTTCCACATCTGGGGCAAGTCTCATTTAAACTTGAAGATTGATTTGCTTCCTTTGAAGGCATTTGAAAAAACTCCTAATCCTATCCCAACTTGTGTCGCTGACTTAAGACCAGAAGGAAAACTGCCTATACCGCCGACTTGCCTTATTGCTACTCCTCCAATTACAACTCCTACCAGAGTTCCTAACATTCCTTTTAGTGCTGTCATTTTCTCTTAAAAAATATGTTCTCTCTTATGTTTATTTTCTCTATGAATATATTTCTTCCTTTTGTTATCCTTTGTGATTTAATCTGCTTAATTCTTTTCTTTATTTGTTGTTTCCTTCTTTGCTCCTGTATCTCGCCAAATCTTGCTACTGCCTTTGAAAGTATCTTGGATATGGTTTTTTTGCTCATAATAACCTCTTCTTCTTGATTATTTCAAACTTCATCTTCATCTTATCAATCTCTATAGAAATAGGGTTTCTGTCCTTCAAGTCCAGCTTTTTTCTTGGTAAAGGAACAAATAGCTGATTGTTCTTCTTATTCTTGAAAACCTTTAGTATTTCTCCCATTTTATATGTAAATGGGAATGGGTATATATAAAATACCTATAAGGGAACTCCCTTCTGCTTTAGATCATCTTTAAGCTGCTGCATCTGCTTTATGTTGTTTATATTTGCCATGCCTTCAAAATATATCTTATAGGTGTTATCCCTTAACCTAACTATAATCAAATCTCCTCTCTGAAAGACTTTTGCACTTCTAAATTCCATACTTAACCACCAAAGAATATATAGTATCCTATTATAACCACAATTCCTATAACTACGAACATCATTGGCTTCATTTGCTTTCCTGTGACTTTTTCAGCAGCTTCTTTGGCTTCTATGAGTCTTATGATAATTGTTTGCGGATGCAGCCATGTCTTTAGCTTATTGGTATCCTCCATTAATCTTCTCCTGGTTATTGGCTGCATATCCCATTCGCATACTATCGCTGTAGGTATTTTTCCCAACCATCCCCAAGTTATATCATCTGCAGCGTTCCAATACATCTCTCCTACAATCAATCTCCCTGTATTTATTTCCCCTATTGTTGGATGGATGGCTCCTGTTACCTTCAAAAGAAGGACCTGGATTTTGTTCTTCTCCATCATCTTGGTAAGATTTCTTGTAGTGGATTTTACTTTAAAAGGCATCTTAAATTTCTTTTTCTTTAATTTCTTGGCATCCATCTCTGTAAGATTTTTCATTAAACCGCTTATCTCATTCATCTGTTGTACTAAACTCTTTGGCTCATCTACTATGCTTTTAGGCGGTACTATTGGTTTTGGTTTTTCTTCCGGCTCTTTCTTTTCTGGTTCTGTTTTATCTTCATTCTGTTGATTCATCTTTCTTTCCTCCAAACCATAATGGTCTTTTCTTTTGTGATGGTTCTTTAAGTTTTTGCTCTTTCTTTATCTGGGTGACAGTAGTCTGCAAAAAGAATCCTTTCCTTCCCATTGTCGGAGCAGCTACAATATCTGCCTTGTCAGTAAAATACTCTGAAATTAAATCTAACTCTTCTGCTTTTGCGTATCTTGCCAACTCTAAATAGGCCCTTACTCCTAATCTTGATTTTCCTATTTCTTCGTCCTTTAAGTTTCCTACCTTCCATGATTCTTTAAGCTTAAGTATTTCCCCGAAAAACTTGAATATGTTTTCTTTCTTTTCTGGTGTTGGGCTTCCATAACTTGATTTTCCTGTTTCTGTCATATCTTCAAGTTTTGCTAATTCTGCTTCTAGCTGCTCTAATTCCTCATCTCCTTCATTCGCCACCTTTAATCGCCTCCTTTATCTTTTGAGATGTTTCTGAAATCCATCTTTTAAGCGGTGTATCCTGCATATTCTTGTATATCCAGAAAAATACAAGATAAACTACTGTCATAGCTAAGAAATTCTGCCATACTTTATCTAAGGGGTTTACGATTCCCATTTTTTAAGTTTAAAACCATAAACTTTCATCTGGCCTTCAAATACTTTAACAAATTTCTTATTGGACAAGGATTCCGTTTCCTTATCCTGCTTTTCAATTACTTCTTTACAGGCCTTGCATTTGGAATTGTCTTCACTTGGTTTTCTCTTATGCTCCTCACACTTATCCCAGAGTATCCTCCAGGGCATCTCTTCTTCTTTGTAATTTGTCTGCTCTCCGGTAACTTTAAGTGTCTTTTTTTCCCTGCCTATATTAAAAGTAATGTATTCGCTGAATCTTTTGAAGATAAGCAGCATCTTATCCTACAATCTTCTTTTCCATGTTGTCCAGCTTGTTTAAGGCCAGAACTAAAGCTTCCTCCATAGTATAGGTTTTTTCACCATCATATATTCTTGGCTCTGTTTGGGTTGCTACATCTGCAATACTATATTTTCCCTCTGGCTTCTTTTCTTCTTTAGATTTTGGTTCATCTGTCATTTTCATTTCCTCCGTTGTTCTCTTTTCTTAGTGGCTTCTGACCCTAATATATTATCAATTAAAAAAATCCATACAAAAGTATATGACAATATTCCAGTCAAGATTAGTATTATAAACCAGAATAAAATCAATATTGCCGGGATTTCCACTAAAAATGTGTATGGGATGTATTTAAATCCAAGATACATAAAGTATATCCAAAAAAGGAAAAGAACAACCCATCCTAATTTATAAACTAATTTGTTTTCACTTATATGAATGATATTTTTTTCTTCCATTTTTTATTCCTCCGTCTTGATTTTATCCATTCTCTGCCTCATTAAGAAATTCTATTGATACCCTAAAAAGTATATAACTTCCAATTCCAATTATAAGTATTGCAATGGATTCAGAAACAAAGCTACTTATTCCAACATATCCATGCCTGAATAAATATATTCCTGTAATACAGAAAGCCATTCCAGAAGCCATTCCAAAATTTAAATCTTCGTATTGTATAGCCAACACAAGTAAAATAATAGATAGTAATACTACAAAAATCAAAAGAACCTGTTCAAAATTTGAATCCTTTCCTGTTTCTGTTACTTCTAAACTTTCTGCAATAAACCCCCCTTCTGTTGAAGAATTACAGGTAACTAGTGCGGCGTAATTTCCGATATCGGAAAAATTATCTTTTCCTACAATAAATTCAAAGTGATCGCCGGTAGCTTGAGTTTCGTCCTCGTAAATTACAACTATATGATCCCCTATAGAATTAAATAAACTAAAAGTACACCCAATACCCTTTACTAATTGCTGTCCGCCGGTAAGGTTGAATACGTGAAAAGTAAAAGTAAAAGCTGTATTTTGTTTTAATAAATGTATTGGAGTATATTCAACCTCAAATCCAGTTGTTCCAGTAAATATTTCTGTTACTGGTTGTGCTGCTAAAATAGAAGGCAAAAGAATAAGTAAGGAAAACATTAAGGACATTGTCCAAAATATTTTCCGAATCATACCAGGCCACTCTCCCTTAGAGCGCTTACACCTGTGCTGATTGCTGTAGCCATGATGGACAATGCAAAGAATAATGTCGTAAGGTCAAGCAAAGTAGCAGCTGCGCCGGTGACATTAGTAGCTGTTGATTGATTAGAACCTGTTTGTGCAAATTCAACCTGGTCAGCAACAGTAGGAATAAGATTAACGCCAACTATGATGGTAATGAAACCACCTATCATATTTCCAAGAACCATTTGTTTTTTTCAACTCCTAAATCATCTAAGAACAAAGGTAATATATAAAATACCTAGTTA
>SDBS01000737.1_pt1 | contig 32695 bp, 41 predicted proteins | sample 2277091 | NCBI WGS metagenome assembly SDBS01 (sample SAMN10404972, study PRJNA504765) | marine sediment metagenome | isolation source: marine sediment core GS10_PC15, 163 cmbsf | place: Arctic Ocean: Southern Knipovich Ridge | collected 2010 | reverse complement strand
CTGCCGCCGTGAACGTCATTAACAACGTGCTGCTCCCGGCAATGAAAGAGGTAGGGGTAGGCATACACCCCCCCACCGGCATGGTTCCCCTACTATATACCCATTCCCCTATACGCATCGAAGAGATAGTTTCAAGGATTCACAAACAATCAGGAGGAGATGATGGAGAATTTGATGGGTCGTCACGAAGACGGTACACTGATGTGGGACGACGACGGGGTAGTGCACATGGGGAGGCGGATTCGTTTTCTTCAGAAGTTGTTTCAGTTGCTGGAAACGTATCCTCGCGGGTTCTTGGGGGAGATGGAGATGGGGGTTCAGGAGAGGATAGAGGAGTCGATGCGGTTGCAGTTGCTGGGGATGTTGGAGATACTGAAGGCTTAAGTTCGCCTAAGGACGGTGGAGACTCCCCCCAGTGTGGCGATTGCCAGACACCGGTTCATGGCGATACGGGCGTGCTGGGTGGGAGAGCTCCCCATGCAAACGGATCGGTTGGGGTTGACGTATCACGTATAGATAGGGTGGTTCTCTCATTGGAATCATTGTGTGACTATCTTAGGGTATTGGAAGGTCGGGTTGTTAAATTAGAGAAGGGTACTAAATGAATCTACCTATTGTGTTCTATAAATTGCGTTGGCGCGTATTAAGGCTATTAAGAATAGTACCGCGATTCACAGGATTTGAGGTGCGTATGCTAACAGACGAGGAGTCGCTGTTGGTTGTGGAGGATGTGAAAATTACTGATGTCAGTGAAGATGGTAATTCGATTACAGTGACCAGGTGGGAGTGATGGTATCAGAAAATGTAGAAATTATTGATCGAGTTGATCAAAGTGTTTTATTGAGTTCTGAATTGGATGCTGCGATATTCAGATGCGACACAGAGGCATTGCTTGATTTAATAGATACGCTGGATGCTGTGACGGAAGTGGGGTTAACAGCGAAGGTGTATATTGCTCGTGCGACGATAGAGGGCTTGATGCGATCAAAACTTAACGATATGCGCAGGAGGTTGGGAACGGAATAATGAGAAAATTCACAGTAGAGCAGCAGGATTGGATTGATGGCAGGATTGCCCGTGCATTGGAGTTACAACGGATAGATCTGCGGTGTGATTTGGTAAAGGAATTTTCTGATAAAATATCTTTGGCGGTTACTGAATCTTTGACGCGATGACTATCACCAAAATCGGCAATGAGTTGCTTGATATATTTTTTGAGTACGTTTCGGAGATTGGGATGAGTGATTTTACTCACCTTCCACGCTTGGTTGATCCGTCCAATATTCACCCCAGCGATTTACGCTTACAGGTATTAGAGGAAATTCACGGTATAGGTTTAACAGGAGACGACAATGGTAAAGATAGTGACACACGAGCAGGTTCAGCGAATCAGGACGAATCTGGGGACGGGGGCTGCTCTGTTGGAGATGTTAGATCCAGGGAGCGGTTTGACAAAGGGGATAGTGGTGACAATACGCTCGGAGTTAGATCAAATCGGGATGGAAGCATTGCAGACTCAGGCACGGGCATCGCTGGTGAAGGCGCTGGAGATACTGAAGGTGGAGGAGTAGATGCTTCGGACGGACGCGATACTGATGTGGCGGCAGGTGTACCAGTGGGAGTCGATGGGGATCTACCGGTGCAGGGTGTCGAAGGACGGGAAACTACTGTGGGTCGGCTTGATCGACTTGGGGTGATCCGACGCTGTGCATGTGGATGTGGGGAGGTGATTCGTAAGGGCGGCACTCGCAGGCGGTATTTGAATAAGAATCATGCGAATAGGGCTTATCGTGCGAGGAAGGTAAAGACTCGCCGGGTGAAGAATCGCGGAAAGGATAGTTACCGTTCAGAGAAGACGTTTTATCTATATCGTGAAGCCGGTGAGGCTATCATGGGCTGGATGCAGGGTCGTGATTGGACGATAAAGACCGAGATTGAGGCATGGGGTGGGTTAGATGAATGGATATTTGATAAAAGTAAGTCGGTGAAGACGACTGATCCGCGTTTCAGTAACTTGATGAAGGCTTTGGTGGGTGCTGGTTATTTAGAGTTGAGGGAAGATTGGATAAAAAAGGCTCATCAGGGTGGTTACATTAAATACAAGGTGCGAAAATGGCGAGCGACGTAGATGGGTGGGATTTCCCCACAAAGAGGGCTGGGCGGCTTTGTTGGTGGTATAATTACATCCGTGCGAAGCTTGGTTTCGGGATGTGTCTCACCGACTGGATCCATGGCGGATTCGCTGCGCTGAAGAGTAAGGGGTATTGGGGCGATGAGAGGTGTCGGGAATATATGGACACCATCTTAGACCGATTTGAATTTAAGGTCGAGACGGACGAATACGTGGATACCTATATTCACGGCGAGAAAGTAGGAAGGGCAATAAAGCATGGCAAGTGACGAATTCGTAGGTGTATCGTTAGACTGCTTCGAGACCGATTGGTATAGAATAAGTGGAGGTGGATGAGATGAGTATTGTATCGAAAACATATGTTTGTAGTTATAGATATAAGGGTGCAGAATATGGCGTTGATATTCCAGCAACTTCCTTCGATGATGCAAGGGCAAGATTAACGGCAATAGGAAATAATGGTTGCGTTGATGGTATTTTGAAATTTAAGTTCAAATTACATTCAGGCTTATCCACATTGCTTGCAAAATTTATGAACTGGTTGGGGTGGTGAAATGACCTTCCACCGCAAGCGCACGATCACGATAGTTAATAAACAACAACGGAGTAAGAAATGAGTGTAACCAACACTTATCGAGCGAGTTTTGATTTCGATCACGAAGCACCGGACGGCGCTGACCTTGACGAAAAATCTTTGCATGATTTAGTTGATGAGGCGGCACTGGTAAGGATTGAGGCTGATTTGGCTTGGGATGTCGAGCTCTTGGGTTCGAGTAATGCTGGAAACGCGACCGGTTTGAGTTTAGCGAACATGTGTAAGACTTTCAATGAGAACTTCGCCGATTTCTATCCCGATAATCATGTAGTGTTCCGAGAAGGTAAGACTGGTGGCTTGATCGTGCGAATAGGCGAGCACGACGTTCAGGTTGACGAGGACGGCTCTTTCGTTGGGCGGGGAGCGCGCGTAGAAAAGCATGTGGGTGCAAGCTCTACTGGAGGAAGATGACTGATATGACATTACAGCAGGTTAAGGATTGCGGGGAGTGGTGTTGCGTACCCGGTGGGCAATATAAGCAATATCGTTGGTTGGAGTTGGATGTGATGCCATCTTGTTGGCATAGCAGACCAACCGCAAATTCACTCGACTATAGTTGCGAAAGCATTCCGATCCGCCTCGCCCTTCGCACAGACTGGCGGAAGGTGGAGGAGAATGTTTGGACGTGTGATGACTGCGGCAGGATATACGCGCCAACGCGAAAAACATGTCCTAAGTGCAAGCCTGAGCCGCAACCTATTTCAGATGCAATGAGGGGTGATCCTGATTCCAAGACCGAGAGTGCTACACATAAGCAGATGCACGAAGTGCAACCTGAACCGTCCTACGTGGTGATAGCTCATCCTGAGAGTGGGAGGATTAGGAAGTTGGAGCATGATGCGGTGAGGGATTTTGAATTATCGGATGGTTGGGAAGTGATTGCAGACCTTGACGACATGAGGTACTCGAAAAGGTTTGAGTGGCAATCCCTCCCGGTGTACGACGAGGATGAGTGGTTGCCAAGTGGAGGCTTAAAAGAAGCCATCATGGAGCGGTTGCAGGAATATAAAGACGTAGTAGGTCACCCTCCAACGACTTGGAGTGGAGTCCTTATGCCTCCCGATACGCCAGACTACATCCGCAAGGATAAGGTGGAAGAACTCGCAGATAGCTTTGTGAGCGCACATCCTAATTGCGGAATTGAAATACAACACTTTATGTCGTGGATACATGAAGAGAACACAGTGATGGACGAGCCGAAGACTTACTTCGGGCATGAGCCTGACTGCGAAATATTAGAAAACTGTAAATGTCCATTACCACTGAAGGTTAAGTGGCTATCAAGAGACGAGATTCGTAAGCGATGGGGTAAAGACGAGCCGAAGGTTGAGGTTTCGGTTGATGTTTCACCAGAAGTGAATAGTGGCGTAATCACATTTCAGAGCGTCTGCGAAGAATGTGGACACGAAGAGGATATTACCGACGATGTGATGAAGGGGCTGGTTGCGATGCGGACAGATTCCCCGATTGATATTAAGTTTACTGAGTCGAAGGATGAACAAGATTATGGTATGCCGCCATTCAGCTTTACTCCATTGGGGTTTAATCATCCAGCGAGTCGGCAGTGGTTAATTGAGCATGGTTGTTCATATATGGCAGACCCAAACTATACTCATCCGTTTTGGTGTAAGATATTTAGGGATCATCCAAACTCTGACCGGCGCAAGGTGACGCAGAGGAAGGGTGTTGCGTGTGATCCATTCAAGATGAAGAACACTCCCGACAAGCTTGATGAAGAGTACTACATAATCGCCTACTGGGATGGATCTCAATACGTAAGATCAGGCCGCAAGACCGACAGGAGGAAGGCGTGACCGACTTCTTCACCGCTATACTGCCCTCGATACAAGTGATCGGGATAATACTCGGCTGTTGCGCCGCTGCGTTCGGACTGGCGTTCGGGCTGTTGGTATTGTTCCTGAAACAGAGGAGGAGTAAGTGATTGATGGATTACTCTCTATTGTTTTCATTGTTGAAGAATTAGATATGTATCACTGGAAAGATTTTGGATGGAAATTAAGCAGCTTGCTGGGAGTTGTGGAGATTATCATTGTTGCTGTTGTAGTAATATGCTGGGTGAGGAAAGGTGGCGAATGGGTAGAGGATCAAATGTCGGAGGCATACGATGACCACATGGGTAAACATGACTGAACTTTGGGTAATACTGACGGCGGATGAAGCTACCCCGTACATTCTCAACATAGGTGCGCTTGTGGTAATATTTGTCGGGATAGTCTACTACGTTATAAAGGCAATCAGGGGTGAGCATTGATCCGAATCTGCCAAAAGGATGAATGTGAGCAGACATTTGACTCACCAGACACCCCTCTCGGCAATAAGCGTAAATATTGCGACGATCATAAGGCTACGTATAAAAAAAGTCCCCTCACTAATAAATATGTTCAACTTCTACTGACCGCATCACCGCAAGAGCGGACAGAAGTATACGCCAAATTCTTAAGGCTTGAACGGCGTGGCGAGATCGAGACAGCCACAATGGACATTGTGGAAATGATGATGTTCAAAGATTGGCAGGATGGTGACAAGGCTGCTGGTAAGTTAATATATGGTCACAAGATACCAAAACAGGTAGAGGTTAAGAGGGAAATCCACGAGATAGGGAGTAAGGCGGCTGAAGCATTGTCCGGCAAAACTCCCGAACAGAAGGCGAAATTGCTTGCCGAAGCAGCAGGCGTAGAGGTAAATTCCATAATTCCCGTAGACTTTGAGGTGGTTGAAGATGACTGATAAGATAATGAAGTTGTGTGAGTATCGCGATGGCGATGGCTACCCATTCGCCCGTAGCTTACTTAACCGAATTGAATACGTAGATAGTCGAGATGAAACCCAATGCTTTATGGAAAAATTCTCTTATCCTGTCGGTGATTTATTGAAACCCATGAATCACTTAAAGGGCATGATAGAGTTAGCTTTGGTATTTGGTAGAGGTGGTGAGTTTAAGTCGTTTAATACAAGAGCGTGGTTTACTCCGGGATACTGTGAGTTTACTAATGATGTGCCACCTGAACTAAATCGTGCTGCAATTAAAGAATGGGCTAATGATCGTGTCGATAAGTTAGATAAGTTTGGACTTCAAGTGTGGCAATCAGGCGGGTATTATAAAATATCAGACAACAGATTGTTTTTAATTAGCCGACCATATAGTACGCTCGCCAACGATCACTGTACGGTATCGTCACACATTAAACTGGTAAGATTATGATCGAAATACCAGAGTGGATACTAAAGAGAATTGGTGAAGCGGTGAAGGGTGGGAAGTGGGTGTCGTTTAAGATCAACCTATCAGAACCAGCAACGCTTATAATTGGCGATGATGCCTATGCTCACAACTGCAAGGTTGGGGAATTGAGGGCGAAAAAATGACCAAAAACACGATCACTAATGCAGAAGCTCACGGCGGCGAAGTCCAGGCATGGATACTTGGGAAACTGGACGAGAGGCGCAACGAGTTAGGAATAAAGATAGAAGAGTGGTCTGAAAAGTCCGGTATTGAAATAAACACTCTGCGAGGATACCTTTATGGCAGGTCAATAGGATTCCCGTCGCTATACAAGCTTATGGAACCTCTTAACATGACAATACAATTCCCAGAATGGACACTGATTGAAGGAACGACCACTACAGAACTCCCCGAATTTTCCCCCGAAGGCATGGCATTTGTCGATAAAGTGGCTGCCAACTTCCTGAAATAGCACATACCCCAAAGCATAACCCCTTTTAGATTACGTATTACTTTGTAATTAGGGTTTGATAGTTCGATAACTATCGAACCGTTGAAGTATAATACGAAAGGAATGACGCATGGCCTTAAATTCAAGCACCGGCGAATCCATCTTGAAATTTGCGCCAGCAATGAATAGGTTGCTTGGGCGACAAGTAATGCATAGCGTAAATACTGGTGGTGGACTGTATGCGAAAGCGCAGGCAGTCGTCACGACTACCACAGCCCAATCAATGACCTTCAAGGCATTGCGTGGGTATGGGGACGATTATTTCAATGGCTGGTATGCCGTTGGTCAGGAATGCACAAATATCGCCGAACTCGAAGCGAACCGAGTTACGGACTACACGAGTAGAACCGGAATATTCTCGTTTGGGGATGACTGGAGTGGTAATCCGGCAAAGAATGATGTACTGAGGATTATATCCCCAGAGGCAATGGCGGCCGGTTCGACAGGGAGATGGATTCGCGGCACACTTGATGCAACTCCACTACTGTTGACAAATATGGATCTGTGGTCAACTACCGGCCCGGTGGTAATCACTGGACTATTCGGCATTGTTACCACTACAGCCGTCGAGGCGCAGGCAACCACCACAAAGATTACGTTTGACCCGGATGATGGTGGTTCAGATGTTGATCTTTGTGCCACTGTAGATGCTACTGGGGCTGCTACCGGGAAGATTATTCGTCTGACTGGTGATGTAAGCGATGCTGCAATTATATCGCTGGATGTCGCTGAGGCTTTTGGGTATAACTTGCGTAGAGGCGGACTTATCCTGAGTCAGGCTGGCGACATAAAAGTGATCTACGGAGCGCAAGACTCTGATGGTCAGATCAACTGGTACATTAGGTACGAGTCGATCAATAGTTCAATATTAACACCGGCATAATAAAATGAAAATTCTAAATGAACTATTTGCTGTCACTGGGTATAACGAGTTTTACCTATCAGTAATATGCTCGACTGCCGTAACTTCTACCAACGCTACTGATTCAATTCACTTCTTCTTAATGTCAACAGCGACTAAGATGTTGTCAGTAGAGGGTGATAATCTTGGTATTGGCGAAGTTCTTCCGCCGTTAGGCTGGAGCCCTGACGGCACTGCCCCCAAGCAAGCCATAACGCTTCTAAACGGTAGTCCGGGCTGGTATGGATTTGTGAGCGATATAAGCGCTGGCGCTGCATCGTGGGATTACGATATTGATGGTGGCGCATTTACCGGAGGGATACTCATATTCACTATGCTCTGGCGACCAATGGCTCCCGGCAGCTTGATAGTTGCTGGCGATGGATCGTAAGAACTCTCACAACCGGTGTTAGTGGATAGCTGAGAGACTATCCCTGCATCGTAACAACAAAACGGGGGGTAAGCGAATTGCCGCCTCTGCCCCCACCACTGTATGACTTTAACACAACGCGAAGCAGACGACTATCTGGTACAATACGAGATAAGGAAGCGGCTTGATCCGCTGTCTGTGTATTGTCCATATCCCAAGCAATTACTGTTTCACAAAAGCGTTGCACACAAGACGCTCTTTATAGCCGGAAACGGGACGGGTAAGACCTTTACGCTGGCGAGGGAGGTGGCAATGGCTGCCACTGGTCGCCATGTGATTCCCGGCAAGTACCCAGTTCCTTCACGGGGTAGAATCGGCGGTGAACGCGAAGCGTTGGAAAATGAAATCATTCCAATGCTCCATCAGTTGCTTGATAATTACCTCGATGGCGCTCCGAAGCGAAACTCTATCGGCATGGAGTTCAGGTGGAAACTCAAGAACGGTTCGACCTTTGATATTCTCACCTATGGACAAGAGGATAAACATTGGGAATCGGTGTCGCTCGATTGGCTGGCCTTTGACGAGCCGTTCAGGGAGTCGATATGGGATGCTTCGCTGCCGAGAATGCGTAAGGGTAAGGGCGGGCATATCTTCATCGCCATGACCCCATTGCTGGGTTCGGCATGGATGCTGGATAGGATAGTCAGACCATACACTGAAGCAAAGGCGGCTAACGAAAAATCAGATGTCTACATCGTCAGGGCTAATGTGTGGGATAACTGCATGTGCTTAACGCCTGACGATCATGATGAAAACGGTGACTTCCCGATTGACAACGATGGATTCTGTCATTGTCATGGTGGATATGTTCATAAGCAGGCGATTGATCTTTTAATTGAAGAGTGGGACGAGGAGATGATGGCTGCTCGTCGTGACGGGGAGTTCATTGTTATGCGCGACATCGTGCATCCGCGATACGATACAGAGATTCACGTCCTTGATCCTGAAATAATGCCGGAGAAAGTTGTTGGCGATAATATGCAGCTGTATACGGTGCTTGACCCACACAGAGTCAGGCCTGCGGCTTGGGGCATTTACGCCATTAGCCCGACCGGCGTGAGATACACGCTTGACGAATGGCCGAGTTTCTTTACCGGAAAGTATAAAGGGTTCTTTTATAATAGGCTGAAGTCCTGCAACCTGAGTTACGATGAGCTGATCGAGATATGGCACGCGATAGAAATGTTTTGGACTCAGGGCAACACGAAACTGATACGTGGTCGATTCATTGATCCTCGCTATGCTAAAGAGGCGATGCACAATACCCGAATGAATGTGATGCAGGGATTTAATAAGTTTGCCAGGGATAAGGGTTATGATATGCGATTCAGACCAGCTATCGTTGGCGGGGACACTGATGCTGGTGAAATAGATAGTGGTTTAGCCGCGATCAATGCTACCCTTAAATACGTAGAGGATTCTCCGAATAGCGCTACGTGGTACGATAATGTGCGATGTGCCAATCATATCAGGGCGATGTTACGACTGAGGGTACAAAGGCGATCTGGTAAGTCGGCGGAGGGACGGTCGCCAAGCGAGGAACTGCTGGACGAGTTTAAGGATTTTTCAGACCTGAAGAGATATTTTGTTAAGTCCGTAAAAGGATACAAGACGATAATTACGAGGAGCATAGATGAAGACGAGAATGGTTACAAACCACATTGCGAATTGACCGGATATTAGATGGCTAACGTAATCATAAAGGATGATCCACTCGTACTCGTGCGCGACAGATGGATGCAGGCAGATGCAGATCTTCAGTACAACATATCCAAATGGCGCGAACTTGATGCCATGTACAAGCTCGGATCGCAGTTTAACCTCAATAAGAGGACTGATGAGCGTGGGCGCGTATCGCATCCTGACCAAGCCATAGCGCGGGTATCGTCTTCGATTCTCATAAATGCCGTCAAGACTATAGCCCCAAGGCTGTACAGTCTCTTCGATCTCGATGGTGACTGGTTCAATATAGTCCCTCATCCGCAAAGCACTACGACTTACAAGAGTGCCCGGTATGCAAACGATAAGCTGACGAGTCAGTTTGATGAAGATGCGTACATGAATATCTACGCTGCTGTGATGCAGTTGGTTAAGCAGGGTAAGTCGTTCCTTAAGACTCGTTGGGCTGTAGAGGAAGGACGTTATTACAATGACGTGCCTCATGTGACGTTCGACGAGAATAATACGCCGAGCGTAAGGTGGACTCGCACCTCTCGCAAAGGTGTTACGTTTCGTGGCAACAAGATCGAACTTGTTCCATATTGGAACATGCGGGTAGATCCGAAGGCTCGCATGTCGATTGTGAACGCAGAGTATGTTATAGAAGACCTTTACATGCCGGTCGATCACCTTGAGGAAATTGCGAGATCAGGTGATCTTGGGATCTATGATATGGACAAGATAACCAAACTTGTCGAGGATATGGATGATAAGGGTACGCAGACTGATCCTCGATCTGATGACAATACTTACTATCACTCTTATGACAGACATCGCAGGGATATTAAGATAAGGGATTATTGGGAGGGTGAGCGACACTTCATGGTGGCTCTGTCACCATCAGGCACAGAGGAGCAGATACTCAAGAAGACAGAAAACCCGCATTGGCACCAGCAGGTGCCGTATTCCGAACTCGCGTTTGACATAGACGAAAGAGAGTTGTATCCGCAAGGCGCACTGGAGCCGTTGCGAGACCTTCATAACGTGCAGAGTACTGCGCTGTGTCAGTATATAGATGCTAACACAATGAACTTGCGACCAATGCGACTCGTCGACGAGGATCTTGAATTAGATCTCAAGATGCTGTCGAACTATATCCCGAATCAAAACATTGCAGTACAGGGGCTTTCCGGTCGCAGCATCAGTCAGGCGATCTATGAATTTAAGCCTGAGTTGGGAAACTTGCTTAATTCACAGCTTGCATTCATGTCACAGACAGATACGCAGGCGGAAAAGATCAGTGGCATAACGGAATACATTACCGGGACTGCCGGTGCAGGATCAAATAGAACAGCTTCAGGGGCGGCACTACTGACGCAGAATGCCGAGATACGCGGATCATCGCCGACTACAATGATAGCTATTGGCATGATGCGACTATTGAAGCAAATGCATATGAATAACCAACAGTTTAGCCATCCGCTGGAAGACATAAAAGGCGATTACAAGTTTTACATATTTGGCGATGCGCGTCAGAATAGCTCCATGCAGGCTCAGGGACTACAGATGGTTGCCCCAATGCTTGTGCAGGCCGGAGCAGATCCCATCACAGTGTTAAAGCGGCTGATGAAAGCGATGAAGATTCCGGCGATTGAGGAGCTGTTGCCTGAAGATGGGACGCTTGAGAAAAATCAGGCTATAAATATGTTGCGGGAAATAAACCAATTTGAAATGGAATCTCAGGGCAGAATAGTAAAAAGTGGTGGCAATGGTTCAATCAATTAAGCGACTAATCTTCCGTATCCGTCACTGGATGCATGTGGCATTCGTTCTGATATATAGTTGGCTACGTAAGGTATTTGCTTGGATGCTTCACTGGCTACGTGTGGTGGCGGGTTTAATTAAGAAAAAGCTTACTCAGATCCGTCACTGGATCTACATGAGGTTTGTTAGTCGCGGCAAACGCCCTACAGAGATTCTCGGATTGATACGCGATGATGGCGGGCGGGTTGCTAAGAGTGGTGACTACTGGACTATGGTTGCTCATCTGCGAGACAATCATGCGTTCATAAACGAGCTTGACGATTTAGAAAAAGGATTGAATAAGAAGATACTTGCAGAACTCAGACAGCGTGAGCCAAATACGAAGTATGCGATAGGGCTTGCGCACCAGATAAGGGGGATTACGAGTTGTGCTGGAATAATAAAGAAAGCTGTGGATATAGTTTACAGCGAAAATAGTCAGGAGAACTAATGTTCCTACGTGTATTACTGAGGTCGGGAGTTGTGGCTTGGATCGAGGATACGGTAACGATCAAGTCAAAGCAGGATGAAGAGCTTTGCGATAGAAAGATAGCGAACGATGATGCGTTCTATAAGAAGATTTCTAACGTGAACACTACCGACCTCTACTCTAACGATCACGGGTGTATCCCGTATCACGCGATTGACTCTTTCAAGGTCGTCAAGCAGAAGACAAAGGGCTTGCCACCAAATCTGTTTGATGTCGAGATCGAAGAGCAGTTAATAGCGCAGAAGGCGGCTGAAAAGGAAGCTGCCAAAAAGCGCAAGAAAAACGAAAACGATAAAGGTTAATCATGCCAGATAACAAGAGTCAGCAAGTCGTCCGCGACAAAGCGGGGAGCGACGAGCAAGGCAAGAGCGGGTCGGATAAAACCGGTAGCCAGGCTCCTGTCGAAGGGCAACTCTCCCAAGCACTCCAAGATAAATTTGGGGTAAAAACCTATGAAGAGGCTTTGTTAAAGTCGCTTGAAACAAATGCGACCTTGACAGGGCAACTCGAAAATTCACAAAGAATTATAGGTCAACACTCACGGGAAGTTGCAACGGCGCGTCAACCAAAGGCCGAGTATACTGAAGATCAGAGAACAGCTCTTGGCGATATGGCAACAGGTGGTAAGATGCCAGAATTGCTTGATGGTTGGATGAGCGCTACAGAATCGCAGAATCGCGCTACGGAGACCGCAATGCTCGGTAACTTTTACGATTTGCGAGCAAGCGATCCGCAATATGCGAACATGGACTTCACTGAAGTCAAGTTCAATGCTCTGAAGCAGGGCAGCTCAGATGTTCTCATTGATGCAGGGATAATGAAATCTGTCATGGATGGGATCATTAAAGGCAGACCAGTAGATGTAGATGCAATCCGTAAGGAAGCCGAAGAGAAAGTAAGAGGCGAGTACGACGGATTGCTCAAGGAGAAGGGTGTTTCGATACAGTCCCTTAAAAGCACTTCTGGCGATGAACCGATTGTCGCAGACGATACTCCATTAGCGGACAATGAAGAGCAAGAGAGGGATATGATCTCTTTCAAGATCGGAGACTTCAACGCTAAGGGAGACATTGAGGGTCGGACAAAATTCCTTGCTACGATACCTGCTGAAAAGCGCAAGCGATACGGCATAGATAAATAGACTTCCTGCGGCGTTGACCTCCATTATATGGAGAATATAAAATGCCGATAGGTCCGGACACATCTCGTAACGCATCAACCTCGACTCATCCGATTGAGGATCAGCTATTCTACGGGCTTTCGCCCGCAAGTATGGCTATCCAGTTGGGTAAGTTTAGCGATACCCCATTGCTCACAATGCTGTCAATGGGGTTGGGTCTTCCGACTCGCACCGTGACTCAAAAAGAGTTCAAGTGGCTGCTTGAGTACGAAGACATCACTGAGGTTCTAATCGAAGGTTATAGCGGTGGCTCAGATGCGGCCATCACTACCGCAACTACGACTTTTCAGATTACAGACGTAGCCGGTACTATAACCAACGCAAACCTGCTTATCCAAGCAGGTGACATACTTTGGATTCCCGCGACTCAGACTAACCAGACAACTGCATTAGGGACGGTTGGCGAATCAGGTGAGAATATCCGCGTAGTGTCAGTTGACTCTGCCGGAGCATTCTTCACCGCAGAACGCGAAATCGGTGGAGACGGTGGCGGGGCTGAGACGGTAGCCGCAGACAGTGGCAATTTTCTCGACGCATTCATCACTGGTCATCTTGCTGGCGAAATCGAGCGGTCGCGTTCGATCATAACCCATCCACTCAAGTCAGACGTGCAGTACATCCAGAAGTTCCAGAACAAGTACGGAGCCTCGCAGGATGCAATGGATACTGCAATGGCGGGTGGCAATCCCATGAACAGGGAGCAGCGCAAGAAATTGTCGCTTACCCTGCGTGAGATCGAATATGCCTACCTATCTGGTAAGCTGGCGCGAGTTAGCTCAGCGACCGGCGGATCGAAGATGTTGATGAAGGGTATCCTCCCGCAGATCATGGGTGACTCCACATCCAGCACGGTTTACGATTCCACTGCCGACATGGTGACGGGCGATGGTTCAACTCGCGTCTGGAGGGTGGGAGATAAGGACAACTTTACTGTCAACAACTGGCTTACGTGGGTCGAGCGCGCGTACAATGAGGGTACTGACAATAAGGTTCTGCTTGTTGGAGCTGGCTTCCAGACCATGTTCTTGCAGACGATGGAGTCGTATCTGACTCTCAACTTTGAGAGCATTACCGCTGACAGACTCGGCATGAGGGTCAGAATGTGGCATCATGGTGAAGCCGACAGACCGCTGATGATTCAGAGGCACGGCCTATTTCGCGGGCCGCTGCATCAGGACGCAGTTCTCGTCGATCTTGGACACACCCGCAAGGCAGTGTTTGGGAACGGCGATCTACGTATCTGGAAGGGTAAAGGCGGAACCGGATTGCAGGAAAACGACATCGAGACCTTAGAGCACGCATGGCAGGCAAAAACTGCCATTGATATTACCAGCGAGCTTGGTAATGCGTGGATTACCGGCGTTGAGAATACTGACGGTAGCTTCGGCGGTTCGCGTCGTACGGTCGGTACTCACGTCACTGTAAACGTATAAACATAGGGAGGTAAGCCAATGGGACAAGCGTGGCAATCATCCCTGATTCAGAGCACTAAGGTTGGCCCGCGTGACTGCTTGCTTGAGGCGTTTAACGATACCACATCGTCAGCCGCTTCGAGCATCACACTGTTGACGGATACCGATCATATAGGGTTCTGCAATTTCCTCGCACCGTTCTCGATGGATACTACCCCGACATCGACTGGTGGGCTGGTAATCAATACTGACAGCCCATCGTTCAGGGGTTCCGAAGATGCTGTGCATCGTACATATATCTTCGGTGGATACGACAGTGCTCCGGCACTGTTTAGATTCGAGAGAGCGCAGGGTGATCCGAGTCATCCTGGTGCATTCTATTGGGAAATCATATCCAAGACTCCATCGGGCAGTCAGGCTACGATAACTTATGTCGATGACTGCGAGTTCATAACTCGTGCCGAGATTATCATTCCCGTATCGACTCGTTCTGCCGCTGGCGGAGCGGACGTGCGGGCGTGTGGAGTCTCGGCTCTTGATGCGCTCACTGCAACATTGAGAGCTAATCAGGATACTGAGTGCAAGATTCTGATTGGCGGTTATGCTACGACAGGATTCGGTACGCTGGCGAATAGTGCCGACGAACACGATCCTACGTTGGTATTGCCGGTTGCTGATCCGGGCAGCGTCAAGCCGGGCGATCTCGTGTGTGAAGTTGTGACCAAGACGCTTGGCTCCGCAGAGCCGTCAACTGTGACGTTGATTGCGTCCAGCGATTGTCAGGTAGTGCGTTACATCGAGTTCGTTATCCCGGTCAGTAAGGAGACTACGGAGAACTCGATTGGTGTTGTTATCGCGGCTACGAGGAAAACGGCTGCACTGTATGGTGCAAATTCAACTACGGATGATGTGACGTGTCTTGTAATGGGATACGTTGCGTAAGTAACAATGGGCGGGGGTTTCGGCTCCCGCCCTTAACCTTTAGGATTACGTATGGCTACGATGGCCAATATAGACACGTATTTCAGTCAGCGTATCGACGATCCCAATCACGATGAGGTTGACGCTATATCTGGTAGTGGCGATATGCTTACGTGGTTGAATCGCGTTGTAGACGACGCTGCGAGGGTAACAGACTGTCTGCAAAGCACTGAGTCACTATCGGTGAACGCTGAGGCAACGGCTACATCAACCTTAACTAATCTGTTGCGGATCATCTCTGTGGCAGACCGAACAACGAAGTTAGTGTATAAGTCGATTGCACGGGAAGAGTACGCTGGGTACTACGATCTAATCAAGAATAAGAGTGCTGGCGGTATATACGTTTTTAGTCTATTCGGGTATACTACGGCTAATCTGAAACTCTACGTGCTTCCGGTTCCCTCAACTAAGACGCTGACCATCGAGCACTCAGAATATCCTGCCGTTCTGACGTATGGCGCTGGAACCAGACCGCCGGGATTGCTTGATGATTACACTACAATGATAATTGAGGGCATGGCTACACTTTACTATCAGACTACTGGCGACACAGAGCGCGAGCAGGCAGCATTTGGGACTTACGTAGGCTGGTTGCAGCGACTCGCTGGCGAGGTTGGCACTAACCCCGTGATCGACGGCAAGATGAGTTCATTGTATCGTGAACCGGAGGTAGTTAGATAATGTCAGCACTTGTAAATCTATATCGTGACATTGGTAGAGAAATAGGTGATCCGAGTAACACGAAGGTTCTAAGCACTGAATTGCTGGTGCTTATCAACCGTGTGCTGGATGACGCTACACTCTTAACAGATTGTTTGCAGGAAACAAATACACTTGCCGGAACCGGGTCAGCTTTCAGCTTCGGAACGCAGGGTGGCGCAGGCGAACTTCCGGCTGACGTGTGGCGTATTATAACTGTCGCGGATCTTGCTAATGGGTATATCTACAGACCGATAAAGAGGCGTGAATATCCCGCCGCTTATATAAGTCTTGTCACCAATAGTATCGTTGGTGAATATGTTTATAGCATGTTCGGCGTTGACGCGAATAGGAAGATATACGTGCTCCCAACCCCAGCAAATTCCACGACCATAACAGTGGAGCATTCGGTCATTCACGCAACGGTCACTGATGCTGGCTCTGGCACAGAAACGCCCGCAGGCAGACTTGATGATTACGACAGGCTCATCATCACGGGCGTTGCTTCACTGCACTACGCATCTGAAGATAATTACGAAAAGGCTGAGAGATATGCTGACGAGTACTGGAGTTGGGTAGAACGGTTGAACAATGAAGTTGGGGTTAATCCTATTATCAGCCCTGAAGCGAGTGCGTTACACAAGCATATCAGTAAGACCATGAAAGAATTGAGGGATATGTAATGGCTACAGCAGGCGAGGCGATAGGTGCGTTCGGCGTAGAAATAGGCGATCCGTTCAATTCGCACGTTATTCCTACCCGCGTCTTGGTATGGCTCAATCGAGTCGTTGCAGAAGCCGTCAGGGAAACTAAGTGCTTGTGGGAAACTGACAGATTTAGCGGATTGGCGGATATTGAGATAGTTGATTATTCAAGCTTGTCCGGCGATATTATTTCCTTAAAGACGAGTGCTGATTCAGCGGCAACGGACTATACTGAAGGATCTGAGTGGGATGCCGAGACGAGTAATACCGTTACTGCCACGAACCTGGCAACAGCATTGGACGCTCACCCTAACGTGCAGTCGTACTCTGACGGCGCTCACGTCTATGTCTGTGTAAAGAATGGACATACGGTAGCAATCATTACGTCTGATGCCGATACGAACTACATGACGGTTGCGAATGGCGCAGAGTATTTCAACCTCAGCGAGATATTGTCGAATTTCAGGCGAGTAGAAGCCGTCTATGATATTGCCAATAAGAGAATGTATGAGCCTATGGATAGGCGTTCATATCTTTATACTCAGCTTGACAGCGTAGCAGCGCTATACACGTACACGAACCCGCCTGAAAGTGGAAAGCAGATAATGAAACTGGAGGCAGGTGGCGTTAGTCTACTGTACAGCGTCTCTATTTATATAGACTATTTTCAAAATGCAACGGCGATAACAACGATGTCAACAGCTCTTCCCGGACTACTCAGCGATTACATAGATTTGATTGTAAAGGGAATACTGTATCATTACTACAACTCTACCGGTGAGCACAATAAAGCGATAAATATGAAGAGTTTGTTTCTGAACGAATGCCGATTGGTGAGGAAGGATTTACGTTCGCATGGTATGCCGTTGCCAATGAATCAGTTGTTTAGGGTTTCAAATGATTAGAAGGTTATTACCATTTATATTGGTGATGCTGGCCGTGCAGACATCGTTTGCTCATCGTACCGGAGTTTCCTTTCGTGGTGGGCATTGGGTTTCGACTCGCTCAATCGGATTTACGAACACGATGGGTACTGGTGGACAGAGTGCATACAGCGCGGCAAGTAGCGGGTCTATCATGCTTTCATCAACCTATTACACCATGTTTGATTCGATAGCTGTAAATACAGCCAACTACACGAGTGGGGTTGGCGAGTGGTACGAGGACTCGCTGAAAGCGGCAGATACAACGGTGTACGCGGTGGAGAACACGGCACTGTTTCTCGACGGCTTTGTGGATCAGGATATTCAAATAAACGTGTTCTTTGTGGGTTCGCTCGCTGATACTTTTATTATTGTTGCGGAGCAGGCATTGAGTTATTTCCCTGCGGCGAGTGATACCGGATTAGATCATTGGGCGAGTAGCGAGGCATTTAATAGCGGATTCTCGGCAACAGACACACTGTTCCGAAACGACTATGGTGATGTAGCTCCACCCGACTCGTTTCTTGTTCCGGCAAAGACCGACAGTGCTGACGCTGATAGATTTTTCACAGACACGTTTCGGTTGATTGCACCAGTGTTCAGAATAAAAATCATGCGGGTTGCCAGCGGAGCCAATACTGCTCCATCAAGGCAGAACCGTGATGCGGTTCACTTCGAGCTTTACTGTCGTCACCGCAACGATGTGATGACGGGCGCGAGTGGTAGGTTATTGCAGACACTTGAGAATCCTAAGACAGATCCGCGTGGCAGGCAGGGATTGAATAGAAGGAGACCGAGATGAGACGCATCCTAATATTACTTCTGTTACTGTGCATTCCTGTCGTTAGTCTCGCTGAGGATAAGGCGAACTATCAATGGCGAGGTAGGGATGTAATCATTACGGACGATGGCGGCACACGTATGGAGATTGATCCACTCGGCTATCTGGTTGTAATGGATGTTGAGCATCACAAGATACATGAAGGGGAATTTTATGTAGCTCTTCACATTGATAACGATAACAGTCTTAGTGCTAATGATACGCTATTTATGACAATCACGACTCCAGCATCTCCCAACATACATTTTAATTTTGCTGTCACCGCAAATGCTGGAAGCGAAATCAGATTCTATGAAAACCCAACTATAGATGTGGCTGCTGCAACGGCAATTACCCCAACGAATTGCAATAGGCAGTCTTCAAATACAACCGATGTTCTTGTCAGGGCTGATGAAACGGGTGGATCGGTTGGAATTACAACGGCTAATCTCGGTACTTTATTGGCTGCCGACGAGGTTACTGCCGGAAATAAGATTACGGGAAGTGCGAGGGGGGATACCGAGTGGATATTGAAAGCAAGTGAGGATTATCTTTTGATTGTTCTCATCGACAACAATAACACCCACGTTGCGCTTAGTGCCGTTATTTACGAGTCGGATGAATAATGCCTAACGACCGCGAAATGCGTATCAAGCAGACGACGTTCGATGGTATAGACAGGTCTGTATCGTCGAATGATAAAGACGACCAATCTGCCAACATCCTGCGTGATATGATTATTGATCCTGACGACAGGCTGAAGTTGCGTGATGAATACGCTGCGTTGTACGAAGATCGACCGTCACAGTTCCAACATACGACAAATGATGACAGTGACCAGCGAGTAGTGAATGAAGATCTGAATAATCACGAGATATATCGTAGTCATGGACGGTCGTGTACTGTGGTGGCAAACGACGGGACAGACGAATATGAATTTGTTGCCTATGTAGATAGAAGGTCAAGTTCGTTTATAAACACACTCTACGTCCAGCGAGCCAAGCGTAACGGCGTAGATTTCGATACGTTCCAAGCAACAAGGGTAGATGTTAGAAGCACACCGGCAGACAATCCCAATTTCGCCAATGATTGGATCGAGTTTTCAATGCGCTGGGACGAGTTTACGAACTTAGAGTTTATGTTAATTGTCCACGATGATTCTGCCGGTACGACTGAGGTGGAGTCCTGGACGCTTGATACGATATTTGCAGCCACATTCAATGATGCAAGCACCGGATTGACGCAGAATAACGGCGCAGCAGCAATTGAGTCCAGTACGCAGATCACTCGTGACATTGACTTCGATATACAGAGTGGCGTTATTTACGCTTTCTGGTGTAGGGACGTTGGGGTAACTACAGACATTCACTACGCCAACGATGGCGATTGGTCTACTATAGGCACGATTTCTCTTCCCAGTGACATATACGGAATCAGCGCAGCGAAAGATCCGTTAGTTGGAACGGGTGGTGATGTTTGGCTTAGTTTTATAAATGATGTTGGGGCTACTAATCCCGTCAAGTTGGAACTATTTTCAGCCGGCGTGCCGTCTGGTAGTCCTATTACTGTTGCTTCAACATCTTATCAGGGCGCTGGGAGCCTTTCTTCATATCGCACCATACTTGCTATTGACGCTGATGGATTAAAGCGCGTGTTATACCGAACCGACCAGACCACGTTGAAAATGAGCTACCAAGCGGCTTCTGGTGGTGTTTTCACTGGGCGAGTAATGACGGTGACGAGCGATTTGGCAGTTGATGGAATCATATCACAGACCTGTTGGGATATGGTGGCTAAGGATGGAACGTTGACGGTTTTCTATATAACCGCCACTGATCCCTACGCCATGTATCGCAAGGTAGCGATACTTGATTCTACTGATGAGAATTACATAGATCAGACCACGATGTACGGGGCTGAACTGGTTGAGGATAAGGTCGTCACTGTCGATACGTGGGTATACGTAAACTGCTATCGGCAATATGAGGTCAACACGAATAAGCGTGTCAGCTATATTCAGGGCGAGGCTATCTCTACCAATCTGTTCGTCAAGTATCTGCATAGCGACAAAGGTTTGTTCGACGATGACTTTGATGGCAGCGTGGCTGAGGCGAGTTCGCTCGATGTGCAGATCGAGTCACTGAAGGAGCCACTTGTTAACGATGATGGCGGCACGCTTTCGCAGATATTGATTACCCAGTGTGACGATGATCGACTGTACAAGCGTGGAGATTACCAATGGGATCTGCTGGAAGGTTCGAGGCTAAGAGATAACAGCGATTGGTTGTGGGAAACGGTGTTTGAGAACCCGGCACAGATTTGGGCTAAGAACGGCACTGTCAGGGCGAATGCTGGCACAGCGGCAACGAGCCAGAATGCTTGGTACGATTACATTGATCGTTACTTCTTTGATAATACAGCGGATACGGTTTATGATGACCACTTTAGTTCACTGGCAAGGTTGCCTGCCCCAGATGCGGCAATTATAACAGATAGCAGGACAACCGTTGCTGCCCCAGATGGTTATGAACCATTCTCTACAGCAAATGACACGAAGGTAGTAAATCCTTACCGCCCGGACGACGACACCTTTGGCGAGGTCGTAGAGTTTTTTACCGCAATATCCTTTGAGTATGATGGGTTTCAGGAGTCGCAGCTACGAAAAATACCAGTGTCGGCACAAAGTAATCATGGCTTTGATCTTGTTGGGAGAATAAGTGCGGGGGCATTCTTCCCGATCCAAAAGATTACAATTGACATGAATGACTGGAACCCTGTCACTGCAACACAAGTCGCCTCGCCTACAAGTATAAGGCTAACGGCAATAAGCATTCATTGGGGAATAAGGCTGGCCGAAGAAGATACGGCAGATACAGTTGTTTATGAAAAAGTGAAGCGCGTTACCGTGTCTGGACAGAAGCCGGTTGGCGACAATGTCTTTACTGGCATTGCCGCTATTGATGACCAGAGGGGCACTAAGATTTGGACAGATAACGTTGATGGCACGTATTCGATAATTGTATACCCAGATTACATTGATTTCGCTAATCGCACTCCAGCAAGCGACTATCTTGGCAACCCACTCGTCCTATTCGACAGTACGGCGGCGGGTACGGAAATCTACACCAAGAGCACACTCATTCCTGAAGGTTACAATCAGGCTATTGTTGTGGGTGACGAGGTGTGGTTCGGCGGCGTCAGGCTCGCTGGTGTGACGAGAACAAATCGACTAATGCGTTCAGCGCGTAGACTTGGTTCGCAAGTGACACCGGATCAGTTTTCGAGCGATATTGGTACAGTGCTGGACTTGAACGGCGAGATTAAGTCGCTATCCAAAATAGGCGAAGATCTGCTTGTGGTTATCACGTCTAACGGTGTCGAACAGTTTGATGTCAGGAATGGGTTTTTAACAAAGGTTGATGAACTTGCTGAAGTGGGTACAAATGCAAGACTTACACCAACCCCAATCTTAGAGGGCGGGATTGGCTCACTGATTCGTGGCGTAGTCTACAAGGACTTGCAGGGACGTGTCAGGATATTTGATGGCGCTGGCGCACCGATCATTGATGCGCAGGTGAAGGATAATCACGATTCCAGCAATAAGGGTACAAGTTCATTCAATACCAGTAGAGTTCAACAGGGACTTGACAGCACATCCGCAGTATTTATTTACCTGCCTCACCATCGCAAGTTGATACTTGCATATCCGAGCGGTAGCAACGCCGTCCTGCTGGTGAAGGATTTCGAGAGCAATGGCAGGTGGTACGATTGGAGATTCTTAGACCAAATAGATTACGCAACTGTTGGTATCGACGGCGAAATGTTTTTCACTAATGGCGATGAGGTATTTCAATGGCCGAAGTCGGGTAGTGACGATGTGCCTGATCCGAGCTGGAGAGGTAAAGATCGGGCTGTACCCAATGGCTTTAGAGGATTGATTCGCAAGATATGGATGGATTATTTGTATACTTCGGATGGTACAGACATACTCCTTCCAGGATGCTACAAGGATAGGTCAGGATCACGCACCAATGCGACAAACGCCCTTGCAGACTCATCTACGCAGACGAGGGGCAGAACGGGCTTCACGCGCGTTAATTCGCAGTTCGGTCGTGAGGTTGCAGTAGAGTTTCACATAACGGATGCGTCAAAGCTGACGGCACTTGAAGTGGACTCTATCGAAACCCTGATACAGTTAGAGAAAAAGAGGACTGACTGATGATAGGTGGCAAAGCAAAACAGTTCATAGATAACATTGAGGATCAAAAGGTCAGGGAATCATTGAGGGAAATTGTGAACGAAGCACTCAGTCGTGATGACCTGAGCAATTCCGAGTTCACATTCACTAAGATCAATGAAGACGGGAGTGATGGCGAGACCTTCAGGGCAAAAGTGGTCTCAAATAGATAGGAAATAATATGGCTAATCCATTTCAATTACAGAGACAGAATCTTGCCAGTCAGCTGTTCGGATCTGCTGGTATATTTGGTCAACAAAATCAGGGGTTCCTGAGTAGTAGGGGTATGTTTGATGCGAACCTTGCTGAGGCGGGGCGCATGGACGCATTCGGAAAAGCGACGAGTGCCTTATCGCTTGGATTGACTAATCTCGCCGGGCAGGAGGCTACATTCGGCGAGGGTCAGCGACAGTTCGATCTTAGCTTTGGCGAGGGTCAGCGACAGTTTGACATAACCGCAGACTTCCAGCAACAGCAACTCGACCTGAGACGCAGGGAGCTTGATGCTGAGTTGAAGGCGGGCAGGATCAACGTGTTTGATTACATACAAGCTATTGCTGGACTTGCTACAGGAACGGGTAATATCCTAAGTGCGTTATTCCCTGAAGGTATTGGGGGTGGATAATGGCTAATCGCTTTACGCCAACCGGCCCCGCTCAAGCTGGTGCTGCACTCGGCGGTGCATTAACCGATATTGCTGGTACTATCCAAGCTCGTCGCCAACAGAGGCAGCAGCTTGAAACACAGCAGTTCATGCAGGGCGCACTATCCTTCGCTGGTGATCCGAAGAATAACGAAGAGGGAACGCGGGAGGGATTCGTAACTAACTTGATGGAAATACTTACGCAGGCTCCTCCGGGTGTGAATGTGGCGCAGATACTCGCCGCTGGCAATATGGTTTCGCAGGGACTTCCGACATCTGCGCAGAGGACTACGGCGAAGACTGGATCTGATAAAGAAGCGAGGCTGAGAGAAGAGTTTGATCTTGCTATAGATACTACTGACAAGAAAGCGCGGATAAATATTGCTTCTAAAGTGGCGTTTAATTCAAAGATGTCGCCAGCCGACAGGCAGAGAGCAAGACAGATTCTTAACGATGATATAGCCGGATTGAATCTTGAAGATCTGCAAGATGAAACAATTTTTAAGGAGATACCAGACGATGAGGTGTTCCGCCTTGCGCGATCTTCAGACATTAAGGTAGCAAATGCTATGCGACCAGTGATTAAAGAAAGATTTGGCTTTGACTTGCCTCTTGTTACTGAAACTGGCGGAAGGGAAACGATTGACGTAACTCCTCCTGGCGGAGGGTCTATGAAGCTGACTCACACGCAAGTATTTGGACTATGGAAATCTGCAAAGAGTAATGTGGATGAGCTTATTCTGCAAGATTGGCCAGCAGACTCTCCGGAAATGATACAAGCAAGGGCTGAATTAAAATCGTATCAAAACGCATTAGGGGGTAGTGGCGAAGAGCAGGACTCGTCGGTTGTGGCTGTGTGGAAAGATTCATTAAGTGAAGCTGATAGGCAAACGCTTGAGGAGGCAATCGAGAAAGATCCGAGTATAACGTGGGAAGCATTATTTGAGGGGAAAGATAAGCTTGGATTTAGTGAGAAATAATGCCTACTCGTAGAGACAGAATAGGCATGAGTGTGGATGAGGTTGTAACTGCATTCCAACCATCAACACAGATTCAGGGGCTGGAGGTTGCCGATGTCCTGAGAGGTTTTGGCGCAGAAGCACTACGTCAACCACTGACAATCGAGCAGATTGTGTCTGAATTTCGTACTTCGGTTGTGCCTGAGTCCACTATCCCTATCGAGGACGAACTCGTGTCACCGGCGCAGATTCTATCTGCGGCTGATGTGGTCGATATGCTGAAGAATAAAGATCCGAAGAACGCTATCGACGTTGCGCAGAATCTTGTTGTTGGGCTTGCTGGTGTCGTTGCTGATCTTCCAGCATTTGCGGCGGGATTAGCAACCGAGCCTGATACTACGATCAAGGGTGCGCTTACTGGCGCAGTTGAGACAACGAAGGGCACACGGAACGCACTAAGGTGGATTGGGATCAATCAGATTGGACTTGATGAGTATAATCGACTACAACGCAAAGAATTTGATACAAGGTCGCCAATAGCACAAGCCTTTATTGAGGGAAGTGTTCCGTTCGCGGGAGGAGATCTTACTACTCCATCAGAGGATGTGACCAAAGAAGATATGGAAAAGTGGAGGGCTGATCTTCAGAACCTACTCGTCAACCCCGAAGATCCGATTGTGCTCGTACTCATGGCTACGGGACTGGTTCGGGGTACTGGCAAGGCTGTGAACTGGAGTAGGCACAAGCTGATTGAGCGTGGATACACTGGCAAACTGAAAGGCTCGCAGATTGGTGTAAATCCCGACTTTGCAAGAAGGCTTGAGAATATAGATGTGCTTGATAATCGTGTCAGGAGTTACTACGAAAAGGGTACGCCGCTACCTTTAGAGAATATTACAGAAGGAATGTTGCGCAGGTCAGCCGAACGTAACAATGTAGGCAAAACCGAGCCTGACTTTATTATCAATGCTGGTAGATTGGTTGATGCTGCGAGGCAGGATGGCGTATTTGAGGGAATGCGACCGAGTAGCGTAGAACTCGGCGGTGCTCGTAAGATTAAGGATCAAGTGGACGCGCTGAAAGCCAAGACAGATAAGAGTATTGATGAGATATATCTACAGCAGGACTTGAACCGGAAGGCGATACTTGAGGCGGAGAAACTCACCGTCGAAAAGGTGAAGGGTAAGCTTGTTCAGGGATTCATTGATGCGGCTGGCAATGTCAAGATTGCACTGAATAAAATGGGTGATCTTGGCAGTCGAGCCGCGATGCTACACGACCTCGCCGCAGGATCTTCGGGTAAAGCTGATCTTGCGTTTAGGAGTGCTGTTGATCGCATAGATAAGGCCGTTGAAGCGGCTGATCCACAGCCAGGAGTTAAGCAATCGTTCAAGATTTACAGAAAGCCGGGACTCAACGCAAGAGAGTGGGATCAGCTCGGCGATCACCTGAAGAGCGAGCGCATAGTCGAACTTGAGCAGATTAAGGACGGATTAGAGTCTGGCGTTCGTGTGCAGGAAATGAAGGTCAGCGAAGTGCTCGGTCAGCTACGTGCCGCACGAAAGCGTGGTGACAAAAAGGCTGTTAGTTTACATAAAAAGCAATTAGATCTATCTCGCGCCGAACTAAAGAAACTGGCTGATGACGGTCGAAGGAATATTCAACATGATATGACTCGCAACGAAGCTGAGTTGCACATGGAGAATCAGATCGACAAATGGGGTGATAAGGCTACTCGGCGTGTCCATGCTGCCGCCGAAGAGTATCATAAACTGATGCGTGAAGAGCTTGATGGAATGCTCAGGGACGGCCTGATAGATAAAGAATTGTACGATAAGTTAAAGGTAAACGTCAAGTACAATCCCCGTCAGTTTCTTCAGGATCTTGATGCAGAACAGACTTTTGATGTTGGTAGTGGCAAGAAGTTCACTACGACAAAGAGTGGCATCGAGAAGCTGAAAGAGGGTAGCAATGAGTTAATCGAAACCAATCCGCAACTATTACTCGCGCAGACGATCATGCGAAATCGTGGGATTGCCGACAGGAATGCAGCCAACCTCGCGTTACTGGACTTGGCAAGACGTAATCCTGACAATGGATTGGTGCGTGTGGCTGACGTAAATGCGAAGCCTGAGATCGGTTGGACACGGATGGGGCTACGAGAGAAAGGTAAGGAGCTTCACCTCGATGTGAAGAATCCCTACGCGCAGGAATGGCTTGGTTTTGATCCAATTATGACAAGGCAGGATGCTGCGATAGCACAGACAGTGAGCGGGACGCGGGTGCTGAAACTAATGGCTACGCAGGCGAATCCAGAGTTTGCGTTCAGGAATCTGCCTCGTGACATTGCGCATATATGGCTGTCTACAAATGAGTACAGCACGTTTGGGCTGAAGTATCTGAACGAGATTGGCGCTGACATTCGTAGGGTGTCAAAGGATGCGCGGACAAAGACTGGACGCTGGGAAGAGTATGTGAATGAAGGCGGTGGCATGGAGTTCCTTGCACCGCAATCAACAAAGCTCAAGACATCGCAGATGCGCGGATGGCATAAGGGTGTTCAGGTGATTGGTGACATTGCGGCGAAACTCGGTAACTATTCAGAGACGGTGACACGGCTTGCGCTGAGGGATCGTGCGATTGCCAACGGCAAGACTCCACTGGAAGCCACTTGGATAGCGCGTAACTACATGGATTTCAGTCAAGGCGGTCGATACGCTAAGGCAATGGATAACTTCTTCCCCTATCTCAATGCTGGCATAGTCGGTACTCGTGGCGTGTTCAGGGGGGCAAAGAACAACCCCGTTGCTTTCGGCGTGAAATCTGGTCAGATCATAGGACTAAGTGCATCTCTTTATTATCTAAATCGAATGGCTGATCCTGAATTTGTTAATCAATTAACCGACTCAGAGAAGGCTCGCAACTGGAACATAAAACTTCCCGATTTCTTTAAGCACGAGGATCAGAGTGGCAATACGAAATGGCGATATATTGCTATTCCGAAGGATCAGGGGCAGCGTACCTTTGCGGCGATGGGTGAAGCATTAGCGCAACGCTGGCTCGACGGCACTGTTCCGTCAAAGATGATGATGAAAGCCTTCGCCGACTTTACACCAGTGCCAAGTACGCCATTTACGCCTATGGGTGACGTATTCGCAACATACTTTGCTGACATGGATTTCTGGACTGACAGAAGGATTTGGGGCGAGCGGTTTAGACCAAACCTCCCGCAAGACGAAGTATATCCCACAACGAGTCCATTCTGGCGCGATGTTGGCAGGCTGTCGGACGAATTGGCAAATATCGGCGTTGGTGAAGATGAGGATCGGAGGCGCGGAATCTCTCCGGCGAGGGCGCAGGCGGCGGCAAAGAAGCTATTTACTTACGGCAACGTGTGGACTGATATGGCTGGGCTTGGGTATAACGCACTGTCTGACATTATATCGCCGGAAGAACGGGAAGCAATCAGTTCTGACATCATGCGTAGGATTCCAGTTGGCAGGAGCTTTATTCACTCGACTAATCCGAGAGCCGCGTTAAGGGAAAAGTTTGATCTTATTGCTGAGAACGTAGGGTCTGAATTGTTGATACAAGATCAGACAACGGACAGATTTTTCAGAGCTGATGACCGCAAGGGGTTTTTAGAGTATAAGAGGTCACTTCTGCCTGAAGATCGTAGTCGTGTGGGCAATAGGTGGGAGTCAAGAAGAAAGACTACCGGACTACCAGCGCATGTGTTTGCATTAGAGGTGACGCGCGATCCGCAGACGAAGGCAAGGAAATATTTCGAGACTTGGGTTGGACTTGATGAAAAAAGCAGAGACGAATTACGCGGTCAAGGCAGGAAGCTCGGTTGGTTTAATTCTGCCAAGTTCAATGTGAAGCTAAACAGGATAAAACGAGCGTATAAGCAAATGTTAAAAGAAGAAGATAAATCAGGAGAGGAAGAATGAAGTACATCACTTCAATAGTAATACTGCTGATGCTGGCATGTTCAGCATTTGGGCGCGGTCAGCCACATACTGCGGCATTAGTTGAGACGGTGGCAGCATTGAGCGACGACACGCTTGCAACGATTAACATGGATAGGGTTTCACGAGACATTGGTTTTTTCGACGGCTGGCTCTATCTTGATGCCAGTGACGGCACTGGCACTGACACTACGACCGTTGATAGCACATACATGGGTTGGAGAATGATTAATGCCATTCCTAACGCTGACAGTATCGGTGGGGTTATAACCATGAACAACGATCTGCCTGTCTATATTGACACAAACACGACTGCGCGGGCTGACTATAATTGGGTCAAGTGGGAGGATATAGATCTTAATGCTCGGCAATGGTATCGGTTCTTACTCTATAATCCGTCAGATCCACAGCCATTACCATTGTTCCCAATCGGTTCGTACCCACGACTTCTTTTCGAGGTGAAGGATACAGATACGCTGATAACTCGCGTCGTGTTCCCCTACGAACAGTATATAGAATAATGGATCTGAAGAAGATCGCTGGTACAATCACAGCAGTCATCGTCGCTGTAGTTGTTGCTATCAATGTAGTCTCGACACCCGAAGAACGCGTCCTGTCTGACCGTACTGAGCAGGCTCAGGACGAGACTGTGCGATTCGCGGTTGTTCCGGTCGGCGTGTACGAGTGGGCTTGGTCGATCGACAGCGTGCTGGTTATTCGTTATCCGAACTATCTCGATAAAGACTCAACGCTGGTGGAGTTTGATATGAACGGCAACGTGCCGTTCCCCGACTGGCTGATTGACACGGTGAAGGTCTATAACTGGATGACTAAAGAGGACTTCAGGCTGGTGCATAACAAGGCATACCGGAGCGGTGTTCGGGGTGATAAGATAAATCGGATAAGCCGAGTGGAGGCAGAAATTGAGAGGTAGACTATTCACAACCATTTTATTGATGTCGATAATATGGTTGTCAGCAGCTCATTCAGCAGATTGGTACGTCGATGATCTTGGTGATGTACCTGACATACTCGAAGATTGGGACTTTACTGACGGTTGGAATGGGCAGGGCGGTGGAAGTGTCGTCAATTCCACTGATTTTGAAACTGCTGGTACGGCTGGAGGTATTAGCAAATCGGTAATCACGGTTGGCGAGACATACTTTATGCGGATTGCAGGCACAAATAGCAGCGGAAATCTTCAAATAAGAGCTGGAACCGGATTATACGAGACTATCACAGGCTCGCCATTCGATGAAGAGTTCGAATTTGTGGGAATAAATGATGTGTTGCTGTATTTGCGAACTACTGGAGCTGTATCAACTGTCAGCCTGACCGCACTCATACTCCGCAAGTCTGACACCCCCAATTATTACATCCTTAAAGCAGAGTGGGGATTAGACGGTCTCCCAAAACAACCGTCAGCTGAATGGAGGTTGGGTGATGGAGAGGACTACGATACTCTCGGTGCGACGGGATTTATAAACTATGGTGATTCGGTGCTCGTTCCAGAGTTGACTATCGGCGTTGTTCCAGGTTTACAAGAGGGGATACTTTCAGAGGGTCAATCCACTGTTGAATTTGATGGGGTTAATGATTTTCTGGAAGTGGACGAGGCGACCAATCTTGACATAGTGACCCAAGATTTCAGCATGGCTATTTGGATACGAACGACTACCGCAATCCAGGACCCAGTAGGGGGTAAGAGATCTGGCTTTAATGAGGGTTACTCCTTTCTTGTATTGGGGACGGGGGCGATAGTATTTAATATTGAAGATGCAGATAATGATGGTGGAGGGTCTTTTTCAACTACGCTTGTGAATGATGGCAATTGGCATTATTGCGTGGGAACCTATAACAATGTGACAGGCACTAAGATTTATGTTGATGCCGGACCGGCAGAGAATTCGAATGTAATTGGTGATGCAAATGGCTCTCTGTCCAATGCAACTAATTTCCTCATCGGATCTAATGTAGGTAGTTTCGGAGAATTCGAGTGTGCATTGATGCAGTTCTGGAAAGGAACTGAACTGACTGAGGGTGAGATAACTGCCATGTACAATGCGATGAAGCCTGACGGCGATACTTCACGACCCTTCCCTTCGATACAGTCAGCCTGCCATGCTGCGAGCAATGGCGACACGATCTTAGTTTCCCCGGGAACGTATACAGAAACGGTTGCGACTGACGTTCAGTGTGACATTGTCAGCTTAGACACTACTTTCGGCAACAGAGCGGTGTTGGATGGTGGAGACCTACCGGCGGCGGCGGGAGAGAATGGGTTTGCGCTTACCAAGACCGCATCAGAAATATCTTATCTGGACATAATAGATTATCAGCAGGGGAACGGCTACGGAGTATGGTTTACTCAAAATACTCAGATAGCTCATCACATCCTTGTATCGGGCTGCAAAATTGGTGTTCAGGTTTCTTCTGCCTCAGAGGACTCTTTAGTAAATTGTACGATTTACGACAACACTACGGTTGGAATCCAGGCAGTGAAATCGGGTGCAGGGGTTGTGAATTTCAATGTGGTAAACAGCATCATTTCAGACAATGTGTTGAATCTTAATGAGCCTTCAAACTTACGGATCGCCAGCGATTACAACGTGTGGTTCAACAATGGAACCGAGACTGCGCCGATACTTGGCTACGGTGGCAATGACCTCTTTACAGATCCTCGATTCAACGACGTATCCGCTAAAGACTTCAGGACGTTGGGATCGAGCGCGAAGATTGGCAAAGCATGGCGTTTATTTGCCTCACCTCCGAGAGGCGCTTATGACTGGATAGGCAGCACTGGATTTGTAAACAACTTTGGCACTACAAGGTGGGCGGCTCCATCGCTGGCTCCCTGGCAGACGAGTAGGTGGTAAGATGAAAAAACCTGAACATAAACTTGAGGACAGCGATGCCTGACTTTACCGATATAGAAAAGGATCAATTAAGCTACCTCGTTAAGGTCATGGACGGAAAGGGTTCTGAGGTTGGCCTCAAGGCAGAGGTTAGTATAAATACGGAGTTTAGGAGAGAAATGAAAAACGAATTTAAGAAACTGCGCGGACTGTTCTACGGAGTGGTAATCGTTACCGTTATGAGTGCGGCGTTCAATTACTGGAACGTCCAGTTTAAGCAGGCCACAGCCCATGCAGGTGAGCAAGTTGAACAAGTTGAACAAGTTGAAGCAAGGGAGTAGATTATGTCTACATGGTTAATTGGACTCGCGGCGGTCGGGGTGGCTGGACTTGTGATCGCTCTGTTGTCTCGCGCTAAAACAGACTCGTTGGGATATAACCTGATTGGTAAGCCGATTGGTTGGCTCATGGCGTTTGATATTCCCTATATAGGGGGTAAGACGGAATATAAACTGAAACAGGCGATTGTCAGCACAGTCGGTGATTTATTTCGCGGAGCATTGCGGCGGATCGAAGAGGTGTTGGCAAAGAAGAGTTGAACCGGTTACAATCTGTAACCGGTTGAGCCGTACGATATTTTCGTACACCTAACCCACATAATTGGGGTTGCCCCGTCGTTAAGTCGGCGGGGTTTTCTGTTTGGGCTTGCTTATTTTGCCGTGAAATATCCAACCTGCGCCGTTTACTATAAACACTGCGCCAATAACGTACATCACCAAGAACTCAATTAGGCTCATATTTCCCTGAATTAACCCGATTAAGCCTCCGACCGAAAGCAGCAATCCGAGCGAAATGCTGATGGCGCTCATCTCCCCTCCTTCAGTTTTCTTAATTCCTGTTTCCAATACCGATTATTCGGTGTATCTATATTCTTGAATATATCGTTTTCGATGGCGTGTTTAAGCTCTGCGCATCTTACCATCTTCGCAAGAGTATCCCTCATCTCCATCAGCATTCCAACCTGAAGCAGGTATTCCCCAAAATCAATTGCCTCAATCTCCCCAGCGTCCAGCTGCTTCAGATACTTCCGAACCTTCGCCACGTACCAAGTCGTGTCGGTCGGGGCTGTGTGATAGGTGTTTGTCTCCTCGTCCCAAATGCACTGCTGACCACTTGGATGAAACACTCCGCAAACAGTTTCGACACGAGGATAATTATCAACGGGCGGACACGCCAACAGCGACGTCGCCAGCAGTAGTGTTATGATGATGGAGTTCATTGGTTCTCCGTTATTAATTTCCTTGACAGTCCGCACAAAAACACTCCCCGCCATTTGCGCTGTGTGCCCTACCAACCATCGCCTTCAGCCGCTTGATCTCGGCTGCCTGTTTAGTGGCACTCTCTTCGTGCCACTTTATTTGGGAAGTCTGAGCGCGGTTATGTTCCACAAGCATATCAAAATGCGCTTTGCCGCCATGTTTTATAGCCCTTCGTAGGATACTTACAAAGTTAGGTAGCATCTTAACACTCATGCTGTCACTCCTTTATGT
>SDBS01000736.1_pt1 | contig 32700 bp, 22 predicted proteins | sample 2277091 | NCBI WGS metagenome assembly SDBS01 (sample SAMN10404972, study PRJNA504765) | marine sediment metagenome | isolation source: marine sediment core GS10_PC15, 163 cmbsf | place: Arctic Ocean: Southern Knipovich Ridge | collected 2010 | reverse complement strand
TGTTCTATGTCTTTTTTTTGGATAACTTCTTTTAGTTTATTAGCTATATCTATGGGTTTTTCTTGAGTTAATTTAGCTAAAGTCAAAGATAAAGCAGAAGATAAGTCTCCAAATTCTGGATTTGGAGGTTCGGTTACATCAAAAGGAGGTAATTTAATGTCAGGCCACAAAATTGTGGCCTCTTGCTTAATAACTTCTTGTAGTTTTTCGGCCAGAGTCATATTTAAATTATACATCAGAACGGATTCTGTAACTGTTTTGCTACTAGGATAGCAGGGGAGTTATGCGACGGTGAAAGTAAGGACTCCGTCGTAATCACCTGGAGTTTGATCTACATCTGCAACTACTTGGATGGTCGGTCGTACATTAGTTATATCATCACCTGCACCATCGCTTCGAGTACCGATAGCTCTAGCAGTATCCAGTGAGTAGGTGCCGGTAGTTGTCTCGTTAATGAAAGTAATAGTCCCACCCCAAATGGTATAGGTATCTCCCGTACCATCGCCGCCGACGGGGATGCCATCAGTTCGCAATTTGACATTAGCGTCAGGAATAGTATTAGCACTAGCATCTTCTAGAGTTGTGGTAACTTGAACAGTTAAATCCCAACCACCACCTCCGTCTGTAATCACTATCAACTCACCAAAAGTAGTTTCTCCAGTTTGAGATGGTTCTATTGAAGTAAGAGTAACATCTGTAGGACCTGTAATCGCCAAAGCAAATGCTGACTCATCGGGGGAAATTACCCTAGAGTCATAGCTTCCTCCGCTTCCATTGTAATATAGTGTACTAACATTATTGGTTGATGGATCCAATTCCAGTAGGAGGATATCATCTGCCGCAAAGTTTATCTGGCCTACACCTGCGTCTGTAACAACAAGTTCTTCTGTACCTCCTTTAGGAGGGGACACAGAGCCACTCAAAATAGTTTCTTGTGCCTCACAAGCACTATTCATCCTTCGTAGTAAAACAGAAATTGCTTTAGATCCTCCACCATTGTTATGCGTAATGTCTATATATACAGTCCAAGTGCCAGATAATATAGATCGTTCAGTCTCTGTTTTGTTCCAACTATGTCCAGTAGTGGTTAGAACCTTGGTCGAATCTGACGATCCCTGTGCTCCTAATACTTCTTCATCTGTGCCTAGTCCGCAAGATGATCCCGTAGTGGTTATTAAGTAAGATGTCTCTGCTGCATGAGCTTTATCTATATTAAAAACTAACCCAGAGAATATGTAACTAAACGCAATAACGGATATTAAAAACAAGCTAACAATTTTCTTTGTCCAATTGTAAAACATTACTTTCATAATTTTTATATCAACCTTATTTCTTATATTTAATTTTCTTTAGAGGCACTTTTAGCTCAATATTAGTTTTTAGTCTGAAAGATTTCTTTAATTTATTATATTTTGCAATTTCTGCCCATTTCATGCCAGTAAATTTTTCTACATCTTTTCTGGTGTCACCTTTATCTATGATAATAATTTCGAAGTCGGGTTTTGTTTGTAATTGTTTATCTAGCTTAGGACGTTTTTTAAATAGTTTAAGAATAGGTTTCCAAATGAAGCCTAAGAAATGAGGAGCATCAATATCCATTTTGCTACCCGTAGCATCGGGGATATAAAGATTTTTTATATTATCCAAACTATAAGGAGGTTTAATGTTGTTTAATTTGGCTACCACCTTCCATGGAGCACCAAAATTTTTGGCCACACTCATCAAGTGATCACCCTTCTTTACTGTATATTTTCTCACTGGTCTACGAGCAAGATTGCTTAAACGTTTCCAGATAATAAATTGCCAAATAAACCAGATTAAGAATAGTAAACCAACGATTATTGCTATTTGGGTATAAGGCACAAATAGGGTAACCAGCCAAACAGTAACAGGTTCGACTTCTGGAATTATTACAGTAGAATTAGGGTTTACTTTTTCGTAAGTATCTTCGATTGTTAATATTGCTAAATAGGGGCCGAACAATGGTTTTTCTTTACCTGGCCAAGGGAAAGTTGTGATACTTGTTGTATTGGGAAATATCTGACCTATAGGCATATCTTTTTGTTCATCATAAAGTCCAAAGATATTATATATTTTACCTTCAGTTATACTTAGATTAGCTCTAATATTACCTTTGTTCTCAAAAGTAAATCTAAACATCATCCTATCTCCCTTACCAAAGAAAGCCCGTTTTTTAATATTTAAATCACGGACAATATCTCCAGCTACAGTTAGATAAATTCTAGCTCCAATTCTAATATGAACACCAACTTTTGTTCCACCAGATTGAAATGACTGATCAGGTTCACTAGCTGTTCCCCGTACAGCTAAGCCGCCAATATGATCACCAACTTCCGCGTTTTTAGGTACAGTAAGTGTAAAGGGGACTATCTTAGATTCCTTAGGTCCTAATTCGAATTCTGATTCACTTAATTCTATCCAAGTGCCAATGTCTTTATTTTTACTCTCATCACTTACTAAAGAAAAGGCACCGTCAATTGTTAACAATGCATCAATACCTTCTAATTTCACAAACACAGGAGCATCACTTGTGTTTCTGATTATAGCCTCATCATTAATAACTATGCCAGCATCAACTTCATATACAAACCAACTTCTTATGTCTGGGTATTGGTCAGTCCTATTAGGGAGTATACCTAATCCCCCAGAAGATAATGCTAAAACGCTGCTCGGCATTAAAAATAGAAATGCCAATACAAATAATAAAACAGTCCGATAAATTTTAGATGCTCTCATGCTAGTTATTATACCTTAATATATATGACTACGAAATTATCTTGATAAACCTGTTCCCACGAATCTTGACCAGATAATGCCCAATCCAGAGGCCTTCTAGGTTGAATTATAATCCAATCCACCCCATATTTTTCTTCTAGCATTTCGATTGCACCTGGTTGAGCGCCTATAGCATACTGACTATCAAAGAAAACAAATTTATCATCAGTTTGCCAAAAGGGCATGCGCCCATCTACGAATACTTGTTGTTCTGGATATTGCCAGACTAAAAATCCTCCATGCCCATATTCATTAAACATCTTTGTCCCAATTTTATCTGGGTTGGCTTTCAGCCAATTAACTGCATCAATTGGATATCCTCCCATTCGAAAGTTCAAATCTGGATTTAGAGTTTTTGGCACTATATCAAGTATTCGCTGAGCTGATAATAGCCCAATAATTATCGTAGCCACTATTAATATAAATTTGTTGCGGGCAATTTTATCAAACGCCAATGAGGTGTGATCCTGGATAATTTCAGCTAAAAATCCTACAGTCATAATCATAAAGAAAGGCATATTACGCCAATAAAGGAATGATAGATATAAGAATAAGCCAGTAATTATCCAGCGAGTGGGTTCTACTTTGCGATAGGTAAATAACAGAACAATAATAAATAAACCTAGGTATACAAAGAAATTATAGCTAATGGGGCTAGCTGTGCTGACTTGCCCCCATTCACTAATGTGGGCAATAGTGTATGGGTTAATAAATAATTTATAGAAATCTAAATATAACCCCCAACCATAAGGATTAATTAAAGTAGCTAATCCAGAAATTATTCCTATAATAAATAAATGTTTCAACTGGAACCATTCTAAAGTAGCTTCTGATATTCTTAATTTTCCATATATTTTAGGCCACCAATGATTAAATAAAAATTTGACTAGTTCTACCGAGAAAAATAAAGCTAAAATTACTAAACCAATAGTAAAACCGCCGTGAAGATTTGCCCAAGCCAGAAATATTACGGGTATCCACCATAGGTGTTTTATTGCTTTTTTACGATATTGATATAATTTCCATAAAATCAAAGCCATGCCTAGCAAGGTTATAACCTGCATTCTTACCCCTAAAATTGGTAAAGCTGCGAGCAGGGCGATTAAGCTAGCTAATATCTTGTATTTAAAATCTACTTTAGTAATAGAGGCAGCTAATAGGAATATGAACCCAATAAGGAGGGCAAAAAGCACAACCAAAGTTAGAGGGCCTAAATATTGGTAGATAAATGCTACAATACCATCTGCCAACCACTCGTGATTTACCCAAGGCCAGTCTGGTAGGGTATAGGCATAAGAATCGAATTTAGGAACTTTTAAATTTTTTAATAAATCAAAACCAGATCGTAAATGCCAACCCAAATCAGGGTCTAAAAGAGGACGGGCTCCTATAATAAACAAAGCTAAAAGTAACAATCTATCCAACCAACTAGTTTTAGCTAGTAATAAAAATAGTTTATTCTTTAAGATATTTCGTTTTGCCATATATATAGTGTATAACAAAACAAATAAAAAAGAGCTCATTTTTAGAGTTCTTTATATATATTTTTAGTGTCTATTCCTAGCTTATATAATAGTTAATTCAATATCACTAGTATAATCTTCTGCTTCTGCACCAGCTGGGATAGCGTAGTTAAATACTATATTAAAAAGATTAAACGAACCAGCTCCGTTATCAGCGTGACTATCGTTCGAAGTAGCTAGGATACGTGGGGTTGCACCTCCAACATCAGGAAAGTTGAAGTCAGCACCCTTGTTAACACTATCATTGTTTCCAGTATTATTTTCTACAGTCATGCTTGATGGTTCCCAACGCAAAAGCTCGACAGTATTAATAGCCATCTGTGTAGTGCCACCAGAGTTGACAAAGTTAGTATTAAAATAACCTGATAATGACCAACCAGCTAAAGTTCCCCTAGTATCAGAAACAGTGATAGGATCACCCGTTACAATATTAGCTTCAGTAGATTGTCCTGCCAAACCATCATCAAAAGCTAATTCAGTTGGGGCAGTAATATCTAAAGAACCTGTAGATACATTTTGAGCCACATTAATTTCAGCTGTAAGACCTGCATCAACTATGTTTATTGTAGCTACAGACATAACACTTACTGCAAAAAGCACTGTTCCCAAAATCATTATCTGACGATTAACTTCAGCTTGATGCTTTAATAGTTTTTGAATTTTATTTATTTCCCCCATTGGTACAATTTTTATTAATTATTTTTAATAAGCTATTAACTTATTATACTATTATATCACAAGAAAACAAAAGTGTCAACACCCTTAACCCATGGTGCGGACTATATAAAGCACCATTTCCAAGATTGTTATATGACGGCTTGTTTCAGCTTGATGTTGTAATAGTTTTTTAATTTTATTTATTTCCCCCATTGGTACGGTTTATTTATCAATTATTTTAAGTATATCATAAACATTATTACATCAATACCTGCTTATTTTAAGCGTTTAATTAAGGTTGCGATATCAATTAATTCTGTTTTTTTAGAATTACGAGATTTAAGTTCAATTTTATTCTTAGTTTTGTCACTTACAGTCAAGCGATAGGGGATGCCTAAAAGGTCAGCATCGGCAAATTTTTCTCCTGGGCTAACATCTCTGTCATCATAAAATACCTCTATCTTTGCTTTGATTAATTCTGCATAAATTTTTTCGGTTTCTTTATCTTCTCCAATACTAATTAAATAAACCTGATAAGGGGCAATACTAGTAGGCCAGATTATGCCATTTTCATCATGGCTAGCTTCTATAACAGAAGCTAATAATCTTTCTAGACCTATGCCGTAACTTCCCATAACTACAGGTTTGGATTTATTGTTTTTATCTGTGTACATTAATTTTTGAGGGATGCTGTATTTTGTGCCAAGTTTAAAGATATTGCCCACTTCTATGCCTCGTTTAAGTTCTGTATTAGAGCTTTTGCATTTTGGACACTTTATTTTCTTGTCTTTCTTAGCATCTTTATCTATTCCTAAAACTTCGGCATTAACGGCATGATGGCATTTTTTACATATAAAAATTTTATCTTCTCCACTATCTGCTATCATCATAAATTCATGGGCCCCAGAGCCACCCATAGCTCCGGTATCAGATTCTATCATAACTGTTTTAACTCCGACTTTTTTAAAGATATTGTTGTATGCTTTAATAAATTTTTTATAAATCTTATCTAAATCAGCTTCATCTTTATCAAAAGAATAAGCATCTTGCATGGTAAATTCTTTGGTACGTAAAAGGCCACCACGAGCCCTAACTTCATCTCTAACTTTGGTTTGGATTTGCCCAACTAACTTAGGCAGGTCTTTATAAGAAGAAATCACAGCTTTAGCTGCATCTGTAACTACTTCTTCATGAGTCATAGCCAAAACAAAATCTTCTTTAAAACGGTTTTTAATTTTCCATAATTCTGGGCCTATTTCATAAAATCTTTTAGTTTCTTTCCAAACTCTGGCAGGATGTACCACAGGCATTATCATATCTTCTACACCAATAGCATTTAATTCTTCTACTATAATATTGTAGATTTTTTGATAAACCTTAAAACCTAATGGCAATAAAGAGTAAAAACCGGCTCCTAATGGATGGATATAGCTTCCACGTAAAAGTAGTTTATGCGAAATAGCTTCAGCATCTTTTGGGGATTGCTTAGTTGTTTTTATAAAACTTTGAGAATATTTCATATCTAAATCATAACACAAAGGAGATTTGAAATGATGTTGGTGGATTATGAAAAAGTGGGTTCCAGATATAAAATTATTGCAAAATAGTGTAATTTATTGTAATTTACACTTGCTTTGTAGTATCTTGATAAAAAATTGAATGGGAGGAAACTTCATGCGAGAATGGTTGTCAAATTTAATTCCATCAGTTATGCCATGGATTTGGTTTGCGCTGATTGGTATATTCTTTGTTGTAGTTTATTACATAGGCAGAAGATCAAAGGCAAGCTCTAAATAATTTGTGTTAAAATCAATCCAAATTAATCTGGGAAGGAGGAGAGATTACCGTGGGAAACAAGATTAAAGATTGGTGGGATGAAAACGCTTTGGCAGCAATTCCCCTTGCTGTTGTTGTAGTGGCGTTTATTGTACTGTGGTGCATAATTTCAGGTGGAGGAAATAACGCCTCATACAATACTCTTCCACCAGCTCAACCACCTGCTGCAGTTGAACCAGAAGCTAACCCTGCCGCTAATGAAGAGGTCACACCAGAAGATATCCCAGCCAATGATGCTCCACAAGGTGGGGCAGGTATGAATATGGGGAGTGGCAAATAAAACAATTGTTTAAGATTTAATTCAGCTTATAAATTCTTATAAGCTGTTTTTTTATTCTAAATTTTGGGCATCACAAGTTATGTCACAATCACAATTTTCTTCACTACCACAAGCAGTATAATCTGGGAAAATGCACTCACTTTCGTTTTCACCACATTCACAAGGTTCGCAGTGATCAGAAACAGAGCAGGTTTTTTCGCTTAGAATACAATTCTCTGGGTTAGTCGGGTCACAAGTTTGATACATAGCTAGGTTATAAACAGCTTGTGCGCTAAAAAATAATGAGACAAAAAATAAGATTGTTAAGACCCAAGAGAATGGTTTCCAGAAACGGTTAAGGTTTTTAGCTAGTTTTGGCGATTTATCAACAATTTTCCCAAGGATTTGACCTTTAATTTTCTCGTCAAAACCAGTATCACATGGTCTAAATGTAATATTTTTAAATACACAATCAAAAGCTTCTTTAGCTAATTGGCGATGGGTTAGGCTAAATATTCCTAAAACAGAAAATACTATCAGAGCTATTAAACAAAGCATAGTTTTAGGATAAGGTATTTATAACTTTTTTAAAACTTTTTACGAAAATCTCTGCTTCTTCTTGAGTATTATAGAAAGATAGGGATATCCTAACAGATCTTTTTATATTCTTGCCGGCAAACCAAGAGTGAACACAGTGTTGCCCAGATCGAACCATTATATTAGCCATAGTATCTAACATTAAGGCGATTTGATGAGAATCTACACCTTTAACATAAAAAGAGATTATTCCACCCCTTAAGGCAGGATCTTTTGGCCCTATTATGCTTAACCCAGAGATTTGGGATATCTCGTCAGTTATATATTTATTTAATTTATATTCTTGAGCAATTATATTTTTAAATCCAATTTTTTGAATATATTTAATAGCTGTTTCCAACCCAAAAATCCCTGCATAATTTTGTAGGCCAGCTTCAAATTTTGCAGGAGGTGGGAATAAATGATGATTTGTATATGTAGAAGATTTAACAGTGCTACCTCCTACCAAAAATGGGTTTAGTTTTTCTAATAATTTATATTTCCCATACAAGATACCAGTACCGGAAGGACCAAGTAATTTATGTCCGGACAAAACCAAATAATCTACATCCAAATCTTTAACATTAATTTTTTGATGTATAGCAGTTTGGGCTGCATCTAGTAAAACCAGTGCTTTGTGCTTGTGGGCTATTTTAATAATTTCTTTAACAGGTATGGTAACCCCATCTAGGTTAGATGTATAGCACATAGAAACTAATTTTACTTTTGGGCTAATTAGTTTTTTAAGCTCATCTATATCAAATGTATTATCGTTTTTTGATGGGACAACTTTATGGATAATACCTATTTTTTTAACTAGTATTTGCCATGGGATAAGGTTGGAGTTATGTTCTTTATCTGTGGTTAAAACGATATCTCCTTTTTTAAAACCAAAAGAATTTGCTAATAAATTTATACCTTCTGTCGCATTTTTAGTAAAAATAATTTCGGTTGATTTTTTGGCTCCGATAAATTTGGCCACAACAAGTCTAGCAGACTCTGTTTTTAGTCTGGTTCTTTCGCCCAATGTATGAACTCCGCGTCCCGCACAAGCCGAGTAGTTTATATAATAATCATTAATTGCTTCTATAACAGAGGTTGGTCTTAAAGATTGGCAGGCATTATCAAAAAAGACAATTGGTTTGCCGTTTATCTTATTAGCTAATAAAGGAAAATCTTTCCGTATTTTATCTACATCCATAATCTTTAATTTTTATTAATTCCACAAAATTGCAATCCGAAGCCCTGTGGGCTGTTTGTAATTTGATATGTGGCCCATGCTTCGCTTTGTAAGCTACGCAGGGCTCAGTCTTCGCTTTTAATATTATAGTGGCAAAGCCAGGCGAAGCTTCCTTAGAAGGAAGCGAAGACTGGTCGGGGAGACAGGAGTCGAACCTGCGATCTCCGCGTCCCAAACGCGGCGCCTTAGCCACTAGGCCACTCCCCGAAATCTCACTTAAGTATATAAAAGTAACAACCAAAAGCAATAGGGATAAGGTTTATTTTCGTTTTTTTCTAAATAACCAAAATAGTGATATCAAAAGTATAAAACTAATCAGAGAGATGTATTCACCAATTTTTTCATAAAACGGTTTAATCAGTTGAATAGTTAGAGTGTGTTGCCCCTCTGGAACATCTATAAATTGTCCAGCCACCTCTTCTTTAACATCAATTTTAGCCAATTTATTATCTAACTTTATTTCCCAGGTTGGATATTCGAACTGGTTTATTCTTATAATCCCATCTATATAGGCATTTATCTGATATTCGCCATCAAATACATTGTCTTTTATAATTTTTACATCTATATCCCCAGATTCGATAACTACTTTTTCCGGATGATTTACTGTAATTATATCAGTTTCGGAATCTGTATTATAAAATTCTTCTTGAGTTGTTAGCCATAATTTTGTAGCTTCTGATTCATCTAATTTTCTAGGGATATATTCGGACGATGTTAACCCTCTGTCCATAGGAGGAATTTTCCCACTATTAGTTATATCTATAGTCAGATCTAAATAATTGTTTATTTCTAAGTAATTATTATTTAAAACAAAATCTTCGTATGCTATATATGGCTTAACAGATAAGAAAGGAATAGCTGTTCCTATCCCTGCTATTATTGTAAAAATAATTATTATTTTCCTGGTTGTTGTATTGTGGATTAATGCCTCGAGTACAAATCCACCCAATATAGCTAATAACAATATGCTTACACCGATGAATCTAGCAGGGAATTGGAATATTCCTACATATGGCAACATAGTCCAGATGAAATCAGAAAGGGCTGTAATTAAAAATACAAAAAATGTGGTTAAAATTAATATAAATAATATTCTACGTCTTTTGGTGGCTGAAAGAACCTCTCTATAGGTAATCCACCCGATAAGCAAAACAATAGCTGGGATTATCCCAAGAGTCATCCAACCTAAATCTCTTATGAATTGCAAATTAAGCAATTCGGATATGTTGGGGAAATTTTTAGCAAAAAAGAAATTATCGCTAGTCCAAACAGCACTATTGATATATTTTAGGTTAATAAGCATAGGCAACCAGTAAAACATGGTTAACAAAGCTGAGAACAAGAGCATGATACCATTTAGTATTAAAAACTTAGTTTTCTTGTTTTCGAAAAAGTATAGGTAAATAATGTATGCAAATAACACTAGCAAAGTAATTGCACCTGTAAGGTTATGGGTAAGAATTATTAATGATAAAGCCAGTATGCTTACAATCAGATACTTGAAATCCTTTATATTCTGAAATAGCTTTGTGGTAGCCCAGAGAAGCAAAGGTATTAGATTTAGAGCTAAGAACTCTGGATAAGCTCCACGCAGATACACTAAGCTAATATAGTATGGTGCCAACACAAACAAGGATGTAACCATATAGGCAGTATTTTTCTGCAAAAATTCCCTAGCTAACAAGTACATAAAATAAGCTCCAGAAAGAGTGCTTATTATTAGAACTACTTTAATAGATAGTATAGTGCCTATATCAAGCAACTGAAAACCTAATACTGCAAAGTAGAAGAATGGATTATATATATAAAATACAGGCAATCCAAATCCGTGCCAAAGTTGAGGTAGCCACCTAGGATAGGTTATGCCAGCCTCAAATACCTGATGAAAAGCTTTAGACCAAAAGAATGTATTAATATCGTGCAAATCTGGAACAACAGTGTTGAATAGTCCAAAAACTACGGCCACTATTGATAGTATGAATAAGATTGGTATTACTATGTCTAAAAACTTGTTTTTAGGCAATATGTTTTTTGGTTTATTCATTATGTGAATATCTTATCACACCATAAATTAAAAGTGTTGACACATTTATATACTTGTGATATAATAATATAATAAGTTGAAAGCTTATTGAAAAGAAAAATAAAAACTCTTATAAAAAAAATGAAAAACAAAAAATTACTATTGTCAAAAGTTAAAGAAAGTTTAACTCGCAAACTACAAGCTGGAGCTATGTTGCTGATTGTAGCCTTGATGATTTTTAATACAACTGGGACAAGGTTAATTAAGGCAGCTGATAATGGCACAACTACCATGACTTTTACAGTTACAGGTGGTGTACTAGAAATTTTCAATACAGAAACCACTATGGCTTTTAACTCTATCGCATCTGGTGCCGGTGCGACAGTAAATGGATTAACTGGTAATATTGTGCTAAAAGATTATAGAGATTCTCCTGGTGAATTTGGATTTTATGCTAACGCCAATGATATGATAGGACAAAGTGATGATAACTTTACAATTGATGCTGCTAATGTAGTTGTATTCCCTAGCACAGCTACAATTTACAATATTGCAACATTTAATAATAGTGCTGGTGGTTTTAATTCTCAGCCAGATAATGAAATGGATACTAATATTTTGATGTTTAACTCTGCTCATAATGCAGTTGGAATAGTTGGAGTTAATGAATTACAATTTAATATGACAGTTAATGGTTCGCTTATAGCTCAAGCGTATCAATCAACATTATTCTTAACAGTTTTAGCTATATAATATAAATAAGAATTAAATAACTGAAAACCTCACGGATATGTGAGGTTTTTTAATAATAAATAAGCCAAGTTTTTTTGTGATATGATAATCTTATAATGCAAGAAAAACTACTGACTTCTAAGGTGTTTAAATGGGTTTATTGGGGGATATCTATTACCTCTCTGTTTTTAAGTAGATGGCTTTTAAAATCTACCTATTTATATCATTGGGATTCTATTCAGTTTGCTTTATCTTTAGAAAAATTTGATTTAATTAAACATCAACCTCATCCACCTGGGTATATTGTTTATGTATTTTTTGCCAGAATAATAAACAGTATTGTCGATAACCCTAATATAGCTCTTATTACAGTAGGTATAATCTTTTCTGTTTTAGGGCTTATATTAATAGTTAAACTAGCTAAAGATATTTTTGGCAATGCAGTCGGATATTTAGCAGGGTTGTTATATGTAGTTAACCCAGCTATTTGGTTTCATGGGTTAGTAGCAGAGGTGTATATCGTAGAAGCTGTATGGGTACTTTTAGTTTTATATCTAGCTTATAAATATTTAAATAATAAAAATACTAGAAATTTAATAATTTTAGGAATATTTTTAGGTTTATTGGGTGGAGTTAGGCAAGTCGCAGAAGTATTAATCTTACCCCTGGTAATATATGTAGTCTTTTTTACTAAAGGATTTACTTGGAAAAGCGGTAAAATATTTTTAATTTCATTAGTAATAGCTAATTTGGCATGGATTGCGCCATTAGTTTATTTAACAGGCGGTATATTAGAATATATTAATATATTAACTGCTATCGTTAATGTAACTATATGGCAATCGTATTCTGTGCTTAAGATGAATTTGTTAATAGAAAACTTATCACTCTTTTGGCAAACAATTAAAAATGCTCTTTCTATTCAAATACCAATTTTAATGTTGGCAATAATACCATTTATAGCTATAGAGTCGAGAAACAGATATAAGATATCAAAAGAAAATATGTGGTTTTTTATTATGGCTATTATCCCAGGGGTTGTTATCTTACCATTGCTTATAATAACTAATCCCGGGTACACACTATATCTTGTACCAATATTTTTAATCTTATCAGCATGGGGTATTGTTTTTATTGGAGATGTGGTAAAAAAATGGCACAGAAAATTTGGGGGAGTGGTTCTGTGGTCTATTATAATCATTGTTTCTACTGCTAGTGTTTTAAGTTTTTATAACACCAAAACAATGGATTTTAAATATGCCAGTGCATCTTTAGCATCTGTTAAAGAAGTAGACAAAGAAACCGAAAAATTCATAACTTCTGTTAGAAAAGAATTTGATCCTAAAACAGATATTGTATTTATTAATCAAGGTTCGATATTTCAAGGGGTAAGACATTTACAATACTATCTACCAGAATTTGATTTATATGCTTATTCTTCACTTGCCATGATTCATGATCCTGAAAATATAATATGGCATGTTAAGGGAAAGGAAGTATTTGAATTTATTAAACAAATAGATATTTCCCCAACTACTCAAAAAATTATGATTTTAGCTAATGAAATTAATTTAAATTCTTTAAGATACTTGGTGGCTAATGATTTAAATGGTGCTCAATCTGTAAAATATTTTGATCTTTATGATGAAGATACTCTAAATTATTTAGATAAAGATATGAGGTTTAATTTTAAGTAATATGTTGAAAAAACAAATAGAAAAAAAGAAATTTTTAACTTTACAAAACATTACTTGGATATTGCTTTTAGCATTGTTATTTGTTTTAGCTCTAAGGTTTCCTAGCGATCCTGATATGGGATGGCATCTTAGAAATGGAGCAGATTTATTAAAAGGTTTTAATTTTACTGGTGGAGATATTTATTCTTGGACTATGACTGGTTATCCGTGGGTTCCTCACGAATGGCTAACAGACATATTTATGGCTGTTATTAATAATAGTTTTGGTTTATGGGGTTTAGTAATAGTTTTTACATCTTTAATAGCTTATCTTTTTTATTTTGCTGCGGGTATTTTTAAAACTAATAAAATTACTCAAGCCATAATAGCCATAATAGCTCTGAGTGTCTCATACAATATTATAGGTATCAGGCCTCAAATGATTACGTTGTTAGGGGTAGCTATAGTTTTATATATACTATTTAAAACTCGAGAAACAGGGTCTGACAGATTGGTAAAGTTGTTACCATTACTTTTCTTTTTGTGGGTTAATTTGCATGGAGGGTTTGGAATAGCGTTTGTCATAATAGCCACTTTCTTATTTGCAGAATTTATTAAAATAATATTACTAGGAAAAGCCAAAGCTAAGGAAAAAATATTATCTATAAAGCAGATTAAAAATATTGGTCTTTTTACTGGGTTAGGTTTTTTGGCCACCCTTGTAAATCCTAGTGGTTGGAAAGTTTATTTAGAAATATATCAGACATTCAGTGACAGAGAAATTCTTAATAGTATATCAGAATGGATTAGTGTAAGCCTTCATAACCCTGCTAGTTATAATTTTGCACTTCTAGCTATAATAATTCTGGTATTATTGTTTATAAATAAATGGAAAGTAGATATTACTAAACTGATTTTAGCTGGTGTAATATTTTATTTTAGTACAGGTTCTTGGAGACACGTGCCACTATTTGCAATTGTTGCCATTCCGTTATTAGCTGAACAAATTTCCTATGTTATAGGTAAAGAGTTAAAAGAGTTTTCTAAGCATATATTTATGCCATTTATAGTTTTAGTAATGGTAGTTATTGTTGGTAGTAATTATTATATAAATTATGGTGTTGGGTTAAATAATGAAGCAGTATATGCTAACTTAGGGAATTATCCATATGGAGCAGTAGAATACATGAAAGCCAATGATGTAGGCAATAGATTGCTAAATGAGTATAATTGGGGAGGCTATTTAATTTGGAAGTATCCAGAAGAAAAAGTATTTATAGATGGTAGAATGGCTATATGGAAGTGGAATGATATAGAAATATTTAAGGAAACTAAACTAATATTAGGTGAGCATAGACAAAATTTATTAGATGGATTAGAACGATGGGATATAGACCATATCTTAACTACATCAACACATCCTATAAAAACAATATTAAAAAAGGAAGAAGATTGGAAGAAAGTATATGTAGATGAAGTAGCTACAGTTTGGGCAAAATTTTAATTTGTAATAGATATATTTTTTGAGGGGAATAATATATATGAAACTAACATATTTTAAAAAAGCAACAATTGTATGTCTTGGGCTGTTTTTATTACTGCAGAGTTCGGGCATTGTTTCTGCTTTTGGTAGTTTGTCATTAGAACCAGTAACCAGAGAAGGTGAAGGAATTAGGCATACATTCAAATATGTTATATCCGAAGGAGAAGAAATAGAAGATGGTCTGACCATAACTAATACTGGTGATTCAATGGTAACAGCCATGGTTGTACCTTCTGGACATCTTCAAAAGGATGGTGGATTAATAGTGGTTGAACCAGAAACTCTAGTTGCCCAATTAGATCCAGGTTATTGGATAGAGGTTTTTGAACAAGAAATAAAACTTCCTCCAAATACCAGCAAGGTTATAGGTTTTAAAATAAAAGTTCCTGAAACGGCTGATGTAGGAGAACATGTGGGATCAATTATAACTGCTGAAAGAATTGTAACTGAAGATTCTAGTGGTGCAGGATCGGGAATGACTATAATAACACAAGTTGGTTCCAGATTAACTGTAACAGTGCCTGGTGATGTGCATAGAGAGCTTTTAATAAATAATATTACTCATAAGATTATCAAAGAAAAAGATAGATTATTAACTTTTGTACTTAATATGACAAATGATGGTAATGTATCTCTAAAACCAACTATAGATATAGATATGAAAGGATTGTTGGGGTTTGTCGGGAGTATAGAAGATGAAGGATTTGCCACTATTTTAAGAGGAGAAACATTGGATACAGGAAAAAGCTGGATAAAACGAGCTCCATATTTTGGTAGATTTGTAGCTGATTTTAATATTCATTTAGGTGAGCATGAACAAATTAATAAGGATGGGACAACCACAATACTTCCTGATGAAGTTATTCCCGCTAGATATGTTTTTTGGATATTCCCATGGATAGAATTACTATATCTTCTCTTATTTATATTAACCCTATATATCATTAGATCTGTTTGGTTGTATATTATTGTGGTTCGTAGATTAAAAACTAAAACTGAAATTTATACAGTAAAAACAGGTGATACTTTAACAATAATTTCTAGAAAATTAAATATTAATGCCAGGGTCTTAGCTAGATTTAATATGATGGTGTGGCCTTACGAAGTTATAGTTGGAGATAAATTATTAATGCCAATAGGTGTTTTAACTGGTAGCGAATGGAGAAAGAAAGGCAAAGAGATGTTAAGTGATAAAGAAATATTAGGTGGTATATTTGGACACCTTTTGTTTAAGAAACAGAATATGCACAAAGTTGCTGGTAAACTTGATAAATCTAATGCAACAACGAAAAAAAATATAGTGATTCCTAAAGATACAGAGACATTAATAGTTGATAAGGGGGACACAATAAAAGATATAGCAGCTTTTGCCCAGACAACTAAGAAAAAAATTATGGAATATAATCACCTGGCTTCTGATAATGATTTATATGAAGGTCAAGAAATTATTGCGCCTAAGAAAAAACCTGTACGTCGCAAATCAATTAATAAAAAAAATAAATAAACTAAAGATTTATATATCATGAGAGTTGCAGTATTGTTGAAAGGTTTTTTACTCTTAGGTGTATCTGCTATAGTTTTTTCTCTTCCAGCCTACGCTACGGGTGGGATGGGTGTTATGCCAAGCATCACAGACGAATATCCCAATTCGCGTTCTTGGTTTATTTTTGAAACAGATTTAAATAATAGCGTACAAGATAGTGTTACTCTGTTTAACCACTTAAATAGGACAATCATTCTACAAGTAGCTGCTTTGGACGGTCTGGCAACTCCTACGGGTGGATACACATTAGTAGTGAACGAAGCAGAGAACAAAGATATTGGTTCTTGGATTGTTTTAGATACCAACGAAGTCCGGTTGGGCCCCTTGCAATCAAAAAAAGTTGGTTTTACAGTAACGGTGCCAAGCGATGCTGATGTAGGGAGTCATCCTGGTGGGATTGCTGCATGGAGAATAGATGACAAAGATGTTGAAAGCAGTTCCCCGATAACTATTGTTACAAGGATAGCAGCTAGAGTTTATCTTACGGTGCCGGGAGATATAATTAAGGATTTAGATGTAGCTAGTATTGGATATGAAGTGCAAGACGATGAGTTTATTTTTACCCTAAATCTAGGCAATAATGGAAATGTTCAGTTGTATCCAGAAGTAGATTTAGAAATTAAAAATATTTTTGGTAAAACTATTGTAGAAAAAACTGAACCGTTAGGATTAATACTAAAAAATGGTAATACCAAGCCGACAGTACTTTTGGATAAAAAATTGCCTTTATTTGGGAAATATACAGCTAATTTCCATATTAGATATGGGATTAGTCTTATAGAAGAACAATCTACGGATGAATATATAGATATGCAGTATGTTTTTTATACAATTCCTTGGTTGGGCGTAGCGATTGTGTTGGGTGTATTAATATTAATTTTTGGCCTATATGTGCTTTGGGGTTTGTGGTTAAATTATAAAAGGCGAAACACTAAAACCATAAAGCATATTATTAAATCTGGTGAAACTTTAACTAGAGTTGCTAATAAATATAGTAGCGATTCTAAAAAAATTGTTAAATTTAATTTGATGAAATGGCCTTATGATTTACATAACGGAGATACATTATTAATACCTATTGGCACCATGACCAAAGCCGAGAGATTAGCTGTTGTTAATAAAAAATCCCCAATAAAACTAGAATCTGTAATAATAGATAAAGGAGACACAGTTAAGAGTGTAGCTATATTTGCCAAAACTGATGTAGGCGAGGTTATAGAGATAAATCATTTACGTTGGCCATATAGATTAAAAGAGGATAGAGAATTGCTAATCCCCGTAGTTATTACAAAAAGTGATATTAAAAAACCATTATCTAAAAAGACACACTTATCTGTAGATAAAGTAAAAAAGAACCCTAAGAAATAATTTAGCACTATGTTAAATACAAAAAGACACATTAGAAAAATTAGATGGCAAACAACCCAAAGGGTAGCTTTGTGGTTATTGTCTTTTATTGTAACGGCATCTTTTTCATTAGGATTTTTACCATTTGAATTTTTAGATAAAAATGAAGAAGGTCTTAGTAGAATAGAAAAATTTATTCAAAAAGCTAAAGCAGACGAGCTAACTTCTGTGTATGTAGAAAGCATAGGTTTATCAACTACTACAAGTAGAGTTACATATACAACCAAGCTTAATGTTACAAGCGGTAATTTTACTGGTGGCAATAAATATTTCATATATTTTAATATGGGTTTGGGTGCTAGTACTGCTACAGGTAGAGTTAATTATCAGATTAGCTATGGTGGGTCCGTTCAGTATACCGGAACAGTAGAGCCAGTTGCAAGCACAGTTAATAATGCCACAGAAGTATCTTGGATAGATGTTTACACCCAACCATCCACACCAGTAGCTATAACAGTTGGTTTTAAATGTAATGATAATAGCATGATAGCTGGGGCTTCTAACGCTACCTTTGTAGCCATGGATTTAGATGAAAAAATGATAAATGAATATGATTATTATTATAACGAAAACACTACGTCCGGAGCTCATAGCACCACATATACAAGCAAGGCCAGTATTACTTTAAATAATGCCGATGGTTTAAAAGATTGGTTAATTTTTGGCATGGAAGATTTGCAAGTTGATTCTGCTACTATTAATGCTGAAGCCAGATTATTTAATGGTACGGGTGGTTCGTTGGCTCGTTCTCAGGAAGGTGAGGATAATGCCGAACTTTTTACTTTTGTGTTGATTAGAACATATAACAATCTAGTTCGTGGCGTCACAATGTCTATTCAAGTTAGGGATGATACCACTGGAGCTAATGACCATATAAAAAGTCGTATTTTTGCTTTTGATTTAAATGTTTTTAATTCTCATGATAGTATTTGGGCCACTTCATTAACTAATATTAATGCCTCATGGACACAATTAAGCACTTTATCATATACTCCAGCCACAGCTGGTAATCAGGTTATATTTGTAAGTTATTTAAATGATGTGGCGGCAGCTAATACGCAATCTAATGATAGATTACAGGTGACCGGAACAACCGTCCCAACTAGTTGGGATTGGACTACTGCTGGAGGAGGAAAAACGAGCTATGACACCACAGATATAACACAGAGCAATATACAGGCAATTGTATATATGAATGCGTCTACTTATAGTCTTGATTTAGATGCTATAGAAATAACGGGGGCTTCTCAACAAGCAAAAGGCAGATCAATTACTGCTTTTAGCACTTTGTATAATCATATGCCACAGATAAAAACTTGGCGTTGGTATGCAGATGAAGAAGATGCTACTCCGGGGACTGCTTATGAGGCAGAAGATACAGCCCCACCTCAAGCAGAAATGGGTAAAAGTATTGCCATGAAGCTAAGAATAACTATTGATGAAGTTGGGGGACAGGCAGAAAATAATAATAGAAAAAAAATATATTATTCTACTGGTTCTACAGGGCCTTGGACAGAAGTTGGGAGAACTGTTGATACTTTATTTGCTTGGAGATATTACGATGGAGATACAGGTGGGGCTAATGATGGTGATGACAACACTGTTCTCGACGCGACTGTTTTAAGCGGTAGCCCATCTGCTGGTATCTATAATAAAAGTAATTCTACTGGCCCCAGCAATTCTGATCATGCTGCCAATGCTATAGTTGAGCATGAATTTTCTATAGAGAATTATAATGCTACAGCTAATACTACATATTATTTTGCATTTTTTGATGAAGATTTAGGCCTTATCCCTCCAGCAACTGGTAGTAGTTTGCCAAACCTTACTACAGCTAGCGCCTATGATTTGAGCATAATTGTTCCTTCGTTCGTTGATTTGGGTAGCTGGCAACTGGGCGATGGTGATTATTCTACTTATACATTTACTGGGCCTACCGAAATTGTGGCACCCAGAGATAACAGGGGGCAAACTGCTGGAGATAGTTCCGGATGGTCTTTAGCTGCCGATATGAGTACAGAATTATATTTTCCAACTGCACCAGGATATTGTGGCAGTGTTGCCTTTACTGGTTCTGGTGTAGATGATATGACAATAGATTTTTGTGAGAATACTTTATCGGCTCAGACAGATTATAAAATTGTAATTCTTGATACACCTGGTCCAGATCTGTTTGAATGGTATAAGGATGGGGGCGGGTTCCCTGAGGGAATGGGAGAATGTCTTACAATACCCGTATGGATAGAGGAAAACATTTTTATTATTTTTGGGGCTGAAACTGGGCATACTATAGGTGATTACTGGGAATTCACAGCTTATCCAGCTACAAATACAACTATAACTAGAAATAATAATTATTGGATTACAAATACAATTAGTGGTAAATACGATGCCCCTACCACAGGTATAAGTGGTAATGCAGGAGAATATATGTCTAGCGCGGTTACAGCAGCATCTTCTACAGCTAGTGGTAAGAACGGTTTGGGGGGATTTGATTTTCAGCCAACCCTAAGAACCTATAATGCAAGTGTAGCAGGTGAATATACTGGGGTACTTACTTTTACATTAACCTGACAAAATGAAATCAGAAGATATTATTGAAATGCAAAAACAAGAACAGAGTTATTGGTGGCATATTAGCCGCCGATTTATTTTAGAAACTATTTTAAAACAAAAAATTCCTGTCATTCTGGGGAGCGAAGTGACTCCAGAATCTGTTATGCCAAAAGCCAAAATTAACATTCTAGATGTTGGATGTGGAACAGGTGCTAATTTAGATTGGTTAAATAAATTCGGTGAAGTGATAGGGGTTGATAAAGTTGAAGAAGCAGTTAAATTTTATCAACAATATGGAAATGCTAAATTAGGCAAAGCAGAAGAATTGCCTATTGATAACAATAGTCAAGATTTATTAACAGCTTTTGACATTTTAGAACATACCGAAAGGGATGAGGATGCTTTAAAAGAATGGAATAGAGTTTTACAACCAAATGGATATTTATATATAACAGTTCCAGCATATCAATGGTTGTTTGGTCCACATGATAAACAATTGATGCATTATAGGAGATATTTATTATCTAATTTATTAAAACTTTTAAAACAAACCGGTTTTAGGCCAATTTTTGCTTCATATTTTTTTATGTTTACTTTCCCTTTATTAGTAGTTCAGAGAATAATTGCTAAAATATTTAACATTACACCTGGTTATAATAAAATATCTAATGGATTAAATGATTTTTTAATTAAAATAACTAATTTAGAAAGTACTTTATTACAAAAAGCACCATTGCCATTTGGAAGTAGTATATTAATTTTGGCTCAAAAAAATGAAACGTCAGATAATTAAATTTTCTATTATAGGATTACTAAATACTATAATTGATTTTAGTATTTTAAATCTTTTAGTTAAGGTGGCGTCATTTGCTGTGTTGCCTGCTAATACAATATCTTTTTCTTTAGCTGTTATTAATAGCTATTTTTTAAATAAATATTGGACATTTAAAGATAAGAGACCAGTTCATATAAAACAGTTTTCTTTATTTCTAATAATTAGTTTAGTTGGTCTGGGTTTATCTAATCTATTAATATATTTGGGGCTGGAAGTATTTAAAGCCAATTCTTTTGGACTTTCTTTTGTCTGGCACTATAATATAGCTAAAGCTATTTCGGCTGTTATAGTTTTAGTTTGGAATTTTTTAGCGTCTAAATTTTGGGTTTTTTATGAAAAATAATGATACACAAACAATAGAACAAATTAATTTAAGAAATCAGAAATTATCTAATACTGAGTCATCTGATAAATTATATTTGTCTGTAATTGTTCCCACATATAATGAAGAGAGAAGAATTGGTAAAACATTAGTTGCTATTCGTAGCTTTTTGAACAAAAAAGATTATAATTATGAAGTTTTAGTAACAGATGATGGCAGTACGGACACTACCAAAGAAGTTGTTAAGATTATCTCTGAAGGGTGGTCTCAATTAAAAATATTAGCCAATCCTATTAATAAAGGTAAGGGTTCGGTCGTTAAAAATGGGGTATTAAATGCTACGGGTCAGTATATTCTTTTTACTGATGCTGATAATGCTACCCCAATAGAACAAGTAGACAAACTGTTAGAACATATAAATGAATATCCAATAATAATTGGATCTAGACATTGTCCTGGTGCTAAAATTCATATTCCTCAATCTAGACATAGAATACTTTTAAGTAGAGCTAGCAATTTGCTAATTCGTCTTATGACTGTTCCGGGGGTTTATGATACACAATGTGGGTTTAAATTGTTCGAACGCAATGCTGGGCATAATGTTTTTTCTAATGTGAAATTGGATCGTTTTGGTTTTGATTTCGAATTATTAGTGATAGCCAGACATCTTGGTTATAAGTTTAAGGAGGTTGGTATAGAGTGGTATAACGATCCGGAAAGCAAGGTTAGAGCTGGGAGAGAAGCTATTAGAACTCTTAGAGATTTAATAAAAGTTAAACTAAATTTGTTAAAAGGGAAATATTCTAAGACTGGCTATATTCAAAAAATTCCATTACCCAAAAAATAACCCTTTCATAGTTCCGAGTTGCACTGTTCCTCACTCGTCATCCCGAGTGAGCGGAGCGAATCGAGGGATCTCAACCACCCCATCATTCTGAGAAGTAAACCGACTCCAGAATCTGTGTCATCCTGAACCAAAAGCCCCACTTCTCTGTCATCCCGAGCGAGCAGAGCGAGTCGAGGGATCTCTAAAATGAATAAACAATACTATATTTATATAATGGCTAGTAAATCTAGTGTTTTATATATTGGGGTTACAAGCAATATAGTTAAACGAGTTTATGAGCATAAAAATGGGTTGGTAGATGGTTTCTCTAAAAAATACAAGACAAAGAAACTAATTTATTTTGAAACTTGTTTTGATATTATGTCAGTCATAACTAGAGAAAAACAGTTGAAAAGCTGGAGAAGAGATAAAAAAGAAGACTTAATTAACAAAAGCAATCCTGCTTGGAAAGACCTATCTACTAAACTCAATATTCTGTGAGTGAGATCCCTCCACTTCGGTCGGGATGACAGTGGGGGTAACTAGAATGATGGGTCGGGATGCTTGCTCGAATGACGGAGGAAGGCAATCAAAATGGTGACGAAAGAAACTTTTGGATTAGTTTTTCAGCTTCCTTTTCTGTCGTAACCCACTTGATTCTTTTATCTTTCTTAAACCATGTCATTTGTCTTTTGGCATACTTTTTACTATCTTGTTTTATTAGCTTAAGAGCTTGTTTTAATGTTGTTTTGTTTTTTATATATTTATAAATATGCTTGTATCCCAATGCCGACATAGCAGGCAAATTAATATCATAATCTTTATTTAAAAGCGCTTTAGTTTCTTTAACCAAACCCTCTTTATACATAACCTCTACTTTATTTTCTATCTTTTGATTTAATTTTTCTTTTGATACTAAAATACCAATTTGCAAGAAATCTAAATTAGGTGGTTCTGATTTTAATTTTATAACTCCAGCCATATTTAGCTCTATTGCTCGTATAACCCTTCTTTTGTTAGTTATATCTACAGCAGTGTTTTTATCTAATTTAATTAATTTTTTAACTAAATTATCTAAAGATTCTTTATTTAACTTATCTCTAAGAATTTTATCCGGCGGTATAGTTGGTATTTTGTAGCCGTCTACAATAGATTTAATATACAGTCCTGTTCCACCAACAATAAAAGGAATGATTTTTTTAGGTTTTTTAAGATTGTTTTTTGCAATAGAGCTTAATAATGTAAGTACCGTTTTTTGATACAAAGGTAGAGTAAATTCTTCATCAGGATTTATAATATCGAGCATATAATGGGGAATTTTTTGTTGTTCTGATTTTTTGATTTTGGCTGTCGCAATATCCATATCCCTATAGACTTGCCTAGAATCTGCAGAAATAATTACTCCATTAAATTTTTTGGCCAACTTTAAAGACAGCTCTGTTTTACCAGAAGATGTGGGACCAAGAATAACAACAACTTTTTGTCTTGCTTCCATTGTTATTTATTTTTGTTTTCTAGAAAGCTTAGCAATTAACTGGATGCTTTTGCGATTATCTTTTGGTTGGTGTTTTTTGCGTAATTTAATATCCCTTCTCTTGGCATGAGGGTCTAGATTGTCTAGATTTTTTTTGGGCATAAAATTAATTTAATGGAGTTTTAAACTTAGATAAAGTATCCATTGTTTTATTAAATCCTTCACTTCCTAGATTACCTTTAGTTAAATCTCTGATAGTAATTTTATTAGCCATTACTTCCTTTGGGCCTATAATTAACATCTTAGGTATTTTTTGCATTTCTGCATCTCTAATTTTGCGTCCCAACGATTCGTTTCTGTCATCTAAGATTACTCTAACATCTCTATCTTTTAAAGTTTTAATAATTTTGTTGGCATAACTATTTTGCTTTTGGCTTATTGGTAAGATCATGGCTTGAATAGGCGATAACCAATAAGGTAAAGCTCCGGCATGGTTTTCTATTAGGATGCCTATAAATCGCTCTAAACTACCAAACAAAGTGCGGTGAATCATGATAGGAGCTTTCTTTTTACCATTTTTATCTATATAGGTTGCTCCTAAACGTTCTGCCATAAAGAAGTCTAGTTGAATAGTACCTAATTGCCAGCTTCTGCCTATGGAGTCTTTAACATGAAAATCCAACTTAGGTCCGTAGAAGGCACCATCTTCTTCATTAATGGTGATGTCTATTTTGTTTTCTTTGGCAACTTGTTTAAGTATTTTTTCTGCATTATTCCAAATTGCATCAGAACCAATAGATTTGTCTGGGCGAGTAGATAATTCTATATGATATTTATTAAAACCAAAATCTTTATAAACTTTTTGAGTAATTTTAATAAGTGTTTTTATTTCGTCCTTAATTTGATCTGGTGTGCAATATATATGAGCGTCATCTTGGGTAAAAGATCTAACTCTAAATAATCCATGCAATACTCCAGATAATTCGTGTCTATGGACTATCCCGAACTCTGCCATACGTAGAGGCAGTTCTTTATACGACCTAAGGGAGTTTTTAAATATCAAAACATTTCCGGGGCAGTTCATGGGTTTAAGGGCATATTTTTTATTATCTACTTCGGTAAAATACATAGCGTCTTTATAGTTGTCCCAGTGACCAGATTTATGCCATAAAGATTCGTTTAAAACTATTGGAGTATCAACTTCTTTATAGTTATTATCCTTTAAGACATTACGCATATATTCTAGAATTTGATTAAAGACAAACTTACCCTTAGGGTGCCAAAAAGGGAATCCCGGACCTTCTGGATGAAAAGAAAATAGATCTAATTTTTCTCCTAATAAACGATGATCTCTTTTCTTGGCTTCTTCAATCATAGATAGATATTGTGTTAAGTCTTTCTTATTAGCAAATGCAGTGCCATATATTCTAGTTAGTTGAATATTATTTTCATCACCCTTCCAGTAGGCTCCTGCCAAGCTAATTAATTTAAAAGCTTTAATTTTGTCACTATTTTTAAGATGAGGACCTTCGCATATATCTGTAAAGTTGCCAGAACTGTAAAAAGAAACTTTTTTATGTCCTTTTTTATTTAATTCTTTTATCAAGTCTGTTTTGTATGGTTGTTTAGTTTTTTTAGCCCAAGCTAGTGCTTGTGCGATAGATTTTTCTGATTTATTAAATTCTAGCTTTTTATTTAAAATTTTTATCATCTCTGATTCTATTTTTATTAAATCAGAGTCAGAAATTGGTTTACTAAATTCGAAGTCATAATAAAAGCCAATATCTATAGCTGGGCCAAAACCAAGTTTGGCATTGGGATATAAATTGAGCACGGCTTCTGCCAGAATATGGCTAGCCGAATGACGAAGTTTAGATAGATCCTGATCTTTATCTATTTTTTTAGTTCTTATTTTTTTAACCATAATCCTATTGTATGAAATTTTTAGTTATAGTTCCATAAAAAAGTGTTGACTAATATTGTTTAATAGTGTAGTTTGTCAGTAATAAGACTTAGTCTTGTGTACACATTGTTTCCTTCCTATCGGTATTATTTAACACCATAACGTGTCTATTTACTGACGCGAAACCAATTTAGCGCGAAAGCGTTGTGTTACAAAGTTAGTTCTCGAGCGGATCCAAATGGATCAAAACTCATTGGCCAGACAGCTGACACACTAACACAAAACCGATAGTAAAAGGAAGCTAACCCCCAACCTCATTAGATGGTCGCTCCATCAAGTGTAACTGGGGGTTTTATTTTATGCAAAAAACCAAGCAAAGTATAGTTCGTTACAATATTATAGCGTAGCCAGGCGAAATCCCGATTTGTCGGGATGAAGACTGGTGGGCGATACCGGATTCGAACCAGTGGCCTCATCCACGTCAAGGATGCGCTCTAACCAACTGAGCTAATCGCCCTAGTTCTTATTAAGGATTTCTTTAATCCTAGCTTTAACGGTTTCTAGAGCATCTTCTAATTCTGCAAAATCTCTATTGTTGTTAATAATCAAATCCGCATCATCTTTACCGGGTTCTACATATTTATCATGCATAGGTTGAGCAGACAATAAATATTGATTAATAGATTCTCTAAACGTTCTATCTCTTTCGCCTACATCTCTTTCTAGTCTTCTGGCTAGTCTAAGATCGGCATCTATTTCTATAAATATAGTTAAATCAAACATATCTCTAATCTCTGGTTCGGTTAGAATTAAAATACCTTCTATTATAATAACGGCAGTAGGAGATATAGTTTCAGTCTCTGTTTTTCGAGTATGTGTAGCAAAATCGTATTGAAGCATTTCTATACTTTCGCCAGCTTGCAAGGTCTTTAGATGTTCTAAAAATAATTTATTATCTAGAGCAGCAGGTTCGTCATAGTTTACTTTTTTTCTATCATCAAAGGGTATATGAGATTGATCTTTATAATAATGATCGTGCGAAACTATAATGATATTTTCTGGATCTACTTTCTGCAATTCTTTAGCAATATAAGTTTTACCAGAGCCAGTGCCTCCAGCTATTGCAATCATAAATGGTTTAATATTTTTTTCCATAAATATAGTATATAACGCGTTGCCTGGAATTTATACTAAGTTATTTTATAAGTAATTTATTTTTTGTTTCTTTCTGGATTCCCGCCTTCGCGGGAATGACAAATTAATTAATCTTACCCCTTTCGAACAAATCATTTAATCAATAGCAAAACTACCATGATTAATTATTCGACTTGTGGAATGAACTGCTAACGAATAACTAAAATCATTGTCGCGGGGAGATGTTTGAAGTTATGCTTTGCATAACGAGTTTCGACCATTAGCGGTAAGATGATTTTAGTACATGAAGTCAGTTCATGAAACTAGGAGTATGGTTTGGTGCTACCGTTTGCCTAAACAAATGGTAGCGAAAGATCTCTTGACTGAAAGGTGATTTTTGGTATAGTAATCATGCTATTTGCAAACGGATGATCGCTGTAATATCTAATTTATTGGATAAAGCAGAGGAAAGTCCGAGCACCTTTCTTAATCTGGATAGTTCTTAACGGGAACCGTTCTTTATATTTTATGTAAAGAATAGGGAAAGTGCCACAGAGACAATACTATTCTTTTTCTTTTGAAGAAGAACAAAGGTGAAAAGTTGTGGAATGTTAAATTAATTGCGAAAGAATTTAGGATATATCCTAATGATTTTCTCCTTTAGCTATCCACTAGGCCTCTATGTGAGTAGAGTGTTCTGGTAAACCCTATTCGGTGCAAGTTGGGGTGGGTTCAGCTTATCGTTAATGCATTAGATTAAGAGCAGATAAGAAGAAATCCCAACGCTTGATCCTATTGGCAACAATAGGGCTAGATAGATGATCGTCGTCTCGCCTTGGCGGGATACAAAACTCGGCTTATAGTTTGTAAATAGCATTTAAAAACCCCTTGGTATCAAGAGGTTTTTAAATTTAGGTTAAGCCCTTTTTTTTATTTAGAATCTTTGGGTTCTGGTTTTTCTACAAACATAGTTAAGAGTAAAGCCATTAATCCGATTAATAGTAATGTCGAAGCAGGTCCAGTAGAAGGTAATTCTTCTTCAGGAAAGACAATCTTTTCTTCCTCTTCTTCTCTACGGATATATAGAACACCTTCTCCATTTCTTTCTACTTCTTGGCTATTTATGATAGCAGTTCCATTAATTATAATTGGAACAGTAGAACTAGTAGCCCCAGCTTCCGTAACAACAGTTAGGATAGTTTCTGGAGTATTATTATCTATAACAGTTTGATCTAGGGTAGCAGATTTAATATTGGGGTCTGTAGCTATCAAATTGCTTAGAAGAATATCATCAGTAAAGTTAGTTCTGTTAATTATCACTGTATAAGTAGTAGTATCTCCAGCTAAGACTGTTCGTTCGTTAGGATCAATAGTAATAGAAAAGTCTCTGGATGGAGAACCACCACCGCCAGGAGGAATAACAACAACTTCTTCTTTATAGATAATTAAATCAGCATTAGCTAGACGTTGTGTTCCTGCACTATTCGCAAAGACATTAAAGGTGGTTGGAGTTGTAGAGCTGGTGGCATCTATTTTAGCCATGACAGACAAGGTGGCTTCATTAACACCATCTGGCAGGTCAGTAATATCAAATTCTGCAAGCTCTACACGATTATCTATAATTAGTAGGTCTGTGGTTAATGTAACGGTATCAGTCCAGCCGTTAAATCTGGTTACGCTTACTATATAGGTAGTAGCTCCACCTGGTTCTATGGTTCTGCTACTTGGACTGATATTAATTAAGTAGTCTGGAGTTACACCATCATTAATAGTTAATGATCCACTATCAGTTCTGGTTAGGCCTGTAGGTGCATCAGTTCCAGTTACATCAAAGTTGATAGTTGGGGCACTATTTTCTGCATAGACAATCAAGTTAGTAGTAGTTTCGGATGCTCCAAATGTTCCACCATTTTCGAACACAGAAGAACTAATTACTCCCGGATAGTTAGCAGGGGTTAAATCGGTAATAACTGTAACTGTTCTACCGTATCCATTATGTCTTACTAGTGTGATTCCGTAAGTAGCAACATTATTTGGTTCTATGTCAGTAATAGTCTGGTTTTTAGGAGCATCTATTAGAATGCTAAAGTCAAAGATGCTTAAGTTGGCTATATTACTATCTCTAACTCCTGGAGATCCACTACCTCTAACTTGAACAGTTCTGTTACCATAAGCAATGTTTGTACCAAGATCTAATTGAAGTTCGATAGCTTCTGTTGGAGAAATGCCAGATAATATATTATCGTCATTTAACCAACTTATAGTTATATCAGATTCATCAGATAATAGAACATCTGTAATGGTTACATCACCAATGAAATCATTTAGTGATTCTAATGTTACAACATAAGTAACTCTTTCTGTTGGCATACCACTATCTATGCCATTTTTGGCTGTTAAGATTAGATTGTAATCTGGGGAAGATATAATATTTAACATTCCATTAGTAATTCTTTGTAGGGCAGTTGGAGTATTATCGGTTCCCGTAATTGTAAAGTTTATAACCTGCTCTGAAGCAGTTGGGGTGGTATAAACTGTCATTAAAGTAATTTGTTGTAAATTGGTTGTACCTGGGAAGATATCGTTAGACAAATCAAATCCAACATCAGCAATGTCTCCACCACCAATTAAACTAGTTAAGCTAGTGGAAGCCACAACTTCTCTATCATAGCCGTTATATCTATCTAGAATTATTTCGTAAGTAGCACTACTGTCTGGTGTAACAGTTTTGCTATTATCAGTTAGAGATACAGCAAAGTCCATAACAATCAATGGTGCATTAGCATATTTATCATTAATACCAGTGGTTCTACCGGTTATGATAACAATATAGTCGCCCCAATAATTAGTAGCATCGGCTAAATCTATATATAATTCTCTTGATGTGTCTGCACCAGAGAAAATATAATTATTACCTTGTATTCTTGAAGTAGCTTGGGTTAGGGTTTGTCCCAAACCATCTACAATACTTATATCGCTTATAGTAACATCATCAATAAATCCAGGTTCACGGGTAAGGGTGATAGTGTAATCAACAGTTTCAGTGGGAATTCCGCTACCGTCGTCTACTGGGGTTAAGTTTAATGTAAATTCTGGAACAGCTACAATGTTTAAATAATTACTATCTTGACGAGTTAGGTTAGTTGTAGCTCCAGCTCCAAATACATCAAAGTTAACAGTTGTTGGCAAGTCATCGTTTTTAGAAGTAGTAGAAATAGTCATTGTAGCAGAACCACTACCAGTATCAGCTGGAAATATACCGTTATTACTAAAATCTATAGTAGCATTAAACGGCATAATATGATCTATGGTATCAAATCTATATACGTCGCTAGTTAAATTGATATCTTCGTCATAACCGGCATAAGTATTGTATCTAGTTAAAATAACTTCGTATTGAATGTTGCTGCTAGGATATGTTTCGTTAGTATTAACAGGTCTAACGTCTATAGTGAAATCTCTTATGCGAAGTATAGCAGTATCGGTATTATATGCGTTATCGTAAATACCTGTACCACTAACGATTACAAGCATGTCATCGTTACCTGAGGTTTGGTGTAGATAGTCTCTTAATATAAGTAAATCTTCTGTAACCACTATGTTTAATATAGCGTCATTTTCATTATCCAATAGATTGCTTCTAACTTGACCACCTATTGTAAAATAAGAAATATCTATTAATGGTGATAATAAGGAGGTAAGGTTTAGATTAATTTGTCCTGGATAGTTAAAATATCTATCTATATGAACATCAAACTGAGCTATGTCTCCAGGGAATGAATAAACTATCGGTGGGGTAACAGTTAAAGTAAAGTAAGGGGTGTTGTTAAAATTAAGTAAGCCAGTGTCAGATTTTTGCAAGAGAACTGTATCGACAGTAGCATCGCCGTAGACTGTAAATGCAATACTATGATTAGGAACACTACTACTTATAGTATTAAATGCTTTAACATTTAATATTACATCAAGACCGGTTACAGAATTAACTACACCACTAATTATGGGTTGAGCAAACCAAGCTGTTTCGATAATATCGTATGTATCAACAGCTGGGTTATTAATATTAGTAGTTAAATATATATCTTCACTAAATGTAGTTGTTCCCGTAGCTTGCAAATGAACAATATATTGAATTGTGTTTCCAGGACCAATATTTTGAGGAGAATTTGTGATACTAATAGTAAAATCTATAATAACAATTTCTGCATTAACACTATTGTAAGTAACATTTCCTATACCAAATAAATCAGCATGTCCAGTTACTGTAAATGGTATTTGTTTTCCAAGTGCTCCAGCATTAGCGGTAATGGTTAATATAGCTATATCAGAGTTAGGATCGCCTGCATCAACAGTTAAGATAGTTTTATCAAAATTATAAACTACCTGTTCTCCATTTAATTCAGTAATATCAGAGACTATGGTTATATCTCCAGTAAAATTATTTAACCTAACAACTCTAATTGTATATGTAGCTATGCCTGTAGGAGCTACAGTTCTTGTAGCAGGGTCGATTAATAGGCTAAAACCATAATCGTTAGTAATGTTTAAAATCCCTCTATTGCTTTGACGTCCAAAAGCATCACCTTCATCAGTTATGGTGTTTCCGTATATATAGAAGTTAATAGTTTCTGCTGGGATTGGATTAAAGGTAGTTATTCTTAAAGTTATTAATTGAATCAACGTAGTAGAGTATTGTAGGATGTATTCTCCACCAACATAATTTACTTCTGCGCCTTCAAATACTAAACTATTAATAGAGCCGTTAACACTAACCAAATCTGTGCTTAAAACAATATCTTCAGTTAAATCATTCATTCTGGTTACAGTAGCTATATAAGTAGTTTCATCACCAGAAGCAATAGTCCTAATACTGTCACCATTTAGATCAGGTGCAGGATCAGTTATTTGAATACTAAAATCTACAATATCTAAATCTGCATCTGCAAATCTGGACATAGTAATATCTATGCTGGAAGTTCCGATAACCCTAAATTGTCCTTCTGGATCTTCAGAACCTATCGGTGGGGCAGTCGGGGTAGTAGTTACATGTAAAATGGTTCCTGTTGGATCGTCAGGGATAATAACAGTATTATCAAAACTAATATCAGAAATGTAACTAGGCATATTGGGTATATCCCAAGAAGTAGATAAATCTATAGGATCATTAAATCCTAGTATGCCCGTAGCGGTAACTGTATAGGTAGCTTCTCCGCCAGGGATTATTCTATTTTTAATAGGAGTAACTTGAATAGTAAAATCTTTTTGGTTGGTAATATTTAATATTCCTGTATTAGATTCTACGTGACGTTCTAATCCAACCGAATCACCTTGAACATGGAAGGGTATTCCACCCAAAGCTGTGCCTAGAGAACTGGGATTAGTATGGATAATTAAATCTCTATTTGTAGCAACATCATCGGCAGATATATTAATTGGTAGTGGGTTTAGATCTACTCCAATAATATGTTCAGGGTAAAGAGCAATTAAATTTTCTATCACTGTTAGATAAAGCGAATCATTAAACCGATTTTCTGGAGTTATAACTATTGTATATATGGCATCAGTTCCAGCTCCTACAGTTTGAGGAGTATTTAAAATAGTAATAGTATAATCTACAATACTAAAAGTTTTAGGGTTAGATTCTCTGTGTTCTAGGACACTATCTCCATCAATATCACCATAACCATCTATAGTGAAATCCGTAATATCAATCACTTGGGTATCAATTGTGTCGGTAATATAGATAGTTAATCTAGCTTGTTGGACAATATCTGCTAGAGTCTGAAATACAAATAAGCCACCATTATCAAATTCGTAAGAAGCAATTTCTGTAGGC
>SDBS01000735.1_pt1 | contig 32716 bp, 32 predicted proteins | sample 2277091 | NCBI WGS metagenome assembly SDBS01 (sample SAMN10404972, study PRJNA504765) | marine sediment metagenome | isolation source: marine sediment core GS10_PC15, 163 cmbsf | place: Arctic Ocean: Southern Knipovich Ridge | collected 2010 | reverse complement strand
GTACAAAGAATCTTATTGAAACAGTCCTTATAGGAAATAGGATTTTCTTCATTTGCAAAGAATATTTCTTTTGGATAGGTGCAGGACAGGATAAGGTTGAAAAGGTCTCTCTTCCTTTTGTGGCAAAGGGGGTTTCAGCCTCAATTGATAAAATAATCGTTTACGATGACAACTCCGTTTTTAAGGTTGATAGTGATGGAAAGTTAACGAAACTTGTGAAGTTTAAAAGAGAGCTTCTTGAGGTTCAGTCTCTTCCTGATTTTTCGTCATTAGTGATGGTTTTTCACGAAGATGAAGTTGATAGAATTTCAAGATATTCCTTTCTTTCTGAGAAGGTGGAGAGGAGCATAGAACTGAAAGACTTTGTGAAGATGCAAATTTCTACTTTTGGAAAGCGCATTTATGTGTTAACTAAAAACAAGGTTGTTTTTCTGGATACAAAAAACTTCAGGATAATTTCAGAAGTTGGATTTGAGGGTGAAGGTGTGGATTTTATAAAAACTGCATCAGAAAATAAGATTTCAGTCTTTACTAAAAATCCAGAAAAAATTGTTACTATTAAAAGGACGATATTGAAAGTTGTTTCTGAGATTGATCTTTCAGAATTCCCTGAGCAAAAGAGGATTACTGGAGATGGTCAGTCTATTTTCTTCTTTTCTCAAGATACAATGTACAAACTTGACACTGGGTGTGGCAAAGTTGTAAAAAGGGCATTTCTTGAGAAGAAGTTAGATATTCTTGCATCAACAGAGAAAGGTTCTAAGGTAATAGCCGGTAAAAGGGGTGAAAACTACCTTGAAATAATTAATGGTAATACTCTTGTGTCAATAAAAGAAATAACACTTGATGCAAAGGTTATTAACATCATATGTAGTAAGGAGCCGTATAGGGAGAAGTTAATAGAACCTGAAGTTGTTGAACCAGTGGTGGCTGATACATCAATCTCAAACATACTGAGTATTAAAAGTAGATATTTCACACTACAGGTAAGTTCAAGTAATCTGCGTGAGGGTGCAATTAAACTCCATAAAAGCATCAGGGAATTGTCATTACCTGTATATATTGATTCTTCTAAATCAGAAGATAAGCAGAAGGTATACAAGGTGAAGATTGGTGCATTTGAATCCAAAGATGATGCTGAGTGTTTTATGAAAGGTATTAAAGGAACACACGGTTTATCCTCATGGGTAACGGAGGGTGAAACAGGGGTTTACTCCATAAAAGAGTCTGGTATCGATATCAATGGGGACAAGAATAGAGAAATACTCCTGTTTGATAACGACCGAATTTTACTTTTTACTAATTTCGGAGGTGTCCAGAAATCTGTTCTAATTAAGAATATGGAGGGGATAAAATTTAGTGGAAAACCAATTACAATGATAGAGGGAAAACAAACCCTATTTGGATTACCCTTTGATGAGGATTCTGTTCTGGTAGTCAGATGGATGGATAGCAGATATGAGTTGGAGAAGAGGAGAATTCCAAAGGAATGATGCATTCTCAAAAAAGAGTCTTAAAGACTGAAGCTCTTTGTTCTTACCTCAATAGTTTTATAAATTATGAAAGGTACAAATACTTTCCCAGAAAGGTAAATCTCAATGATTACAAGAATTTTCTTGGAAAGATAGACAATCCTCAAAAAAAACTTTCTCCATCAATTCTGATTGCAGGCACGAATGGAAAGGGCTCAACAGCAGTAATTTTATCAAGTATCCTCTCAAAAGGTGGGTACTGTATTGGATTATTCACATCACCACACATTTTGAGTTACAGAGAACGCATAAAAATAAACGGAAAGTCTATCTCAAGAAAGGAGTTTGAGGATTGTCTAAATTCATTGAGACCTTATCTGGATGAGCCATACGAGAAAAGACATAGAACATTTTTTGAGGTTTTAACAACAGTATCATTCGTTCATTTCATGAATAAGAAAACTGATTTAAACATTTTCGAGGTTGGTTTAGGGGGGAGACTGGATTCCACAAACACTATTACACCTTTTATTTCTGTTATTACATCTATAGGTTTTGACCATACAAGAACACTTGGTGGAACACTTGCTAAAATTGCTCAAGAAAAATGTGGAATAATAAGAGAAGGTGGAACTGTTATCACTTCTGCTCAACATAAAAATGCAATGGGTGTCATTAAACAGATTGCAAAGGAACGAAGTGCGCAGCTTTACAATGCAGGGGAAGAAGTAAAACTAAAACCACTATGCATTAATGAAGATGGGATAAGATTTTCTTATAAAAACGAAGAATATTTCGTCCCGCTCCGAGGACGACTACAACTAAAGAATATTAGTACAGCATTATTAACTATAGAAGTTCTTGCTAAGAAAGAGTTTACCATTCAAGAAAAGATATTGAGGAAAGGATTGAAAGAGTGTGTGTGGCTTGGAAGATTTCAGGTTGTGAAGAAAAACCCACTTATAATACTTGATGGTGCACATAACCCTTCTGCAATGAGAGAGATGATAAAATCCATAAAAGATATATATCCTCAAAAGAGACTGATTGTAATCTTCTCCTGTCTCTCTTCCAAAGATAAAAAGTCAATGGCTTTGATGCTCGAGAAGGTTGCAGACAGGATCATATTAACAGGGATAGAAACAGAGAGGGCAACGAAAGTATCAGATCTAAAAAGGGTGTTCAAAAAAAAGGTATTTACCACAGATAATATAACGAGTGCACTAAACCTTACAATAAAACACTTTGATAAGAATAGTCTTATACTGGTAACAGGCTCTGTCTACCTTGTTTCTGAAGCATATGTAGCACTGAACAAATAGTAAGGAGTAGGTAGAAGACAGAGGACAGAAAACAGAAGTCAGAAATCAGAGGACAGAAGACAGAAAACGAATAACAAATAACACGCAACCCGTAACTCGTAACACTCAACTTAACAGAGGTTACTATTTAGACAAAATACAAAATAGGACACTTGATGCTGGTAAAAAAGCAAAGATCTGGATTCCAGCTAGTTCTTGGAGAACTAACTAAAAGGCTTGACAATGCGAGAATAGTATTATATATATATGAGACAGAGAAAGGGCCTGTAGCTCAGCTGGTTAGAGCAGCTGACTCATAATCAGAAGATCGTAGGTTCGAATCCTACCGGGCCCACTTTGAATAGGGCGAGTAGCTCAGTTGGTTAGAGCGCCGGTCTCACATACCGGAGGTCACCCGTTCAAGCCGGGTTTCGCCCATAAGTCAAATTATAAAGGTGAATAGATTTATAACGTTAGATTCAAGACAAACTATAATAGTAACAGAAAAAGGGTGCAACATATAAGTTGCACCCTTTTTTAATTGGTTTTTAAGGGACTCGAACTGAACAATCCGTATGTTTGCAAAGGAGAATAAAACAACATTGTTGTACTTCTTTCTACAAAATTGATGAATGGAGGTCAAATGAACGAATCACTTGTAAAGCTCTTCATACTACAGAAAATAGACAGAGAGATCTTGGAAAGAGAAAAGATAATAATAGAGATTCCCCAAAAAACGAAGGAACTGGAAGATCAGATTGAAGAAAGAAAAGAGATTCTTGAAGAAATCGAACAGCGCCTTAAACAGAACAGCAACAAAGAACTAGCTATAGATAGGAAACTGCAGGAAACAAGAATGAATATCGGGAGACATAAAAGACAGCTTCTCACGGTAAAGACAAACAAAGAATATGCTGCTATGTTAAAAGAGATATCAAATGAAGAAGCGAACATAGAGCGGTTTGAAGAGGAAGTTATAAGCCTTCTTGATGAAATAGAAGGAATAGAAGAAGAGAAAAAAGAAGAGGAGAAATCTATATCAAAGATGCAGGAAAGTTACAGTAAGAAGAAGGAAGCCCTTGAAGAGAAAAAGGTTAAATTTGAAGAAGAGATAAAGGAAAAGAAAATAAGGAGAGAGAATATTAAAGGTGAGATTGATGGTAATTTACTTAAGCGTTATGAAAGGATAAGAGAGCTCAGGGATGGAATTGCAATTGTCCGAATCATTGGGGAAAATTGTAGTGGATGTTATACCACCATTCCTCCTCAGATTATTAATGAGGCTAAGAAGGGTGATAGAATTCTCACTTGTGAAAGCTGCGGAAGGATCCTTATATACTGGGAGGAAGAGATGGAGATAAGTGAGGAGTGAGAAAGAGATATGTAATTCACTTTGATGGTGCAAGTAGGGGAAATCCAGGTCATTCTGGAGTTGGCGCGATAGTCTTTAAAGATAAAGAGATTTTTTCCGTTCTTTCAAAATATGTGGGAATTACAACAAACAATTATGCAGAATACTTAGCACTGAAAGAGATTTTATTTAAAATAGAACCTCTGATTAAAGAGAAGGATGAAACTGAGATTCTCTTAAGAACTGATAGTGAGCTTGTTGCAAAGCAGTTGAATGGAATTTACAGGATAAAAAACCCTCAACTGAAGGATCTATCCGTTACTATTATAAAGGTTTTACGCCGATACTGGAAGTGGAATATTGAACATATACCCAGGGAAGAGAATAAGGTAGCTGATGTGTTGGCATCAGCTGCTGTAGATAATGCATTGAAAGCACTCAATTCTAAACATAAGACAGGATGAGTACAGTAAGTAGTAAGGAGTAGGTAGAAGACAGACGACAGAAAACAGATGACGGAAGACAGAGAATACCGTCAAAGGAAAAGGTTAAAGTTGGATAAAAAGTCCAATTGGTCTGATTTGTCTTATTAGTCGGATGATCGCAGGAGACACATAAGGGTAGGAAATCTGTTTAACGCAATTGACGAAAGTAACGATCTTAACGGTAACAATGGAAGTCTAAAGGTATTTATTAGTCATTCGAACATTGACATGTGTACTTCTAATCAAAACATTGTTATGCGACATCCTTCTTTCTCAATTGTAAGCATACATTTCGGAATTCGTTATTCCTATTACAGGTGTTCTTCTATACTATATTCTATCTTATCCTCAACACCCGCTTCTTTAAATGCCCTTAATCTTCTAAGGCAACTATCACACACCCCACAGGCAATATCATTATTCCTATAGCAGGACCAGGTGAGTTCAAAAGGCACTCCCAATTCTGTGCCCAGTTTTATGATTTTACTCTTTTTTAGATTGATAAGAGGAGTAAGTATTTCAATCTTTGTCTCTTTTTTTGTACCTGCTTCTATAAGTTTTCTGAAAACAGTGTAGAATTCTTCTCTACAATCAGGATATCCTGCTGCATCTTGTTCTGTTGCGCCACAAAATATTGAAGAAGCTCCAATAACCTCTGCCCACGAGACAGCAGTAGAGAGGAATTGGGCATTTCTGAAAGGAACGTAGGTGGTTGGGATATCACCCCCTGATAACCCAATTGGTATCTCCAGGTTTTCGTCAACAAGGCTTGTCCCACCAATTTTCTTGAAATGCTCAAAGTTTACTACGAGTTTTTTACTGACCGTATAGAAATCTACCAGAGAGTTAAAGGATTTCAGTTCCCTTTTTTCAGTTCTTTGACCATAATTTAAGTGGAGTAATGCCAAGTTGTATTTCTTCTCAGCTATTCCACACACGACTGCGCTATCCATTCCTCCACTTACAAGAACCACCGCGATTTCTTTTTCCATCATCTTCCTCTTTGTACATCTTTCCATATATACTTATGTATCTGAAGGTTTATTCTCACATTTAGACAATCATCAATAATCCATTCTGCAAGTATCTGTGGCTCGAGAACATTATGAGCAGGGGAAAAATTCACCGTAGCTCTATCTGTGAGAGTGAATTTCTTAGAAATCCTTTTTGCCCAGTCAAAATCGTTCCTATTCATTATAACGAATTTAATCTCATCCTTCCTTCTTAGATTTTCAAGTATTTCCCATCTTGTTTTATTGCTCTCCCCACTTCCAGGGCACTTGATATCAATGATTCTTGCAATTTCTTTATTAAGTTTTGATATATCCTGTGTTCCATTTGTTTCAAGAAGAACTGTATACCCGAATTTTATTAGAATCTCTGTTAGTGAAAAAACCTCTTCCTGAAGAAGAGGTTCCCCCCCGGTAATTTCAACGTAGTTTATGCCATATGATTTGATCATCTCCAGAAGCTCTCTTTTTGAAATTTCAATGCCTTCATCGTAAGCATATGTTGTGTCACAAAAAGCACATCTAAGATTGCACCCTGTAAATCTTACAAAGACAAATGGCCAACCCGTATAACTTGATTCACCTTGAATACTCTTAAATACCTCGTTTATCTTCATTTGAAAATTGGGAATAAAAAATTAGGATTTGTGAATTTTTTAGTCCTTCAGATAAAGGGTTCTTCTTTTTGTTTTTCCTTTGGCTCTTTAACTTATAAACTCTCTAACTCAGTATATGTGACTGCGTACTCTTCTGTTTCCCATACTTTCACTGAATGAATCGCTATTTTCCCCTTTAATTCCTTTTTTACTTTTTTATAAATGAATTCTGCAATGTTCTCAGCTGTAGGATTATTCTTATTAAAAAAGGGAATATTGTTAAGGTTTTTATGGTCAAGCAAACTGGTAGCTTTTTTAGATATCTGCATGAGTTTCCTGAAATCGACACACATACCAAGCTTATTTACTTCATCTGCTTTTACACTTACTTCTATCTTGTAATTATGTCCGTGAACCCTTGAGCAATTGCCATCATAGCCTTCTATGTTATGGGCAGCCGAAAACGTTGTTTTAACTGATATTATATACATTTTATCTAATTTAAATTAAAATGGACTAATTGTCAAGAGGAAAGATTACTCCTGCGCAACTGCATAGGCAAAAAAAATCTTTACAAGATTGACTATCTGTGATATAGAAGTTGTGTTATATTGTTGAATTTATTGCTAACAGGAGGGTCTATGAAAGGTTTAATACTCTGCGGAGGTCTTGGAACAAGGCTTGTCCCGCTTACTAAGATAACTAATAAACATCTTCTGCCTGTTTATGATAAACCAATGGTTTATTATCCTCTTTCAACATTAACGGAAGCGGGTATTAAGGACATAATGATTGTGACTGGTGGAAGTAACGCGGGTGATTTTTTGCGTCTACTCGGCAATGGAAGAGAGTTCGGATTACAGCACCTCAACTATACATACCAGGAAAAGGAAGGTGGGATTGCTGAGGCTGTTGGTCTTGCAGAACATTTTGTTGGGGATGATAAGTTTGTAGTTATACTTGGAGATAATATCCTTGATGGAAGTATAAAGAGAGCAGTAGAAGAATTCGAGAGACAAAAAGAGGGAGCAAAAATATTTCTGAAAGAGGTGGATGATCCAACTCAATACGGTGTAGCCACAATAGAGCAAGAAAGAATTGTAGAGATTGTGGAAAAACCTGAAACTGCTAGATCAAAACTTGCTGTCATTGGTGTCTATATGTATGATAAGAATGCTTTTGATTTTGTGAAAAAACTAAACCCTTCAGGAAGAGGAGAATTAGAAATAACGGATGTTAACAATGAATACATCAAAAGGGGAAAGATGACATATGAAATTTTCGAGGGTTGGTGGGGGGATGCAGGTGCTTCAATTGATGCGCTTTACAAAGCAAATGCACACATAAGAGACAAAAAAACAAAAGAAGACGGAGATTAGGAAAATGGGAAAATGTTTTTAACAGAGGAAATTGCGAAAATGGAAACTACGAAAACCATAGGTAAGGTATCTTGCCTTACAACAAGGCTGGAAGCTCCATCTGTTGTTTACTCTTGTATCAATTTCCTTACCCTTCGGTTCCGACCTCAGGGTCGATGGATTTCGTAGTTTCGATTTCCCTAAATCCTTTTATCTAAGTTTATGAGTAAGCTCAGATGAGAATAGTAATTACAGGTTCAAAAGGTATGCTTGGTTATGATCTTGTTGAAAGACTAAAAACGAGATATGTAATTATAGGATTTGATTTGGATGATTTTGATATTGTTGATGGAGATGTTATTGACTATATCTCGAGACAAAAACCAGATTTTCTTTTTCATCTAGCAGCTTATACCAATGTAGATAAAGCAGAGGAGGAAAGGAAAAGGGTTTACAACGTAAATGTTAATGGTGTAAGGAATATTGCAATAGCATGTAAAGCAATGGATATTCCTATGGTTTTTATAAGTACTGACTATATTTTTGATGGAACAAAAGAGACACCTTATACAGAAGATGATTATCCAAAGCCGATAAATTACTATGGGGAAACAAAAAGCGAAGGGGAGAAGTTGATAACAAAATCGCTAAAGAAATTTTTTATCGTTCGAACAAGCTGGCTTTTTGGAAAGAACGGTAAGAATTTTGTGAAAACAATTACATCAATTCCAATGAAAAAAGAGAGTGTTGAGGTTGTTGATGACCAGTATGGTTCACCAACATATACACGTGATCTTGCTGTTTCGCTTGAGCTGTTTTTACAGAGTGAGCAATATGGAATCTATCATATTACGAACAGAGGTTCATGTAGTTGGTTTGACTTTGCTAAAATGATTGTTTTGTTTTCAGGTAGGAAGACAACTGTTATTCCTATTAAGAGTGATGTGTTAATGAGACCCGCCAGGCGACCACAGAATTCAGTTCTTGATAATTTGCTCTTTGAGAAGAGATTCAAGTATAGGATGCCTACCTGGGATGACGCACTTAGAAGATATTTGATAGAGGACAGATGTCAGAAAACAGAAAACAGAAGTCAGAAATCAGACAACAGATAAAGGAAGTCAGATATCAGAAAAATCCGAACTCGGACCTCTGATTCCAAAGATTCTTAAAAACGATTACACAGATGGAAGGTACTGATTAACTTACTGATGTATAATAGGTTATTATTTTATAGTGGGAAAGGACTTGGGTTTTGATTTGATAATCCGTGTAATCTAATAAAAATCTGTGTAATCAGGTATAATGCATAGTTATACCTGAGCATTATACCAGGAGGGAATGTTGAATTACAAAAGTGAAATAAAAAAGAAGATAGAAGAGAGTTTGAAGGTAAAAAGCCTGATACTCTCGGAATGCATCGATGATATAAATAAGGCTTTAGAGATGTTGGTAGAAGCAGTAAGAAAAGGAAGAAAAATTTTTCTTTGCGGAAATGGTGGCAGTGCATCTGATAGTCAGCATATTGCTTGTGAGCTTATAGGACGGATTAGAGAACATAGTATTTCAGTTCCAGCTTTCTCTCTTGCATCGAATATTTCAACACTAACTGCGCTCTCAAACGATTTTGGATACGAAAACATCTTCTCTAAACAGTTAACTGTCTATGGAAAAGAAGGTGACATTCTTATCGTAATATCAACAAGTGGTGAATCGTTAAACATCATTAGAGCTTTAGAGACTGCCAGGAAGCTCAATATGAAGATAATTGGGTTGACAGGGAGAAAGGAAAATAGACTGTCAAGTATGGCTAACCAGACAATAAGGGTTCCATCAGATGATACTCCAAGGATCCAGGAAGCACACATAATGATCGGTCATATTCTAACGTCTGTTCTAAAGAGAGCACTTACAGAGTGAAAAGAATTAAAATAAAGGCATTTGCAAAAATTAATCTTGGGTTAAGGGTTCTGGACAAAAGGGAAGATGGATATTACAATATCGAAACAGTTCTTCAGACTATTTCACTTTTTGACCAACTCGACATATCAATTGGTAATGGTTCTATTGTTGTGACCTCTGATAATCCTGGACTTCCGCAGGATGAAACCAATCTCTGTTATAAAGCTTCAAAGATTTTCCTGGAAAAAAGCGGTCATAAGAGGGGAGTCCATATCAACCTACAAAAGAATATTCCGATAGGCGCAGGGCTTGGTGGAGGAAGTTCAGACGCTGCATCCGTTTTAACAGGACTGAACATATTGTTTTCTTTTCCATTTAAAAAGAATGAAATAAGAAAGATGGCGATTTCCATAGGTTCTGATATTCCTTTCTTTATTGATGGGGGGACTGCTTTCGTTACAGGAAGAGGTGAGATAATAAAACCAATAAAGCCAGGACCATTCTTAAATTACCTTGTTGTTTTTCCTGGTTTTGGTATTGATACAAAGTGGGCATACGATAAAATAAATTTCTTGACAAAAAGGGAAAATTATATTAAAGTTTTAAATTGCAATTTTGATGTTGAAGATATAAAGAACAATAAGATGCTGCTGAAAAATGATTTCGAGGAGGTGATGCTTAGAGAGTACGCGAAGCTAAGGGAAGTAAGACGGTTTTTAATCCAGAACGGGGCAGCTTCCGTTTCCCTTTCTGGGAGTGGATCATCAATCTATGGAATTTTTGATGACATGAAGAAGATGGATAGAGCTTGCACTAATCTTGCTGAGGAAGGTTACTGGGTAAAGAAGGTATTTTCAATAAGGTCGTCTGAAATTCCTCAATTTTCTTTAAAGCACAAGGAGGACAAGGATGGAAATAACGGAAGTCAGGATTACACTGAGAGATGAGCCTAAGCTTAAAGCTTTTGCTAATATAACCTTAGACGACTGTTTTGTTGTCAGAGGTCTAAAAATCATAGAGGGAACAAATGGGTTCTTTATCTCAATGCCCTCCAGAAAGGGAAGAGACGGAACATACAGGGATATTGCCCACCCTATCAACAATGAGACAAGAGAAAGGATAGAAACCGTCATACTTGACGAATATAAAAAGGAACTTTCTAAGCAAGGAATGTCGACTGATAACATAGCAATTGGTAGACGACCACAGAGCGAGGGGCAGAGCGAAGGGCAGAGCGAAGGGCAAAGCGAGGGGCAGAGCGAAGGGCAAAGCGAGGGGCAAGTAGAAGCGTAGAATCTTTTGGGGTGTAGGCAAGCGGTAAGCCATCCGCCTTTGGAGCGGATAATCGGAGGTTCGAACCCTCCCACCCCAGAATCAATTTAGGAAAAATGGATAAGAATATGAATATATTTTCGGGTAATTCAAATCCTGAACTTGTGAATAAGATATGTTCATACATCGGTATAAAAGCTGGGAAAATAGATGTTTTAAGATTTTCCGATGGTGAAATTCGTGTGGAGATTGGTGAGAACATAAGAGGTAAAGATGTGTTTATTATTCAATCAACAAACCCACCTGCAGAGCAATTGCTAGAGTTGCTTATTATTATGGATGCAGCAAAAAGGGCTTCAGCAAGAAGGATTACTGCAGTTACACCATATTTTGGATATGCCAGACAGGATAAAAAGGATCAGCCTCGAGTTCCTATTACTGCAAAACTGATTGCAGATCTAATAACAGTTGCAGGAGCACATAGAATTCTTGCAATGGATTTACATGTAGAACAGATTCAGGGCTTTTTTAACATTCCATTTGATCATCTTTATGCTGCACCAGTTGTCATAGAATACTTTAAGCAATTTGACCTTTCAAGTTTTGTGGTTGTCTCCCCCGATCCGGGCAGCGTGAATAGGTCAAGGGCAATCGCAAAGAGATTAGGTAATCTTCCTATTGCGATTGTTGACAAAAGGAGACCTGAACCCAATAAATCCAGTGTATATAACATAGTTGGAGATGTTAAGGGAAAAGATATTCTTATTGTGGATGATATCATAGATACAGCCGGGACTATTGTCGGAGCAAGTATCGCTTTGCACGAAAGAGGCGCGAGAGATATTTTTGTGTGCTGTACTCATCCTGTTCTATCAGGAGATTCCATGAAGAAGATTAAGGATGCTCCAATAAAGAAGCTAATCATAACTGATACTATCCCATTTGTTAATGAAAAGAATGACCTTATTACAGTTCTTACTGTATCAGAATTACTTGGAGAAGCAATAAAGAGGATACATGAAGAAAAATCTGTAAGTTCGCTTTTTATCTGAGATGGAGGTTCAATGAAAGAATTGAAACTAAAAGCAGAATTAAGGGAGGGTAAAGGAAAGAACTTTGCAAAGAAAATGAGAAAGAGAGAGGAAATTCCTTGTGTTATTTATGGACATGGGGAACCAGCCTTATCTGCATCTGTGAGGAAGAAGGATTTCGAAGACGTCATAAAGAGAAACCCAACTGGTGTTGGTGTTGTAAATCTTGAAATAAAAGGAAAAGAGACATTCTGGTCAATTATGAAAGTTATCCAGAGAGATTCTATTTCAGATGAGGTTTTACATATAGATTTTCAGCATCTTCATAAAGGAGAGAAGCTTATAGTTGATGTTCCTGTTAAAACATCAGGAGTTCCAATTGGTGAAAAGGAAGGCGGGATACTTGAACAGGTTACACACAAAATAAGAATAAATGTTCTTCCTTCGAATATTTCTTCTGTTTTCGTTGTTGATGTTTCTCAATTAGAAATAGGAAAAAGTATTCACATTAAGGATGTTGATATTGGTGATGCGGAACTGGAAGATAATCCTGATAGAGTTGTAGTTCACGTTGTTACTCCAAGAGTTGTCGAAGAGGTAGAACCAGTAACTGAAGAAGTAGAAGAAGAAGTTGAGGGAGAAGAGGTTGAAGGAGAGGAGAAAGAAGGGAAGAAAGAAGAAAAGGAAGAGGAAGGGAAAGAGAAGAAAAAGGAAGGCGAGTAATATCGAAAAGCCAAGAAAGCTTGTTTTTGGACTTGGAAATCCAGGTAATGATCTTATGAAGACACGACACAATGTGGGATATATGGTTATAGATAGAATGGCAATGGATGAAGGTCAGGAGTTGATGCCTGGGAAAGGGAAATATCTTTTTAGAGAAATTTCTTGCGGGGAATTTATCCTTATGCTCATGAAACCATTGAAATTTATGAATCTTACAGGTATCCCTGTTTCTGAAGCAAAAGAGTTTTTTGATGTGTCTCTCGATAATCTTCTTGTTGTTCTGGATGATGTTAATCTCCCTTTTGGTACTCTTCGTTTAAGAAGGGGTGGTTCAGATGGTGGTCATAAAGGACTTTCCTCCATAATCTACCATTTCTCTACTGAAGATTTTCCTCGATTGCGTATTGGTGTTGGAAAACCCGATAAAGATATACCGCTAAGTGAATATGTGCTTCTCAATTTTCCAGAAAAGGAATGGGAGTGCCTTCCTGGAATAATCGAAAAAGTGATTGATTGTATAAAGATTTGGTGTGTTGAAGGAATTGAGAAAGCTATGAATATTACGAATGTTGAGGTCGTATGACAGGAATATATGCTTCACTCTTAACAGCAATTTTAGCCATCGTTACAGTTTTCCTTCTTGCTCTCTCTATTATGAAGAGAGAGAGGGGTAATGAACTGATGATAAAAATATCCAGATCTATACAGAAGGGTGCTCAAACATTCCTCAAGAAAGAGTATTTTTATGTTTCTTTTGTAGTGGCAATCATCATGATTCTTTTTACGTTAAGTGGCATCTTTACAAATATTGGTCTCGATTGGAGAACGGCCATTTCCTTCTTAATTGGCGCTGTCTTTTCAGCTTTAGCAGGTTACGTTGCCATGTGGATTGGAACAAGAGCAAATTCAAGAACTGCACACGCTGCAATGTCCGGTTTAAAGCAAGCACTCACGGTCTCTTTTTCTGCAGGTGCAGTTACAGGGCTTTCGATTGTAGGCATAGGACTTCTTGGTTTTGTAATTGTTTATACGGTATTTAAAGCTAATCCTCTCATTATAACTGGATACGCTATGGGTGCTTCCCTGGTTGCACTTTTTGCTCGTGCAGGTGGAGGAATTTTCACAAAGGCAGCTGATATGGGAGCTGATCTTGTTGGAAAGGTTGAAGAAGGTATACCTGAAGATGACCCCAGAAATGCTGCTGTAATTGCGGATAATGTTGGGGATAATGTAGGGGATACTGCGGGGCTTGGAGCAGACCTTTTAGAATCATATGTAGAATCAATAATTGCATGCATTGCAATTGGTGTAAGTATTACTTTTATTGGAAGTAAACTTGTAGAACTCCCACTTTTCATCGCCTCTTTAGGAATACTATGTTCAATTGTAGGTATTCTAATAATCAGAGTAATGCCTGTAAAGAACCCTCAACATTCGCTCAACGCTGGCATTTATGTAAGTGCTCTATTAATGATCATTGGAAGTTTTTTCGTCGTTAAGACACTTAATATCTCTTTCACTGAAGGTGAAAGGTTTTACGCTGGTCTTGGACCATTCTGGGCAATAATTTCAGGACTTTTTACTGGTCTTATAATTGGTTTTGTTAGTGAGTTTTTCTCATCAGATAGATTCTCGATAATAAAGGGTTTAGCAGAATCAGCAAAGTCAGGACCTGCAATTGTAATCGTTAATGGACTGTCGATTGGAATGCAATCAACTGTTGTTCCAGCTGTAGTAATAGCGCTTGCAACACTTATTAGTTACAATTTTGCAGGGATGTACGGTGTAGCACTTGCTGCACTCGGCATGCTGTCCATACTTGGCATTACTCTCTCTGTGGATTCCTATGGACCTGTTGCCGATAATGCTGGTGGGATTGCTCAAATGGCGAAATTGGGGCCCAAAGTAAGGGAAATTACGGATAAGCTTGATGCTGTTGGTAACACTACAGCAGCAATCGGGAAAGGTTTTGCAATTGGTTCTGCGGCATTTGCGGCACTTGGCTTGTTTGCTGCGTACATTGCCATAGTGTCAAAAATAAAAGGTGAATTCATCCTTAGTCTTGAGAACCCAAAACTCATAGCGGGTCTTATAATAGGAGGGATGATACCATTTTTATTTTCTTCCCTTCTTGCCAGAGCAGTTGGGAAAATAGCTTTTAGCATAGTTCGTGAGGTAAGAAGGCAGTTTAAGGAAATCAAGGGACTCCTTGAGGGTAAAGCAGAACCAGACACAGAAAGGTGTGTCGATATTGCAACAACAGGAGCACTTAAACATATGATGGTGCCTGGAATTCTTGCAGTTGTTGTTCCAGTTATTATTGGTTTTACACTTGGTCCTGTTTCGGTTGCAGGACTGCTTTTGGGAACACTCATCACAGGTTTTATGCTTGGTATTTTCACTGCAAACACAGGTGCCGCTCTTGATAATGCGAAGAAATACATTGAGGATGGACACTTTGGTGGGAAAAACAGCCCTGCCCATAAAGCAGCTGTTATTGGTGATACAGTGGGGGACCCTCTAAAGGATACTGTTGGACCTTCGATAAACATACTGATAAAACTGATGAGTGTTGTTTCGCTTGTACTGGCACCTGTCTTTGGTAAACTTAGTTAAAGAGGAGGTAAAGTTTTGAGAGCGTACGAGTCACTTATAATATTTGATTCATCTTGTAGTAATGAGAATATAGAGGAAGAGATAAATAAAATAACTGATGTAATTACTGGAGAGAAGGGGAAGGTTGTAGAAGTAAACAGGTGGGGGAGGAAAAAACTGGCTTATGAAGTTAAGAAAAAGAATAATGGAATTTTTGTTGTGTTTCAGTTCATTCTTTCTCCTGAGAAAATAAAAGCCTTCAAGGATTATTTTAAGTTTAATAATTTAGTTTTAAGAAATAATCTTGTTAAGATTGAATTGGAGAGCGATATACTCTATGATGAGTTTGAAGATGAGACAGGAGGAAAGGAGAAATGAGTGAGATAAGATTACCATCAATGAATAGAGTTATGATAACTGGCAGACTTACCGCTGACCCTAACCTTAATTTTACACCGGATGGTGTTCCGGTTCTTAAATTCAGGATTGCATCTACAAGGGTCTATAAAGATAAGAGCGGAAGCTGGAAGGAGATCGTCGCATTCATTCCTGTATGCATTTGGAGAGACCAGGCAGAACGATTAGCAGAAGTGCTGCATAAAGGAAGCCCTGTATTTGTTGAAGGAAGTTTGCAGAGTAGTAGTTGGGAAATCGAGGGGCAGAAAAAGAGTATGATTGAAATTAATGCTTTCAGGATTCAAAATCTAGAAAGAATATCAATGGAAGAAAAAGAGACTATGGAGAAAGAAGCAGAGGAAAAGATTCCAGAAACTGAGAATAAACCACCCGAGGATGACTTACCATTCTAGTAGAGATTGTATGTTGATAAGTAAGTTTCAGACTGTGCATAGGCAATTAATAATGGAGGTGTTTAGTAATGTTCAGGGATACAAGAAGAAAATGCAGATTCTGTGAGGACAGAACGAAAAAGATTGATTATAAGGATGTTGAGCTTCTAAAGAGATTTCTCACGGACAGGGGGAAGATCTTACCACGTAGGTTTAGTTCAAACTGTGCGAAGCATCAACGTGAAATTGCAAAAGCAATTGAGATGGCAAGAGAGATGGCTCTTATTCCTTATGGTGCAGACTTTTCAATCTAAAATTCAAGTGTTTCATTTATAAACTGGGAGACAGGATGAAAGTGATTTTGCTGGAGGATATAGAGAAGTTAGGTAAAGAAGGCGAGGTAGTTAATGTAGCTCCTGGTTATGCGAGGAACTTTCTTCTATTAAAAAAGAAAGCACTTGTTTCCACTCCAGGAAACATGAAAAAATTTAAAGAGATAAGAAAAATCAAGGATACTCGATACAAGCGTTCTAAAGAAGTAGCAGAGAAATTAGCTGAGAAACTTAACGACCTTTCTATTACGGCCGTTGCAAAGGCTGGTGAAAATGAAAAGCTGTTTGGTTCAGTAACAGGACCTGATATTGCTGAGCTCCTGCAAAAGGAAGGGTACGAGATCGATAAAAAGAAAATAATTATTAATGAACCCATAAAGAGCCTTGGTGTGTATACAATTCCTATTAATCTCCATGCAGAGGTCGAGGCTAATATCAAATTGTGGGTTGTAAGCGAGGCTGTATAAAATGAATTTCTCGTTCTTATTCTGGCATCTTCTAGCGGGTCATTTCATAGGTGATTTTCCCCTACAAACTGACTCTGTTTTTAGTGTAAAGATGAAATACAGATGGGGTGTTATTCTGCACGGTTCTATTGCTGGTATATTTGTTTTTATCTTTGCCATCCCCTATCTTCCTCATTATCCAATTTTGTGGCTCTATCTTTTCCTTAACCTTGTTTTCCATATTTTAGTGGATAAAGCCAAATTACTCATAACGCCCAAGGTAAAAAGAGTTGGTTTTCTCTTTTTTCTAATTGATCAAATTATTCATATAGGGACCTGTTGGCTTATTTCAGTTTCTGTTCCATCCTCACCCGTTTATGGTGCGTCCATACCACTTTATGGTAGTCCTCTCCTTATGATCTTTATTTCTGTGTACATAGCTATCACTTACGGGGCTCTTTATTTCATTATTTCAATAAAAACTTCCTTTAATCTCCCAGTTACATTTCCTGATTGGAAAATGAAAAGTGCTGAATTTCTTGAGAGAGCAGCAATAACAACTTTTACTGTTTTGGGAAGTTTTTACTATCTCTTCATTCCTCTTGCACTTTTTCCAAGAGGATTTCTCTCATTCCTAAAAAAGAAGAAGTATCGTGTGAGCACATTTGACCTAATCCTGGATCTCCTGCTCGCACTTATTGCAGGATTTCTCTTAAAAATTGCATTAACCATGGGAAATTTCTTATGATAGAAGTGAAAGTCTCTGCAATAGCATTCGATCGGTCGAATAAAACACCGATAATTTTTCTAAAAGAGATCAACAATAATATGGTTTTACCTATCTGGATTGGGACTCCAGAAGCAGAAGCAATTGCCATGGAACTTGAAGGTATAAAATCGCCAAGGCCTTTTACCCATGATCTTATCAAAAATATACTCAAGGGTATTACAATAGATTTACTGAAAGTTGTTGTCAGCAAGATCGAAAACGACACATTCTATGCCACTTTAGTTTTGGAAAAAGGTGGAGAGCTTTTTGAGGTAGATGCAAGACCAAGTGACTCTATTGCAATAGCGTTAAGGATGAAAGTTCCCATTTATGTTGAAGAGGAAGTAATGGAGAAGAGCGGTACAATGCTTGAATTGGATAATGAAATAAAGAAAAAAGCCCTTAAAGAGTACCTTAAGAATATGGATCTTGAAGATTTTGGGAAATACAGAATTTAAAAAAAACCCTCCACTTTTTGGAAAGAAAGAAAAGTTTCACCCTATCTTTTTTTTGATTATTATTCTATTGTCTAACTTTGCATGTACGAAGGCAATAGATAAGAAAGAACAGTTTTCCCCTTCTGCACTTGAACATTACGCATTAGGAATATATTATCAGGAAAGCAAAGAAGATAGTTTAGCTGTTGAGCAGTTCAAACTTGCTCTAATCGAGGAACCGAAGAATATAGAACTGCTGTCAGAAATTGCATTTTCTCTTTCGATGATTGGTAATTATGAAGAAGCAGAAGTTTATGCTGAAATGGCAATTAAACAGGGTGCAACGGATGATAACCTCTATATAATCCTTGGCAATAGTGAGAAAAAGAAGGGTGAAATAAAAAAGGCGGTTTCGTATTATAAAAAGGCATTATCTGATACCTCGAACTACTATCTTGTAAATAATCTTGCTCAATTAATGAGGGATCTCAATATGATAGATGAGGCAATTTTGCTTCTCAAGGCACTTATGAAAAGATATCCATTTGACCTCAGGATTTATACACGATTGGGAGACCTCTACGGAAAAGAGGAAGAATTTGATCTTGCAATACATGAGTTTAGAAAGGCGATGGTGGTTGATTCACTTTATTATCCAGCATTACTCGGTCTTGGAATTATCTATGAAGTTGTAGGTGAAATGGATAGTTCTCTCCTCTATTATAAAAAGGCGTCCAATATTGAGCCTGAGAACGTACATCTCCTGAGGAGGATTATTGAATTTCAGGTTATCAGGGGAGAGTGGGTAAAAGTAAGAGATTGTGCGCTTAAAGCACTCAGTATTTCTCCGACAGACAGTAATGTGAGAAAGCAACTTGCTTATGCCTATTACAAACTTGAAGAGAGTGAAATGGCACTTGAACAATATCTCCTTCTTTCTGGATTCCTTCCGAAGGATGCAGGTGTTCATCACTTTCTTGGAAGGCTTTACTATGAGAAAGGTAATTTTGAGAGAGCAGAGCAGGAGTTCAGCAAATCGCTTTCCTTTAATCCTGATTTCACTTCCAGTCTCGAATTTCTACTCATAATAAGCATAAAAGATGAAAACGAAGAAAAAGCAACGTACTTTTTTAATGAAATGAAAAAGAGAGGTTTAAAATCCGAAGAGGTATTTTTCTTCACCGGTACGGTTTTCTACAGAGAGAAAGACTATCAGAGAGCAAAAATCCATTTTCTGAAAAGTATTGCAGAAAATCCCGAATTTGCAGGGTCATGGTATAACCTTGGATTTGTATATGAGAAATCTGGGAATCTCGACTCAGCTGAATATTCATTCAGGAAAGTCGTAGAAATTGATACAGTGAATGCAAATTCGTTCAATGCACTCGGGTACCTCTATGTTGAGAACAATATGAAATTGGAAGAAGCAGAGAAGCTAATCAGAAAAGCTCTGGAGATAGATTCACTCAATGGTTACTTTATAGATAGTCTTGGTTGGTTATATTACAAATTAAAGGAGTATGAGAAAGCTGAGGAATTATTTATAAAAGCGAAAGAACTTGTAGAGGATCCTGTTATTTATGAGCATCTTGGTGATGTTTATGAAAAACTCGGGGAACGTGAGAAAGCTAAAGAGGAATGGAAGAAGGCTCTTGAACTCGACCCCGAGAATGAAGCAGTAAAGAAGAAATTAGAATAATCTTTCACCACAGAGAACGCAAAGTCATCGACCCTGAGTAATTGTTTGTTATCATACATGCTCAGATCGAAGGGAACGCAGAGAAGAACTTTTAGGTAATTCCAACCACACCACCAAATCTTTCTTTTGACACAGATTACACCGATAACCACAGATAATGATTTTTTCGTCCTTCGTCCCTCGTCTCCTATCTGTCATCCGCTCTCTGTCGTCTGTCTTCTACCTACTGCTTACTCCATACTCTATACTATCTTTCTCTGCCGTCTGCGGTCTGTGGTCGTCAGTCTGCTTTTATCATACATCTTCTATCTTACAGCTTCTTACTCAGCCTTCAAGAGTTTTCTTCATCAACCGTATCTTTTTTTTGTCAATTTCTCCCTTTTCTTCCACTATTTTTATGAGGTGCTTTGAAAGCTCTAAGTATGTTTTTTTGTAAGACCGTGCATGTTTTGAAAGAAGTTCAAGATGTTTCCTTATAGTCTCTATATCACTCCTTTCTACAGGTCCTGTAAGTGCCTTAAGAGTTCCTCTCTTCCAGATATTTTTCTCTGTGCTTTGCACAAGAGGCTGAATTAGTTTTAATCCATCCTTCTTTTTTATTCCGCATTTTATGAGAATATCAATCGCTATATCCTCAATACCGACAAAGAGATTTGAGGCGAAGACAAGGGCAAGGTGGTAAAGTGGTTTCTTTTTACTCTCTATCACAAGCGGTTGTCCACCAAGATCGCGAACAATTCTTTCTCCCAGCTGTATTGACTCGGCATCCCCTTCAAGAACAAACCAAACACCTGTTAGTATATCCTTACTAAAGGATCTTGATGAAAAGGAGAGGGTTGGGTGCATTGAAAGCGCAAATGCACCATATTTTTTTACGCAATTTAGGATTTTAGCTCCCAAAAGTCCACTCGTATGGATAACAAGCTGTTTCTTCCTCAGTACCTGCTCTTTGCATAATGTTTGCGCGACCTTTTCTATTTCTGAATCAGGGGTTGTAATGAAGATGATGTTAGCTTTGTCATCAATTTTTTCCGACCGTGTTGTGAAGTCGCAACCGAATTTATCTGCTAATTTCTTTGCGGATGACCTTTTTCTTGAGGAGATGCCTGAGATTACATATCCTTCTTTATGTAAAGCATGGGATAAATGCCAGGCAACCTTTCCTGCACCAATAAAGACAACTCTTTTTTTCATACTCTTAAACTACCACAACCTTCATTCAAAATCAATATAAAACTAAAATAAGTCAGTAATTTCGTTTAGATCGTTAGTAACGTTCTACATCATTACGTCAAAGGACTGTCATTGCGAGTTTATAAGTCCCCTCTAATAAGAGGGGATTTAGGGGTGTGTCACTGTCGAAGCAATCTCGGTGGTTTAAAAGAACAGGCGAGGCTTCCAGCCTCGCATTTCTGGAGTGCAACAAGTCCTCTTGTTGCGATTTTTGTAGCCGCAGGCTCTTGTGTCTTTACGGTTTTTCCCTTGACTTTCTACATTTGTTATATTAAAGGTAAATAGTGAATTTGAAGGATCTTGTAAAGAGAGAAAAGAGGGGTGTGGTGTTTACTGGTTCAGGTATTTCTGCTGAGAGTGGTATTCCAACCTTCAGAGGAGAATCAGGATTATGGAAGGAATATAGACCTGAGGAGCTTGCAACACCAGAAGCATTTGTCAGAAATCCTCAACTTGTCTGGGAATGGTACAACTGGAGAAGAGAGATAATATCAAAGGCAGAACCTAATCCTGCCCACTATGTTATAAGTGAGATGGGAAAATTCTTTTCTGATTTCACTCTTATTACACAGAACATTGATGGACTTCATAGGAAGGCAGGAAATAATAACATTCTTGAATTACATGGAAATATCTGGAAGAATAAATGTTTTAACTGTGGTAAGAAATTTGGAAATATAGAATCTAAGGAGCCAGGAAAATGTGAATGTGGGGGATATATTAGACCTGATGTAGTCTGGTTCGGTGAGAGTCTTGACAGGCAGGTGTTAGAGATGGCATTTCTTAAATCAAGAGAGTCAGGAATTTTCTTTGTTATTGGCACATCTGGTGTGGTCCAGCCAGCTGCCTCCCTGCCTAATGTTGCAAAGGAGAACGGTGCGTATATTGTCGAAATAAATATAGAGAGAACTCCAATTTCCTCTATTGCGGATGAATTCATTTCTGGCAAAGCTGGAGAGGCTTTAGTGAAGCTAAGGGAGTTGTTCGTTTAAGAAAAGAACAAAGATTAAGGGATATAAGATGATAGATGGAGGATAAAAGTAGACCGTCGACCGCAGACTGTAGACGGATGACACTTCGGAACTGGAACAAAAAATGAAGATACCTCAACATATATATATCACAGATAAAAAAAGAGAGACAAAAGAAGCTTTTGAAAAGATTTTTCAAACTGAAAATCCAGAAAAACTTCTTGTTGTTACATCTATCTCAACAATTAAGCAGCTCAAATGGGTCTTCGATCTTTTAGCAAGGAACAGAAGAGTAGAAAAACACTTAATCAAGAAGAACGATAAGCAGGCTCTTGAGAAAACAATCAAAAGAATAAGAAAGGATTCATTTGATTGTTGCATAGGAATAGGTGGGGGTAAGGCTCTTGATATTGCAAAGTACGCTTCCTTCGTTGAAAAGGTCAGATTTATTTCTTTCCCTACCCTTCTTTCACACGACGGTATTGCTTCTCCTGTTGCTGTGATAAGGGACGGAAAGCACTGGTCTGAGAGTAGAAAAGCAGAGAGTCCATATGCGGTGGTTGTTGATCTCATGACAATCTCAAGGGCTCCAGCTAAGTCAATTCTTTCAGGAATAGGTGACCTTGTCGCTAATCTCTTTGCATCAATTGATGCTGAGGTTTTCGAGAAAAAGTGCAAAAGTCCAAATAATGAACTCGCAGCGGCAATTGCCCGTTCAGCATCGTCTCTTGTATTTCCCAGCTTCTCTTCAATTTCGATAGGGAGGATTTCGAAAAAGGAATTGAAACAACTTGCCTGGGGGCTGGTGCTGAGTGGTATATCCATGTCTATCGCAGGAAACTCAAGACCAGCAAGTGGAGCAGAGCATAAGATAAGCCATGCAATTGACTACCTCTTTTCCCCCCCTGTCTCTCATGGATTTACGGTATCCATTGGAAATGTCATTTCAGCTTTCCTTCACCGGAGATACAAAAACGAGATTATAGAGTTCAATCTTTCTCTTGGCTTACCTGTATCCTGTGAGGATATTGGCATAGAAAAAGAAGAATTTGTTAATGCAGTACTCTATGCAGGGAAGATAAGACCAGATAGGCATACTATCCTTGAAGAGAAGAAACTGACAAAGAAAGAAGTAATGTATCTGCTTGATGAGATAGAAAAAGTAAGGGGAGAAGTCGGAGGTTAGTTAGTAAATATAAAATTTAACGATGAGATCTCAAAGAGTTGTTGTAGGAGGGGTTTCCTAACCCCGATGTCGAGACCAGGAAGTCTTTCCTTGGTTGTGGGGATGGGCAATTACGATAGAGTCTGTATCAGCGGTTATCTGTGTAATCTGTGTCAAACGAAAGCCGTGGTTGTGGGGATGGGATTACCCATTATTTGTTTCTCTGTGTCTCGGTGTCTCTGTGGTTAAATAACCTAAAATGGATTTATCGGAAAAAATAAAGGAGAAGGCTAAGGAAATTGGGTTCAGTAAGGTTGGAATAACTGGAACAGAACCAATTTCTGCCGAATTTCAGAGGAAGTACGCCGAGTGGTTAAGTAAAGGCTACAATGCAAGGATGCTCTATCTAGAGAGGGGTATTGAAGAAAGGTTAGAACCATCAAGAACTTTGGAAGGAGCGAAGTCCATAATCTCACTTGCAGTAAACTACTGTCCTGGATGGATTGAACGAGTCGAGGATAAGAATACATCAAGAATATCATGCTACGCACTTGGTTATGATTATCACAAAGTCATTTCAGACAAGCTCAGACTGCTTTTGAATTTCATCATAGATGAAATAAAAGGAGAAGTGAAAGGGGTAATATACTGTGATGCAGGACCTGTTATGGAAAAAGTTATTGCAGAGCGAGCCGGTTTAGGATGGGTAGGTAAAAATACTCTACTGATCACACGGGAGTTTGGCTCATGGGTTTTTCTTGGTGAAATAATTCTTGATGTAGAAATAAAAGAGGATGATCCAGGAGAAAATCTCTGTTCTGATTGCAATCTCTGTATTGAATCCTGTCCGACAGGAGCAATTATTGCACCCGGGATAATTAACGCATCAAGGTGTCTCTCGTATTTTACTACAGAAAATAGAGGGGGGATACCGATTGGATTAAGGGATATTCTTGGTAATAGAGTTTTTGGTTGCGACAGATGTCAGGAAGTATGTCCGTTAAATAAGGATGTTCCTGAAACAGATGAGATTCTTTTTAAACCACAGGAAGAACTAATATCTATTTCCCTTGATAAACTTTTCAAAGTTGCAAGAAGCGAGTTCAACAAGAAATTTAAGGACTCTGCAATAAAAAGAGTGAAAAGAGATGGTCTTTTGCAGAGCATAATCGTTGCAATGGGAAATTCGGAGAATAGAAAATTCTTGCCATTATTGAAAAGGGCGAAGGAGGAACCCGACCCGATACTACAAGAACATGCAGAATGGGCAATAGAGAAGATAGTAGGGAGTATCGAATTCCAGCCGAAGGATTAATTCCAGTGCGGAGCACTTTCTTCCAGCACGAAGTGGTTACTTCCATTGTGGAGCAATTATTGTCCCTTTGCGTTCCCTTCGATCTGAGCATGTATGATAACAAACAATTACTCAGGGTCGATGACTCTGCGATGAAAAGAGTTATCTGTTTTGAAGGATAAGTTCTGCAGTGAGGAAGAGAAGAGACAGGATGATGAAGAGCGGGAAGAGGTCAATCCATCTTTTGCCTGATGTTAAAATGGTTTTTACTTCTTCAGCTTCCCTTATACCAGGGAAGAGAAGTTTGAGCTCTTCAAATGAGACTGCATCAAGCATAGATTCCTCCTCTTTTATATTGACAGCAACAGGTATTGTTTCCCCAGGTTGTGGGACAAATTTATAGATCCCCGGTATATCCGTATAATTCAATATGTAATCATTTCTTGTTGCTGAAAGAATCGGTGATTTTTCACTATTATCAGGCAGTATAAAAAATGGCATTTTCCCCTCTTCTGGTATAGAAATCTTAAGAGGCTCTCCTGTATGGAATTCTTGGAGCTTCTCCCGCTTCGCAGCGAGATAAAAGATTAATCTATAGATAAGTGGGACAAATATAGCTTTCAGTGGCAATTGTGTCCATTCAGACTGAAAGGCAAAAGGGAAGAGCACCATTTTACCACCATTGATGTTTCCTGCTAACATCAATGGATTACCATTTCTATCTTCAATTACGCTCTTCAGTTTTGATTTTATTGTATAATACTGGAAGAATTTCGTATCATATAGATTCTTTAGTCCTTTATTCTTAAAATCAGAAAGTGGGTTAAATCCCGTATCTACCATTTTCACAGTGAAGAATCCTTTTTTTGTATCATTTTTCTTCAGAATATGAATATCTTCAAAGATAGTTTTGTTCACTTCGTTTGCATATTCATTTCCCATCACAAGTAAGACCCCACCTCTTTGAGCAAGAAAATCCATTGCCCGTGCTTTCACATAACCGTCTACCCTTGTATTGTAGAGAATGAGGACATCGTATAGGGACAGGTTAGTTCTTGGAAGGTCCTTGGGTTCGATAGTCTTGAGTTCTATTGGGGTTTTTATTCCTGGATCTAATACAGCACTCAGGTGACTGTAATCATTCTTCTTTCCAACGAGAAGCACATTCAGATTTTCTGGTACATAAAAAGAGAAGTAGTAATTATTATCCATATCCAATGAATCCCCACTCGTACGGAAGAAGCCGTTCTTATATCCTGCCTCTCCGGTTTCTATCTCAAAAAAGATTTCCTTTTTTTCTTCTGTTCTTTCTTTGATACCCTTCATGACACCATCCATAAATATTTCAACAGGATTCGAATTTTTTTCATCAGTCACCAATTCTGGAAATATTTTCAGTCTTAAACCAGGGAGAGGAAAAGGTGGTTCAATTCTCCAACCAGAGAAAAAGAGATTCTTCTTACTCCCCTCTATGCAGGTTGCATAAATGTTTATCTTCTTTCTGGCAAGTTTCTTATATGTTGACTGGATGTTTTTAAGGGCTGTTTTTTGAAAATCAGAAATGATGAAAATATGTTTTGAAAATCCTTCTTTCTGCAGGATTCTCTTTTCTGCTGCTTCAAGAGGAGGTAAGAAATCTGTGGCTCTGTAGGTTATTTTTAGTTGGTCAAGGAAGGATTCAAGTTCTGCTTCACCGATAATTTCCTTCTCCACCTCGATCCTATCACTGAAGGCTATAAGGGTTGTTCCGCTTCCAGTATCTACTGTTTTGAATATTTTCCTTACCTGTTGTTTTGTTTTTTCAAATACTCCATTTGCTCCAATACTCATTGAAATGTCGATAAGTATTGCAACATTCCTCGGGGCTTCTTTGCCAAGGAAAGGAAGGGGTGATAAAACAATTGGGTGCGAGAAACCAATTATAAGGAATAGGAGAAAAAAGGTTCTTAAAAGGAGCAAGATTAAATCCTTTACGCGCATCCAGATGGAACTACTTTTCTTAATCTCTTTGAGTAAGAAGAGAGAGGAAAAAGGTTTTTCTTTTATTCTCCGCTTACCAAGTAGGTGGAGAATAAGAGGAACGAAGGCAAAGAAGAGACCAAAAAGGTATAATGGATGTAATAGATGGAACATATCACTTCATCTTTTTTCTCTTTGCAAGATATGAGAGAAGTGCTTTATCGTAAGGAGTGTCTGTTCTCAGAAGCTGATAATCGATAGCAGCATTTCTAAAGTCCCTTTTGTAGGAGTTAATCAGGTTATTTATCTTTTCGAGATAAGCTTTTCGAATACTTGTGGGGTCAACTGTGATTTTTTCGTTTGTTTCCATATCCTTAAAAAGCGTATCTCTTGAAAACGGAAACAAAATCTCTGCAGGGTCAAGTGTATGGAAAACAAGCACCTCGTTTTTCTTATGTCTGAAGATTTTTAATGATTTGATAATACTCTCATAGTCATCAAAAAGGTCGGAGAAGAGAATGATGAGCCCTCTTCTTTTAATCTTTTCAGCAAGTTCAAAGAGCACATTTGAGAGTGATGTTTCTCCTCCTGGATTCAATTGATCCAGTTCTTTCAGGAGTATATTTAGATGTTTTTTTCTGGAACTGGGTGCGATATAAGAATCCATACGTTCTGAAAAAAGGAGAAGTCCAACAGCATCTTTTTGTCGGATGAGAAAAAATGAGAGCGCTGATGCAAGATATTTTACATATTCGAGTTTTGAAATCGTATTTGAACTGAAGCCCATTGAACCACTTCTGTCAATGATAAGGTAAGCTTTAAGATTTGTTTCCTCTTCAAATACTTTCACATAGTATCTGTCCGTTTTACCGAACACTTTCCAGTCTACATATTTTATTTCATCACCAGGTCCATACTCTCTGTGCTCTGCAAATTCAACTGAAAATCCATGATAGGGACTCTTATGAAGACCAACAAGGAAACCTTCAACCACCATTCGTGCAATGAGGTCTAAACCTTTTAGTTTTGAGATAACCTTGGGGTCAAGATACCTGACATGACTTCTCTCTGTTCGTTTCATATGTCTTTATCCATCCATGTGTGTGATGTTCACTTCCATCTTCTATTTAACATCTTACATCTTGCATCTAATATTCTTTTCTTATACAAAAAATTATATCACGAAAAAGACTCCTCGTAAAGTCTTTTTTCATTGATTGAGCGTAGATATAAGCATCCATTAATAAAAATTTCGATTCCACACTTGACTTTTATTGATTTTGGTGTTAATATTAAACAATGTTTTTTATTATCAGTTTGTCTGAAAGGTTACAGCATGATGGAAAACAACCAATAAAAAAAGGAGGGGAAGAATGATATCAAAAAAGATAATGATTTTGGTATTATTTTTACTGATTTTTAGCCATCTTCAAGCAGAGCTCTATCTCTCGAGTAAAGATGCATATCAGCAAGATGAGGTAAAGGGGTTGGTCTATCCTGTTAAATCCCCAAAGATCCACCCGCATTTGCAGAACTTGATAGTAGAGGGTTCTCAGGAGAAGATTAAAGTATGGGTTTTCTTTCGAGACAAAGGAATCTTTTCCCTGGTTCAGTTACAGAAGTCTCTTGATGAGGCTGAAGTAAATCTGACTTATCGAAATAGAAGGAGAAGGCTTAAGATCAGAGATGAGGGAGATTTAGTTGATTTCAAAGACTTACAGGTACACAGGGGATATATCACGGAAGTAATCAATATAGGAGTGAAGCACCGTACTACATCACGCTGGCTGAATGCTATCAGTGTGGAAATGACCCCTCAACAGTTATCTCAGATTGCCAAACTAAGTTTTGTAAGACACATAAAACCCGTTGCTTCATTTCGGCGGTGGGAACCTGCTCCAAGCAAGGCTCCGCGTGGTCCAGTTGGCGATACTCTGAACTATGGACCATCCTTTGATCAGCTTGAGATGTTGAATGTCCCGGCGGTTCACGAGTTGGGTTACTGTGGCTCCGGTGTTCTTATCTGTATGTTGGATACGGGTTTTAATCGGACACATGAAGCACTGGTTGGTGTAAATGTAATTGATGAGTGGGATTTTATCAACGATGATGGGAATACTGCTTATGAACCCGGACAGGATATCCTAGACCAACCATGGCATGGTACTGTTACGCTTTCAGCTTGTGGTGGATTCAATGAGGGAGATTTGGTTGGACCTGCATACGGTGCTGATTTCATCCTTGCGAAGACAGAGGATGTTACTGGTGAAACGCCTATTGAGGAAGACTACTGGGTAGAAGGAATTGAGTGGGCAGACAGCTTGGGCGTTGATGTGGCTAGCAGTTCTTTATGCTATAGTGATTGGTACACATATCCTGATTTTAATGGCGATAGTTGTACCATTACTATTGCTGCTGATGAGGCAGCTGCCAAGGGGATTGTTGTTTGTAATGCCATGGGGAATAGTGGCCCAGGTTCAGGTTCTCTTCTTGCCCCAGCTGATGCAGATAGCATAATCGCAGTAGGAGCAGTTGATCGGGACAGTTTAATTGTAAGTTTCAGCTCACGCGGACCAACCTTTGATGGAAGAACAAAGCCCGAGGTATGCGCACTGGGTTATGGTACCTATTCAGCAGACCCTGAGGATGACCATGGCTATATCTATGTGAGTGGAACCTCGCTTTCTACTCCCCTTATTGCTGGAGCGGTTGCGATAATTGTGGGAGCTCGTCCTAATTGGACAAATATGCAGGTTCGTGAGGCGTTGATGATGACAGCAAGTCGACATGGTACTCCTGATAACAACTATGGTTGGGGTATACCTGATGTCTTGGCAGCACTGGATTATTTTCCTCCAGGGGTTGAGGATTCTGACAAGGAGATGAGTTCAACATTTAATTATCTAATCCCAAATTATCCTAATCCATTCAGTTCACTAACAAATATTGAGTACTTACTTCCGACTACAAGAGAAGTCAATTTATCTGTCTATGACATTCAAGGAAGATTGGTACAGACCCTTGTTTCTGGCAAAATGTCAGCTGGACGGCATAGTGTAACCTGGGATAGAACGGATCGACAAGGTTACGATGTTAGTAGCGGTGTCTATTTTTACCGTCTCTCAGTTGGTAATCACACAGAGACGAGACAGATGGTCATATTCCGATAGCATCGTATAGAAAAGGCAACACATTTTTGGATTTAAGACAAAGACCAAAGGCCAGAAAGAACTTACCTGTGTCTTTGGTCTTTGTCTTCGTTTAAACCTGGGGAGCAAGATAGCTTTATTCTCTGTCTCTTTATGCCCTGCAGTCTATTTTTTCCTTGACACTAAGGTTTTTTTTATATAGTATTTCATAACCTTATGGTGAAGAAGGAGGGTCTATGAGATTTAAGTTTATAGTTTTCGTCGTTATTGTTCTGCTTTTCTTTGGTTGTGCAAGAAATCTCCAGAAGACACCTCAGTCAACTATTGATGCCTTTTTGCAAAATGTAGAAAAACTGAATGAAATTTCTCCTATAGCTATTAAACAGGCAACGAAAGTGCTAAAAACGCTCTTCTCTACTGAAAAGGCTTATGAAGCATTCACCACGACATTCAGAAATATTGAGATAGAAAATTATACTATTGGAGAGGGGAAGAGAGATGTTTCATCAGCAGATGTCCCTGTCAGAATGAAAACAAAGGGACTTGTTGGTCTTGAAAAAGAAGAGGAGAAGGAGCTTATATTTAGTCTTGAAAAGAAGGATTCTAAGTGGTATATTAAAGATATTGCAGGAATCCTTGAAAAATTCAAAGAAAGACCCAGTGAAGAAGAAAACATAGAAGAAAAATAACCTGATAAGGAGTCTTCGGAGTCGGATTGTTAGCTTTCTTAAGATATTTTCTAATTTTTATCGGAATAATAGTAGGTGCTATTCTCTTTTTCCTTGCCATCGCAGGATTCTGGAAAGGGTTAGTAAAGCTCAGGAAAGAGAGGCAAAATGAAATAATAGGAATCCTGCTTATTCTAATCTTCATTTTTATATTCATAAGCCTTATTACTTTTAGAACAGCGGATATAGAGAATCTAAAGACTGGGAAAATCTTTAATTTTGGTGGAATTGCAGGATTATATATTTCGGTGTGGTCTTTTCGATATATCGGTATACCCGTCTTTCTTCTAACCCTTCTTCTTCCTTTATGGGGTATCTTCCTTATAACACATAAAGAACTGGAAAGAATCGTAAAACCTTCAGCATTGGTTATTTTTCTTGCATACTGGCTAAACATACTTTTGAGCCTTCCTCCATTTACAAAAGTATCCAAAATTCCTGTGTTCATCAGCGGTTTTATTGGCAAAGAGAGTGCGAAGTTTTTAGTAAAATCCACTGGTAACATTGGAGCGCATATAATAGTCTTTCTTTTTCTTATTTTCATTCTATTCACCCTCACAAATCTATCGTTTTCTCAGCTCAAAATACATTTTAAGAAGGCAAGGATAGAGAGAAAGAAGAGAGCACCAAGAATCAAGAAAAAGGAGGAGAAACCTCCAGTTAAAGAAGAGGCAGTTAAAGTTGCTGAAAAACCTGTTACGGAAAAAGTACCTGAACCCACAATACGTTCGAGTGAAGAAATATTAAAGGTAGAAATAGATGATAAGTTCAAGCAAGAGTATCTTAGTTTTCTTGAGGACCCTTCTCCATCGGAACCTGAAATTGCTGAATTAGAGTTAAAGGAGAATGCAAAGAGGCTTGTTGAAAAACTCGGAGATTTTGCCATCTCTGGTAATATCACATCAATAGGTACTGGACCTGTAATAACGAGATATGAATTTGAACCAGGACCCGGCATTAAGGTCTCAAGAATTGCCAGCCTTGCAGATGACCTTGCTTTGGCAATGAAGGCACCAAAGATCCGAATCGTTGCTCCTGTGCCAGGAAAAGGAACCGTTGGTATCGAAGTCCCTAATAAAAAGAGACAAAATGTATGTTTAAAAGAGCCACTTATGAGTGAAGATTTCAATAAATCCACCTCCCATCTTTCCATTTGTCTTGGAAAGGATATTGCTGGGGAGACAGTTCTTGCGGATATTTCCAGGATGCCTCATCTTCTTATTGCTGGTGCAACTGGCTCAGGGAAAAGTGTCTGTATTAATTCAATAATCGCAAGTATTCTATATAAGGCAAAACCCAGGGATGTTAGATTTATTATGATAGATCCGAAAAGACTTGAGTTGCCAGTTTATAATGGGATCCCACATCTTATCTTCCCCGTTCTAACAGAACCGAAGGAAGCCATTCTTATCCTTAAACAGGTGGTTAAGTGGATGGATATACGCTATAGGGAATTTGCAAAGGTGGGTGTAAGAGACATAGAGGGATACAATGAGAAGATTGAACCAAAAAAACCATACATACTTGTGATTGTTGATGAACTTGCCGATTTAATGATACAGGCATCAGGGGAGATAGAAAAAACGTTCACAAGGCTAGCTCAGATGTCAAGAGCAGTTGGTATTCACCTTATCCTTGCAACTCAGAGACCAAGTGTTGATGTCATTACAGGTCTTATTAAAGCAAATTTCCCTGCAAGGATTGCTTTTCAGGTTGCCTCTATGACAGATTCAAGGACTATTCTTGATATGATGGGGGCCGAAAAACTTCTCGGGAGAGGTGATATGCTCTTTCTTCCACCAGGAAAGGGAACTCCCATTAGGCTTCATGGTGCATATATCGCAACAGATGAAGCGAAGAAAATTGCCAATCTCTGGGCATCCCTCCATCTTAATAGTCTACTCAAAAACGAGATAGAGCATCCGTCCGAGATTGCAATGGAGGTGGTCAAGAGCAATATAATTGAGGCAATTGTAAACAGTAACCAGATCCCTGGTGCGGAAGAAACGATCATAGGTTTCTCAGAAAGAATTGCAAAGAAATACAATATAGAAGTTGAGAAGCTTGCAGTTCTCTTTCATAATCTCGAGTATTATCCTCCATTAGAAGAACAAAAGTTCTTTGAAAGAGAGGGTCCAATGGAGTTGGGGAGGTCAGAAGGCGAGGATAAAGGGAACGGACTCGATGATTTTTTTGATCAGGCAAGAGAGATAGTTATCAGGCACCAGCAGGCATCTGTTTCGTTACTTCAGAGAAAATTAAAAGTTGGATATGCGAGAGCTGGAAGGCTTATTGACCAGCTTGAAAATGCTGGAATAGTTGGTCCTTTTGAAGGGAGCAAACCCCGAAAGGTTCTTATTGGAAGAGGGTATGAGGAACAGGGGATTTAAACAAAGAAATGACGAAACCTCAAATCCGAATGACTAAAAAAACGACAAGTCAGAAAAAATAAACTTATAAGACTATTATAATTTCCGTTTCGGGATTAGAAGTTTCTTAGTCATTCGAGCTTCGGATTTCGCCATTCTCCGCACTTTCGGCTCCCTTTTCCTCACTCCCTACTGCCCTTTCCATCGTCCTTCGTCTGTCATTCCTCTGCAATCATGTTAAACTCTCTGAGGTGAAACTGCCTTGGTTGTGGGGATGGGAT
>SDBS01000734.1_pt1 | contig 32724 bp, 44 predicted proteins | sample 2277091 | NCBI WGS metagenome assembly SDBS01 (sample SAMN10404972, study PRJNA504765) | marine sediment metagenome | isolation source: marine sediment core GS10_PC15, 163 cmbsf | place: Arctic Ocean: Southern Knipovich Ridge | collected 2010 | reverse complement strand
AAATAATTAGATTAGAAAAACTGTTAAAAAAATATTATTTTTTATTGTACTTGAGATGTTGATAAAGTAATCTTTCCTCCAGCTGCTTCTACTTTTTCAATAGCTCTTTTTGAAGCTTTATTAACAGTTACATTAATTCCTTTATTTATTTCTCCACGACCTAAAATTTTCTGAATATTGAGACTATTCAAATTAATGCTATAAGTTTTTCCAGCTTTAGTCGCTTTTTTATCTAGAACAAAACTTTCTATTTTTTGGTCTAAATCTTTAATATTAATTATGTTAACTTGATAAATTCGGATTAAATCTTGTGGCCGTTTAAAACCCTTTTTCCCCATATCCCAATCTGGATCTGGAAATCCAAGTTCTTTTTGTTTTAAATAATAACTTTTTTTACTTTTTTTCCATCCCGTAGTTTTCCCCTTACCAGCACGTTGTCCTCCTTTTCGATGTTGCCCTACCCTCCCATAGCCACATGTACGGTTGCCTCTCATTTTGAGAATTTTTCTTGGAAATTTTCTTGTAATTATTATTCACCTTAGATTATATCATTTTATGAACTAATTGATTAATATATATACCAACATCCCCGAGAGATCCTCCTTCATTGAAATGCTTTTTTATAGATCCTTTATATCCTTTTCTTGGAGGATGTAAACGAAACACTGGTTTAATCTTAAAAATAAACTTTTCTCGATATTGTATTTCTCCGTTTAATAATGCTTTCCCTAAATCTTTAAAATTTTTAAAATTAGTTAAATTTTTAATATGTTCTTCTTTTAAATGTTTATTTCCCTCTACTCTACCTCTTACCCTCAATAATCTAATCAATGTTTTTTCATCAATTTCCCCATAGGAAATATAATCCTTACATTTAATAAGCATACCTTTATAAGAAGGAACACCCCAAATAAGAACACCATGATTTACTTTATGCATTCTAAGCATTTTTAAAGTATCGAGAATTTTTCCCTTCATACCTGGAGCCCCTCTAATGCGAACAGCGAAAAATAATTTTGGAGTATATTCTTGCTGCTTTAATTTCGATTTCTTTTTTGCCATAGCCATTTTGCCACCACTTTTTTTATATATTAAAGTTAAATTTATGAGCATTTTTTAGTGCATTAACTGTAGCCTTAACGAGGTTTTCTGAAGTTCTAGTATCTCCAAAAGTTTTGCTCCAAATATCTTCTATACCGCATAATTTTAATACTTGTTTAACTTTATCTGCACAAGCTAATCCCACACCAGCAGGCGCAGGAATTAGTTGAATTCTTACTGAACCGCATTTTCCTTTAACTTTAAAAGGAATACTATGAATTCCTCCGCATCCACATTCTCCACTCCCACATCCACGTAAAATAGGAACAACTGCAAGTTTTGCTTTATCAATTGCTTTCCTGATCGCTGGTCCTACTTCTCTTGACTTTGTGGAACTCGTACCAATAAACCCATCAGCTCCTACAATTACAACTGCTTTAAATTTAGAGCGTTGCCCGCTAGCAGTCATTTGCTGCACCATGGAGATTTTGACAACCGCCTCCTTTAATTGCGGCAAGAGAATATTAATAATTTCCTTTTCTTTAACCACAAGATTATTCTGGTATATTTTATCTAAGGTTATTAACCCTTGTTGAACTAATTCCCCGAGTTTAGTCTTAGGAACCCATTTTTCATCCATATTTCTGAAATGGCTCATTTTTTTTCACCTTTTAAACATTCTTTTCAATCATTTTTAATGAATCTGTAACCATTTGGCTAATTTTCACTGGATCCACTTTTTGTTTATTTAAGTAACCTGAGAAGATTTGGTCATATTTTTCCGGCTCATTTGTCTTTAATAATTTAGCATAATTTTCAATATGCATACCTTTAATTCTATCTTCTAAATTGGCAGGAAAAAATTCCTCACGATAAGGAATTATTATACCAGCATCGATAATTCCTTTACAGGCAGCAAGTACTCGATTTCTGCGGTAGAAGATGCCTAAATCAAAAACAGCTTCTTGGATCTTATTTTTTTTTGCTTTTATTCCTGCTAAATATCCTGTTAAATATGCAGCTGGAATATTTCCTGTATTAGCAATCCACCCATATTTTGAACTCAATTCTTGAGAGAAAGCAGAGCTTAAAATTTTATCTCCACCAAATTTAGATTGGACAATTTGAACTCTAATATGATTATTTGATGCTCTTATTACTACTCTTATTTTTCTCGATTTTAATAATTTTAAGCGTTTATGATAATCTGTTTTACCTTCAAAACGTCTTCTTTTGGATCTTCTATATCTTGGGCCTTTTGCCAATTTTAACGACCTCTTCTTATTAAATTTTTTTCTTTAATATATCTATTTAATTGAGCAACACTAGTGAACAATCCACCTTTAGCATTCTTATATAATTTTCGATAATTCGCAGTTGTAATTGCTTTTTTATTTCTTAATTTTTTTAATTCTCGCCTAAGAGGTCTAATTCTTTTAATCCAAGCTCTTTTTTTCGGAGTTCTAGCATGTTTAGTCCCCTTTCTTTTACCTAACCCTCTTGCTCGACCTTTTTTTTTCCTCTCATGCTGTAAATTCTTGCGATATTTCGAAATTCCTTTTTTAAATTTTTTCTTTATTACTCCTTGTTTTATTAAACTGCGGATATCTTCACGCGTAATAGCTAGAGATATGTCCTCTTCTAAATATGGATCAAAGTAAACCCGATTCTCTCCACATTTGAGAATCTCAGCGGCCATTCTTCTTTGTGGTTTTAAATTCATAATTTTTTTCCTCTTTTAATAGTCAGTCTTTATCCTCTACTTCAAGATCATCTTCTAGTTCATCATCTTCTAGTTCATCATCTTCCATACCAGAAAGAGGTGTATCAACCATCGCCTCCATCTTTTCTATCTCTTTATGCGTGATTCCAAGGTTTAAAAGTTTAAAACCTTTTTTTTGGCAGTAATCAATGAGTGTAACACGCTTTTTAGCTCCTAATTTACCTGAAATTTTAAGGGCATGCTTTTCATTATTTAGATTTGTAACATCTTTTATTGTAGTAACTCTAATTTCTTCATATCCTGAGGGATGTAAACCCCTTATTTTTTTCGGTCCTCTATACCCCGCAGATGGAGATTTAACACCGGATTTCTTCTTTTTTCGAGTTTTTGAATCAATCCCTCTTGCTTTTCTCCAAGAGTCTTTTACTCTTTTATATCTCCATGACTCAACTCGTCTAAAAGAAGGTCTTTTCTTATTTATTTTTTTCCGAAGTTCCATTAATCTATTATTTTGTACCATGCTAAAAACCTCGCTTTAAATTATTTCCCAAATTATTTCTTCTCCAAGCATTTTTTTGTATAAATAAACTCCATCTTGAAAAACTCGGGGATCTTTTTTACGGATTCGACAAGCTCTTTTAATATTTGCTGCTGCTTGACCTAATGCTTCTTTATCTGGCCCGATAAAAAAAACGTCCTCTCCTTTTACTTCCACTTTTACATTATTCGGATATTTTGCTGCTCTTGGTGCTCTTTCTCCTAAAAAATTTTCAACAAATAAAATTTGGTTTTTGTCATCAACCTTAACACCACAGGGGAAATGAGAGTAACAGATTTTTGAAACATATTTATAATTAGTCTGCACACCAATAATCAAATTATTAATAATACTAACAATAGTTTTTATTAAGGCAAGAGTACCTCTCTTAGGAAAATTTGTAGAAAACACAATTTTTTTATCTTTAATTGAAACATTAATACCTCTTACATGACTAAAATCTTTCAAAATAGTTCCTTTAGATCCTTTCACTTTAATATGATGGCCACCTTCTAATGTCACTTTAACTCCCTTAGGAATCTCTAATTCTTCCTTAAAAAATGCAATTTTTACCATTTTACATACATCTCATAATTAGTTTAATAGGTATAGCATACTGCGTGGCCACCAATATGCTTTTCTTCTGCTTCTTTCATAGTCATAATTCCTTGATTAGTTGTTAAAATAATTATACCTAATCCAGGAGCCGGCAATAATTTCCTTTCCAACATCTCAAATTGGGAAACCTTATAATTTAATCTCATTAACCCCGCACATTCATTTATTTTTCCTAGTAGGGCAATTTTAAATTTCCCTTGACGCCCATCGTCATATCTTTCGAATTCTCCTATATAAGCTTGTCTCTGGAAGATACGTAATACTTGTTGAAGAACTTTTGAAGCGGGACAGATAATTACTTCCTTCTTACGTGCTCTTTCAGCATTCTTAATTACACAACATGCGTCTGCTAATGTATTTACCATATGTCTTCACTCTTCTTGATTTTTTTATATCATTTTTATTCATATCTTTTAAAACCAATATCTTTTCCTATTTCATAGAAACATCTTCTGCAGACATACAATCCATAGCGTCTAATTATTCCCCTGTGAGTTTTGCACCTTCTACACTCGCGAACTCCCTTTCCATAATGTTTCCCTTGTGGTATCTTTTTTCACCTTAATTTATTAAATATAATCTAACTCTAATTTATCTACAATATCAATCCCAAATTTTTGCTTTAAAAAATATTGGGTTTCCTGACGGGATGAATAATGATGTTTTGGGATCTTTGCTCTACCTTTCCTTCTAGATTTTACTCGAAAACCACTTCGGACTACTCTCCCTACGCAATCTAAACCCCATATTCCAATTGCATTATCATATTCAATTCCCGGTATAGTTATATGTTCGGTAATTCCAAATCCGAAGTTACCGAAGTCGTCAAAGCTTTTCCGTAAAATTTTATTATTATTTACTATTAATAACCTTTTAAGTAGCTTTTCAGCTTTTTGACCTCTAATAGTTACTTTTGTGCCAATTGGACGACCTATTCTTAAATTAAATTCTTTTACATTTATCCTTGATAATGTTTTTATCGGTTTCTCATTTGTAATTGTTTTTAAGACAGAAACTGCGCGTTCAAGCTCTTCACCCGGTTTTCCGACACCAATATTTAAAACTATTTTTTCTAAAAACGGTCTTTTCATCGGGTTTTTCCATTTTTCTATAAATTCCTTTGAAGTTGTTCTTAATGGTTTTTTTTTGGCTTTAGTTGACATAAAAATTTTCACGTGATAGTTTTGACTAAAGAGATTTAATCATAAATGATAATAATTTTTCTTTTCTCAAATTTATCTTACAATAAATTTAGAAAGTAAATATGAAATTTTAATTTTATTAAAAAAAGATAAAAAATTAAGGGAGTAGAATTTCTTATTGTATAATCGTAAAAAGGATGTAAATCCATCAAGGTTTGTCTATTTTTACCCCAAATAATACCTTTTTTCTCTTTTCTCTTCAATTAATTTTGTCATTCAAGAATAGGCTAGTAAATCAAAAAATGTGTATTTACCCTAAAAATAAATACTTATCTGAATAAACGTTATGTAATTAGGAATAGAATACAACCCATAATTTCCAAGATTCTTGGTGTAAATTGAATATATCTTTAAATATTTTATCTTTAGAGTAAATAATGTCTGTATCGGGCTTTTTACATGTCATAGAAATGATTTCATCATGTAATTCGTGACTTTTAGCATTTTTTAACATCAGTACAATGATTTCTATATTAAATCATCGATAATGACATTTTCTGAGTTTTCCCATCGATTGAGAGCCTGATTAAATGCATTAATTTTCTTTTTAAGGAGTGGGCACCAGGGGAGAGGGAATTATCATTTAAAAATAAAGAGTATAGTTTTTTCAATTATTATTTTTGTTTTATTATTTTACTTTTAAAATCATCCCAAGACCATACTATTAGATTTTTTGTTTCAGGAATTTTCTTTAAAATGTTTTTTAATTCAGTATCTTCACTTAAAAAGTCTCCATCTAAAGCTACTGCAGTTGCCGCTATCCAACAATCCATAAAATCAGGATGTCCAGAATGTCTTATAATTGAAGCAATCATACTTGCTTTTGGATTTAATTCACAATTAAAAATATTTATTGGAAGATTAAGTAAAGTTGGGAGGATTTTTTGATATCTGTCTAAAATGCTATAATCTTGGTTTTTTTTATATACATTTAATAATTTAAAAGTAGTCTCTATCAGACATATTGATGGTAAAAAAACGTCATAACCTTTTATCTCATTCTTCCAAACTTGTTTGAGATCATTTTCGAAATTATCATTCATCTTAATTTTAATACCAAATAAAGGTAAGATAAATGTTGTGTCAAGAATGAGTGATTTAGTGTTCTTCATTAGATAATTTCTCCAGCGTCTTGCTCTGCTCTTCAATTTCCTTTTCAATGCTTGCTGGGGTTCCTCTCGCAATGACAGGCATGTTTAAAGCCTCTTCAATTGAATAGATTTTTTTAATGATTAATTCACCCTTAAAAGCTTCAATCAACACCTCATCTCCAGGTTTAATACCAGCTATATCTCTTAAAGGTTTTTTTGGCAATATTTCTCCTTTTTTTCCAACAATAGTTTTATCTTGTATTGTCATAAAAATAGTATGTTTTTCTGAATATTTAACTTTTTTCAGAAAATATTTAATTTTCATCTTTTTCAGGAGGGGGCACCACGGGGGAGGGAGGTATTATTTATTAGAAACTTCCGAATATATAAATGAACTGAATTATGCGTTTGATTTGAATGCTTTAAAGGATTTTTTTTTAAAGAAATTAAAGAGGTTTTGCTAAATATTTTAGGTAGAAATTTATTTGTAATGATGATCCTAAAAAAGATCTTAAAAAAATAGATATAGAACACACAGATTTTTTTTGATTCCTAATAATTTCCTTCATAATAACTTTTACATAATAGGAAAAATGGGCTCAATGTTGATTAGTATGCTCCTTTCAATAGCATAAACAAAAAAAACTTTATTATGGTATTGAAATTTCAGATTGATCCTCTCCAATTATGAAGGTATAATCATATGAAGTTTCTGTATGACTTCCATTATGTTCAATAGATACTGTGCTTGCTTTAGGTCCAAATCGTTTTAAAATGTTATTAATTTTTCCAACTTGTCCAATATTTTTTCCGGACATAATAATTGCATGGTGACCTTCCTTAAATTTTAGGTGTTTTAGGATTTCTTGCTCTGGAATACTGAGTTTTAATACATCCATGCACCGATAAGAATCTTCCTTTGGGTTTTTAGGGTCTTGAACTTTAATTAAAATATTTCTTCCATCATGTAGATTTAATTGAACATGACCGCCCTTTATTGTAGTTTTAGTATTTATCCTACATAGTTTGAAAATACTCTCTTTTTCAGAAATCTCATGTAGAATCAAACCATGATGAGAATCTGGAAGTATTCTGTAATGTTTATTCATTTTTTCTATTGAAAGAACATCCATTAAGCCAACAGGAAATACTTTATTTCTAATAATTCTTCCATCAACTTTAAAATCCCCCAATCCAATCAATTTTTTTGCATCACGATGAGAATCTACAATCTTGAGAAGGTCTCGGACGATATGAAGGAGAGGTAAACAAAATCTCCTTGGATGAGGGCCTGGGGAAGCATTTATAAAAAATTTTCCATGCTTCCTTTTTATTTGTAAATATGAAGGTGTATTCAGTCTTTTTAAAACTTTTTGCCCACCATGTCGAGTCATATTTTATGATTCTACCTCTTTTTTTTTCTTTGGAGCACCTAGTTCTTCTTCATAAAATCCATATATTTCTTTTCTTTCTATCATGGTTGCACGCCATGGGTCCATTTTCTTTTCTTTCATGAATTTAGTAATGACTAAATTTGAAATATGTATTGAAGGGTGAAATTGAGTTCCATCTGTTTTATCAAAAGTACACTCCTTTATTTTTGCTCGCTGATTTTTTGTTATCTCTAAAACTTCGCCCTCAAAATCAGTGAACTCCCCTCTACACACTTTAACTTGATCACCTACCCTAAGAGAAAGCCGTTTGATCCCATATTCATCCCTTAGGAAATCTGCTACTCGTGTGGATAATAATTTTGAACGCTGATGGTTTTTATAATTAGAGAGGGCTTTCCTCTGTTTATTTGGTTGTGTTGATTTGACTTTCATTTTTTTTTATTCATCTCGTTATATTATCAATGATGATATTGACGCTAACCTCGGAAACATTTCTGCTGCTTCTCTTGCGATGGGGCCTCGAATCTCAGTAGCTTTAGGCTCGCCTTCTTGAGTTATAATAACTCCCGCATTATCTTCAAAACATAACCTTGTTCCATCTAATCTTCGAAATATCATTTTTTGTCTTACTATTACTGCTTTAACAATATTTCCTCGCAATTCAGGTTTTCCTTTTTTAATTGTGACCGTACAGACACTTCCAACAGTCGCTTTGGGAAGTCTTCTTAATCGAGTTTTAGAACCATCTACATTAATAATTTGTGCTATTTTAGCTCCTGAATTATCTGCAATGATTATTCGCGTTCCATTACATAAACCATAACTAGTCCGAGATTTATAAGATGTCGTTCTCCCCAGCTTTCTTCTTGTTCCCATTTATACCGCCCTACTTGAAATTTTATCTAATACTATAAATGCTTTAGTTTTTGAAATTTTTCGGGATTCTCCCACTTTTACGAAATCTCCAATTCCAATCTCATGATTTAAACAATTTGGTAAATGACAAGCTAGTCGCGTATTGCGGCGCTCATATCTTTGATATTTTTTAATAAATTGAACATAATCACGTCTAATAATAACCGTGTTTTTTGAATTTTTACTAACAACAACTCCTTGAGTAATTTTACCCCTAATTCTAGTAAATCCATGAAAAGGACAAGACAGATCTCTACATTCTTCAGACTTAACTTTTGGAGGATTTACTCCGGGAATACCAATATTTCTACTCATCTTTTTAGCCATCTCCTCTTTTTTAAACTTCTTAATCTATTTACAGGTAATCCAACGGTCTTTTCCCCTTGAACTTCTAAATAGTAATCCTCTATCCCATTCTTGTAATTTGACATTTTAAACCTAAATATATGATCTTTTTTAATATATTTTTTAATTTTGTTTTCCTTTTCAGTAATTAACAAATTTCTTGTTTCATTAATCACAACACCTACATTCGAGAATTTCTTGTTATTAGATTTTGATATAGGTTTTGCATAAGCAAAAAGACCTATTAAATCATGATAAACTAAATATTTTGGATCGATCATCTCTTCTCTTCATTTATAACTGTTAATATTCTTGCTATTTGCTTTCTTATAAGTTTCGCTTTTCCTGTATTATCAGAAACGCCGCCACCAGTTTGCGATGAGTAAAGTAACATTTTTTCTTCTCTTAAATCAATTAGAGCTCTCTGCCTTTCTCTATCATCCATTTCTCGAATTTTTTTAGCTGTTAATATATCCATATCTAAACTCAATTTTTTTCTAATTATAATTATGCCTTTTTTGATTCCTCGTTTTCGCCTTCCTTTTCAGGAACTACTGATATTTCAGAAATACTTTCTTCATCTACTTCATCTAGTAATTTTTTATCTTCCTCACTTAAAGGACCTTCTTTCTCCTCGATCATATAATCTACTCTTGTCTTTACTATTTGTGCTTCTTTTACTGCTTGAGCTTTGGTTAAAAGGTCCGTTTTTATTTTAATGTCATCTCCTAATTTTATATCAGATCTCATAATTTTACAAATTACACCAAGTACACCTGATTTTAGAATACATTGCGCTACACCTTTGTCTATTATAGAAGTGAGTTGACCGGATTTTGCTATTGTTCCAGCGCGGAAAATTTGCGTACGAGCGCGCTGGGAAGTAACTTTACCCGAAACAATTATCTCTACACCCCTCGCACCAGCATCCATTACTTTTCGAAGGATATAATAGCCAGCTCTTCTGTAATGCCTTCCTCTATCAAGCGAGTAAGCCAATCTCTCAGCCATTATTTGAGCATCAAGATCAGGTTCTGCTACTTCTTCAACCTCTATCTGGGGCAATTAGCTCATTTTTTTGAATAAAAAATGATTTTCTAGCCCAAATCGGTGTTGCAGAACTTCTGTTATCTCTTGAATACGTTTACCGCCTTTTCCTATTACTAATCCAGGACGAGAGGTCCTTAATGTTATTCTTACTCCTAATGGAGTGCGTTGCAAATCAATTCCTGCAAACCCTGCTCGGACTAGCTCAGAACGCAAGTATTCATCTATCTGCATCAGTTTAATCCCTTGCTCAATAAAATTTTTCACTAACGGACTCATTTTGTTTCAATTATATTATAATTCTTATTTAATTAAATTATTGATTTACTTAACTTGGAACTTCGTAAAATACAATTTCTATATGCGAAAGGTGTTTGAATCGTGCTGTGCTCCGTCCATGAGCTCTTTCGATGTATCTTTTTATTATTCTTCCCCCATGAGTTGCAGCATGAATAATCCTACATAAATCGATGTCTAAACCTTTATATTCGGCATTTGATTCAACAGATGTAACGATTTCATATATTCTAGCCGCTGCTTTTTGCGGAAATCGACCTGAATACCATTTAAATTGCTTTAAATCTTTTCTGTGAGCTACTTTTTTCTTATGTCGTCTAAAAGGGACTGATTGTTCTAATTTAATGATTTTCTCTAAAAATATTTTTGCTTGCTCAACTTTCATTCCTTTTATTACAGCACAAATCTCTCTTGCTTGTTGTGGTTTTATTCTGATATCTCGACCAGATCCCTTTGCTATTCTATCAATATCATAGTTCTGTTCTATAAATGAATAACCCCAGTTAGGCAATTAATCTCAACTCATTTTGTTAATATTTTATTTCAATGGAACATATTTTGAACTTCTTGTGGCTCCAATTCCAGGTGATCCATGCTGAACTCGTCTACGAGTCAATGAAAATTCACCTAAATAATGACCAATCATTTCTGGTTTTATTTCAACGATTGCAAATATTTTTCCGTTGTACACTCCAATTTTCAAACCAACCATCTCGGGAAAGATAATCATATCTCTTACATGTGTACGTGTAAGTAAATCTTTTCCTCTCTTTTTTGCTCTATATGCTCTTCTTAGCCTTTCAAGTAATTTCTTTTGTCTTGGAGGTAATCCTCGTTTTAATGAACGTCTTGATCTTGCTGGTAAAAGTTGAATGAATTGATCCATATTCATTTTCTTCAAATCATCTAATGTAAATCCTCTGTATTTAAATCTTAATCTATCAAGCTCAGCTTCGGTATCTATCTCTTTTTCTCTCTCTAATTTCTCCTCGTCCTCTAAACCAGGTTCGGGTTCTTTCTTTTTCTCTTTTTCTAATTTTTTTCCTGTTTCATTCTGAGAATCTTCTTCTATTTTCTCTTTCTTTTCATCATTAGATTGTTCGTCTGGAGCCATATTTTAACCAATTTGCTTATTCCACTTATATAATTCTATAAACTTTTTCTCATATAATTTATTACGATGAGGGTTTTAGTGTTATATTAAATTTTAACTTTTAGATTAAGCTAGCAAAAATCAAAAAACTTATAAGGCTTAGATATATTTTTGAAGAAAATCTTTCTATTCTATAAATGTTGCAAAACGTACTGCTTTTTTATTGACTTTCTTATTTATAGATTAAGATTATACATAATTATTTGGATTAAAAACACGTTCTATATCATTCTCATCGAATTTTCCGCTCCATCTTTCTTTTATAACAACAAAATTGTTTTCCTCTATATTAGGGTTAATAATCGAATGATACGTATTGATTGGATTTTGAAATCTTGTACCATTTCCCACAAAATAATACACCTTATTTCCGTTTATTATAATAGGTTCACCTTCTATAATTTTCCAAAATTCATTTCGATACTTATGAATTTGAATTGAAAGTCCAAATTCTGGTTGAACAAATATCAAATTATAATCTGGATATGTAAATTTAAAGCTATACCACTTTGGGAGGATATCAATATATTCTTCGGGTATTTTAAATCTTTCTTTAAATATTTCTATTTTCAAATTTAACCGTTTAGAAGACTCATATTTATAAGGATCATAAATAATTTTATGTTGAAATACATCCTGATTATAAAGGATGTTGAGTGGATATTTTCCATTGTTTATTATCATATAATAAGAATTTGGCTTGATTATCAAATCTGCATTCGAAATTCCTTCAGTAATAAAAGATGATCCATTAATTAGAAATAGATCATTAAAACTATTTTTATTTATTTCAATTCTTAGTTCTTGTGAATCATTTCTTCGCAACATAGTGCTCTTTTGAGCAAGAACATTTTCTCTAACCAAACTAAAAACCTTTTTTAATTGTTATAAATATTTAATTCTTTTATTTTTTTTTCAATTTCATTCAAATAAGGCATTGATTCTTGAGCTCCTTTCCTAGTTACTGCGATTGAAGCAGCAACAGTTGCGTACTTAATAGCATTTACAATAGTTTCTCCTTTACTTAATTTGCTTGCTAAAACTCCAATAAAACAATCACCTGCGCCAACGGTATCTATAGCCTTTACTTTCGGAGCAGTTATTTCGATAATATTATTTCCTTCTCTAGAATAGATAATACACCCTTTATTACCTAATGTCGTTATGATATATTTTAACCCAAAATTGGAAATATTTTGAGAAGCTTGTTTAATTTTTTGCCTACTTTCTCCAATTAAATCATTATAACCCATAAATGAATGTAATCGAAAAAGTTCTCCTTCATTAGGAATTATTATATCTACCGCATTTAGAATATCAAGGGGAATCGGTTTTAATGGAGCAGGATTCAATATTTTAATAACATTTCCTTCAGATGCGATAGTAAATATCTCTTGAATAGTTTCCAAAGGAATTTCCATTTGGACAACTACAGAATTAGCATTTTTAATAATTTCAGCATTAGAACGTACTTCTTCAGAATTTAATGTATAGTTTGCTCCAGGAGCAACGCTTATCATATTTTCCCCCTTATCATCAATCAATATAAACGCGACACCACTAGGTTGTTGAGGATCTCTGATGATATGATCGATATTAATGCCCTCTTTTGTTAATCGAGAAACCATCTCATCACCAAATGAATCAACTCCAATTTTTCCGATAAAAATAGTTTTAGCTCCTGATCTAACAGATGCAACTGCTTGATTTGCTCCTTTTCCCCCCAAAAATTGTTCAAATATCCCCCCTGTAACTGTCTCACCAGGATTGGGAAACCTATTAGAATAAATATTCAAATCCATGTTACTTGAACCAATAATTAGAACATACTCCGTCTTTTTAGGCATAAACTATGTATTTAATTATTCTTATTTTTTTGATTCTTCTAATTCTATATAATCAATGTGTGGTTCTTCATAATACTTTTTTTATTATTTTTTGCTAGTTCAATAATCATATTGCTTTGTGGATTTGATTAATTAAATTAAAGACAGATTTGAATTTCAGTCCAAATAAAGCTCATATTTTTTATTTACTAACAATTTTCAAGACAGAAATATAATGACAAAAGAATTCATTACTAATAGAATGGTTTACTGAAATAATAAAAAATTATAGCCAATTATAGCCAATGTGTGGCTCATCATAATATTTTTTTATGATCATATAGTTTTGATCGAATGGTTTTAATTAAATAGTTTTTTACATTTCATACTAAGCAAAATTTACATGCTTATCATCATATACAATAAATTTCAAATATAAAAAGTATATAGTAATAAAAAACTAAAAGGTTATAATTATGGCAAAGGATAAAATAATTGGCGCAATCGTTATGCTAATCGGGATTGTAATCGCAATTGTTTATACCATGGGTTCCCTTGTTGATCTTCTATTTGATACAATTTGGAGTAACCCAGATTGGGATTCGTGGACAAATCTTTTCGGAATTGATTGGCTCGATTGGAGGTTGTTTGTGGTTGCTCCAATGTGGCTCCTAGTTTTACTAATCTCAATTATCGCTATCTGGATTGGTTATAGCATGCTAACCACACCTGCGCCAGTTCCGTTAGAAGAATTGGAAGAGGAGTTAGCTGCCGAAGAGGCTGCTGAAAGCGAAGACTAAGCAAAAAATTAACATTATTATTTTTTTTTAAATTTTTTTAATAAAAGAAGCCTTCTAATTTAATTCTAAAATTGATTTTTTACATATTTTCCAATTTATAAGCAAGAATTCTTCCATTCTCATGACAACTAAAAAATAAACCTTTTTCTATGAGGAACTGAATCATATTTGTACAAGAATCATTATGTATTATATTTAATATTTTTCCAGTTCGTTCTTCAATAACTAAGACTTCTCCTCTAGTAGTACCAGCAAGAAGAAAAATTTTCTCATAAATTTCTATGACATCCAAAAATTCGATATTATATCTCTTTAATTCCCAAATCACTTCGAGAGTTTCATTTAAACAAATAAGTTTTGATGTAAATTTTAAATTTTCAAGAGGTATTGAACTATTAAAGTGAGTAAACGAGTAAGAATTTATTATTACTTTATTAAACTTTATAAAAGGGTAAGATATGCATTTCCATACATAATCATTAAATTCTATGGATTTGATTTCTTCTTGAGTCTCTTTATCTATAATATGCAATTTTTTGTCATCTCCTCCACATATTATCACCGGACCATTAATTGAATTTAAATAAGTAATGCAGCGTATTTTATCAGAATATTTTTTAAACCAAAGCAATTTTCCAGTACTGGCATCGAAGACTCTAAAACTTCCATCATTTCCGCATGCGATTATTTCCTTTTTGCCTGGATTTATATGATCTGAATAAATTATCGCATCTCCTATACCATCTTCAAAAACTTGCCCCCATACTAAATTACCTTCTAGATTTTTTAAGACTCTGATCGTTTTATCAAGAGAATGCACAATTATTTCATTTCTATTATCAAAATTTAAATCGTCGATGAGTATTCCGCTAATAGAAGAACCTAATTTATGGTTCCAGAGAGAATTCAAAACGTAAGTCTTATTACATTTAAATACCCTTAAATATCCATCCATGCCGCCTAAAATTAATTCATTTGTGCCATCTTTATCAATATCATATATTTTCAAATGCCAGATGGGTGAATCTTTCGAAATTATTTCTTGAAATAATAACTCACCTTTTAAAGATAGGATTAACAACCTTCCGGTTTTTGTATATGCAACAACTTCTACTTGTCCATCATCATTAATGTCCCCCAATTTAATTCCAAGAATTGGTTCATAATGTTTAAAACTCCAGAGTTCTTTAACTTTCAAGATTAACTAACAGTTTGATATTTAAAGGTTTATTTTAAATTTTAAGAATAATAAATAGTTGATAACTTTTCTCAATAAAAACGAAATTTATATTTTTTATATTATTATCAAACTTAGGATTATTATAAAATAATCAAAATTTAGAAAACTGAGAATAAAACAATAAAGTGAATACTAATCATGAGTTTTGAAATCAAAATCGATGCTGATCTATGTGATGGAAATGGAACTTGTTATGAAGTCTGCCCAAGTGAATGTTTCACTGAAGCTGATGGAGGAAAATGTCATGTAGATGAAAATAATGTTGATGATTGTACTGGATGCAGGGCATGTGAAACTCAATGTCCAAATGAGGCAATAGAAATTATTGAGAATTAGATTATATCATTAAATTTTTTTTTTATCTTTATAATGTATCCTCATTCAAACCTATTACATACTTAATTTTTTCTTTATTTTTTATAAGTTCTTCCGTAAAACCTTGCATCTTAAATAAAAAAGAACTTTATATCGTTTTCTATATTTAAAAAATTAGAGATAATGAAAATTTATCAAGAATTTAAAAAAGTTTTGTTGAAAAATGGATTTTGAAATAAAAATCGACCAAGATCTATGTACGGGTTGCGGTACATGTTATGAAGTATGCCCATCTGAATGCTTCGGCGAACCAGAAGGCGGTAAAGTTAATATTCTAGAAGAAAATAGAGATGATTGTGTAGGTTGCAGGGCTTGTGAAACTCAATGTCCTGATGAAGCAATCGAGATAATAGAAAACTAAGTTAAACGAAATAACAAGTTTTTCTATTCTTTTTTTTTTCTTTTCTTTAATAGGTTTTTTATCAAAGTTCATGAAAGAGTGAGGGAATTATATTTACAAATGAAAAGGAAAAAATAAAAAGGAATTTATAAAAATTCATGAATTACCATAATAATATTCTACTACATTTTTTACAAATTCCTTCATTCATCTGGATATTGATGCAATTTTCGTGGTATGCCCCATTACATGCTTGACAAACATAAATTTTTCCACCGTATTCACCAAAATCATATCCACAATATATACATTTACTAGCAAAAGAAAAATTATTACTATTAACATCTGCCTCAATTATTTGGGAGGTTTCTGTTAATCCACTCTCTTTAGTTGTGGGCGTTAAATAATTATCTTGTTGAGAGGGAGAAATTAAATTATGTTCTGGATTTATTTGCTGATATTGTTGTTGAGGTTGAGAGTTATCCCATTCAGAAGTATATCTTGGAGTCGGCGTTTTTGAAATACCCATTTTTTGAGAAATTTTTTCATCTAAAATATTAGTTAGAATTAGAGCAGATGCATATTTGCCCTTGGCTCCACCTTTCTGTAAATGAGTATGGCTTATCATATGTATAACTCGACCTCCCATTTTTCCATGATCAAATTCTACTAAGACAGGAGATTCTCCCCATTTATCTTGTAGTTCATACGAATTGATTAATACTCTTACAGCTTGATAGTTCAAAACTTGTATAGGAAATGATTTTGTTTCTAACCACCACCGAAATTCATTTGTCTTAGTCTTTTTCGCTGACTGTTTTTGCCATTTACTTTGTTGAATTTCACTTAATACACCATCTAAAAATGGATGATCCGGTTGAACAATTTGACATGCAACAACAGCATCAGCAGTTTTACCTCTATTCCATCGAATAAATCCAGGGAAAATATTTTCAATTATACTTTTAAGAGCCCAATCAGTAGTTATTAACCAACCACCATTCATAACAAAATTTTTAATTTTTGGGTGGGCTGAGTGTGGGAGATCACTACCGGGACATCCTATTAGTACTACATCGTATTGAGACAAGTCTTCTTTCATGATTTCTTTTTCTTTTATCACTTTTTTTAATGAAGCATACATGTACTCAATTACCTTCTTTGGCTTTTCATATCTTCCATTAACAGCAAGAATTTTTCCGTATTTTTCAACAGCTTGCACTACATCTTTTTTATCTAGTGCTTCTATTTTCCGTTTTTTTACTTCAGAATAAAGATCTTTCCAACTCATTTAATCAGCCTATAAATAAAATTATAAGGAATTTAGTGTTAATTTATAATTATTATAAATAATTTAATATATATATTTTGATTGGAAGCGATATTTTTGCTAAATTTAAAAGATTTGGGACAACCTTCTGAATTCTGGGAATATTTTCAAGAAATCTCTAAAATCCCGAGATGCTCCGAACATGAAGAGAGAGTAAGAGATTTTATTAAAGAGGAGGCCGAGAAATTTGGCTTTAAGTCTCAAGTTGATAACGTTGGAAACCTTGTGGTAAGAATTCCGGCAAGATCAACACAAAAAGTAAAAGGAGTTTTACAATGCCATTTGGATATGGTTTGTGAAAAAAATACATCAATAACTCATGATTTTTCAAACGATCCCTTGAAATTAAAAATTGAAGAGATATTAAATGAGAGATGGCTTACTGCAGAAGGAACTACACTAGGAGCTGATAATGGAGTAGGCATATGTTATCTCTTAGCACTAATGAAGAAAATTCAAAACAGAGAACTAGATTTTGGCTCATTAGCTTTGGATTTTTTGTTTACTATTGATGAGGAACAAGGTTTGAGAGGTGCGTTTAAAATTGAAGATGATTTTATTGATGGAAATTTCTTGATCAATTTAGATTCTGAAGAAGACAATGCTGCGACCATTGGGTGTGCTGGAGGTAAAGTTACATTTTACTCTATAAAAACTAATCCTTTTTTTGTAAATATAATTGAAGAAAAACTTTTCCCCGTAAAAATTTTTGTATCTGGATTAATAGGTGGGCATTCTGGGGGAGATATTCATTTAGGAAGAGGAAACGCGCTAAAGATTACAAGTGAAATTCTTTGGAAATTAAATAATAGATTTAGAATTCATATTTGCCATATAGAAGGAGGAAATAGAACTAATGCAATACCTCGTGAAGCTACCACACTTTTCTTTGTTGAAAAAGATAAACTTTCAGAGATTATTCTCTATTTAAAGAATCTCTTCAAGGATATAAAAACTATGTTTGATGGTATTGAACCAAACTTAGATTTATCAATTAAAAAGTTAGAAAGCTATACTGAAAACAAGGTTATATCTAAAAAAATTCAAGATAATTTATTAAATATTATGTATCTAATACCAAATGGACCTCTCTCAATGCATCCTCGAATTAATAGGTTAGTGTTCACATCCTCTAATTTTGCGACTATAACAACAAGAGAAGATGACATAGAAATCAAATTGAGCCAAAGGAGTTTAAGTGAATATTTTAAAACTGTAATTTGGGAACAAACAAAAACATTATTGGATTTAAGTGATTTAGAAATTACTTTCACGATTGATAGTGAGTATCCAGGTTGGATCCCGAATTTTGAATCAAAACTTCTAACAAAATGTAAAGAAACTTATAATGAATTATTTAACGAGGAGTTAAAAATTAGAGCTGTTCATGCTGGTTTAGAATGTGGAATTTTAAAAAAAAAATTCCCTCAGATGGAAATGGTCTCAATCGGACCGACTACTGAAGGTGCTCATTCTCCAGATGAACGGTTACTTATTAAATCTGTTGAAAAGGTTTGGAATTTCTTATTAAATTTACTGAAAAAGTTAAAATAAAATATCAAATTTTATTTAAAATTATTTGAAAAACTTAATAAATTTAAATTAATAATTATTCCATAACACCATGCAGAAGCAACCTTTAGCTAAAAAAGCCCCTAAAAAAGAAGATATAATTGGTTCTGAAACGGTATTAGAGAAAATTAAAGGAAAAACACCTTGGATTTTTGGAAAATCAGTAAGGAAGCCAAAAATACATTTTCCAAGATTTGGATTACCAAGAATAAGTTTTCCTATGCCCGCTCGATCTTTAAGTATATTGACCATTCTCGGAATATTATTTGTACTTCAAACAGGAGTTGTTTATTTACTTATAAGAGAGCCTCCTGCGTTAGGTTCTGATAGTTCGGGACAACCTATGTTTATTTTTAGAAGCATAAATGAAAGTTTCATTCTTGAAGGTATTGTTGCTTCAATTTTAATTATTCTTTGTTCGACTGGATTCATTTTTCTTTATCAATCATCTAAATACGTGTATAACAAAAAAATAGCAGTATGGATTTTAGCCATTGGAGTTATTATGATAATTATATCCTTTTCATTGCTTCAATATATGTTAGACCAAAAAACGTAAATATTCCAAACCTAAGAGCAAAAATGTAGTATTTGATTTACTGCTACATATTCCTACTTTATACCTATTATCAATAATTTTATAGGATTTTTTGTTCTTGTGTCCGTTTCAAGATTAATAGTCTCCAATCTTAAGATTTGGTCTTAGGAATCTAATAGGCTGCAATAATTCTTAGAAGAATAGAGAGAAAAATTATTCCTAAATATGATTTAAAATTAGGTTATTTATTAATAGTCTATAGGAGAATAAAAAAAAGAAAAAAATTTTAAAAAATTAAAAAATAATTTTTATTTATTTAATTCTATTATCCAACAAATGCTTTGTAAGCTGCTTCATCTATTAAATTTCCTTTTTCAGCATCAAAATTTGAAGGTTCAATTTTGAAGAGCCATGCAGTAAATGCATCCGCATTTATCTTTTCAGGCTCATCCATCAAATCAGAATTTATTGCTGTAACATTTCCAGAAACCGGACAGTATATATCTCCAACCGCTTTTGAAGATTCTACGGTACAATCAATTGGATCACTTGTAGGTTCATCACCATCCATTTTAACTTGTTCTAAGGATGCTCCATCAAGCCCCTCTACATCGACAAAACTTATTTCTCCAAGCTGCTCAGCAGCATAAGGTGTAATTCCTACCTCTTTTGTTCCATCATCAAACCATTGATGTGTTTTAGTAAACCATTTAGCCATTATTATCTATCTCTTTAATAATTATTTTATTGAATTGTAATTATATTGAATTAAATAATTAGTTTTTACTAATAAAGATAATAATTTAAAATGTTATTTAAGATTTAATTAAATTGAATATTTAAGAAAACATGGATTCTAAGCTAAAAGAACAACTGAATTATTATTTAGAATATAAAGACTGGTATTTTAGAATTATTAATGATTTTAAGTTTGATTATGAAAAAGACTGTGAAGCACGAGAATGCTTAACAAAAATATTTGATTCAAAAAAAGATGAATGGGATCTTGAAGAAATCCTGATCTCTTTTAGAAAGAGTTTGCAAGAAAAATCTGATATTTTTATCTATGGTTGTGGACCTTCCTTAGAAGAGACAGTAGACTATCTACTAGAATATGGGGGGAAAAATATTTTTAAAAACAGTATTAATTTAGCCGCAGATGGCGCTTCTGTGTTTTTAAAGAAAAAATCAATTCCAATTAATGCAATCTTTACAGATTTAGATGGAATTACAAATAATGAATTACATTATCCTGAATTTTTAATTATTCATGCTCATGGTGATAATATTGATAAGATAAGATTCTTCAAGAATAGCATAGTTCAATTTAAAAAAGTAATTGGAACAACACAGACAGAGCCGAATGCAAGTGTTATCAATCCAGGAGGATTTACAGATGGAGATAGGATTCTTTTTTTTTTACGCGTTTTATTAGCACCATTTCATAAATTATATCTTATAGGCATGGATTTCAAAAACGTAATTGGAAAGTATTCAAAATTGTATTTAGAAAAAAATCAAGAAGGAAGTCCCTTAAAGAAAAAAAAACTCCATTACGCGGTTAAATTAATCAATTGGCTTAAAAATAAAATAGATAACGAAATATATTTTATTAATTCTGCATTAAGAACTAAAAGTTTTACAAATCTTTCTGTTAAAGAATTTATTAATAGTCGCACTAATAAAATTTAGATTTTGTAATCTTGAATCCCCGCTGAGGTTATTTTATACAGAAATCTCTTTTCAGGAAGATTGAGAGAATTTACAATTCGAATATATCTTTGATTTTTATTTATATATTCTAAAAAAATATATTCTGAAAAAAAATGATTTAATATCTGATTTCCAATAGGTATAACAGGAATCATGATCTCTTTACCTATATTTGAAGTAACCTGTGCTAAGGCTACCGTAAATAAATTATAATTTTTTGTAAGCTTGTTAATTTCTATTAAAATTTTTAAAAATCTCTCTTTTGCTTTATTAAAAGAGATTGTTTTATCTGCTAATTCAGAATTGTAATGATTGTTTATAGAATCGATTATCAATACACCAATGTGAGTTTTTTCTATGATTTTTTCGAGATTTTTTAAAGAAAAGAGAAAAGCAGAGTTGCTCATAATTTTAGAAACTAAAATAGTTTCAAGTATTTTTGAATTTTCAAAACCAAACGCTACGGCAAGTTCTTTTAATCGCTCAGGTCGGAAGGTATTTTCTGTATCAAAATAATATATATGTTTTAAATCTTTTTTCCTAAAAGACTCGAGTTCTTTAGAAAAACAAATAAAAGCTTGAATACATAATTGATGACTTAGTTGAGTTTTTCCTGTTCTATTAGCCCCAAATATCAAATATTTCTTACCTTGATGGAATCCTCCTCCTAACATTTTGTCGAAATCATTTGAACCTGTGTGTAGTGTTAGAAGGCTTTTTTTTTCTGTTTGGAGATCATCTAATTTATTTTTTGGGACGACAATTTGATGTTGTTTTATCTTTAGAATCTCATTAACTTCCATAATTTTTCAATTTTTCCTTATTGTTTAAATTGCATTCAATTTTATTAATTAAAGAATTACCAATAGAGTTATTTAATATCTATATTAAAAACGTAAAATTAATTTTATAATAATCATATAAATAATATCATACTGTTTGTAATTATTTCATTCTAAACTTACTTACTATGGGAAAAAAGAAAAAAGAAGTTTGTCCTTACTGTGGTAAAAGTTTTGCATATTTATCACGTCATAAATGTAAGATAAAAGAGCGTGTCGAAGGACCTTTAGACGAAAAATCAGATGTTGAGAGAAGAATAGAAAGAATTGAAGAAAAGAAAAAGCAATTCAATCGACCTTTACGTAAAGATGAAAAAATGATTCTAAATATTATAAATCGAGAAAAGGACATATTATTTGAAGATCTCTTAAAAATAAGTAATAAAGAAACAAACGATTTAGAAGAAATTATAGATTTATTAACATTACAATCAAAAATTAAGATGAAGCGAGAGCTAATTTACGCCTCTTGGACAAAACATCTCTTTGCACTTGAAGAAATTGATACAACAATTAGTGATATTAAAATAGATAAAAATAAAAAGGATTTTATTTGGAATATGTTATCTCGGCAACCTTGTTTTATTTGTCCTTTCCGAGAAAAATGCAATGAAACTAATTTAGATAAATTCAATCCTAAACACTGTGAATGGCTAACTGAATGGATTGAAACTTATTCAAAAGGAGAAGAATATAACATAAATTTTGACGAAATAGTATCAAATAATCGAGATGTTTAATTTAATTTTTTTAAACCAATAAATAAAAACCACATTAAGCTATCTTCAATTTCATAAAACTCTTAAATTTCACTTATAATAATCTTTCCTGATAGTTTTTGGATAATTTTTTCCTTTTTTAAAAAAAGATTATTAAAAATAATAATTATGATTTTAGAAGAACGTTATACATCTTCAAATGAAATTTTTTTTATTGATTTTCTTCTCTTAATATCTAAGTACCTCACGTAATTTCATTCGGGGGCTTCGTTCAATACTTTAAAATCTGAATTCTTATTAGAAGTTCTTTCTTTTACTAGTTATTTGCACCCATTTTGGTATAAATTGAAATTATATCACCATCTTCAATAATATGGTTTAAGCTAGCAATTTTTTGACCTGAATGTCTTGCAGAGTTCCCCCATATTAGTGAAAATCGAAAATCTTTTTCAAATCTTTTATGAATTTTACGACAAAGAGTTTTCATAGTATCGCCTTTATGAAGAATTATTGGTTCAGTCATATCTGCTTCTTTTTTAGGAGGTTTCAAATAAACTCGAATTAAATTCAATTCTTCAAAAATTTGATGACGGAGTGTATTTATATTTTCTTGATTTTTTGCTGATATCATTACCCAATGATTATGCCCAATAGATTCAGTGATTTCTTCTGGTGAGAGTGGATTCTTCACCAAATCTACTTTATTGATTACAACAAATTCTTTTGTATAAACACGGTTTCCTATTATAAAATCAATTAATTGATCTGGTTTAATATTTGGTTCAGAAAAATATACTCCTGCATTTCGTAGACCGAATTCGTTTAATAGAGCTTTAACTTCGTCTGTATCCATTAATTGAGGACCTTTTGATGTGAAGTGAATCCCACCTCTAGTTTGTTCTTTAATAAAAATACGTGATGGTCGACTATTTAAACGGATTCCTGCTTTAAATAACTCATTTCTCATTTTTTTTAAATCTAGAAAATTGATGGTTCCATCTTCTTGAAAACAAATAATTGTTAGAATTAATTCAGCTGATCGAATAGCACCTAAGACTTCTCTACCTTTACCTTTGCCGCTTGATGCTCCTAATATGATACCCGGTAAATCTATCAGCTGAATTTTAGCATGCTCAATATCCATCATACCCGGAATGGCGGTTATTGTAGTAAAATCATAAGCTGCTACTTTTGAATGAGTATTGCCTTCAGTTAACAGGTTAAGCAATGATGATTTCCCAACAGAGGGAAACCCAATAAAAGCTACTTGAGCATCGCCCGATTTTTTAATCCCAAAGCCCCCGCCCCCACCTTTTTTAGAACTCACGATTTGAATCAAGCTTTCTCGGAGTTTGGCTAATTGGGCTTTAATATAATTTATACTCCGTTGAGTGGCCTTATTTGGGATAGTCGTTGCTAACCGTTCCTCAAGCTCCTTAATTCTGTCTTCAACTTTTTCACTCATTCCATGTATATATAAACTAGTATAACAAAAAAATTTTCTTAAATTGCTAGAAAAAAAGGATTTTAATAAAAAAAATTCAGATTGGTTTGATTAATTAGCTATTAATTTAAATTTCATACATATGTGAAATTTTTTGAGTTTTTATTAAAAATTTAATGTTTACTTTTTACCCAAACAAATAAGATAGATTTCGTTGCTTCTTTTTTTAGAAGATTGAGGTTTATAACCTTTTACAATTCGAAATTGGCTTTTAACTCTTCTGGTAAAATCCTCAGAATCATTTCCCAAAAAAGATTTCAAAACCATTTTTCCTTTAAATTTTAGATTTCTTTTTGCTAGTTCGAGGATTTTATCACATAGTTTAATCTGATTTATATGATCAGTAAATTTATTACCTATTTTAGTTATAGAAGTATCTGATAGGATTAGATCTAACTTATCTTGAAAAAAGGCATCAATATGTTCTTGAACTTCCAATTTTGTAATATCAGCTTTAATTATCTTAACATCTTCGATAGGTGAAACTTTTTTAATATCAACACCCATAATTTTATAGTGATCTCGGTTATAATATTGATCTTTATATTTTTCTATATTTTCTTCAGTGAATTTTTTTGTTACTTGGAGCCAAGAACCTGGAGCGCATCCTAAATCTAAAATATAGAATGTTCTTTTAAAAATTTCGAACCTTTTTTGAATATCAAGTAATTTATAGGAAGATCTTGCGCGATAACCCTCTCTTTTAGCCTTTTTATAGTAGGGATCTTTTTTATGAGTAAAATGATTATCTGTCAAGGTGATTAATATCTTCTTTTTGTTCTAATTCTATTAGAGTTTTTTTAATAGATTTAATATCCATATTGGTTTTAATTGATAAAAAATCAAAACTTGTTCTTGAAATTTTAAATCCTTTCTCTCTAATGACATAAATAATTGTTTCTAATTTTGGTACTAATGAGATCTTCAATTCATGGCAAAGTTTATGAATATTGTAATAAGATATAGGCATGCCTATTTCCTCTTTAGCAAGATATAATATTTTTTTAATTTTCTTTTGATTAGTAAATTGGAATTTCTCATTTAATGTAAGAATTTCCTCAATATAATTTCTATCGTGGATTTCACCAACCCAAAGAGGACCTGCGTAATCAATTTTTTCTTTATCACACAGGGGACATTTATTTAGTAGAGCTAAAACATTATTATGAAAAGCTGAGCGATATCCACATTTATTACAATGAATTATAAAACCATAATTTTTAAAGAATTTTGATATCTTATTTCTATCTTTAAATGTGATACAAAAAACTCTTAAAAAATGAGAAGAATAAAAAGTCAAGAGCGGTACTATTCCCAATGTATTTACATTTGCAATTCTAGAAATAAAATATATTAATATACGAGCACCAATTTCTTTACAATATTCAGTATGTAGAGGTTTAGACATGTATTTTCGAAGACAGGTTTTAGGTCTAATTCCGAATAGGACTGGAGTGTCGGTAGCGGTTATGCATAGTAAACCATTAACTTTTTGAATAGCTTTAAAAGCCGAATCTAAGTATACATTTGGTGTTCCAAAAGGATCAATTGATATTATATTCGACTTTTGTTCTTTATTAGTTGATTGAAGATATGAATGTTGTGAAATCTCAGTAAGTAATAAATTTGCATCTTTTTGTGATATTTCAATTTGAGCAGAATGATTATCAAAATCATTTAAAGAAATATTTTTATGAAGAATTTCAACAGCTTTAGGATTTATATCATTAATATATATTTTTTTAATATTTTTACATTCATTTAACATCCTAATAGAACTGACGCCTGAAGCTGACATTAAATCTACAATAACAAGAGAATCTTGATTAATTAATTTATTATAAGCCGAAATTGCCAAATTTGAAATATCTCGGTTAATTTCCATCTTTTTGTTATAAAAAACAGCCATCGCTTTTGATGGTACAGAATTTTTATCTGAACTATGAATATAAAATTCCGTAGATCCTTCATTTATAACACTAAAATGGATCCTTTCTTTATTTTTCATCATTTCAATTTCAAGTTTGATTTTCTTTTGCTTTTCAGTTTAATCTAGTTAAATCCCTTTTCAGTTAAAATTGATAAAAATTCCAACTGTTTGTTCACGGGATGTTTTGTTAAAAAGATTTGTCGACTATTCATTTTAGGGGTTCGTTTAATTTTAATGTCAAATGAAATCCAATATTCCATAACCTTACCACCACTCTGTATTTCAATATTATGGTCATTGATTCGTTTTTTCGTACTTTCATTCACAATTAAAACATCAATACTATAATATTCGTTTATATAAGATAGTATTGCTATAATTTGATTTAATTGATAATTTAACTCAAAGTTTCTCTCTTTTTTCTCTCTGTTTAACTCTATTCGATAAAAGTCAGTTAATGAGTCAATTACAATTAGTTTACATTGGGAATCAACCTCATTTTTATTTTTTAATATTAAAAATTCTAAATTAAAAATAATACTTGTTAAATCATTAAAATCAATTGGTTTAATGAAAACTATTTTATCAAGATAATTTATAGAATTTTTAAATAGAGTCTTTATTTTTGATGAGGGAAAATTAGGTTTTGTGTATATAAAAATGATTTTTTTTCCATTTTTTGCTGTATTGAGTGCCGTTTGAAGAGCAAATGTAGTCTTTCCTACACCATAATCCCCCCATACCGAGAAAACACCTTTTTGAGATTCGTACTTATTAAAATAAGCATTTAACTTTAATGTTGGGAATTTCATTTAAATAAAAATTATTAATTTTAGCTAATATTAATATTTATAATTTTGGGAAATAAAATCTTATATATTTATACTGAGAATTTAAATTTTTTTTATAGGTTAAATAAAGAATTAAATCGATTGAATATTAAGTTCGAAATTTTAAAAATAAGAACAAAACTTCCTACTCTTCCTTCAATAATTCTCACAACTTCAGAGGAAATTCAAAAATTTGAAAAAACCAATGAAAAATTGAAAATTCTCCCATATTCCTATGGTGATAATTTTAAGTATTTTATTTTAAGAGTTTTAGCACTATATAAAATAGATTTTAAAGATAATTATTCAGAATTAACATTTTCCATCGATCCCGGTACAAACCAGATTGGAATTGTTATTTTCTTAGATGATTATTACTTAAATTCTCACACAATTTATGAAAAAGAAGATTTTATTAAAACAATTAATGAATATATTAATTGCTTCCAAAAAGAAGACTCAAATATTTTGAGATTAAATTTTAAATTTGGAAGAGGAGTTATACAAATAACTACTGATTTATTAAAAAAAGTTTATAAAACTTTTAAAGATAGAAAATTAATGAAGGTTTATTTAATTGATGAATCAAAATCTTCTAAAATCAAAATCCAAAACAGAAAAAAAAAGCTTAGAACTAAACATGAAGCTTCTGCTTTAATAATAGCATTGCGAAAAGGTATTAAAGTTAAAGCTCGAAATTATTTAAAAATTATTAATCAAAATATAATTAAGAATTTTAATAATTATAACAACGAAATAATCGAATTAGAGCATAATAATGATAAAGAATCAAATTTAAAAGAAGTTATAGATAAAATATTAAATAATGAGATTTCTCTTTGTAACTCTTCTATTTTAATAAGCAAACTTAAAACTAGTAATAATCACTTAAGAGTTTAAGAAATTTTTTTTAATATTTTTTCTTACAAATTATTTTAAATCAAACAAACAGCTGTATTTTTAAATTGGAATGTGTGATAATAGTGAATATTGATAGAATAAAAAGTATTGATATTTTTCGTGGATTATGTATGACTTGGATGATATTAGGTCATTTATTCGATTGGTGGTTGAAACCTGAACAAAGATGGATACGAAGTGTTATGGCAAATATAATAGAACCAATAGGAGCTTCAGGATTTTTATTTATTTCAGGAATAAGTGTTGCGTTATCTTACAGGAAAAGATTAAATAAAGTAAAAACATCAGAAGATTATAATTATAGAATGTTAAGAAATTCCTACCTCATCCGAGCATTATTTATATTTATTTTAGCTATCATTTACAATTCGTCAATTGCAATCCGATTAAATAGTCCATCAATGATTTGGAGTTGGTATATCTTATTAACTATTGCCATATCCCTTTTTCTAACGTGGCCTCTTTTAAAGATACCAAAAGTATTTAGAATTCTCATTGGATTATTAATTATAATTAGTAGTCAGTTCATTTTTTCACTACTATTACCACATGAAGGCAAATCAAGTATTAATGGATTTTTTTTTCTAGTACTATTTAATAGATTTGATCAAGATCCTATATTATATTTTTTCCCTTTTTTTTTAATTGGGACAGTTATCGGAGATATGATTTTCGATACATTTTACTTGAATAATGAAGTTAATAAAAGAAAAACTTATATAAAACAATTTTGGGGCCCAATAATTGCAAGTGGAATCTTACTTGTAATAATTGGTGTATTATTTGAATTTCCCCGATTTCTAATAAGAAAAAGTTTTTCCTGGATAATATACTCTTTAGGTATTGATATTTGTTTGTTTTCTATATTATTATTATTTGAAGAATTTAAAATGACAAAAGTAGAAAAAAGTTATAGATTATTATTTTATTACTCATATTATTCACTAACTATTTATTTAGCACATAATTTATTATATTTCTTGTTTTTAAATCAATTAAACATATTTAATATCTGGTTCTTTGTTGCTGCGGCATTTATTTCGATAGGTGTCATCCTAAGGGCGATTTATAAAAGGTGGGCAGGGTTAGCATCCATCAAAACGCAAATTGGAATATTGAGTAGGAACTTAACTCTTAAAATCGAGGAAAGAATAAAGCTTAAACAATTAAAAACTATGGAAATTAAATGAAGAATTTCTTTTTTATTATTCAAGATAACAAATTTAGAAAATAGAATCTGTTTTTCTTTTTTAAATAACTATAATTGTTGAAAAGTAACAAATATTTAATAAATTATAGTCTTTAATTCCATATTCTTCTAAATTTTATCAATTTTAATGTTTAAGTATTACTAATTAATATGAAAAGATTTAAGAGTATTGATATTTTTCGGGGAATTGGAATGATCTATATCATGGTTGGTCACCTAATTGATTGGTGGACAATACCTAGCGATAATTGGTTATTTAACATTTGGGTATCTCTCTTTTCTCCCATCGGTGCTGCAGGCTTTATATTTATCTCAGGAGTAAGCACTATGCTTTCTTATAGAAATAGATGTGATAAGGTTAATATTTCAGATGAGCATAGTGCTAAGATGTTAAAAAATGAATATATTTATAGAGCAACTTTAATTTTGGGTGTTGCGTTAACATATAACTTTATTGTAGTGATTCAATTTTTAGATCCTCTTATAATGTGGAAATGGTTTATTATACAAACTGTAGCAGTATGTCTTTTTATGACTTGGCCATTTTTGAAAACCTCTAAATTGTTTAGAATATTTATTGGAATTTTAGTATGGACTATCAATCAAATTTTCTTTATTATAGTATTACCATATGAAGGAAACCCAAGTTTTAGTGGAGTAATATTTTATATTTTCTATAATTCTAAAGATCAAAATCCAATTTTTTCTTTTTTTACTTTCTTTCTTATAGGAACGATTATAGGAGATATAATATATGACCTCACTCTTATTGATAATGAAATAGAAAGAAAAAAGGCTTTAAAACGAAAACTGATACTGCCATTGTTACTAATTGGTACAAGTCTGATTGTTATTGGTTATACCTTCTTAAAACCTGATTTATTTACTGAAAAAATTCTGACGATAAACACAAACCTTTCATGGTTACTCTATTCATTAGGTATAGATTTAATTCTTTTTTTGGTTTTCTTTATTATTGAAGATTATGGACTTATTAGAACTGAAAAAAGCTATAAATTTTTATTTTATTTTTCCTACTATTCCCTAACTCTTTTTCTCTTACAAAATATTAATTTTTTTCTATTTTATAATTTGTTAAATAAATACAATATCTGGTTTTTTATTATAATAACAATCTCAGTATATGGTATTTTATTAAGATTTATTTATAATAAATTAGGACGAAAATTTTCTTTAAAAATTATAATTGGGAGACTTGCGTTGTCTTTCGCTACAAGTAAAGAAAAATAGATGTTTTTACAATATTTAAGCAAATTTTTTTATTAAAAGCAAGGTGAAATGTTGTTTAAAGTGGACCTACAAAGAATAATAAAAATATTGACGTTTGATGAAGGAACGGATTGATATTGTACTAGTAGAAAGAAGGTTAGTTGAAAGTAGAACCAAAGCACAATGGCTTATTAAAAATGGCTTTATACATATTAATGGAAAAAAAATACTGAAACCTGGAAAGAGAATAGACAATTCTCTTGAAATTCAATTGATAAAAAAATTTCCATACGTTGGACGTGGAGGAATGAAATTAGAAGCTGCAATAAAGGATTTTTCGATTTCGGTTAAAGATAAAGTATGTACTGATATAGGGGCATCTGTGGGAGGATTTACAGATTGTTTAATAAAACATGGAGCTTCTAAAGTATATGCAATAGACACAGCTATTGATATATTGCATCCTTTACTGAGATCTGAAAAGATGAAAAAAAAAGTAATTCCAATGTTAGGTGTGGATGCCCGTAATATGATAGAAATAGAGGAAAAAGTTGATATTTGTACAATCGATGTTACTTTTACCTCCCTAAAAGAAATCCTTCCTAATGTAAAAAACTTCCTAAAAAAAAATGGTGTTATAATTGCATTAATAAAACCTCTTTTTGAGACTCAATTTCATAAAGAAAAGAAATTTAAAATTATTCGAGAATCAAAAATTATTAATACTTTATTAATAGAATTGATAGAATGGAGTATAAAAAAAGAGGTTTTTCCATTTGGAATAATACGATCTCCACTTTTGGGAAAAGGAGGTTCTATTGAATTTTTAATTTATTATAGAATTCATAAAATAAGCTCTAAATTTGATTATGAAAAAGAATTAAAAGATATCATTTAATTGTACTTATTTATTGTACCTGATGATTCAGCAGGATAACTTTCAAACATCTTTCCCCATTTACTTTTCATAAACTGTTTTATTCTTTTTTTACCTACTGTAGGATACCAAAACATATCATGATAAATCAATGAACCTAAAATAGGGAGCGCCATAAAAATTTTATTATGGAATAATGGATGTAAAAATGAGAGTTTTCCTTTCCTCACCATTTGATCCCCCCAAATTACCAAACTCCTTTTAACTTTAAATTTCCAATCAACATGAGATACATCATCCCCTATAATTTCAATTTGATCAAAATCTCCGCATCCTAAGCCTTCATCATGAGCGATTTTTATGGCTGGTAATTTTAAAGGTTCAAATCCTAACATTTTTGCAACAACAGTATCAACAGCAACCTGATCATAACCAGCCAGTAAATAGTTTTTAATTCGTGGTATCATAGTTCTCGGACCTGCACCATCGCCGCAAACAGTTCCATCAACAATCGACATAATCTCAGGATGTATTTGTTTTTGGATTACTAATAGATCAACAAGTACTTCAGATATATACTGATGACTAAAATGACGTCTTTTTGTCAGTAAGCCACCAAATGCATTCTTCATGGCACATGTGCAAGTTGTATGTCCGTGTGTCTTCATAGTTGGTAAATGAATTATAGGTTTTCCTAAATAAAAACCTGGAATTTTAAATCCTTTTGGAAATACTTTTGAATCTAAAACATGCAATTCTTTATCTCTTAATGTCTCAAATTTTAATCTTAAATCTTCATTATATGAAATAAATGGAATTTTAGTTAATGGTACAAACCAAGCACCATATTTTTTAATGATATGCCCCCAACGATTGCCCTGAATTCCTCTTTCTATATTAGTAACAACAGTTTCGTTTTCAGCTGTAAAAAGTTTTTTAGGATCATATCCATCTTCTATCATAGTTTTAAGCACTCCTTCTACTTGCCATGGGGGGCTAGAACATGAAGGATAGAATTTCGACCAACTAAGATTGAGTTTAATAATTGTTTTGAGATCTTTAGGAAAATGATTTTGATAATTTGATAAATGCATAAGTTTAGCGTAATCTTCAAGAACAGTTTCGGGAGATGTCTTAACGATGAAAATTTGGGATTTTTCAGTCATATATAAAATAGAAAATTTAAAATCTTATATTTATTTTTTGTTTAGGAATAAAAAGCGTTGAATAATATTTAAAATCTTTAATCAAGGGTTTTATTATATTTAAAATTACAAGTAAATATCTTTTAGATTGACTTTTAATTTATTATGATATTATGACAAATTTAAGAAAAAAAGAATATAAATTAGGATTGATCTCCTATAATATTTAATAATTTTTTAATTAATTACAAATTTTTCTGTGATTTCAATTTCGAATATGCAACTATTTAATGAGTCAGATACTATTGAACATGTAAAATCTTTAGCATTTAATCGAAGTGCTACAACTACGGGAGAAACAGAAGCATTAAATTATATAGAAAATGCATTAATGGAGGGAACTATTAAAACAAAAGTT
>SDBS01000733.1_pt1 | contig 32762 bp, 14 predicted proteins | sample 2277091 | NCBI WGS metagenome assembly SDBS01 (sample SAMN10404972, study PRJNA504765) | marine sediment metagenome | isolation source: marine sediment core GS10_PC15, 163 cmbsf | place: Arctic Ocean: Southern Knipovich Ridge | collected 2010 | reverse complement strand
CGGGGCACTCATGTAGCCATCGCCGACATAGCTGGTGTAACTGGTATCTTCGGTCCAGTTGGCATTACTGTAGTTGGTGTCATTATCGTCCCAGTTCTCGGCCTCCATAACAACCGTTCCGCCGGATTCCTGGAAGTTGCCGTCACCGGAAGGAGCAGCATTGACGGTAATACTTACCTCGTCATAGGCAGACAGGTCATTATCATCTGCTGTCAGACGAAGGACGTAGGTTCCATCGGCGGAGAACGTAACGGTGGTATCGATAGATGAAGTACTTCCGAACGTAGCCGTACCCGGGCCGGACTGTTTAGACCAAGTGGTCGTTACTGTACCCGGGCTGATAGGATGCCCGTCATCACTTACGGTGCCATCAAGACTTATCCCTGATGGCAAGGTGCATTCATCATCGGCACCAGCATTGACTGTCGGGGCAATGTTCGGCTCGGGGTTGACGATGATCTGGACGGTATCAGAATCTGTCAAATCACCATCGGTAGCTTCAAGCTGAAGCACATATGTACCTGAAACCGTGAAGCTTACCGAGGTATCGACAGAATTTATATCGCCAAATGTAACAAGCCCTGGGCCTGTGACAATCGCCCATGTCGTTGTAACTGCTCCAGGTGTTGAAGGCAGGCCATCATCACTGACCGAGCCATTCAACATTAAACCTGAAGGAAGCGTACACTCATCATCACTACCTGCAGAGACAGTCGGGGCCACATTCGTTGAGCCGCTACTTTGCGGACTCTCTGCTGGTCCGGTACCTGTGGGGGTATAACCGGTATCGGTTGTCAGGATGATCCTATCGACGTCATATCGCTGCTCACGGCGACGAACCTGCAACGTATGGGTTGTTGCAGAGATATAAACGCCTGTGGCACCATTTACCCAGTTCCACTGGTCATAAGCTCCGCCAGCGCCCAATTGGGCGAACTGAGTGCCGTTAAGCCCAACGAACACGGAGTCTGTTCCGCTATGATCAGCCCAGACCCGCAGCCAGACCGTGTACGTGCCGGCGTTGGTGAAATCGATATCGAAACCGAGTTCAGCACCGGTCGTCCACGTGGTATTTCCGGTTGAATTGTAAGGGGCTTCCATATAGCCGTCACCAACATAACCGGTATTAGTAGTCAGCTCAGGCCAATTGGCGTCAGTGCTTCTGGAATCGTTGTCTTTGAAGTTTTCCGCTTCCATGACAACCTGGCCACTGGCTTCGATGAAGTTACCATCGCCGGAAACCGGAGCGGAATTAACAGTAATCGTTACCTCGTCATAGGCAGTCAGATCAGAATCATCTGCCGTCAGACGAACAACGTAAATACCTGCCGCCGAGAAACTGGCGGTTGTATCAACAGAAGAACTACTGCCGAAAGTTACCGTCCCGGGCCCGGAGGTATTAGACCATGTAGTGGTCACAGAATTCGGTGGGTCGGGTAAACCATCATCGCTGACGGTACCATCCAATAACGCATTTGCTGGCAAAGTGACTGTTTGATCCAAACCTGCACTTACTGTTGGGGCAATGTTCGTCCCCGCTGCAGGATTAACTGTTATGGTAACATCATCAGTCCCGACCAATGCACTATCATCGGCTGACAGCCTTAGAACATATGTGCCAAAGGTTGAGAAGGTGGCTATGGTATCGATCGCTGTCGAATCACCAAATGCAACCGTGCCAGGCCCTGATACGACTGACCAGGTGGTAGTTACCGCATCCGGCGGGTCAGGCAGGCCATCATCTGTTACCGTGCCGTCCAACGAAACGGAATCGGTCGGTAAGGTAATTACCTGATTATTGCCCGCACTAACCGTCGGTGCTTGCTGTGAAGAATCAGGGGTAATCTCGAAGCTGTGCGACGTAGGCTGGGCTGCATTGTGGATGGCGACATCCAAAGCATTGATGCCTGTGATGTAGCTTGCCATAGCATCGATCAGGTCCTGCCCTGTCTGACCGGCGCCGTCATTGTAAAGATTCCTGGCAGTTGTGCGGGCCTTGTAGACCGACATTTCGCCAGGGATGTTATAGCCTTCCTTATCGCGAATCATCTGGCGGACATTCTGCAATTGATCAAAAATGGGACCGGTTGTCATCTCTGTCATGTTATAGCCGGCAGCAAGTTCAGCCGCTGTAACGGTAGCAGAGACAACTCCGTCGATTAGGATGTCGTAATTGCCCGCGGGGAGATTATCGATCTCCAACATATAGGCACTGATATCATCCAAGATCGTTGGGATAAGATCCAATGCATCAAGTGCTTCATCATCAACAGCGATTGGCATTCGTGTATCTAATCTGTCAAACGTAACGGTACTTCCAGAAACTGACAGATTGGTAATCGTACAGTCGCTCGAACTTACGAGCTGACCTGTAGTGGCATTGATATTCGCTGAGCTGACCTCGGCCGGGGCGCCCAGTGCTGTCAGGATTTCCCAGGTTTTGACCAGATGCCCAACTTCGCCCGGGTGGACGGTGTCGCCTGGATAACCCAAATCTACCGGGGTCTGAGAAGCAAGGTTTATCTCCCAGTACGGCAAGATGCCGTAGAACTGATCGACCGTTACCAGTGATCGAGTAACACCAACTTCATTAAAGGCATCTGCGCGATCTGCTTGGGTAGCTCCACCACCGGTTACGTATTTAGGATGTAGTGAGAGATAGGCAGACTCGGCACCGATCGCTTCGGTTTCGTCTGTTACGTTTCCAAGGTTTGTCTTGAATTCTGCCTTGGTCGCGGGACCATTAAAGCCAAACTCAACGCTAACTACGTCTGGACCCCAGATAGCTACATCCGGCTCGAAACGGCTCAGTGCTTCCGGCAGTGTCGAACCGCCCCGGCCGCCACCACGGAAGTGGTATTGATAGGCTGGATACCTCAGGTGGTAATAGGACTCAATATAGTTAGTGTGGTAGTTCTGGGCCGTAATACTATCGCCCAGGAAACTCCAAATCGTACCGTTGGCAAGGGGGAATGAATTCGCCGCACCGCCAGTTGCGGGATTTACAGTAATCGCCACATCGTCACTGGCCGTCTTATCGCTATCATCTGCAAACAGACGCAAGACGTAAGAGCCAGCTGCCGAGAAGGTGGCGGTGGTATCGGCAGCAGAAGAATCAACAAACGTAATCGTACCCGGGCCGGTTAGCTTCGACCATGAGGTGGTCATAGCACTTGGCGGGCTCGGGTTGCCATCGTCTGTTACTGTACCATCGAGGCCCACGCCCTCAGGCATGGTGCATTCGTCGTCTGCCCCGGCTGATACTGAAGGGGCGGAGTTTGCGGGAGAACCGGTCCCGTCGTCCTCGAAGGCACCCATGTCGTAGTCTGTATTAACAGGCCGGGACGTACCCACATAGTCGACTTCAATATCAATTCCGTAGAGAGTGTAGAATTCGTCGTAGTAAGCTTCAAAGGCAGTAGCCGATCCTGCGTCAATACATTGGCTGGCCGTATCGAGTGAAAAGTCCTGGCTGTCTGCATCAACGAAATATGGATCGTCATCGATGCAACCTGCACCTTTGGTTGGATAGGCTGAAGTCCATGCAGACAGAGACGTAATCTGCGTCTTCGAGCCCCACTTGATTTTAGGGCCAGCACTGTCGTAGAAGTCGTTATTATAAACGTCTGCCGCAGCTGCGATCGAACCGACTTGAATACCGATATGATGGGCATCCGGGTGAATGTCGGCTACGATATTGTTGGCGAACTCGATGTATTGCGTCCCGCCACTGGGGTTACTGAAACCGGCATCCACATCATAGATCGTGTTGCCAATCGCACGCAGGCTAGCGGTGCCCCAACTCAAAATGCCCGAACCACTGAGAGATACATTAGCTGGATCCCAGGTGGTACTTGTGTGCTTGATGTCGTGGATTACGTTGTTAACGACCCAAACATCATCGGCGCCATTGCATCGAACACCCACAGCACTATTGTAAATTTCGTTGTTCAGAATCCAGATATTCTTCGGATCATAGTGGATAACAACCGCTGCACCATCTGATCCGGAATTGGGGAAGTTCGTCGGGGCGAAAGTGTGCATCACATTTTCAGAGACGATCACATCCTGGCAGACCTTAAAGTCGACTGCGTTTTCAATGCAGTCATACATCAGATTCTTACCGATGTAGACGTACTGAGCGCCACTTGCCAGCGGCGTGGTACCCGATGAGGTTACCTGTATGGCATCCCCGCCTGCGTGATATATCTCGTTTTCCAGGATCCAGACGTGCTTGGCCCCCGGGCCAACGCCAACACCGTGCGAATCGTTTTCCTCATCCGCAGTTGCAGACCAGCCGTTATCGTGGATCAGGTTTTTGTAAGCGACGAAGTACTCCTGATCACCAGCGAAACCGAGCGGATTGGAATGGTCCAGCCACGCGATCCCACGCATCTCACAATACCGAACCGCGATGTGGTCGTTTGTGACGACATCCGGGTCGATATCGATCGACGTATCCAGCATGTCCAAGTTTTCGATGTATATCCATGTCCCCTGAATCTTGGTATTCAGCTGGATCGTAGGCCTGCTGGCCCAACTGACACCACGGATGAATACCGGCCTGGTTGAAGTGCCCGAACAGCGAATGTAGTTGCCTGCCAGTTCAGGTACGTCGTCCGGGTCGTCGGCATCGCCGGTAAACGAATCCATATGGATTTCGACTACCGACCCAGCCGCCAGTAACGCAGGAATCGTCAGGCGTGGCGTTGACGGTGTGCCGTATGGGTTGCTTGAATCCGTCGCATTGGAGTCCGTTGGATCTATGTAGTGCGTGTACGGGCCGTCCCCATTGTCGGGATAGGATACCCCGCCAGAACCAAAGTCGTACGTCGCACTGTCGTACATACTGACGTCTTCATCTATCCCAAATGGCGGCTCGGGAATGCCCAAGGGTGGATCATAAGCCTGCGTGACTGTCGTCAGCGCAAACAGAACCATCAATCCAAACATAGTCATCTTTACTGCCGGAGAGGCTGATCTTGACATGATTGACCACTTTCAAAAAGGAACAACGAATATGGCTTATTCCATCGCCAAACCTCCGGCCCAGCGATGGAGACGATACAAGATAATCAACTCACCAAAGGAATTGCTCAAAGATACGAATCGCCGTACGACGTGAAATAAATTCCCTGGTGGATTAACAGATACTGCGAACCAATACCCGGCCACCTCTGGGAAAAAGGTACTGCATGGAATGCACTGAGTTGACTACCCCAATAAGATGACCGACTTTTATACTAACGGCGATCTGGTTGATTTCAACCCCCCCCCAAAAAAAAACGCAGCCTCGCGCGTTAAACGTCAGCGTTTTGGGACATGAATGAAAGTGGATGACAATGAATGCCAAGTTACAGTCACTTCTCGGCCGGGATGGAGACGCACATTTTCTACCGTATCGCATGGAAAAAGCACACCGAGATATGAAAACTACGGCGGGGGGTTATGACCGGCAATGAGTTGGAAGTCTTTTTTCAGGCATCGATTGCTGGTTGGCAAATTCAGGCAGCGAGTTCCCCCCCCCCCGGCTACGTCGAGCAGGATCGGATCGGTGTAGTAGTTCATGGTCAGTTCGATGCGGCTGTGGCGCATGGCGGACATGTCTGTGCGGGGAATAAATAGATCGAATTGACAAAATCGTCTGATGGGTTATCCTTTGATCTATTGGGAGTTGCGCTTACTGGAGGCCGTTATGGCATCGCTGGAAAGCTATCTTGGGGACTTAATCGAACAGATGCAGCAGACATGGCAGCGTCTGCCCATACATGAGCGGTTCGTAGGCGCTGAACCGATCCCGCTGCCTGTGCGGGTCGCCAGTTACAAAGGTGGCCGCCATGACGAACAATCAGATCAATCCTATAGCAGCCCAGAGGAAGCTGCCGAAGAGGTAATCGCTACCCAAGCCGTTACCTTGATGACCGGCGAACCAGGTGCCGGAAAAACCACGGCCACTAAATGGCTTACCCGGCACTTCGCAGAGATTCACCGTGCTTGCCACGGTCCTCAGGCACTTGTTCCGGTTTGGGTGGATCTGGGAGAGTACTTTCGGGCCGATAGCCTTGAACAGATTCTCGAACGCGAGCGAAAGCATATCCCTAGAGGCACCGACCAGCTGAACTACCTGTGGATTCTGGACGGGTTCGATGTTCTGGCCGGTTTCGGCCGAATCGTCGAGAAGCATCTCGTCAGGGATGCCGAACGGCTCGCGAGCGACACTGGGAACCGGTTTCTCATCGCCGGACGACAACAACAGAGCATCTTAGGAGCCTTCGACCATCGCTCTAGCGATACGCGGCTTGAGCTTCTTCGCCTTACGCCAGAGCTTTCTGGGCAGTGGATTGACAAGTACTGTCCGGATTCAAGACTAGCATATGAACGGTTTCGTAGCGAACACCCGCAGGCAGCGCCTTTCCTCAATGTCCCACTGTTCTTCGCCATGGCTATCTCCGCCACCGTCGACCAAAAGCATCCAGATCGCAAATTCGACGTCACCCAGTACTCCGGCCGGGCTGGGCTGTTCCACGGCTTTGTTGATTACGCACTAAAGCGTCGCGAGCTGGACCACGATCACGGCTATCGGGAAGTTGTCGTGGCGTCGGTCTTCTATGAGGCGATTAAAGAACGTCAAGAAGACCGCTTCATGAAAAGCCGAGTCGAGGACTATCTGCAGAAGGCTTGGCCCGGACATGGCTACGAAGAAAAACTCGCTGCGTGGAATTCCTCATTTGAAATACTCGATAATGCTGGGCTCTTGGAGTTAAAAAACGGCAAGATCCGCGCATTGCACCAGCAGTTCGCCGAGTATTGGGCGGCCTTCCATTTAGCTCGAAGGCTGGAGCAGGCCCACGAAAAAGGCTGGCTTACTGCAGAATTGTGGGACCACTTCCAAGAGCAACGGCTTGATCCAATAACTGGCCAGGCAATTGCAATTCTGGCCGCATGGAACAAAGATCCTGATTGGCCTCGCAAAGCCATTTCGCTCCTCGGTGACGAGATTCATAAGGATCGAGTTAGTATATGGTTGCAGGCGGGTTTTCCGCTTGCTGTCGAACCGCTGATCAAGCTGCTGAACGATCCAAAAACAGAGGAGGATCTACTCTACAAAATTCTATTCGCGCTTGTGGAGCTGGGAGCAACTGAAGCTGCTGGACCCCTGATCGATTTGCTGAAAGACCAGAAAACGGACGATGAACTTCGCGACAGAGTTGTATACGCGCTTGGGGAGCTGGGAGCAACTGAAGCCGCTGGACCCCTGATCGATTTGCTGAAAGACCCGAAAACAGACGATGAACTTCGCGGCCGTGCTGCATTCTCGCTTGTGGAGCTGGGATCAACTGAAGCTGCTGGACCCCTGATCGATTTGCTGAAAGACCCGAAAACGGACGATGAACTTCGCGGCAGTGTTGTATACGCGCTTGTGGAGCTGGGAGCAACTGAAGCCGCTGGACCCCTGATCGATTTGCTGAAAGACCAGAAAACAGACAATGAACTTCGCGGCAGTGTTGTATCCTCGCTTGGGAAGCTAGACACGAATGCAAGGGTTACAGATGCTATTATAAGCAAATTGACCAAAGCGAAAATCGATTATTTCTGGGTCCAAAATGTAGCTAGATGCTTGGGTCGCAGGGTGAGTCCTCCATCGATGCAGGCGGTTCTGGAACAGCAGAGAGACAAACGTAACCGAAGTCAGAAAGGAAAAAGCATAGTGGTGGAATTTTACGGCGGCACGTTCAATAACTGCATACTAAACATTGATTCATCTCTGGATCATGTCGAGCAGTCCATCCGAATCAGGTCTGGGAACAATGAAGACGCAATGGCGGTCCTGGAGGAATTGAAGGCTGCACTAAAGGATGTGGCTAAGAAGGGGCACACATCAAAGGCAGAAGAGGTCGCCCAGCTGGCCAAAGGCTTGGATGAGCAGGCGAAGGACCCAAAAGCTAATCCTTCAATGCTGCGACTAACGAAGAAAGGCCTTATCGATGCAGCCACGGCCTTGCTGGAAGTTGCTCCAGCCGTTTTGCCGTTGGCACAGAAGCTGGGTGAATTGCTGACCAGCATGTAACTATTGGCCACTAGTCCTTCATGGCTCGAAAGTAACGATTTAAATGAACCTTTCGCCAAAGGTCGCCCTATTTGCCGGACTACTGTGACTGCTTTTCTTTTATTTTTCTCCGCGCGATGTTCCATTAAAAAAAAGGTGAAAATGTCGGTGGATATTGGGCCAAGTCGAAGAGGGTCCGTCTCCGGAGCTAAGATGCGAAAGATTGTTGGCTAGTAAACTCGGGCAGTGAATTCACCGCCCCGGCTACATCGAGCAGGATCGGATCGGTGTAGTAGTTCATGGTCAGTTCGATCCGGCTGTGACGCATTGCGGCCATGGCTGTGCGAGGATTAACGCCGGCGGCTGAAAGGTGGGTTCCAAAGGTATGGCGCAGGGCGTGGATGTCCGCGGTCCGGCCACGTTCATCGATCTTGGCGAATCCCGGCTGCCTGCAGGTCGGCATCGAACACACGGATCGTTGGTGGAGTCGTTAACAGCTTCTGGCTGCGGTTATTCTCCCCATGTTCTTTAAGGTACTGTCGCAGTTCGGTCGCGACTTCCGGTCGCAAGGGGAGATTCGCGCCGCGCGCGTTCTTGGCATCGTTGGCTTTGAGGGTAAGGTAGGGGGTTGGTACGGCTTTCAGATGGATCTGCCCGACGGTCAAACTGGCCAGTTCTTTTCGCCGCAACCCCGTCGAAACCGCCAGCAAGTAGAACATGGCCCGCGTTCGCCCCAGGCGTTCCAGCTTTTCGCGTCGTGCATGCTGCTCTTTGAGGCGAGACCGGCCATCTCGATAACAACGCTCGAAGTTCTCGGCGGTAAGTGGTTCAAATGTCCAGGTGCTTCTTTTGGTGCGATCTTTTTTCGGCAGTGGGATACTCTTTCGTCCAACTTCCGCAATGGGCCTGCGACGGGATGCTTCCAGTAGCCTTGCCACTTCATCTGCTGTCAAAGCACGCCGTATGCGTCGTCGGTCGCTGCTGCGATCGGCTTTACCGATACCAGATAACGGATTGTTTGTTAGTCTGCTGGTCTTGACCGCCCAGTTGCACATCGCCGAAAGCGATATCAGATACTCGTTTCGTGTGGCTGGTGCCAGTCCATTGTCTTCGGCCAGGTCGAGCCATTTTTCGATAGCTTCGCGGGAGATGTCCCTCAGTTGTCGAAGACGGCATTCGTTGGCCAGGCGATTCAAACGACCTTCTACGTTCTTACGGTACTGGACGGATACCTTTCTGCCACGAACGCGTTTTCGGCCAAGGTGCTGTAGGTAATCTTCGACGTGATCGGTAAGTGTCCGGCCGGCATGTGAAGCCACCTGCTTTTCCTGGACAGAGATGATGCCTGATTTGATTTTCTCCACGTCGGCGACAGTATCCGACAGTATCCTTTGGGCAGCTTGCTTGTCACGGCAACCTGTTGACTGCCTTCGCATCTTGCCGTCAGCGTCTCGGAATCGCACATACCAGTAATCCGAGACGAACTCTATCCGGCCATCCGGCAGCAGTTCAGCCTCGCGAATCTGACCTTTGCCACTGGTCCAGCGGGCCAGTTTCTTGCCGTTGCGATTAACGACCGTCGCCCCGGCAGGCAGGGGTATCGGGTACTTTTTCTTATAGATTGAGGCCATTGCAGCTCCATTTAGCGGGTATCGCTTCGCCCGTTAGACACAGTGAGCGGTCAGTTCGCCCACACATCAAGGGTTTTCTGGGCAGCCCTGGGCGATCCATTCTTCGATGGCATTTCGAGGCCAACGAATCATCCCGCCTATGCGGACCGGTAGGGGGATACCGCCGGTATCGGCCAGCCGATAAACCGACCGGGCTGAGCAATTCAGCAGTTTGGCCAAGTCGTCTACCCTGAGCAATGCGGGTAACTCGCCGGAGTCTAAACTTCGAACTTCCAGATTCGCCGTATTTCGATCCATGTTTGATTTTGTTTGCATTATTAATTCCGTCTTTCACTACCGGGGATAAGCCCTGGACTAATCAAGTGACTCAGGAGCCTCCAGAAGGACAACCAGCGTCACCGCTATCGCCACACATCAGGCGATGATCCCCGAGGATCCAAACGTCGCCAGGCTGTGTCACTGCATCGTCAGGTGGGGCGGGAACGCCGTCGCCGTCAGTCAGTCCTTCATTATCAATCGCGTTAAGCATCTTGGACATGTCGGAATCAGTAAACCCAAGGATGTCCATATCGAAACCGAGGTCGCGGATATCAGCCAGTTCGGCCGGAAGCAGTTCGAGATCCCATTCGGCTATCGTGGCCGTCTGGTTGTCGGCGATTCGATACGCCTTGATCTGTGCCACGGTCATATCCTTAGCGACGTGGACAGGTACCTGTTCCATGCCCAGCTTCACGGCAGCCAGGAGTCGCGTGTGGCCGGCGATGATCACGCCATCGGGATCGACCACAATCGCCTGGCGAAAGCCGAACTCAGCCAGCGAGGCCGCCACGACCTCTACCGCCTCATCGTTGATGCGAGGGTTGGCCTCGTAAGGGATGATTCCGTCAATGTTTACGTTGGTTGCTTTCATCGATATTCTCCTGTTCTCAAAAAAAACATCTTAAATACAAACTCAAACATACCGTGTGACCGCTTCCCACGGCCTTTCGGGCATTTTGGCCTAGGTAGTACCTAAGCGACCTGCATTTCATCACCTCTTAAGAGTGCAGTTGGAAAAGTAAGATTGCATAGGTCACAGAGGTGATATAGGTCTATTCCCCCGCTTGCTATTCTTCGGGCGCCTGCGCACGTGTAAAGATTATCAAAAACCTCTATGACCTATGATCTTGCTACACAAGTCCTATTAAAATAAGGCCTTATTATCGAATAGGTTTTGGTCGGACCTATGCAAACCTCTGCGACCTCTGCTGCATCATTGTTGAAGTCCATTAGCCGGCCGGGGTGTTTAGCGATCATGAGATAGGCTCCAACCGGTATATTGCTTTCCCCCGCTTCTCGCGCCGAATAATCCAATTGCCAATCGGTGCATCCACGTAACGACCCAGCATCCTTCCGAAAGATGATCCTTGGGCCTGCGGAGTGGGCTTGGACAAGACATCGAGAAAGAGGTCATTCTCCCCTGCAAGAAGCATCAATTCTTTTGCGGTTACCTCGTTCTCCTTGAACTTCTCATGCCATGACTCCACAAAGTTTTCAAGCTCAGTACCCTTGGGATTGGCTGCTTCCCGCCATTCCTTTTCGTTTGCTCGCCACTCCTTAAACGCGTTAACCCGGAGGATCCCGCCGATCGCACCCGACCAGTCCTCAAAGCCGCCCATCGTGCTCGCGTGCATTGGCTTGCCCGCACCGATCCAGTTTTCAATCAGCCCGAGGAGGCAGGAAAGTATTAGCCGCCGGTTCTCGCGGACATAGCCTCGCAAGTCCCGGTGCTGGAAGTCGCAACGGTTTTCTGGGTTCGCCGTTGCAGGCTGGAGGATGATCGGTACCGACCGCTTGATGATTTCGCCGGAGGCCTGGACGTTGTTGCCGCTACTGACCACGGTCAGGTTATTAGGAAGGCTAACTACCCGGTTGGATCCAAGCATGCGACCCCTGTACGTCGTAGCCGTTAGCAGGCTGGCCAGCGTTGCCGAGTCGATATACGGTGGCAGGTTATCCAGATGCAGCATGGTTTCGCCCGACAGGAGCAGGCTAAGGATCCGCTTATCGCGTTCCTCATCCCGGGCGGTAATCTGCATCGCTGGCGTTTGCTTGCCAATGATCACACCGCCGAATACCTCCTCAACCAGCTTGGTCTTGCCCGTCCGCTCCAATGGCGACAGCAGCATGTGCATCGGCCTGTTTCCGTCAATTGCAGGGGCGATAAGCGGCGTTAGCAGAAGTCCGAAGAAGTTATGCCGGTCGGCCTCGGACTTGAATGGGAAGTCGACCACCAGTTCGTACAGGACGTTATGGATTACTTCGCAGTCCGACTCGGCCTCGATGCCCGCTAACTCCGGTGGCTGGTCGTAGAACAGGCCGTCGTGCCAGCCTGGCTGGATCCGTTTCCAGTCGGGTCCATATACCGGATAGGTTACCATCAGGTTCAGGTCGCGGATACCCGGCCGCTGTCGTGCCGCCGCTATGGTAAGGGCCGCATTCTGTTTCGTGCATGGCTGGTAGACTTGGACCTGCGTTTCCTTTTTCCGGTGCGTAACCCACTTCGCCAGTCGGCAGTGCCTATCGATAACCAGAACCATTTGGTTATCGGTGAAGTCTACCCACCGACGCTTGCCCGGCTCGCCTAGTACCTCGCCGGGCATACAGTCCTTCCGGTAAATAGCTGAGTCGGGGAGCCGCTCGATAATCTTGCCGGTAAATGCATCGCTGGTCTGCTCGATGTAATCCTCAGAGTCGGTTTTATGGGCACCCGGCGTAAGGATGGTCGTATCGTCCCGGCGTGAATACTTCGGTGCCGGCGAGGGTTCAACTTCTGGTGCCGTTACAGGTTGGTCGTTTTGGCTCGGCCGCAGTTGCACATACCGCGGCTCGGCGACGCCAGCGTCAAGGCCCGACCGCAGGGTCGCGGTTATTTCGCTGGTTGAAAGCCCAGCCTGTTCGGCGGCTGCCGTTAACGCATCCTCGATCACCGACCGTTCGACGTACCCACCGCCGATCAACGTGCCCAGATTGAACGACGCCCGGTTGAGCGTATCGTTCCGCTGGCCTTCGGAAGCCTTGGCGATAGCCTCGCATTCGAGGTCAATAGCCTGCTTAACGTAGCGGCTGACTTTCGCTTGGCTTTGTTCGGCAGCCGTTTCTCGCTTCGGCCGTTCTTGGCCCGCCAGGCGTTCGATGATATCGGCAGGCAGGTCGGCTATTTCTACGTTCCACGGCTCGAAGTCGGTGAACCATTCGTACCGCTGGCCAGTATCGGGATGAATGGAACCGGGGAATACTACCTGCCCCCGGTCGGCCTTGACGTCGATATGTTTACCGAGTTTACCCGCACTGTTTCTTACCGGTACGTGGCATCGGTAATAGAAGTGCAGGCCGTCGCGACCTGTTCTTACCGTCGCCGTTGCGGGCAGGTTCAGCGGTCCTGCGTCGCCGCCCGGATCCACATCGATTACTACGATGCCGGAATTGCTGCCCGTCCGAATGCCGACGTTCCCCTTGGCGGCCCACGCGAGGGCCTGCTCGAGCGTTTCGCGGTCACGGTCCTGCCACTTCTTCAGCGTTGGAACCTTGCCATTCAATGGCGTGAAGGACCAACCAAGCTTGTGACCGAGTTCGATATATTCCGCGAGACTGGATCGTGTGGTGTTGTCTAAGCTCATATTCCTGCTCTCTCTAGAATTTCATCGGCCTCGGACAAGACTCTCTGTCGCTGACGAGAAGTAATGGGTTTTCGTTTGGGATTTGAAGGTCGGGATCGAGTCTCGGGCGGAAAGCAGCTATCAAGCTCTGCTAGTTCAGAGAAGAACCGCAGGAGGGCCTCTTTAGTGCTGCAGATCCGGCGGCCAACACGGACGTATTCGAGATATACCCCTCGCAGGCCCTTTCGACACCACCGCCACAATGTGCTTATGGCAGGACGCTTGCCGTCGACCTTCGGGAGAATCTTCGTCGCTTCAGCGAGCGTTAGGAGCTGCTCGCCCTGTTCAATCCGTTGCTCCGCCCTAGTTTGTTTCTGCTCAGCCATAGCGGCATTGTGACAACTGCGATGGGACTGAAAGTACGGTGGAAGTATGTGGAAGTGGAAAATGACCTGTTTCCAGGCAAATACTGCTGCTTAAGGTGACTAAAAGGAATGCCGGCTGGAAGTGGTGTGGAAGTGGAAAGGCCGACTACCGTTTCCGCGGAGTGGGTTCGGGCTGGGTTGTGGAGGTCAACTTGCTCCTGCAATTACACTCTGGACACGTATCTGTTACTTTGTGACCCTCAGGGTACGCATGGCCACACGCTGGGTTTTGACACTCCCAAAACATCCGAAATTTCCCGGCTTTTGCTCCATTCAACCAGTTCATGTGAGCTTCGGTCCACTTAGTATCACTTCGATGGCCAAGCATGAATCGCCGAAAGTCAGATAGGTACGCTTTGCGTCGCTGCCCCTTACGCATGTAGCGGATTTCGCCTTGAGGCTTACAAAGCCTGCTAAGCGTCGAGAGGCTCAGTGCATTATCAATCAACTTCCGAATATCTGACAAAGGAAGGTAACCCGGTGCATCATCGGCCCAGGGTTGCTCCTTTGATAGGGTTTTGTCGGTGTCGGAGAAACCCTCAGCTGATAACTCATTTTGGATTTTCCGCAATTCCTCTGCGAGGGATAGGGCTGACGATTTCAGGAGATTCTCGGCCTGGTCATATTCCAACCATTCGCCGTTGGGTGTGTGACAAATGATATCAAAGTCTTTAGCCTCATGGCGAAGTGCCTCAAAAGATTTCTCGATTCGAATTGCTAAAGCCCCAGGGCCGTGAATCATCATGGTCCGAACGATGTTATTGACCGTCTCCCCTACTCTGAGCTGCAATGTTATCCGGGTGAATTCATGGCCCTGCCTTTGGCCAATAGTCTCAGACCAAGCTTCAAGCTCATCGGCCAATGCCTCAAGGGGCCATTCGTGCTTTGCGGTCATAGCTATTCTCCTTGGCGATTAATTCTCAAGTCCAAGACAAATCGAGAGTCCCACGACATGAATGAGTCTTACCCCTGTCCAACATCCTGGACAACACCCGATGAGACCCTTTCGTTCATGGAAATCTTAACAGGAACCGCGCCCAACACAACAGGGTGCGAAGCAGCCTCTGTAAGTGTGATCAAATCTTCGCCCGGCGGGTGCCTCAACTAATTGCGTTTTGTTCGCTGCATTTCTCATGCAAGCGAACTTAAGCGAAGTGTCCCAAGTCAATCTGCTGCGCAGAATCACTTGCGCAATTGGTGGACTGGTTGACGCTGTTATCCGACCAGTTATGGAAGTGAAGGCGTAACGTAATGACTTGGCTCCAACCAATCATCGCTCACTTCCATATCAGCATGGAACTGAAGCATGACTTTGCAGGCGGCGAGCACTTCCAAAAAGTTCATAACCTATCCCGGATGTCGCGATGTGGCGGGGAAAGCATTGACGATCTCCACGGCGGGAATTACCCTTAATGTAAATCAACCCTGGTGGGGACTCTTGGGATCAAATGTGGCTCCATCTATTCAGATTCATGGCTTATTATCTGGAGCAAAATGAGGCAAAAAAAGGACAAGCAAAGAAGAAGGCAGATTCGTAAACGTAAGCTTATAAAAAAATCGAAACCTAGGGAGCCCAAACAACTTCATCGCAATGTGAATCATGAATTGCATAGCCAGCCGAAGGAAGTGTTCTCTCGTCTCAGCAAGTACGATCCCGCGGACCTACTGTCAACAATTGGCGCCTTGCAACTCATGCCCGAAAATGCAGATCGTAACGTTCGACTCGGGGCGTACGCACATATCATAGCCTGTTCCCAAGTCCAGGCAAACAGGCCTATTATCAGTTATTCGGAACTCAGAGAGATTCTTGAAGAAGATATAATCGGGAATATGTTTGGCCGTATGGAGGATCCTACTGAGCACCTTTTCACACACGAGTTTACATTTGATGGTGGAGGTTACATCACTTTTCCTGGCATTATGGCAGATGCACCTTTTATTCTGAGCAATATCTGCAAAGCCATCTTCTTCCATCCCATCAGCCTCCCTAACGAACAATTCAAGATATGGGCCAGGAGAATCATCAACGTCTTGCTTACCATCAGTGATAAAATTGCAGTTCGGGCTGGGCTATCACGCGGTATTGAACCAATATCACGGCCAGGTCGGGGAATATTTGTTCCAAACGAGGAACAGCTAGCACATCTTAAGAAATCGGTTCGGTTCAAGGAGGCCGAACTGAGATCGCTATTTGAAATTATCGGGCTCTCTGGCGAGCAACTTAACCAGCTATCTGTGCCTATTGGAACGCCAAGACTGGACCCTCAGGCTGCTTTAGAGAGTCCTCTGATGACAAGGCCGTTTGTAAAGCTCAATGGCGACATCGTATGCCCATCGCCAAGCAATATCCTTCCAACCATTTTGAGCCAGGTAGCCGGATCAGCCATCCAGAATGATCTTAAAGAACCATTCTGTTGTAGATATTCCGACGCGGTTTGGCATTCCGTCACTGAATCCCTCGGATACTTGGGACACTCTCCATTGCCGACTTCTTCGCTACCGCCCCTTGACATCCCACTTGTCAAAGAAGGAGTTTTTACTCTGGATTCGGACAAGCTCCTTTACACGCTCCTTATAGTTGACAACCTCCAAGATTTTAAGGGATTGGGGCCAGACGATTTTTTCGACGCACAAGGAATCTACAGTAAAATTGAACAAGAAATGCCGACTCGAATACGGCACATTCTCACCATGCACCCCAGACTCAACAATATTCTCTGCTTAATTGTCACTGGTGGCCTCGCACGAGCTTCGACAGTAGGTCTTACAGGAAAGGGATGGGAAAGCGTTCCCAAGTTGATGTTGTCGGCGGAGGCGCTTGCCAATATCTCTTTGGATGGAGGTGGTAATCCTCTTGAACTATGGGATTTTGCAACTGACTTGGCAAGTCTTTATGATCGGTGCAAAGTAATCCAGACAAGCCACCTCGATATGTTTGAATATTATCGTTCCCAAGGACACACTTTCTACGGTACTGATGATGCGCGCCCCGCTCTAATGTCGTTTTTTCCGGGCTTCGGAGGTGAACTTCGCCGTCGAGTTCTCAAAGAAAGAGGCTTGCACGCAGCGACTTCCTACAAAGATGGACTTGTAGTTGAGGTCACATCCTTGCATTCAGGAGATGATGTACCGATATACTGTCCTCTCTCGGACATTGGGCGACGGATTTCGCTTCTTGTCGAAGGAATACACCTTCCTATTTGGGTGCTTGGTCCAGATAAACAAGAATCAATAAAAGGTCACAAACATAGCACTTATGCCCAACTTGTAGATGCTGTCGCGTACTGGCTATGGCAATTTACGCCAACGATCCAAGATGCGTTTAGGCTACTGTCGTCTGAGCTTGAGATGTGTAAAGTTTTCATAGAATTGCCCCCAAAGGATCTATGGGACGCCAGGGATTCCGTGAACATAACGACCGGAACAGCAAATGTTATAGCGGATGCTGATGCAGGAGCTGTCCATGTTTCTATACAACCGGCCTTATCCGACATGCTCAGCGGCCCTAAAAACGGTGGTGAACGATCACTGATGACAGAAATCCTGCGTGGGTTTCGCGATCTTCTCCCGGCCAATCAGCAAGACTTGCTCTCCGAAGATGTGATCTCAGCCTGCATGGAGCTGCATGCACCTCTTGGAGAAAAAAAGAAATTTTTCACCATTGATGCATCCCAGAATCCCCAACTTTGTCCTGTCGATTTTCCATATAGGAAGCTATCTGAAGCAGCCGAGAATCGAGTTACAGACGAGATAGGTTGCTTTCTCACCAGCGAAAAGGGCATGAAGGTTGGGAAGTTTGGCGATTCTAAGCGTCAAGTCGCCGTGATTAACGATATAGTAACTTGGTTGTACAATCGCCTCAGGCGTCAAGTAGCGACACTGCGTCCAGAAGGACTACTTGAATGGCTTATCGCTTATCAGGAAGCTGTCGCTCATGAAACAGCCGAGAATCGCCTTCATGCCACAACCACACCTGCCTGCTTCGGCAATGAGCCCAGAATGCTTGAGATTCTTGCGGAGAGGCTACCAGAGCTAGCCAATGCTCGAATGGCTAATCGGTTCCTCATCGAGTATGTCGCCGCTTGTCCGCCCAACGGATTGCGTCAGATTAGCCTAACCGCCCACGACCAATTGCTCGCCTTAGCCATATCGATCATCAACCTTGGATCGATAAGCGATCTTTTGCGCTATGACATCGTAGACATGGAATACGAAATCTTGCCTTCCGGACGCCTCGGGCGCAACGTGGAAGCATACGAAGGCCCGCGGGATCTCTACGTACAGACCTATACGTTTGGGCAATTGGCTCGCGCCAAAGGATCCTTCCACCGATACTGGCGAGAGACGAGCAAACCTGCAGCCCAAGGTGAAAAAGCGGAAAACCTTGTCGACGCCGCCACGCAAGCCGAATGGGGTATATCGGTTAGCGAAGTCCTAAGTCTCCTGCTGATGACCCCTGTCTTCTCAAGTTTAGAAGAGGGCCGAGGCGCGATGTGCGAAGAAGAGGAGCAGACCATTGAGAGGCTAGTCCGCGAATTGGGCTGGCCCAAAGCCAGAGTGGAGTTTGCTCTGAACCTGCTAGCTCTCGACACCCGACGGGATTTCCTAAACCCAGCCGCGCCACACTCACGTGAAGACGTCTACCCTTGGAGGCTTGATCGTGAACTTTCATACCTCCGGCGGCCACTCGTAAGAAGAAGGCACGCCGGCAGGACCGAACTCTTGTGGGGATTCAGGCACATGGACCAAGCCTGCGAGTATTATTCGAGTTGGACCACATCGGGGCGATTGAGAGGCGAGTCCATGGAGGTAGTCGCCCTGAACACAGAGATTAATGCAAGGAAAGGCAAGGCCTTTAATGAAGCCGTAACAAAGGTACTGGAGTCAGATGGCGATCTAGTAGTCAGAGCCAACGTAAAGAAGGTCGGAAAGCTTCGTACCCCGGGTGACATTGATGTTCTCGCAGTGGATCCTACACGCAGAGGGATTGTTGTGATTGAGTGCAAGGACCTGGAAGCGGCCAGAACACCGCACGAACTGAATACTGAACTTCTGAAGCTCTTCAAAGGTTCGGAGACAAAGAAGTCTTTAATCCAGAAGCATCTGGCCAGGGTCAAGTGGGTTCGCGACCATATCGATGATGTCCTGTCCGCCGTGGGAATAGGCGAATCAGGAGGGCAATGGAATGTCCACGAAATGATGGTTACGAACAGTGAAATGCTCAGTCCGTTTATACGCGAGTGTCCTGCTAAAGTTGTATCATTTGAACAGCTAAAAAGTGCCGGGATAGCATGCGCTCTTTCTCCTCAAACTCCCTTTGTGAAGGAGGGTAAATAGTACAGCCCATAAGAGCATCAAGCGTGTAGAGTGCTTCTTAAGCCTCGGGAGAAATATGCAGGAAAAACTCCTTTGTGTTGAATGCAAGCGCAGTAACCCTACTTGGACCATCGCCTCAATCGCCTGCTGTTCATCCTTTTCCGCGTAGACCTCGGTAATGGCGGCGGTGGGTCGCAGCACATCATGCAGTCGATCACGACTGTGGACAGCTCCGCTCTGGCCGGCAAGACCGCGCCCAACTTCGGCGGGGCCGTCGGTGTGACACACGACAGCGTAGATGGCGTTGATATCACCATGCCGGTCTACTCATTCTCCGAAACGCACTACCTGGCCAACTCGGCCGTGACGACAGCCTACAAGGGGACGCTGTTCAATCTCACCGGCAAGGTCAACCGCATCGCCTTCAAGGGCCTGGCCGCCGGGCTGGCCTGTATCCGGCCGGGGCTGCGGCGACTGGGTGCTTACTGCCTGGCGAAACGACGGCGGGTGGATTCAGTGCTTCACAGCCAATGGCAAGAGCGAATATGGCACGGGCCTGAGCGATATGTATTGCTCGGGTGGTGGGTCGGTGGGCGGAATATCGTTCAGCTTCCGGCCAAAGGAGCGATGGTATCCGCAAGTGATGCGGGTCACATTCAGCGGCCACTCTTCTTGCGCTCCGGATTGCAACTGCGACAGCCATCCTTACGGGTACTTTTGCTACCGGTCTTCGGCTGGACTGGACGGCGTCTACAACCTGCCGCTTGATGAGATCGACCATCTCGGCACGTGCTACTGGCGAGATACCAATTGCGGCGGCTATAGCTACACCGTATGGGGCGGCGGAGGCTGCTCCGGCTCGCCCGCTTACACCGTTTCCGGTACGTATAGCATGGTTGTTTTGCTGGAGATCGGTGGGCAATTGCGGGTAATTGTCGCGCCAAATAACTCGCCGGCCATCTCACCAGGTGATGAGTTCAATGGCTTCGTCGAGTTGGGTTCGTGCGATTGTAGTAATCTGGTTACGAGCTGTTCGAATTTCGATACCCGCTGCCTGGCCTGGGGCTATGCGAATACTAGCTTCGTCCGCTGCGGAAATGGTGCGACAGCGACCGTCGAGGCGGTAGTAGAGTGACTGCGGCTACAGTCCAGATCGATCGTGATATCGGTTTCTTCGCTACCGGCACCTGCCGATTGGGTGTTCATTGTCGCACCTGCCGAAACCGTGAAGCAGGCATGGCCTTCCGAACCGCAGTCGCAGCTGAATTCAATCTTGACGCACCCGACTTTGACTGCCCACACGGCCGGCAGTGGGGCATCGATGACGAGCAGGAATCCATTCCCTTCACATTCCCGTCGCCTTCACATCCACCGCATCTTTCTGATCCTTTGCCAGATCCTGCCATGGAGGCCGAAGCCAAGCGTCGCTTCTCCATCTGCAGGACCTGTGAACATTCCTGCGACGATGCATTTGCTTGCGTCCTCCACACCGGCTGCTGCTTCGGCCGCTGGCGATCCAACCCTGAAAACCACTGCCCAGATGGGCAATGGTGATTTGATGGCCTCGGCTGAGGGAACAATTGGACTTTCGGCGTTGCCACTTTCAATTCAGTCGGCAACCAAATAAACAACCCTGAAGGCCAGATGGTCCCCAGGGCTGTTGCTATTAAGTTTCAATGCGGCTCTTCAACTGATTAACCGCAGTCGTTCACATTAATCAAGGACAACATTATCGAGGTACCAGTTCTTCTTGGCCTGGAAGACAACGTCAGTTATCGCACCGACGCCCGTCAAGCTAACCGTATTGGTATGTTCGAGGGTGCCATCAACGTAGCCCTTAACCTCACCAGTACTCAGATTGACCTCGTACTTGATTGTCACGCCAGCACTGGGGTCGCAGGTAGCATCTACGTAACTGCCGCTACCCTTGGTTAGAGCATTGTCAGTCGTCTCATAACCGCCAATCTCCACATATGTGTCACCTACGTAACATTGCAGGTAGATACCATCGCCATCGGCATCAACGAGACCTGCATTGCCAGGTCGCCAGTCACCGGAGACCGTGATATCAAACTCCAGCGTCAATATACCTGAACTGACGGAGAAGCCGCCCTTTTCGATCGCGGCGAGTGAACCGGTATTGGCTACCTTTGTTGCCTGACCGCTTGAAGCAGCCCAGCCGGAACTGGAAACAACCGACCAGTCAGTGATGTCATTGTCGCTGAAGTTGTCGGTCATGAACGCACTGACAACGATCTGAACCGTGTCGGTATCTGACAGGTCACCATCGCTGGCCTGAAGCTGCAGAATATATGTGCCAGTCGTAGTGAAGTCTACCGTAGTATCGACCGCCGATGAATCACCAAAGGTTACTGTCCCTGGCCCAGAAACCTTCGACCAAGTTGTGGTTACACTTCCCGGGCTGGTGGGATAACCGTCATCAGACGCTGTGCCATCCAGCGTGGCGCCAGAAGCTACGATGATCGACGTCTGATCACTACCGGCATTGGCAGACGGTGCAGCATGGCCAGAGACGATCTGGACTTCGTCGTAAGCGGTTTTATCGCCATCATCTGCCGTCAAACGTAGCACGTATGTGCCGATCTCTGAGAAGCCGGCCGTGGTATCGACTGCTGCCGAATCACCAAACGTAACCGTTCCAGGACCGGAAGTCTTAGTCCAGGTAACAGTAACCGAACCCGGACTTGCCGGGAAATTGTCATCACTTACCGTTGCATCCAGCGTCGCACTGGCCGGCAAGGTAATTGAATCATCGGTCCCTGCATTAACCGACGGTGCTGCATGGCCGCACACGATCTGGACCGTATCGGTATCAATCAGTGCACTGTCGCTTGCCTGCAGCTGCAACACGTAAGTGCCGATCTCTGAGAAGCTGGCAGTGGTATCGACCGCTGCCGAATCTCCGAAAGTAACAGTACCCGGGCCGGAAACCTTAGACCAGGTAACTGTAACAGCTCCTGGAGGATTCGGGTAACCGTCGTCGGTAATCGTGCCATCCAAGGAAGCTACATTGGGCAGAGTGATGGAATCATCACTTCCAGCGTTAGCCGTCGGGGCTGTGTTGGCCGGAGTTACCGTCACTGTCAGTTCATCGAATGTTGACTTGTCACCGTCGTCGGCTGTCAACCTCAGTACATAAGTACCGTCCGTTGAGAAGTCGGCGGTGGTATCGACCGCTGCCGAATCTCCGAAAGTAACCGTACCCGGGCCGGACTGCTTGGTCCAGGTAAGGGATAGCGAACCTGGGCTTGCCGGATAACCGTCATCTGAAACCGTACCATCCAACGTAGCGTTGGCCGGCAGTTGGATCGACTGATCAGATCCTGCGGCTACATTAGGTGCAACATGGTCGCAGGAAATTGTCACCGAATCACTCGCGGTCAGATCACCATCGTCAGCCTGCAGTTGAAGCACGTAAGTGCCGATCTCTGAGAAGCTGGCGGTGGTATCAACTGCTGATGAGTCACCGAAAGTTACGGTTCCAGGTCCGGAAACCTTCGACCATGTTGCGATAACGCTGCCGGGACTTGCCGGATAACCGTCATCACTTACCGTACCATCCAGTGTTGCTACTGACGGTAAAGTAATCGAATCATCACTGCCGGCATTAACCGTTGGTGCCACATGATTGCAGACAATTGTTACCGTATCGGTGCTTGTCAGGTCACCATCGTCAGCCTGCAGTTGAAGCACGTAAGTGCCGATCTCTGAGAAGCTAGCGGTGGTATCAACTGCTGATGAGTCACCGAAAGTTACGGTTCCAGGTCCGGATACTTTCGACCAGGTGGTCGTAATTGCCCCAGGATTGGCCGGCAAGGCATCATCAGTTACTGTTGCATCCAGGGTAATACCTGATGGCAGTGTGCACTGATCATCACTACCTGCATCAACAGCAGGCGCCAGGTTAGTCGGGTCTCCCATAACTTCAATGTTATCGATATCCAACTGGCCGTAACTGCCTGTGTATGCATTCTGGAGGTTAACAACGATCTTGGTGAAGTTCCTGTAAGTCGAATCAATACTCACAGTACCCATTGACGTACCTTCATAGATGCACTCAAGCGTGTCATTTACACGGTCATAGATAAGCCTTATGTGCTTGAGGCCTGTCCCGTTGGGGTCACTTGGATCAGTGAACATTTGGTCCCAGGCACTGGTATTACCATTGTCTGTCGTGGTGAGGGTCTCCAGCAGGCCATTGGCGTTCTGATCCAGGGCGAAGTACATGCCAAAACCACTTCCGGCATCGTTCACAAAGAATATTCTTCCGGCCTTCCAGCCCGTATTGGTGGTAGCATCCGTGTGACGAATGTCGAAGTCGGCGTAAACCGTATCCGGCAAGTTCGTGCTAATCAAAGGCACCGACATACGTGAACCGGTTGTCGTGGAGTGGACCTCGTATCCGGTTGAGAACTGGAATGTATCGAACGCACCTTCCAAGACCGTCCAGCCGGTGAGGTTATCGTCATCGAAATCATCTTCGAAGTAAGTCGTAGCATCACCACTTGCTTCTTCAACGGTCATTGTCAACTCGTCATAGGCAGTCAGATCTGAATCGTCAGCCGTCAGACGCAAGACATACGTGCCGGCATCTGAGAAGCTGGTGGTCGTATCCACTGCTGCAGAATCACCGAAGGTTACCGTACCCGGCCCGGAGGTCTTAGACCATGTGGCAGTTACTGCTCCCGGTGGGGTCGGGTTGCCGTCATCGGTAACTGTACCGTCAAGGATTGCACTGATCGGCATCCTAACCAAGCCGTCAAGCCCGGCAGAAACCGTCGGAACAGTGTTGGCAACATTGACGGTAATTGCTACATCGTCAGTCCCGTTCTTGTCGCCATCGGAGACAGCCAGACGCAACAGGTAAGCACCCGCTGTCGAGAAGCCAGCGGTGGTATCGACCGCCGAAGAATCGCCAAACGTTACCGTGCCAGGCCCGGACACCTTCGACCATGTGTAACTCAGGCTGCCCGGGCTAAGCGGGTAACCATCATCACTGCCCGTACCGTTGAGAGTTGCACTATTGGGCATAACAACGATAGCATCATCTCCGGCGTTGGATGTCGGAGCTGTATGATCGATAAAGACCTGAACAGTATCTGTATCGAGTTTATCGCCATCGTCAGCCGACAGCATAAGTTCATACGTACCTGAATCGCCGAAGATGGCGGTGGTATCCACGGCCGACGAATCGCCGAACGTTACAGTTCCTGGTCCGGTTATCTTTGACCATGTCTGGGTGAGGGTATCGCTGATGGGGAAGCCGTCATCAAATACCGTTCCATCCAGTGAAAGCTGAACTGTCGGCGAGGATCCGGTGAGATCCAATCCGGCATCTACTGTAGGTGCCGAGTGGCCACAGGTGATTGTTACTTCGTCGTAGGCTGTCTTATCGCCATCGTCAGCTGTAAGGCTAAGGATATACACGCCAACTTCAGAGAAGTTAGCAGTGGTATCGACAGCATACATGTCATCAAACACTACAGTTCCCGCACCGGAAACCTTAGTCCAGACCGTTGATACGCTACCCGGGACAGCCGGGAAGCCATCATCTGAAACGGTACCATTTAATGCCGCGCCCGCAGGTAGGGTGATACTAGCATTAGAACCTGCATTTACAGAAGGTGCCGCGTGAACAGCGACGATCTGAACCGAATCTGAAGTGATCAGGTTGCCGTCGTCGGCCTGCAACTGCAACACATAGGTGCCGATCTCACTGAATGAAGCAGTACTATCAACTGCAGATGAGTCACCGAAGGTTACCGTGCCCGGGCCGGAGATCAGTGACCATGTGGTCGTAACCGCTCCAGGAGGATTGGGCAGATCGTCATCGGTTACCGTACCGTCAAGAGTTATATAGGTTGTGGCTGTTACGGAGTCATCCGTACCGGCATCGACTGTCGGTGCGACATTATCCATCCTCGCACTTTCGGCTGGGCCTGTACCTGATGGCGTATATCCGCTATCTGTTGTCAGGATAATCCTGTCGATGCGATAGTTCCGCTCACGTCTGCGGACATTAAATGTCTTCGTTCCGGTGGTAATATAAATCTGCTGGACACCTGGACCGATCTTGTTCCAGTGCCAGCTATCCAGACCTTCATTACGGTTGTCGAAGTAATCCTCTTCAAGAGTATCGTCAATACCGACGAAGCAGGAGTTCTCCTGATCATAAACAGCGTAGCGGTGCATCCAGATCTCATATGTACCAGCCGTCTGGAAGTTGATGCTGTAGGTCATCTCAGCACCGTTAGCCCAGGTAGAGTTGGTTACAGCAGGACCATCTGACTGCATATACGAACCAACGAAACCGCTGTAGTTCGTAGTATCAGAGTCCTCAGCCCACGGGCCAACCGGATCGGTGCGGGTATCGAGGTCAACATAGTTCTCTGCTTCGAAACAGACGATACCATCGGCTTCGATAAATGCTCCTGTACCAGTCGGTTCAGGATTGACTGTAATAGTTACGTCGTCATAAGCCGACAGGCCGGAATCGTCTGCCGTCAGACGCAAAACGTATGTACCTTCAGCGGAGAAGCTAGCCGTCGTATCGACAGCAGAAGAATCGCTGAATGTAACAGTACCCGGGCCAGACTGCTTGGTCCATGTGACGGTAACAGCTCCCGGCGGATTCGGATAGCCATCATCACTGACGGCAGCATCAAGCCAGACGCCGTCTGGCATCGTGCAAGAATCATCTGAACCGGCAGATACTGTCGGGGCCGAATTGGCCGGAGCGACAGTAACGGTGATCTCATCAAAACCGGTCATATCGTTGTCGTCCGCCGTCAGACGGAGGACGTAAGTACCGGACGTTGAGAACGAAGCGGTGGTATCAATTGCAGAACTGCTGCCGAAGGTAACCGTTCCAGGCCCAGAGGTCTTCGACCAGGTAACCGTAACAGCTGCCGGCGGGTTAGGCAGGCCATCATCTGAAACAGTACCATCCAGCGTTACATTGGCCGGTAGGGTAATCGAAGTATCCGCGCCGGCTCCAACGATCGGGGCGACGTTGATGTCCCTTGGGCTCTCGGCCGGGCCGGTACCTGAAGGCGTGTAACTCGAATTATTCGTCATAATAATCCGGTCAATACGATAGTTCCGTTCACGTCGGCGAATGTTAATCGTTCGCGTTCCGGCTGCGATATAAACCTGCTGGATGCCAGGCCCGATTTTGTTCCAGTGCCAGCTATCCAAACCTTCATTGCGGTTATCGAAGTAGTCTGGAACAAGCGTCCCGTCAACACCGACGAAGCAGGAGTTTTCCTGATCGTAAACAGCATAGCGGTGCATCCATATTTCATATGTACCTGCAGTTGTAAAATCGACACTGTAGGTCATCTCAGCACCATTGGCCCATGTGGAGTTGGTGATCAGGTCGCCACCAGACCGCATATACGAACCAACGAAACCTGCATAGTTCGTTGTGTCTGATTCTTCAGTCCACTTCAGGCCAGTCGGATCAGTTCGGGTGTCGTTGGTCTCGAAATTCTCCGCCTCGAAGCATACGATGCCGTTGGATTCAATGAACGCGCCTGAACCTGATGAGCCGCCATTTGCGGTGATCGTAACTTCGTCATAAGCACTCAGATCGCTATCGTCGGCAGTTAGGCGAATGACGTATATGCCGGCCGCCGAGAATGTAGCGGTAGAATCAACCGCTGAAGAATCGCCGAACGTTACCGTGCCCGGGCCGGATTGCTTCGACCAGGTTGTAGTAACAGTAGCCGGCGGGTTAGGTAGGCCGTCATCGCTGATCGTACCGTCCAACAGTGTGTTTGCTGGCATGGAGATTGTTTGGTCGTTGCCTGCGCTAACTGTCGGCGCCAGGTTCGTACCAGCTGTGGGATTAACCGTTATGGTTACATCATCTGTGCTGATCAATTCGCTGTCATTGCCAGTCAGCCTCAGGACATATGTGCCAAATGTCGAGAAAGTTGCGGTGGTATCGACAACGGATGAATCATCAAACGTTACCGTGCCAGGGCCGGAAAGTTTTGACCAGGTGGTCGTAACCGTAGCGGGCGGATCAGGTTCGCCGTCATCAGTTACAGTACCGTCAAGCCAGACATCATCGACTGGCAATGTAATCGTCTGATCATTTCCAGCACTTACCACGGGGGCAGTTTGCGAGCTATCAGGTGAAATCTCGAAACTGCGGGAGACAGGCTGGGCCGCGTTATTGATTTGGACATCGAGGGCATTTACGCCTGTGATGTAACTTGCCATAGCGTCAATCAGTGCCTGGCCGGTCAAACCAGCTCCGCCATTGTACAGATTCCTTGCCGTAGTGCGGGCTTTGTATACAGCGACCTCACCCGGTAAGTTGTAACCTTCCTTATCACGGATTAACTGGCGGACATTCTGCAGTTGGGTGTGAATCGGACCTGCTACCATTTGTGTCATGTTGTAACCTGCCGCCAGTTGGGCAGAGGTTACCGTAGCTGATTCGACACCATCGACCTTGATCTTGTAATTGCCCGTAGGCAGGTTATCGATCTCGATTATGTATGCACTGATGTCATCCAACAGCGTCGGAATAAGTCCCAGTGCATCCAGCGATTCATCATCCACCGCGATCGGTAAACGCTGGTCCAATCGAGTGAACGTAACCGTGTTTCCATTAACTACAGAGAGACTACTGATCGTGCAGTAACTTGAACCATCAAGGCTGCCGCCTGAACTTGCGTCGATCTGGGCTGAACTAACCTCAGCAGGTGCGCCGAGTGAAGTTAGTATCTCCCAAGTCTTAACCAGGTGTCCTGCGGGGCCTGGGTGGACCGTATCAGCAAAGCCAAGATCAACAGGATTCTGGGAAGCAAGGTTTGATTCCCAATAGGGCAGGATACCGTAGAATTGATCTACAGATACCAGTGAGCGAGTAGCGCCAACTTCATTGAAGGCATCGGCACGCTCTGCCTGGGTTGTCCCACCACCGGATACATAGGCTGGGTGCAGTGAGAAGTAGGCAGACTCGGCACCAATGGCAACCGCTTCATCTGATACGCTGCCAAGGTTGGTTATGAAGTTTGCCTTGGTAGCATTGCCGTTAAAGCCCATCTCCAGTGAAACAACGTCGGGCCCCCAGATCGAAACATCTGGCTCGAAGCGTGTAAGTGCTTCGGACAGTGTTGACCCGCCGCGACCTGCTCCACGGAAGTGGTACTGATTGGCCGGGTACCTGAGGTGGTAATAGGACTCGATGTAGTTTACGTGGTAGTTCTGGTCCGTAATACTGTCGCCAAGGAAACTCCAGATCGTACCATCAGGGAGCGGGAAGGTATTTGCCAGCCCGCCAGATCCCTGTGCATTTACCGTGATAGTTACATCACTGTAAGCTGACAGGTCTCCATCATTTCCAGTCAAACGTAGAACGTAAACGCCATCGACTGAGAAACTCGCTGTAGTATCAACCGCAGCCGAATCACCGAACGTTACCGTACCAGGTCCTGAAACCTTCGACCATGTGGCCGTTACCGTTCCAGGGCTAGACGGCAGGCCGTCATCTGTAATCGTGCCGTCTAATGTTGCCGTGGCCGGCAGTGTTATCGAGCCGCCCGGACCGGCAGAAACCGATGGGGCAGTGTTAGGTGTGCCGCTACTTCTGGAACTCTCAGCCGGGCCCGTACCTGAAGGAGTGAACGATGTATCATCAGTCAGGATGATCCGGTCGATACGATAGTTCCGCTCACGGCGACGGATGTTGATGGTTTTTGTGCCGGTGGAAATGTAAACCTGCTGGACACCCGGCCCGATTTTGTTCCAGTGCCAGCTATCCAGGCCTTCATTGCGGTTATCGAAGCTATCCGGAACAAGCGTCCCGTCAATACCGACGAAGCAGGAGTTCTCCTGATCGTAAACAGCATAGCGATGCATCCAGATTTCATAGGTGCCTGCGGTCTGGAAGTCGACGCTGTAGCTCATCTCAGCGCCGTTAGACCAGGTGGAGTTCGTGACTGTAGGACCTGCAGACCGCATATACGAGCCGACAAAGCCACTGTAGTTTGTTGAGTCTGATTCCTCAACCCAAGGCCCTACCGGATCGGTACGGGTATCTAAGTCGTCATAGTTCTCGGCCTCGAAAGTAACCTGGCCGTTGGATTCAATAAACCCACCCGAACCTGATGGCTCAGGATTGACGGTAATAGTGATGTCGTCATAGCTAGTCAGATCATTATCGTCTGCCAACAGGCGCAGTACATACACACCATCAGCGGAGAAGCTCACCGTGGTATCAACAGATGTTGAACTGGTAAACGTGACCGTGCCTGGGCCGGAAATCTTCGACCAGGACGTGGTTACCGATCCTGGCGGGTCAGGTTCGCCGTCGTCGGTTACAGTTCCGTCTAGACTATAGCTATCAGGCAGTGTGCATTCATCGTCGGCACCGGCAGAGACGGTCGGGGCAATATTGCTCGGGCCGCCACTGTATTCAAACGCACCAATGTCCGTCGTGCTGTTATAGATTCTCGGGTTGCCGTCAAAGTCTACGTTAATGCTCTCGCCGTAAAGTGTGTTGTAATAGGTGTAGACAGAAGACATATCAGCACCGGCATCGATTGCGTCACTGCCAGACTGGAGACGGAAGTCCTCGTCGATATCGGTGTTTGATTTCCAGTTCGCAAGGGTTTGACCGACGGGGATACCGCCGACAACCTTGTCAGCCGTAGCTACAACAACCTTCTGGCCGAGACTGTCAGAAGTTACTGAGGCTACGGTGCGGGCGATACCATCGTTGTCGTATTCAACGATGTCGCCGACAGCAAAGCCGGCAGTATCGTCTACATAAAAATCAGTTTCGGTGTCAGGATAGTATTTGAGGTGGAAATCGATATCACTGGCAGAAGCGCTGGTGAAATCGCTGTACATCGTCAGCGTACTGCCCGATACAGCGACCACTTTGAGGTTATTGAGGTAGCCATTAGAGGAGTTTGAGATCAAATTCGAACCGGTACCAATATTAACACGAGCCCCTGAGGCAACGCCCATTGTTTCAAAGTTAACCGAGCCGGTAAGAGTCGACCTCGTCGCTCCATCGTAGAAAGTCTCACCGGAAGTGACGTTTACTTCGTCGTGTTCGAAATACGGAATTACCTTGCAGAAAGACGGCACGTTAACGAAGTCGGCACTTCCGCCGATAGTATTCGCTGCCTCGCTGTAGAGGGTCTGAATCTCCGAAATGGTATAGCCATCCCAATCGAATCCCCATCGGATGCTCGGCGCAGTCGGGGTGTCACCCAGCAGGCAGTTGTAAATGTCGGTATGGCTGGCAGTGTCGTCTCTACAGGGCGAGATGTGATAGCCGTTCGGATCGACGACGGTGTCGATAATGTTGTTGGCGATCTCATACTCAGGCCGGTCGAAGTTCATATTGATGCCGCCGTGGACATCGTAAATCGTGTTGTTGAATATATGCGTATCGAGAGTGGTATTGCCCGCCCAGACCGAGATGCCCTTACCCTCGGCAAAAGCATGGGCATACGCGTATGAGTCCGGGTGACGTGGGTGCATGTTGTAAATCAGGTTACCGATTACGTATACATTCGTGCCCAGGCCGGTCCAGGTATCCGACATGCGGATGCCGTAGGGCGACCCCCACATCTCGTTGAATATAAACCAGACGTGGCCGGCACCGTACTGACAGCCCATGCCGTCTCCGGCACTGGAGTCCGAGGTAAAGGCTGAGTGACAAACATTTTGAGAGAAGATTACGTGCTCAGCCTGCTTTGTCCACAGGCCTGCCTGCTTGTTGTGGTGAGCGTAGTTCTTGCCGACATAGATGTATTTCAGATTCAGTCGGTTCGCTTCGACCTGGGCGTTGATCTGCAGGCCGTTGCCGCTGTTGTAGCTCATCTCATTTTCCAGGATCCAGACCCGATTTACCTGTGCGGTCGTGGTCCCCCAGGTAGCTACACTGATGCCGTGGTTGTCTTCATCGTTTTCAGCTAGGTAGTCGCCACTGTGATGTATGTAGTTCTTGTAGAAAACTATGTCCTCACATGTGGTTCCTTCCTTTGGGGAAATCGACAAGCCGACGTCCCGGTTTTGGAATTCACAGTTACGAACAACGATGTGATCGCAGTCATACCAGACATGAATACCTGCCTGGCCGTAATATGAGTTCTGTGCATCAAAGTCGATGTTCTCGAAGATCACATAGCTTGAAGCCTCGGTATCACCAATCTCGAAGGTCTTGTCAAACTTCGGCTTGTTATCCGGGTCGAGCCCGCGAATGAAAATCGGCTGGGCTGCCGTGCCCTGGAAAGTTACGTAGTAATCGCGCCAGGTCTGATCCGGTGTGGTAATCGTCCCGCCGGCCAGAACAATAACAGTCCCGGCCGGGACGCTCTGGCGACGTGACCAGGGGAGAGTCTTACGCGGCAAGGCCGGTGTGCCGGTAGGGTTGCTGACGTCAGTTGAGTTGGGATCACTCGGGTCAATCCAGTGGGTGTAGTATCCGGCACCGTAGATGCTCTCGACCGTCTGGTCTATACCCCACGGAGGAGTGGGAATTCCGATCGGAGGCGTATATGCCGCCTGGCCGATCGAACTTGCGCACATTAGTACCGCCGTAATGAGAAGTAGTTTCTTGGCCGGATGACTCATAGTGAAAACCTTTCATGGAAGATCAGGGTGCGAATTGAAAATATAAGACCAGATAAAAGAAGAGGTCTAGCCCCAATTCTTTTCTGGGGTGTGTTCGAGGGGTGAAAGCGTCGGCCTGATCGGCAACAGTTGCATTGCAGTACAGGCAAAACAGAAAACAGCAGCTCAACATTAGAGTACTTCATAGCGCGTCATAAGCTCCTTGACCCAAGGGCCGTGTACAACAGCTAATCAAGAAAGAAGTGCACGCAGAATAACTAATCACCAAGTAGGCGCCCAAAAAACAAGGTCGCCGCACGGCGTGGAATTAATCCACTAGGGGATTAAAAGATACTGCGAACCAATACCCGGCCACCTTTGCCGAAAAGGTACTGCTACTGCATGGATTGCATTGAGTTGACTACCTCAATAAGACGACCGACTTTGATACTAACGGCGATCTGGTTGATTTCAAGCGAAAATCCCCCACCCCCCAAAAAAACACAGCCTCGCTTGTTTAAAGTCAATGGCTTGGGATATGAATGGCAGTGGATGACGATGAATACCAAGTTACGGCCCTTCTCGGCCGGGCTGCTTACGCACATTTTCTGCCGCATCGTCTGGAATAAGGCAGACTTTGTCACAATGCCACTGGCGAGATCAATCACAACATCGCGGCTCGGGAAAATAATCAGCCCTGAGGACTCGCTGGTCCCCAGGGCCAGTTTCTATCGGTTGCCTTCAATGAGGAAGGCTATGTTATGCGGATCAGTTCTTCGTGCTCTCAGCCGGGCCCGTGCCCGATGGTGTGAAATTCAGATCATCAGTCAAGATGATCCGGTCAACACGGTAATGCCGATTCTGTCGGCGTATCTGGAATTTATGTGTCCCAGCTGAGACATAAACGTCCGTGGCGTGGTTCAGCCAGACCCAGGTCTGATAGGACGCTGAGTAAGTCAGAGACCCACCGATTTGGGTATCATCCATACCCATAGTCACAGACTTGCTGGATGTACTCTCGATGTTCGCATGTAGCCAGATCGTATAAGTCCCGGCCGTCTCGAAACCGATATCGTATCCCAGTTCGGCGCCGGTACTC
>SDBS01000732.1_pt1 | contig 32762 bp, 30 predicted proteins | sample 2277091 | NCBI WGS metagenome assembly SDBS01 (sample SAMN10404972, study PRJNA504765) | marine sediment metagenome | isolation source: marine sediment core GS10_PC15, 163 cmbsf | place: Arctic Ocean: Southern Knipovich Ridge | collected 2010 | reverse complement strand
ACCACCAATGTCAGCCAATATATTCCTTTTGAAGGCGCCTCATTCACCTACCATACCAACCATCCATTAAAGAATCTGAATTACACGACAGGGGATGACTACAAACACCCCTGTCCCAGATTCCGAGCCCTGCAAAGTATTCTCAAGGATAATTCAGTCCTGGTTGATGTGAACACACTCAAAGACATCTTCAGCAATCGGGAAACCATTATCAACAACCGGAGAACCTTTGGATGTACGATCATGATACTGGGTAAGAATCCTGAGCTTCACATCTCTCCCGGCCGTCCGGATGAAGAACCGTATCAGGTCTTTCGTTTCAAAACGCATTGAGGCCCTAAGGGAAAAAAGTTGGACACAGTAGAACTTGCCCTGAGGTTGTAAGCAGTTGATGCCAGGGTGCGGCTCAAATATCGGGGGGGGGCAGCACTCAGGATTCACCAGGCGTTTCAGTAGAGGCCTTGGGGTTCGATCCGCTCTCAATAATTATTGACTTTTGTGATTTTTATGTTAACTTAAATATGTGACGTTAACGATTGTTAACTAATTTAAATAAGTTAACATAGGCAACGCGGGAGAAAGATCCATGGCCAAAACGAATAATATATCGCAAGAATTCCTTACTACTTCAGAGTTGGCAGCTATTATAGGAGTAAGCAGAGTAACTATCTACAAAAGAATAAAAAAAGGTGATATTGATGCGATAAGGATTGGGAGAAATTATGTAGTTCCGAAACACTATGTTTCAGAAGTATATAAAAGAAAGATAACTGCAACTAGAAAAAAGCTAATTGAAAAGGCCGTCCGCAAAGTTGTGAAGGAATATGGTGATGTGCTTATAAAGCTAGGGCAAGAGTAGTGAAGACAATTTCAATAAAAGATGTAGAATATATTGCCTTTAGAATGGCAAAAGAAATGCTGGCGTTTGAAGAGCCGATTCCTGATTTTTCCACTCGATTTCCTAACATATTAGAAAGTTGTGTAGCTACACCTTTTCAAAGATTTTCTAAAAAATCACTCTACCCAGGCCTTTATGCAAAGGCAAGTATATTGTTTTATCTTATGATAAAAAATCACCCGTTTCAGAATGGAAACAAGCGCATTGCTATGACCACATTATTTGTTTTCCTCTATTTGAATAATAAATGGATCAAGGCTGACCTGCAGGAATTGTATAATTTTACTGCCTGGGTAGCAGAAAGTCCTGCTCAATTCAAAGATGAAGTGATAAAAGCCATCCAAAAATTTCTAAAGACACATGCTGAGATAATTAGTTCGTGACATAATCTTGACAGAGGCTTGACACATTCTTGATTGAAAAGTCTGGCCCTGCAGGATAAAGTAGAGATAAGTCGTTGGCAAAGTGAAAGCACAGAGATTCTGGGGTAGCATTTCTCAAAAGACCACATTTCTATTTCTGGCCGCAGCCGTATTGTCGGTTTTTGCTTTGATCTGGATGGGGCTGCGTCTAATTCAGCAGGACCGTGCACTGGAAGCGCGCCAGCTTGAAGAAAAACGGGAGACTACCGCAGACCGCATCATCGCTGCTTTGGAACAAGTGCTCTCGAATGAGGAGCGTAAATTGTTGGATCCTCGAACCGTAGACTTTTCCCCTGTAGCAGAAGATGTTTTTATAGTTTTAATGGATTCCGGGGGAATCAGTGTCTGGCCGGAAAAAGCTCTGCTCTACTATCCGGTTGTACCCTCAGGACGTGAAGTTTCTCCCCGGCTTTTTGTAAATGCTGAGAGAGCCGAATTCCAAGCTGGAGATTATAATCGAGCGATCACTCTCCTGCGCCCATTGTCCAAATCCGAGGATCCTCTAACACAGGCAGCCGCAAAACTTCGCCTGGCGCGAAATCTAAGAAAGGCCGGCCGCCTGGATGATGCTCTCGTGACCTACCATGAACTAGCAAATCTTACTGCCCATTCTTCTGTATCGATATCAGGGGTTCCCATTGATCTCGTGGCCCGCCGCGCCCGCTGTACTCTTCTGGAAAAACTTGATGATTCGGATCAGCTGCTGCTTGAGGCGCAAAACCTGTATGATGATTTGATAGGCCGGCGCTGGCGCCTTGACCGCGCCTCTTACTTATACTACATCGACCAGGCAGCGGGGTGGCTCAGTCATGAACCAGAACCCGACTTGAGGCCCCGGGCTCTCGCCGAAGCTGTGGTCTGGCTTTGGGAGAATAGCCAAGCCACCAGCAGCATAGATCAGAGTGAAGTCGGACGCAGGTCCCTCCGAATTCACGACAGGCCCATCACTGTTCTCTGGCAGAAGTCGAAGGATGGTATGGCGGCGGTTGTGGCCGGGCCTCTCTATCAGCAAAGCCAGTGGTATGATCCCCTCTTCTTAAGTCCTGATTTCAGCTCCGCAAATATTTGTTTGTATGATTTAGAGGGGACATTGGTTTATGGAAAGAATCCGCCGACTGATATTCCCTTCACATCCCGCTCCGCATTGGCTTCCGGTTTGCCCTGGGACATCGCTGTCGTCAATGCCAACCTTGAATCGGATCTAGGCCAGTTTGCTCAGCGGCGACGTCTCATGATGATGGGTTTGGGAATTTTGGTCTTTCTTGTTATCGCGGTTAGCTATCTCATCAGCCGCGCGGTCTCCCGGGAGCTGGCGGCTGCCCGGCTCCAGGCGGATTTTGTCTCTGCTGTCTCCCATGAGTTTCGGACACCTTTGACTTCGATGCGGCAGTTCACGGAAATGCTGAATGAAGACGATTCCCTTCCAGACGAGAAGCGCCGTGCATATTATCAAGCACAGGCCCGTGCCACCAGCCGGCTTTCCAGGCTGGTGGAATCCCTGCTTGATTTCGGCCGCATGGAGGCTGGAGCCCGTCCCTATCGGCTTGAACAGATAGATGCCGGCCGATTGGCAAAAGATGTTGTTAAGGAATATCTACAAGAGACCGGCTCCGAAGGTTCTCGGATTGAATGCGTCGTTCCCGATGAGGGCCTTAAAGTGAAGGGCGATAGGGAAGCATTGGCCCAGGCCCTGTGGAATCTCATTGATAATGCGGTGAAATACTCTGCAGAGGGCCAAATCATCCATGTCGAGGTGGAAGCAGGGAATCAGGTCGCTATCAGCGTCCGGGACCGGGGATTCGGGATTCCGCCTGCCGAAAAATCCCGGATACTGCACAAGTTTGTGCGAGGATCCAATGCCAAAGCGCACGGTATCAAAGGGACAGGTATCGGACTGGCTGTGGTCAAACACGTCATCGATGCCCATGGAGGGGATTTGTTGATCGACAGCGAACCAGGAAAGGGCAGCACGTTTACCATTCTGCTGCCTACGGGAGGTTGAATCCATGCCGAAAATTCTGATCGTCGAAGATGATAAGGACATTGCCCTCGGTCTTGAGGAAGACCTTTCCCGTCACGGCCATGAGGTTGAAACTGTCGGTGATGGAGAGAGGGCTTTGGACTGCGGCAGGGAAAGCGGTTGGGATTTGATCATCCTCGATCTCATGCTGCCGAAAATGGACGGATTCGAGGTCTGCCGGGAACTACGCCGCTCCGGGATAAAAACGCCGATAATCATGCTGACCGCCAAGACCCATGAAGCCGAGAAGATACTTGGTCTCGAACTGGGAGCCGATGATTACATCACCAAACCCTTCAGCCCGAGGGAACTGCGCGCCCGGATCCATGCACTCCTCCGGCGCATCTCGGATGATTCTCATGAAATATATCAATTTGGAGAGTATGAGATCGACTTCGACCGCGGCGAAGTCAGGCGCGGCGGCCGGCCCATTAACATGAGCGCTCTGGAATTCCGTTTGTTGGGGGCCTTTGTCCACAAACGCGGCCGGGTTTTGAGCCGGGAGCAGTTGATAGATGCCGCGTGGGGGCCCTCCGTTATCGTTACCGAAAGAGTGGTGGACACCCATATCCTAAACCTACGCAAGAAGATCGAGCCGGTCCCCGAAAAACCGCAGTATATCCTCAGTGTGCGCGGCATGGGCTATAGATTCGAAGGATGAAGATCTTAACAAACTCTGGACACTTCCTGGATACGATTCTGATTCGCGGCCTTTATGTTGGAAGCAGAGGTAAAAACAAATGAAGAAAAAATCACTCGAAAAGGTATTGTTGATTGTTTTTTTGGGAGGCCTGTTTTTTACAGTCGGGATCTCCCAGAATACCCAGGATCCGGGAGTGATGCTCCGCTCCGCCATAGAAAAAGAAGAGGTGGATGGCGACCTCCAGGGGGCCATCGAAATATACCAGGAAATCATCGAGAAATTCAGCGGTGATAAAGCCATCGCCGCTCAAGCTCAGCTCCGCATCGGCCTGTGTCATGAAAAACTTGGGAAAAAGAACATCAAGCTGGCTCAAGTAGCTTTTCAGAAGGTCATCGATAACTACCCCTCCCAGTCCGAAGAAGTCAAAAGGGCCAGAGACAGGCTATCCTCGCTTGTCAGAGCCCGGACTGCTCCCGTGGATAAAGGCCTCTCGGTCACAGAGCTTGATTTCTATGTCCCCGGATATTACATGGAGGCATTCGATCTTTCACCCGATGGAACCAAGATGCTGGGCGTTGAATTCGACAGAGGACAGAACATCGTTGTTCGTGATCTAAAGAATCAAAAGATTAATTACATCACGGAATTTGATTGGAGTGAGGGATCGAGCTGGACCTACAATCCGATCTGGTCGCCGGACGGGAAGGAAATTGCTTATAACGCCAATAAAAAAGGCCCCAATGGCAGAAGTCTCATGATAGCGACTCTAGACGGTCGATCCCGTGTTCTCCTCAGCAACGAAAAGTATTGGTTCTTTCCCAATACATGGATGCCCGACGGAAGTGCCATCCTGACGATGAGAGGAGAATATAAGGACGACTCCCAAGAACTCGGCCTGGTTCCGAGCCAGGGGGGGGAATTCAAAAAGCTTATCTCCTTGCACGGGAATGTGGCGACTTCGGGATCAAGCAGAGCGCATGCCTGTGCCTCTCCGGATGGGCGATTCATCGCTTATACGGATATTGTCACTGGCAGGAACAAAGATATATTTGTTATGAGCGTTGATGGGAAAACATCCTGGCCCCTGCTCGATCATCCCGCTGGAGCAAAACTGCCCCGCTGGTCTCCGGATGGCAAGCACATCGCTTTCCTGAGCCTGAGGCATGGGAGCTGGGCGCTGTGGGGTGTGAAGGTCGAAAACAGGAAAGCAGCGGGAGATCCCTTTCTTATTCGGGATGGAATGCAGGACTCCAACCTCCAGAACTGGTCATCCCATGGGTTGGCTTCTGTGAAATGGATAGGAATCCGGGATATCTATCTCATGGATATAGATCCGAAAACAGGAGAACCTCTTGCGAAACCAAGGCTGTTGAAATTCACGCCCACAGGTGGGAATAGGATTCCGGTATGGTCCCCGGATGGGAAATATCTCGCCTTTACCAAACAGGACGATAAACTGGGCCGACGTTCTATTGTTGTAATAGGTGCAGATGGGAGAAATCCTCAAGAGTTACCGGTGCCTGATGGCTATAGGCGCGTTGCGTATTTACGATGGACGCCGGACAACAGCGGGATCGGCCTGGTATGTGGTGATTTCGAATGGAACAATTTCATCCTCCATCTCGAAATTGCCACCAAGCAGTGGAAAAATATCCAGATCCCGGTGGAGGGAGATTGGGCAAGATTCGAGTGGAGCGGGAGCGGAAAGGCCTTTTTCTACAGCAAAAACGGCATGCCTGACCAGGGAGCAGGGATTTATGAGCATGACCTGGAGACAGGAGGGGACCGTCTTATTTACAGCAATCCAGATAGCAGGGTCAACTTCAGGTGGTTGAAGTGTTCACGGGATTATAAGTGGCTGACTTTTGTCGAGAGCAATACAAAGAACATGGTCGTGAATCTGGAGACAGGAGAGAGTCACCAGGCGGCTTCAAGACAGGGATTTTCTACCTGGTCCCCTGATGGGCAAAAAATGCTGGGAATGCGGGTTTATGGTGAGAGCGAAGACTACAAAAAATCTTTGTTTGTCTTTCCAGTCACAGGAGGTCCATTCAAAGAATTTGACATCAGTAAAGGCCTCCCAAAAAAGAGCAGATTACGCACGCCGGATTGGTCCCCGGACGGCAAACAGGTCGTTTTCGGATTGACTCAAGGCAAGGGCAATGTCCTGCTGTATAAAAACATTATCCCGAACGAAAAAAAGTAAAAAAATATAGTTTTCTGGCTTTCAAACTGCTCGGCAAACTGCCGTGGTGTCAAGCCTCCAAGTTAACCTGGCAAACAAACACAAAGTCGTCATATCGCCGATTTTGGTCCTGCCCCAAATCCTTGTAATTTAATCCTCATAAGGCGAATAATGTAATAGCGTGCAAGAATAGGAGAGAGGGAGGAATTATGGTAAGGAAAATAACAACCTCATGTTTTGTTATCATTCTATGCTTGGTGCTGTTCCCTGGAATAAGTGCAGATGTCGATCAGGGGCAGGATACGTATGACATTCTGATAAAAAACGCTAAGGTGTTCGACGGCTCCGGCAGCGATGCCAAAAGAGTGGATGTGGCCATCCAAGGCGACACGATCGCCAAGGTTGGACGTTCGCTCAAAGGGAAGGCCATTAGAGTCATCGATGCCAAAGGCCTGCACCTCAGTCCCGGCTTCATCGACCTCCACACGCACGCGGAAAGAGGGATGCTCTATCCTGAAAACAGGCCGGCCCTCAACTATCTCAAACAAGGCGTAACATCTCTGGTGGTGGGGCAGTGCGGGCAGAGTGCTTGGCCTCTCTTTGAGAAGGCCGAACATCAGATCAAGCGGTGGACGGAAGAGGGGATAGGTCCCAATGCGGCTCTCCTAGTGGGGCATGGGAGTGTACGTCAACTTGTTATGGGAATGGAGAATCGGCCTCCCAGACCCGAAGAGCTGGAGGAGATGAAGGCGCTTGTCAGAGAGGCCATGGAGCAGGGAGCCTACGGCATATCCACAGGCTTGATCTATCAGCCCGGCTCCTTCAGCGACACGGACGAAGTCATAGAACTGGTCAAGGTGGTGAAGCCCTACGATGGGATCTATCATACGCACATCCGCGACGAACGAAACAAGCTCCTGGAGGCTGTCAAAGAGGCCATCCTGATTTCCGAGACCACCGGAGTGCCGGCGCATATCTCCCATTTCAAGGTCATGGGGAAGAAGAACTGGGGCCTTGTCAAAGAAGCCTGTACGCTCATCGAGGAGGCCAGGTCCAAGGGATTGACCATAACCGCGGACCAATACCCGTACCGGTTTGCCAATGGATATCCCTACAGGACTCTGCTGCCCTCTTCGGTCTGGCTCGGCCCCGAATTCCGGAACCGGTTGAGCAGCAGGGATGTCGTGGATATCTTCGACCATCTGCGGGACGAACAGCTGAAGGAACTCTACAAAAAAATCACTCCCTATGCACACATCAGCGAACATGCCGTTCAGTATCTAGATGGCCTTTCCCGAAAACAGCTTGTCGAAACGGTCGGAAGCAGCTTAATAAGCACCTCTGATTTCCGGGGAATCACGAATCCTCGGGACAGGATGCTGTTCTTGCAGAAAATGCGAGACCCCGAGCATGCGCAGAGGGTCTACAAGGCTGTTGAGGCATCCATCAATGACTTGGTGGGGCCGGAAAACATCATCGTGGGGATCTGTGTCGAGAGGAACCTGGAGGGGAAATCCCTGGCTCAGGTCGCCGATATGAAAGGCAAATCGGTTGGGGAGACCGCCGTGGAGCTGGAATTAATGGATGCGAAATGCATCCCCTTCCAGATGTGTGAGTCGGATATCGAGTACATCATGCAGAAGGATTATGTGGGGACGGGCAGCGATGGGACCGTCCCGTTCTATGGAGTTGGATTGACCCATATCCGCTCCTGGTCCACGTTCCTGCACAAGATCAAGAAGTATGCCCTGCAGAGAAAGGCTGTGAGTGTCGCCCATGTGATAAGAGCGCAGACTTCACTCCCGGCCCAGATCATGAATTGGAACGACCGCGGCTTGATCAAGGAGGGATACAAGGCGGATATCGTCGTCTTTGATTTGAGCAACATCAAGACTCCAACCTCCATCTCGAATCCCCAGCGGTACAGTGATGGAGTGAGATACTTGCTCATCAATGGTGCTGTGGTTCTGGACAGGGGGAAGTATACGGGCGAGCTGCCGGGTGTGGTCATCCCCCCTTATAAAACCAGATAGATCTTCAACAGAAGAGAAGTTGATGGTTATCGCAAAATGCCTCCTTGGACAAATTGAGGCATACCAAAAATTGCCCCATAAAACCATATTAATCAGTGAGTTAGGGACTTTAGTGCCTTTCCAGGCTTGCGGTCTGCCAGCAGGATGCTTTTCGTCTGTATGTCCAGGTTATTTTTAGTAATTCAAATGAAGAGGAGATGAGTGCGGGGACCGCCCTTTGATGTGAAAGCCGGACAGATCGAAACAATAGGTTGCGGGGAAACAAAACCAGTAGCCTCTAATGATACAGATGAAGGTAGAAGTAAAAACCGGAGGGTTGAGATTACTATAAAGAAGTAACCGGTTGGTGGCCGTTTTGGCCACGGCTCTCGAGGTACCAAAGAAAATAGCTTCAAAACCATACGACCAAACGACTAAGGTATTCTGATAGTCGAAAAACTCAAAGTTATGCAGATTAGGAAGCTCGATCGTTACAGCCTTCGGGATGGGCCTGAGGAAGAGATCCCTCCGATTTCGTATGTAGAGTTGAGAGATCCGGAAGAAGAGACTTACGCCTTCGATATAAGAGAGGTCCAGGAGACTCAGAAGATAGATTCTCCTTGCGAAACTGACGAGGGAAAAACAAAACGATCAAAGCCAAATCTTTTCCTCAGCGTTATCATTATGCTGTTAGTTACCGGCCTATTCTATAATTTTACAGCCAACAAAACTGCATCGAGTTTTGAAGACGATTGGATCACTCTGGACATCCGAGCAAAGGAATCTGACTTCTACGCCCTGTGCAATGATATTGAGGGATATGAAATTGCTCATGGGACCTATCCCGAGTCAATCGAGGATATAAATTATTCCGACCATATCACTTATGTGCGCGAGTCCGCGCAGGTTTTCGAGCTTGAATACTTAGACGATATGATCGATCTGCACTATGATTCCCGCGTGGACATGGGAAGGCTTAAATAAAGATGACGAAAGGATCCACCTTCAAGACATTCTGCCGGGGCATTCCCTCGATCGGAGTTTGCCTGATTTTGCTTTTCCTCGTGTTATCTTTAAGTTTGGTCATCCCCAATATAAAGCGGGCTCATCATTCCGGCAGGGCCATGAAAATTGTTAACAAGATCCGGGTTCTCACAGATAGACTGTCTCGCTATCATCTCGATACTGGCGGCTGGCCTGCCGGTTTGATTTGGGGACAGGTTCCGAGAGACCTGGAACCTTATATGCCGATTGGCATGGGTTTCTCCGATCCCGCTCTGAACACGATATATGCGCTGTCCAACTACACGAACAAGTCAAGAGATTGGACCAGACAGCAGGGGTATCAAGTTGCGATTCGCGTTAGGGTAAACGACATGTATCTTGCAAAGCTAGTCGAATCATCAGCCCCCAACTTTTTCTCGGATAATAAAATCAATCGAAGAGGGGGCAGTTTTGTGGTGGTTTTGGAGTAGTTTCCTTAGCCTTCCCCCCCCACTTTTCGATCCTAATATCTCATCGATCAGATCATTCAGTTTCGGAACATCCAAGGGTTTATCCACAAAATAATCGGCTCCGGAAAAGTCAACATCCCTTCGGTAGGTTGGATGCTGATAGACGGCCGACATGAGGATTATGTGCAAATGCTTTATCAGCTCGTTCTCCCTGATTCGTTTACACAGCTCCAAACCATGGATCTTGGGGATGAGCATGTCAATAATTGCTAAATCTACACTCTGGGTCTGTAGAAGATTGAGCCCCTGGATGCCATCACTTGCGGTCTGTACTTCATAACCGGCCTCGGACAGTGTTTTCTTCAAGAGTGTTCGGGTTACACGATCATCATCGACAACGACAATCAGCCGGCCCATGCAGGTTCCTTCATATATATTTATTAATTTCCTTCAGCAGTTCTTCCTTTTCATAGGGTTTGGCGATGTATATATTTCCCCTGAAAAATTTCCCGTTCTTTTCTTCCTCTTTTGAAACTAGGGAAGTCAAAAATATTTTAGGTATCTTCTTTGTGGTCTCGTTTCCTCGAAGGGCATGGGCGGCTTCCGTTCCATCCATATCAGGCATCATGATATCAAGAATAATCAGATTCGGATTCCATTCTTTGGCAATAAATACGGCATCTTTTCCATTGGTGGCCATAGCGGTCGAGTAACCAGCGGCAGAAAGGCATTTATCCAACATCATCAACAAGGCCCGATCGTCATCCACAATCAATATCTTCTTTTTAAGCATAGCTTATCTCCGATACAAAATAAATCATCAAGGCACCGAACCTCTAGAATCATATGCAGCACGCCTGGGCCTGTATACTTAGTCTAAACAACCCAATAAAACGGACTAAAAAAATATATATAAAAATAGTGATCCCATAATCCCCTGCATTTCTTGGGAATGACGCCGCAGATTCGCATAAAATATTGACTTATTATCCTGAAGGGTTATATATATTAGATAAGATGCGGAGAAAAGGGGACGCATTCTTCTATCCTAATAATGATTTTTATCGCGATTGTTGCCGCCTGAACATCCACCTGCATTCTGTGCCGCATGGCTGATAGGTGTACAATTTGAAAAAAGCATCCATTCTTTATCTGGAAGATAGTCCGTTGGATTTCGAACTGGCACAGACCATGTTGGCCGAAGAAAAGCTCGATTTTGACGTGATTCAGGCTTCAAATCGCAATGAATTCGCCGCGGCCCTCAAAAAAGAGCATTTTGATTTAATCCTGATGGATTATTCCCTGCCCTCTTTTGACGGGCTGGCGGCCCTGGAATTAACGAATAAGCATCAGCCCGAAACTCCGGTTATCATGCTCTCAGGTACGATCGGCGAAGAAAAAGCTATCGATTGCATCAAGCATGGTGCAACCGATTATGTTCTCAAACATCAAATGAGACAGCTGATCCCTGCCATACAAAGGGCAGTTAAGGAGAAAGAAGACCGCGAAAAACGCAAGAAAGCGGAAAAGGCGCTGCAGGAGAATAGGGAACGAATATATGCACTCATGAACTCCACCCCCAATGTCATGATCCTGATTGACCGTGACGGCATCATCCTTGCTACAAACAAGGTGCTGCCTAATCAATATGGAAGGAAAGCAAATGAGCTCCTCGGCACGTGCTCCTTTGATCTCTTCCCACCAGATGTCGCCGAATTCAGAAAGGCACGTACTGCCGAGGTATTCAGCGAAGGAAAGCCTATCGGCTTTGAGGAAAGCGCTGAAAGCAAAATATATGATACCCATGTATTTCCTGTCCATAACACCGAAGGTAAGGTAACAGCGGCCGCCATCTATGCTCAAGATATCACAGAGCGCAGGAAGGCGGAGAAAGCCATTGAAAAATATTCTAGAGATCTCAAACGTTTGTCTAAGCAGCTCATAATCGCCCAGGAAGCAGAGCGCATACGGATATCCCGGGAATTACACGATGAGTTGGGCCAGTCTTTGACGATGATGAAGATAAACCTGGAATCTATCGAAAGCTCTCTGCCTCAAAAGACCTCGAGTGAAACGAGGAACAAACTCCAAGAACTGAACGCCCAGGCCGATGCAATCCTAGATCAGGTCCACGAATTGATCCTCGATCTTCGGCCTCAGATGCTGGATGACCTCGGTCTGTCCCCGACACTGCGATGGCTTGCCGACAGATTCGCCAAAAGAACGGGCATCGTCACCAGATTCAATGTGAGCGACTGGAAGGAAGAAATCGACCCGGAGATTGCCACAACCATTTATCGTGTCATCCAGGAAGCACTGACCAATGTGGCCAAACATGCCGATGCCAAAAACGTGGAAATAACAGTAAAACGGAAGGAAGCATCCATCGAAGCTGTCATCATAGACGACGGGATAGGTTTCTTCCCCGCCGAAGTAGAGAACTTGAGTCTCCATGGACATGGTATAGGTCTTTTGGGGATGCAAGAACGCATCAAACTGCTGAATGGAGAATTTTTATTAGAATCCAAACCAGGTGAAGGGACTCGCATAAGCTTAACCTTGCCCTTGAAATGAGTAGAATAAAAATATTGCTGGCGGAAGACCATACAATTGTCCGACAGGGCCTGCGCTCCCTACTCGAACAAAACAGTTGTATGGAGGTAATCGGAGAAGCTGAGGATGGGAAGGAGGCGGTTCAAAAGGCCGAGAACTTGAAACCGGATATCGTCCTCATGGATGTCAGCATGCCTCTCCTCAACGGAATAGAGGCCACCCGCCGGATCAAGAAGCATTGGCCGGAGATCAAGGTCCTGATCCTTACCATGCACACGACTGAGGAATATATTTTCCAAATCCTGCGCGCCGGTGCCTCTGGATACATCGTCAAGAAAGCCGCCCATCAAGAGCTTATCACTGCCATCCAGGCCGTTCACAAGGGGGATAAATTTCTCAGCCCTTCCATCTCGAAAAAGGTCATCGAGGAGTACATTCTCAAAGCCGGTGAGACAATAGAGCAAGACAGCTTCGAACGACTCACTGCAAGAGAGCGAGAAACCCTGCAGTTGATCTCGGAAGGCAAGTCAAACCGGGAAATTGCAGAACTGCTGTTCCTCAGCGTCAAGACTGTCGAGACCCACAAGGCCAACGTGATGGAAAAATTGGAGCTTCGCACCAAAGCCGACCTCATCAAATATGCTCTCCGCAAGGGGATCATAAGCTTGGAGTGATCCAGGCATTATGCTGAAAAATAGGGGAAATCCCCGGAAATAATCAGGGGTTTCCTGATTGTTAAGGCACTTGTGACAACCTATTCTTTATGATGATGGCCGCCATGGCGGAGTTTTATCCTAATAATCCGACTGGTCAATAATATGAATCGCGCAAGCATCTTGATAGTCGAGCAAGCTGTAAAAGTTCGCCCCGATCTAATCCTGCTGGACATCATGCTCAAAGGCGAAATCGATGGAATCGAGGCGGCTGCCAGGATTCGCCGGAGTTCAAACACCCCGATCATCTATATGACAGGCAACGACCACCTCAAAACAGAGAAAAGGCTTTTAGCAACACTGCCCATCGGAGTATTGTCAAAACCGGCTATGGATTGGGAACTATTCGAGATGATTGAAAAGGCTTTGAAAAAGAATGGGGCTAGGACAGAATGAAAATCATCATCCAAATGAGGTTTTGAATAGAGGCTGAAATATGAAAGACACTGAAAACAAATCAAAAGCTCAGCCAATAAAAGAAACAGAGGAAGAAATGCAGAAACAACGAGATAAGATCGACATCACCGAGCGCAAACAGGCGGAAAATAATATTCGGGAAAGTGAACAATTCATGACAAGTTTATTTGAGAGTGTACAGGATGGTATCAGCGTTCTGAAACCTGATCTGACCATCCGTCATGTTAATGGAGTAATGAAAAAATGGTATAAAGAAAACCTCCCTTTAGATGGGAAAAAGTGCTATGAAGTCTATCATAATGCGGATAAGCCGTGTGACCCCTGTCCAACCCTTCGGTGTTTGGAATCCGGCAAAACAGAATGGAGTGTTGTACCGGGACTCCCGGGCTCTTCTATAGAGTGGATTGAACTTTATAGTTATCCGATAAAAGACTCTAATTCGGGTAAAATAACAGGTGTAGTTGAATTTGTTCGCGACATCACTCTGCGAAAGAAAGTGGAGGAAGCGCTGCGGGAGAGTGAAGTCAAATACCGTAACCTCTTTACTCAAATTGCTGATCCTATTTTCATCTTCGACAAAGGGACCCACTGTTTTTTGGATTGCAACCAGTCTGGGCTAGACCGCTACGGATACACGCTTGGAGAATTACGCAATATGACGCCCCACCAACTTCATCCCCCTGAAGAGCACACGAAAGTCGACAAAAATATAAAAGATGAGGGTGCTACTTCGCCACACTGCTATACTCACGTTACTAAAGGAGGGGAAGCTATCCAGGTTGAAGTTAGTACCGCGCCCATCGAATTTAAGGGACAAGAAGCGTGGATAAGCATTGTGCGCGACATCACCGAGCGCAAGCAGGCGGAAGTAGAATTGGAAAGGCACCGCGCCCACCTGGAGGAGTTGGTCAAGGAGAGGACAGCGGAGTTGGAGGAGAAAAATGCGGAACTGGAGCGTTATAACCAGCTTTTTGTTGGCCGGGAGTACAGGATCAAGGAACTGAAGGAAAAGGTGAAGGAGCTGGAAGGAAAAGCATCATCCAAATGAGGTTTTTAATAGAGCTGGATGCTCCTATGATACTCTCGGATGGATCTGCGAACGTACTGTGAAACTCAAAGAGAAGTACATGGAGTGGAGCGCATGAACGAGAGGGCATCATGAACGATAAGACACGAGCGCTTACCTTGGGATTTGGCCTACTCTTCTTCATTATCCTCCTGCCGTCTTCTCTGATAGCTGATCAACAAACAATTCGTGTCGGTGTGCATGACGCCGAACCCCTTGTTTTTCTCGATGAAACTGGCAATGCACAAGGATTCATTGTCGAACTCATCAAATACATCGCCAAGGAAGAAGGATGGGACATTGTATACGTTTCTGGGACTTGGAAAGAATGTCTGGACCGGCTCCAAACAGGTCATATCGACATCCTCTTCCCCGTCTCCGACACTAAGGAAAGAAGGCAGTATTTTGAGTTCAACAAAGAGCCTGTCTTTGCGACCTGGGGTCGAGTCTTTTCGAGGAGTGAAGTGCCCATCGAATCGATTCTCGACTTGGATAATCGGTCGATTGGAATTATCGAGGATGATGTATTTGGAATCGAGCTGAAGGAACTCGTTAAGCAATTTGGGTTGCAATGTACTTTTATTGAAATCCCTGAGCTTGATACCTTGTTTCTTCGGGTCGCTGAAGGTTATCTGGATGCGGTGGCGGTTGAACGAATAGCCGGACACCGGTATGCGAAATTGTATAAACTTGAATCCAGGCCTGTTGTATTTAGACCTGCTGACGCTTTTATCACGGGTGTGAAAGGTCATAGAAATGTCATCGACACACTGGATCGATATCTTAAGGTTCTGAAAAAGGATAATCGATCGATTTATTATTCAGCTTATGAACGTTGGATTGAGGACAGGAGAGTTTTAAATCTGCCTGTATGGATTAGTTATCTGCTCTTGGTCTGCGTCGGCCTGTTTTTTCTTGTCGCTGTGTCTGGATTATTGCTCCGTCATCAGGTCAAGGAGAAGACCCGTGAGCTACGACTCAGGAATGAGGAACTCAAAAACCAGATGCTTATGCGCAAGCGGGTGGAGGAAGAGCTGATTCGAACGGCGCAGGAGTGGCAAGCCACTTTTGACGCCATAAGTGATGCGGTATGTATTATTACTCTGGATGGGATGATCACTCAAAGTAATTCTGCAACCTTATCCTTATTCGATTTGAAAAAGGAAGATTTAAAGGAAAAGCATTGCTATCAATTGGTGCACGGCACATCAGAACCCTTTCCAGATTGTCCCTTGGCGCGCATGAAAAAAAGTAAACGGTCCGAATCGATGGTCTTGAAGGCAAAAAATCACTGGTTTGAAGTATCGGTTGATCCGATTTTCGATACCAGCGGGGAACTGAATAGTGCTGTACATGTAGTATCAGACATCACCGAGCGCAAGCGGGCAGAGGAAGCACTGCGCCAATATGAAAATATTGTATCCAGTTCCTCCGATATGCTGGCATTCTTGAATAAGCGGTTCAACTACCTTGCTGCAAATAAAGCGTATATTGAGGCATTTAAATTAACTCCCGAACAGTTGATTGGGCATACGGTAGCTAAGGTGTTTGGAGAAGAGTTCTTCAATACTGTTATCAAGCCTAGCGCTGACCTTTGTTTGGGTGGTGAAGAAGTAAACTATCAAGATTGGTTCGATTTTCCAGCTCATGGACGGCGTTACATGGATATCACTTATTACCCATATTATGGTGAGGATAACAAGATAGTGGGATTCGTTGTCAATGGGCGAAATATCACCGAGCGCAAGGCGGCGGAAGTAGAATTGAAAAAACACCGCGAACACCTGGAGGAGATAGTCAAGGAGAGGACAGCGGAGCTGGAAGAGAAAAATGCGGAACTGGAGCGTTTTAATCAGCTTTTTGTCGGCCGGGAGTTCAGGATCAAGGAACTGAGAGATAGGGTGAAGGAGCTGGAAGGAAAATGAAAGCGAAATCGATCGTCAGATATTTCTTTTATGGTGTCGATAAGAACAATGATTAGCCGAAAGAGAGTGAGATTGGTCAGCCTTAGGTCAAAAATAATTCTATATTTCGTACTGTTCTTTATAACAGTGATAACGCTGCTAATCTTAGTGGATTTGTTTGGGATACCTTACGCGAATATAGAAGGCGAATTTCAAGTGCATAAATATGCTTTTTTTGAAAATCTTAGCTTGGTGGCCGACTTGAAGAAGGTGCGGCTGCAGGAGTGGCTGGAAGAACGTAAGAATGATCTGAAAGTGATTTCTGAGAGTGTATTATTAAAGTCAGGAATACGTGAAATTCAGAGAAGTGTTCAAAAATATAAGCAGCAGGGATGGGAAAAAGAACAAATCCGGTCATACATGCAGGAAAATAAGGATTTCCAGGATGTGTTTCAGCACCTGAGTCTTGTCAAAAATGCTTATGGGATATATGAAAGGATTCATATAGTTGACTCAGGAACCAATACCGTCCTGGGTTCGAGTGATATTGATGAAGTGGGAATGGATGTCTCCTATTGGGATTTAATCGAGCCAAACTATTCTTTTAGAGATGTTTTTGTAACCACCGTAAAAGATGAAGCTCATGGCGGTGTCGCTCTCGTGATTACTCGCTCTATGAAAATCGATGATTCTTTTCGTTCAGGTAGAGATGAATCATCTTTGATAGTGACCGCGTATATCGATTTCCGTACTTTTATTGAGCCCATGCTTAGTACAGGTGGAGGATTAGGTGAGACTGGAGAGGCACTACTGGTAAATCAAAAAACCCAGGTTCTCAATCATCTCAAGCATCCCCTAGCAGATGGGTCGGCTGCTGAGCCATTAGAATTCCGGATCAACGCCGAGCCGGCCTATCTTGCCGCTACCGGGCGCGGCGGCATTGTGATGGCAGAAGATTACCGGCATGTGCCTGTGCTGGCGGCATACCGATACATTCCACTCGACATGGAATCAGGGTGGGGATTGATCATAAAAAAGGACAAGTCCGAAGTCTTTGCTCCTATATATCGCAGGATCAGCATTAGAATCATGGCCAGTTTGCTTGCAGGATTAGTCGTAGTGGTTTTGGTATGGTTTTTTGCTATAGGCCTGACAAAACCGCTGCAGGCCTTAAGACAAACCGTCCAGTCAGTGGAAAAAGGTAATTTTGGGGCACAGGTTCCAATATCAGACAGGACTGAGATCGGACAACTAGCTAGAACCTTTAATGCTATGACTACACAATTACACCTGTGGCATAAAGAACTGGAGGCGAAAGTCCAAGCCCGGACAGCCGAGTTGATCTCAACCAATAGGGCTCTAAAACGGCAGATTAAGCAGCGGAAAAATGCGGAAGAGTCACTCCAGAAAAGCTATGATCTTCTCCACACCATTATCGAAAGCACCCAGGACGTGGTATATGTAAAGGATTTGCAGGGACGTTATGTCGAGGTTAATTCAGTGCTGCTCAATGCATTCGGGAAATCCAGAGAAGAGGTGATCGGAAGTGACGATGCTGCCTTCCTGCCGCCGGAAATTGCTGAATCCATTAGGGCAGTTGATCTAGAGGTCATGAAAACGGGGGCAGCTGAAACGTATGAGGAGAAAACTGAGGTTGACGGTGAAGAGAAATATTGGTTGTCAAACATAGTTCCCTATAGGGACCCAATAGGTAATATCATCGGTATCATCGGAATTTCCAAAGATATCAATGAAAGAAAGCAATCAGAGAAGCAAACCAGGGAATTCTCTGATGTTCTGAAAGCCAGGGTTGATGAACGCACACTAGAACTGGAAGAACAAACCCAAAAGATTGGACAAACCCAGCAAGCCCTAAGCTTTCTAATGGAGGACGTGAACGAATATAGATCCGACTTAATAAATGCGAACGCAGAGCTGAAAGAGTCGAACCAAGAACTCGAATCCTTTTCCTACTCTGTTTCTCATGATCTGCGTGCGCCGCTCCGTGCGATCGATGGGTTTTCTCTTAAGCTGAAAAACAATTACTATGACGTTCTAGACCAGGAAGGCCGGAGGCTCATAAACATCGTTCGAGACAGCACGGAGCATATGGCTCGGCTGATCGATGATCTTCTGGCATTATCACGAACGGGGAAGGTTCCACTGAGGCCACAAGAATTCGATATGATCAGGCTGTGTAAAGACGTGTGGCAAGAATTGGCCGGCCTGTCTCCCGATAGAACGATCAAAATAAAGATCGCTTCACTCCCTCCTGCTGTGGGAGACCGGAACTTGATAAAACAGGTCCTGATCAATCTTGTATCCAATGCCATTAAATTCACCGAATATGAAAGCTCCGCCATGATCAAGATAGGATGTACAAGCCAGAAGAACAAAAACATCTACTATGTAAAGGACAATGGCGTGGGTTTTGATATGAAGTATGTGGGGAAGCTGTTCCAAGTTTTCCAGCGTCTGCACAGCGAAAAGGACTTTGCCGGGACAGGTGTGGGGCTGGCCATTGTGCACCGAATAATTCACCGCCACGGTGGGAAGGTGTGGGCTGAAGCCGAAGTTGGTAAAGGCGCAACATTTTATTTTTCACTCTAGGAAAAAGGAGAATAGAGATCATGGATTCAAATGAAATTGATATCCTGCTGGTCGAAGATAGTCCTAATGATGCGGAGATGATACTGGATGCGCTTCAGACCCACAACCTTGCCAACAAGGTCATGCTGCTGAAGGATGGCGAAGAAGCGCTGGATTACATGTTTGCCACCGGAAAATATTCAGGACGCAGTACCGGTGACGCTCCAAAGATGATACTGCTCGATCTGAAACTTCCGAAAGTCAGCGGATTAGAAGTGCTTGAGAGATTAAAATCGGACACTCGGAAAAAACAGATCCCGGTAGTCGTTCTGACCTCTTCATATGAACAGAGGGATTTGGCCGACAGTTACAGGTTGGGTGTAAACAGTTACATAGTCAAGCCGGTCGATTTCACTAAATTTTCAGAAGCGGTCTCGCAGATCGGCCTGTATTGGTTGTTATTAAATAAACCTCCCGTGCGTTGAATGAAAAAGTCGCTGCGCATCCTCATACTGGAAGATACTCCCACGGACGCCGAACTCATGCAAGACGAGCTCATTAACTCAAACATTGAATTCACCTCCAGGCGTGTCGAGAGCAGAAAGGCACTATTCGTATTGCCCTCAAAGAGGTGGATAATCAACAGCTCGAGCTTACGGTCCAGGATGACGGCGTGGGATTCTCGGTGGCGACCGATGCGGCAAAAGAAGAATCCCTCGGCCTGCATCTGGTTGAGCTGCTCACCGAACAGCTTGATGGCACACGAACGTCGACAATAACGAAAGGTGCCGCATTCTCAATGAGATTTCCGGCTGCCTAGCCCGCCCAGGACAGCCTTCTTCTCCATCCTCCCTGTTCTGAGTGAAAATAGTGGATTTCCCCCTTAAAAATCAGGGGTTTCCCTATGTTCACATCTGCTGTGATTGCTTATCTTATTAACTGAATGGTGCAAGATGCCATATTCAGTCGCAAACAAAACAACGACGCGTGAGGCGCACATGGAAGAAAAAAGTCTATTTATCGTAGATGACAGCCCAGGTCTCAGGAAACTCATAAGAGAAATACTGGAAAAAGAACCAGACATGAAAATTTTAGGAGAGGCCAAAGACGGCGTAGAAGCAGTGGAGAAAATAAGGTCAGCCAAGCCGGATCTGGTTTTGATTGACATTTGGATGCCTAAAATGAACGGATTGGCGGCAGCGCGTCAGTTGAAGCAAGAGATGCCCGAGCTCAAAATAATTGTCCTGACAATCTTCGATTCTCCGGAATACAGAGAAGCCGCCAGAAAAAGCGGCACGAATGGATTTTTAAGAAAATCGTCCATCGTCAAAGATTTGATACCCACCATAAGGAAAACCCTCGCCTCCAACTAGATCATACAGAACATGAATAAGATGCATATTCTTTTGATCGGGTGTAAACCCGGAGATGTTTGCCTTTTGCGAGACATGCTCGCCGGGATGCCCCCATCGGGATATGAATTGGAACAGGTGCATTCCATAGCTGCGGCAATCGCATGCCTGAAAAACAAAGATTTTGACCTGGCCATGTTTGACCTCGTCCTGTCTGAAAGCGAGGGAGATTATACGTTTGATAGATTTAAGAAGATCGCTCCTCATCTGCCAATTATCGTCTTAGCAGAGCCCGGAGCCGAATCCGATGCTATTTCGGCTGTCGAAATGGAAGCTCAAGGCTATCTTGTCCCATGCCAACTCGATGCAAATGTCCTCAAACGCACCATAATGCACGCCATCGGACGAAAACAAACGGAAAAAGCTCTCATAGAGATTGAAGAAAGGGTCCGGGCCATCGCAGCCACTGCTCGAGACGGCATCATCATGATGGATCATGATGGCCTTGTCTCATACTGGAATATTGCGGCTGAGAGAATATTTGGTTATTCAAGGCAGGAGGCGATAGGCAAAGAACTCCTCCGCATGCTTGCTCCCGAGCGATACCACGATGACATGTACAGAGGAATGCAGACCTTTAAAACCAAAGGAACGGGTCCTATCCTGGAGAAGACGACAGAAGTGATAGCTCTGCGAAAAGATGGAAAGGAATTCCCTATAGATCTGTCTGTTTCAGCGCTGGCAATAGATGGGAAGTTCCACGCCTTAGGTATAATCCGTGATATCACCGAACGCAAAGAAATGCAGCAGGAGCTTATCCGCAGTGAGAAATTCGCTGTCATGGGGCAATTGGCCGGAGGCATAGCTCATGAATTACGCAATCCTCTGGGGACCATGAAGAATGCCGTCTATTTCTTGGATATGGCATTAATAAATCCCAAACCCGAAATAAAAGAAATGCTGGATGTGTTGGCAAATGAAGTGTCGGCATCCACACGGATCATCGACAGCCTGATGCAGTTTGCCCGTCCAGACTGCTCTTATTATAAAGCAACCAATCTTAATCATGTCTTGCAGGAGGTTTTGTCATGCCAGCGGATCCCCCTCAACATCGATGTCGAAACACATTTTGAGGAGGACCTTCCCTCGGTGCCGGCGGATCCTGACCAGCTCCACCAAGCCTTTGGCAACATCATCCTCAACGCGGTCCAATCCATGCCCGCAGGGGGGAAGCTGACATTCCGCACCTCATCCAAGGAATCTCATCAGGTTGAGGTCACCATTTCAGACACCGGCACAGGTATTCCCAGTGGGATAAGAGAAAAGCTCTTTGAGCCGTTTTTTACCTCTAAAAGCAGCGGCATCGGCCTGGGTTTGGCACTGACGAAGCTCCTGATAGAAAAACACGGGGGCACTGTGACGGTAGACAGCAAAATGGGGGAAGGGAGTGCATTTACCGTTAGTCTTCCAGAGGAAGAGGGTGAGAAATAACATGGGTGAAAAGCCCAGAGTCCTGCTGGTCGACGACAACATCAGTCTTTTGACGACCTCAGCTATGATCCTGAAGTACAAAGGATACTCCGTCACTACGGCAAAAAATGGTCCAGATGCCATCCAACTTTTCCGGGAGGGAGATTTCAGAATTGTTTTTTTGGACATCAGAATGCCTGAGATGAACGGTATCGAGGTCTACAAGGAACTTAAAAAAATCGATCCGGATGTTCCCATGATTATGATGACAGCCTACTCGGATGATGATCTGATCGAGGCCGGGTTCAAAGCGGGAGTACACACAGTGCTTCATAAACCTCTGGAAATGGATGATGTTGTCGCGATCATTGAAGGATTCGGGCAGCAACCGGTCGCAAAATGATGGATGAATCGAATACAGCAAAGAAAATCCTGATCGTCGATGACGATCTGGGCACCAGCCGTACTTTGTCTTTGATCCTACAGAAAAAGGGCTTCAGGACCGAAATATTCAAGTCGGGACAGGAACTCCTTGAGGGGATAAAAACAAATTCTTACCATGTCGCCATCCTGGATTTAAAACTACCGGACGTCGAGGGAACCGATCTGATCGTTCCCATCAAAAAACATAATCCGGACTGCGCCGTGATTATGGTTACAGGTTTCGCTTCGCTGGAAACATCGATAAAAGCCATGAACGAAGGGGCGTCATCCTACATCACCAAACCGGTGAATATGGATGAGGTCCTCGCGAAGATCAAAGATGTTCTGGAGAAGCAGGACCTTGTGGTCGGGAAAAGACTGGCCGAAATCGAACTTCGACACACAATTGAACAGCTGCAGAAAGCCATGGATGGGATCATTCAAGCGATGGCGTTCACTTTGGAGGCCAGGGACCCCTACACAGCCGGTCACCAAAAAAGAGTGGCAAGTATCGCCTTTGCCATTGGTCAAGAGATTGGCCTGGAACAAGATCGGCTCGAAGGGCTGCGCATGGCAGCCATCATTCACGATATCGGGAAAATCAATGTTCCCGCCGAAATCCTGACCAAGCCAGGCAGGCTGACCGCCCTGGAATTTGAAATGATCAAAACTCATTCACAAGTGGGATACGATATTCTCAAGGATATCGAGTTTCCCTATCCGGTGGCTCAAATCGTGCTTCAGCATCATGAAAAACTGGATGGCTCGGGATATCCTCAGGGTTTGGTTGAAAAAGATATCCTCAAGGAGGCGAAAATACTCACGGTCGCTGATGTTCTAGAGGCGATGTCCTCGCATCGACCGTATAGGCCGGCTTTGGGAGCCAAAAAAACTCTCGCGTATATCGAAGAAAACAAAGGGATCCTCTTCGATCCTGAAGCAGTAGAGGCAAGCGTTAGGCTTGTAACGAAAGCAGGATTTTGCATTGAGAACATCTGCCCGGAGGAGAAACCGCAGGGCAGCGCAGCATAGAGGAACAGAATGGAAAAGGCATTAAAGCCAAGTGACAGGATAAAAGAACAGAACGATCTTCTGAATAGGGCGATTGAGGCCTTGGATTATCCTTTCTGTGTCATCGATACCAACAATTATCAGATCCTGTTTTCCAATTCAGCGGCACACGGCGGGAAACCAAAAGTGAATTCGACTTGTTATGCTTTAAATCACAAAGCCGCAGCACCATGTGACGGCAAAGATCATCTCTGCCCTCTGGCCGAAATAAAGAGGACAAAAAAGCCTGTTGTCGTGATGCATACTCATTACGTTAATCATGAACCGCGGATCGTTGAAGTGCATGTATTTCCCATTCTTGATGAAAAAAACCATGTGTCCCGGGTCATCGAATACAGCTTAGATATCACGGAACGCAAGCAAGCCGAATTGGAGTTGAAAGACTCTGAGGAAAGGCTGAAGATCCTCTTCGAATACGCCCCGGATGCATATTACTTGAGTGACCTGAAAGGAAATTTGATCGATGGAAATAAGGCCGCAGAAAAACTAACCGGATACAAACGCGAGGAGCTGATCGGAAAGAGCTTTCTTAAGCTGGGACTGCTCCCCAAGTCGCAGGTGCCCAAAGCAGCAAAACTTTTGGCAAAAAACGTCTGCGGCATGTCCACAGGCCCGGATGAGTTTATTTTGATTCATAAAAGCGGCGTACGTATCCCCACTGAAATAACCACCTATCCGGTTAAAATAAAGAATAAGACCCATGTTTTGGGAATAGCCAGAGACAGAAGCGAAGCTAAACAAGCGGAAGGCAGGCTCAAAGCTCAGAAACGATTCCTGGAAACCCTGATCGACACCATGCCCAACCCGATATTCTATAAGAATCCGGCAGGAGAATACACGGGGTGCAACAAAGCTTTTGAAGAGATCAGGGGGATGCCCAGAAAGGAGATCATCGGCAGGACCGTATGCGACCTGGTGCCGAAAGATGTGGCAGATAGGTATCTCGAAAAGGACAAAGAACTCTTCCGGAACCCCGGAAGACAGATGTATACCTGGCAGGTCAGGCAGGGAAGCGGGGAGATCAGGGAGGTCATTTTCAATAAAGCGACCTTTTTGGACTCTGAAGGAAAAGTCTCCGGTCTCATAGGAGTGATGTCAGACATTACCAATCTCAAGCGGGCAGAGGAAAAGTTGGTGAAGCATGCCCATCACATGGAAGAATTGGTTGCTGCACGCACTAAAGAACTTCAGGATGCTCACGAGAAACTTATCAGGAAGGAGAGGCTCACGGTATTGGGTCAGCTGGCAGGAAGCGTGGGACACGACCTGAGGACTCCCTTGGGAGCTATCAAGAATTCGACATATTTTCTTAAGATGGCCTTAGAAGATCAGGATCCGGAAATAAAAGAGATGTTGGGGATCATCGATAAGGAAATATCCACAGCAGAAGGAATTATCAGTGAGTTATTGGATTTTGCTCGCCCCAAGTCGTCTGAAAAAAAGATGGTCGACATCAACGAGGCGGTTGAGGACGCTCTTTCCAGAGTACAGGTTCCTGCTGAGATAAGGGTGGAGAAACACCTGCAAAACGACCTGCCGGCCATTTTGGCCGACTCGATTCAGCTCGGGCAGATCTTTACCAACATAATTCAGAACGCTGTCCAGGCCATGCCAAAAGGGGGGCGGATGACCATGAAGACCACCTCAGTGGACGAGAGTCATGCGCTCATATCCATCTCAGATACAGGAATCGGGATCCCGGAAGAGAACCTGGGGAAACTTTTTGAACCACTCTTCACCACCAAAGCCAAAGGGGTCGGCCTGGGATTAGCCATCGTCAAAAGCCTGGTGGAACAGCACGGAGGGACGATTCAGGTCGAGAGCCAAGAGGGAGAGGGCAGTACCTTCGCGATCAGCCTTCCGGTTTTAACAACAGAGCAGCAAAATGAAAAGACCCTCGGCTGCAAAAAATGATAATTAGGGAAATGCGTCATGCCTGAACAGTCTGTGGACCTGGAGGAAGTCATTCTCAAATACTGGCCCCAGATCAACTATCGCGTACGCAGCTCGATAGGTTACTTTAACACCGACTGGGAAGATGTGGCCGGCGAGATCATGCTGAACGTCATAGAGTCCATAAAAATGGGGAAATTCCGCGGTGACAGTTCCATCGGGACCTTTATTTACACCATAACCAGCCGCAGGATAATCGACTACATCCGTAAAAAAAGTAGGACTCTGCAGCATCCGCTTGAGCCCAACGGCCTGCCGGGCCCATTTGAAATGATCGCCTCAAAAGAACGATCGGAATTTGTCGCCAGTGCTCTTAACAAATTAAAACCTAAACATGCCGATATCCTTTATCTTTACTATTTTCAGAACCTTTCCCGCAGCGATATCGCCCAAGCATACGGCCACTCTCCTCACTGGATCGGAGAAATCATCCGCAGCGCCGGGAAATCACTTAAGAGAATAATCCATAACAGGGTGAATGTTGATTCGGGGTTCCTTACAGGCCACAACCGGGAAATTTCTGCATCATTATGAGCCAATGAGAGACTGACCAGTGAGATATCCATGGAATAGATCTGCCAAATCAGGAAGGGATGGGAGGGATCCGTGAGCGGTCAGGAAACATACGAACAAAAAGGCAATATTACGATGGATGAGAACAACATCATTCACTTCGATTATCGCCATCATGTCGATATCACTCTGGAAGATGCCATGATCGAAGTCGCCTTCTGCGCCGAGGTCGGCGGCGGGGAAAAGGTGGCCGCCCTCGTCAACATCACCAATGCAAGATCCGTAAATCAAGAGGCCCGCCAATACTATTCGAGCGAGGACGCGAAAAGAGTGTATAAGGCCGTGGCACTCATCGTAAACTCACCGGTCAGCAAGATGCTGGGGAATTTTTTCTTGGGATTGAACAAACCGCCTATGCCTCTGAAGTTGTTCAATTCAGCAAAAGAGGGAATCGCCTGGCTAAAAGGATTCTGATCGTGAACAAGCAACCTGACGAACTTTTCGTCAGGGAAGTCATTGATTTGCTCCAGAGGTTGGCCTCCGGAGATTTTTCGGCACGTAAAGAAATTTCTTCCAAGAATGACCTCATCGATGCCGTCATCACGGGTCTCAACATGCTGGGAGAGGAACTGCAGTCCGCGGAGTCGGCACGAGAAAAACAGGCGGCGGCGCTGGAAGAGAGCCAGGCCCACTTCAAAGAGCTGTATGACCACATGAGCTCCGGCGTCACGGTCTACCAGGCCAGGGACGACGGCAGGGATTTCACGATAGTGGATCTGAACCGGGCGGCCGAGCGCATCGACCGGATCAAGAAGAAAAATACGGTCGGGAAAAGCCTGACCGAGCTGTTTCCGGCCGTCGGGGAATCCGGCCATCTCGCTGTCATGCAGAAGGTGTGGCGAACCGGAAAGCCCCAATACGTGCCCCCCACATTCTATCGAGACGACCGGATCCAGGGATGGCGCGAGAACCATGTCTACAAACTGCCCACCGGTGAGGTCGTGTCGGTCTTTGATGACGTCTCCGAGCGCAAAAGGATGTTGGATGAGCTGAGAGACAAGGAGGAGATGTTCCGTAGCATAAGCGAATCCGCCCAAGACGGCATCATCATGGTCGATAATGAAGCAAGAATCTGCTACTGGAACACGGCCGCCTCGAAGATATTCGGATACTCGATCAAGGAGGCCACCGGTAAGAACCTGCACAGGCTCTTGGCTCCCAATAAGTACCTGGGGGCCATCAAAACGGGATTCCATCATTTTAAACAGACCGGACTGGGAGCGGCGATCGGGAAAACGCTCGAGGTGGAAGGCAGGCGTAAGAATGGAAAAGTATTCCCTTTGGCTCTTTCCCTGTCCGCTGTACAGATAGAAGGGAAATGGAATTCCATCGGGATCGTGCGCGACATCACCGCACAAAAGAAGATCGAAAAGGAATTGAGAGCTTCAAAAAAAGCCGCGGAGGTCGCCAATCAGGCAAAGAGTGAATTCCTGGCCAACATGAGCCACGAGATCCGCACCCCGATGAACGCCATCCTGGGATTTACTGAGATATTGGAGAGTCAGACAAAAGACAAGATAACGCGCGAGCATCTGTCCGCCATTTCAGCCAGCAGCAAATCCATGCTCCGGTTGATCAATGACATCTTGGACCTGTCCAAAATCGAAGCCGGCAAGCTCGAGCTGCGGTATAAAGCGACGGACATCAAGGCGCTGCTGCATGAAATCGAGAAGGTCTTCAGCTGGAAGGCCAAGGAGAAACACATCGATTTCAAGGTCGAGATGGATCCTGAACTACCGAATGCGCTGTATCTTGATGAGGTACGCATACGACAGATCCTCTTCAACCTGGTCGGCAATGCCCTCAAGTTTACCAACAAGGGCTTTGTGAAACTTTCTCTCAACCAGGAGTACACCAAGAGACAACGATCGAATTTGGATTTGTATTTTACCGTTCAGGATACCGGGATCGGAATCCCCAGCCAGCAGCAGAAGAGAATATTCGATGCCTTCATCCAACAACAAGGGCAGAATGATAGAATATATGGGGGGACCGGTTTGGGCCTGACGATCACCAAGCGTCTGGTCGAACAAATGGGAGGAAACCTGACGGTCGAGAGCCGGAAAGGGAAAGGGAGCAAATTCAAGATCCACCTGAAGAACATCGATGTGGCCTCCCTGAAGGAATTGCCCGAAAAGATGGGGGAAGAGGACTTCCGGAACGTCATGTTCGCGCATGCCCGGATACTGCTGGTCGATGATGTCCTCACCAACAGAATGCTCGCCAGCGCAGTCCTTAAATCGTACGATTTCGAGATCATCGAAGCGGTGAATGGAAAGGAGGCCTTCGACCTGGCACGAAAGCATAAACCTGACCTGATTCTCATGGACATGAGGATGCCCGTAATGGACGGGTTCCTTGCCACGCGCCTGATAAAACGGGAAAAAGGACTCGAATCCGTTCCGGTCATCGCGTTCACGGCCTTGGCCATGAAGGGCGGCGAAAGCGAAATTTGGGAGGCAGGATGCGACGGAAACCTGATAAAACCCATCTCACGCGTGCACATGATTACGGAATTGATGCGCTTTCTTCCCCATTCCCGGGTCGGGGACGAGGTCCCGGAATCCGAGAAGAGGAGCGAGACCGAGACGGCCGCCCCCCGGGAAGAACTCGATCCCAAGATCGTGGCCAAGCTTCCCGAGCTCGTTCGGATGTTGAGGAACGAGCACAAAGAACAGTGGGAGGACATCCGTCAAACCTTCGTCATTTCGCGGATTCTGGCATTCTCCCAGACAATGCTGAAACTCGGATCGGCCTATGAGTTACAAATCCTGGAAGAGTGGGGAGAAAAACTCCAAAACCAGGCACAGAGCTTTGACATGGAGGACCTTCCGGTGACATTGGATCAATACGAAGAGCTGGTGAACACGATTGCCGGGATTGTGGATCTCTAGCCTGAAGGTTGGGAGGCAGCATGACAAAAGCACAGATCGCACAATCCAAAAAGAAACCCATGGTCTTGATCGTGGATGATGTCCCCAAGAATCTTCAGGTTCTGGGAAGCCTGTTGGGCCAAATCGGATGCGATATTGCCGCCGCCCTAAACGGCCGACAGGCGCTGGAAATCAGCTCGAAGATCTCTCCCGACCTCATTCTGCTGGATGTCCAGATGCCCGAACTAACAGGGTTTGAGGTCTGCAAAAGATTGAAACATTCACCGAAGACCAAGGACATCCCGGTGATCTTCATTACGGCCGAGGCGGAAACCGACGATGTCATCAAGGGATTCGAATTGGGAGCCGTGGATTATGTGACGAAACCTTTTATCGGCATTGAACTCCTGGCGCGTGTCAAGACACACCTGGAGTTGAAACGGTACCGCGATACCCTGGAGGAACAGTCCCGGCTGGACGGGCTGACCGGGATTCCCAACCGTAGGCGCTTCGACAGCCTGCTGGCAATGCATTGGAAGCAGGGCGTGCGCGAAGGCAGGCCGCTGTCTCTGATCATGGTGGATATCGATAACTTCAAGGCCTACAATGACCGCTACGGCCACCAGGCAGGAGACGACTGCTTGAAGAGCGTGGCGGAAACGCTTTCTAAGCTTATCAGGCGGCCCATGGATTTTGCTGCCCGGTACGGAGGGGAGGAGTTTGTCTGCCTGCTGCCCTTTACGGCCCATGAGGGCGCCGTATTGATATCCGAGAATCTGCGCGCGGGAGTCGAAGCAAAGCAAATCCCCCACGCCGGTTCGGACACCGGATCTGTGGTCACCATCAGCCTGGGGGCCGCCACCATGGTCCCAACCAAGGATTCTTCCCCGAAAACATTGGTGGAAGCGGCCGACAAGAAGCTCTATGAGGCGAAAAAGAGCGGGAAAAACCAGGCGAGAAGCATAATTTTGGAGTCCCCGCACTAGGTTCCTGTTCGATTTCTAAGAGAGTCTCGCATATAGCCTTTGTGTAGGGCCTTGACAAAGCGGATACAGAGCAATTGAGTCATACTCAGACGCTATGTAAATGCGGTGGTGTCATGGGGAACCCCAAAGAAAAAGAGCTTACTCACACTTTTTTTATTAATTCCGGCTATGCCAACTTCTATAACCGCCGCCAGGCAGAAGAAAAACGGCAAAATCAAGCACGGTTGGTTCTATAAAGCGGCTGGTCTTTTTCCATTTGTTACGCTTATTGTTTTTTGCATCCTCCATGGCTCTGGCAATAAATATTACACTTGACTTTACACCATGTACTGTGTAAGATTGTTTAAAAAAGGAGTAGTGTTATGCCATCAAACTTAGCAATCGATGATAATCTTCTTGAGATGGCAAAGAATATTGGTAAACACAAAACCAAAAAGGCGGTGGTAACAGAGGCTCTACAAGAATATATCCAACGCAGAAAACAATTCCAGATAACTAAACTATTTGGCTCTATCGACTATTCAGAAGACTATAATTATAAAGAGCGGCGCAATAAAGAATGAAAGTTCTAGTTGATACTTCCATTTGGTCATTGGTTTTAAGAAGAGATGCAAAGCAAAACCAAGAACTGAAAACAGAACTTTCTGAAATTATAAAAGAAGTACGTGTTCAAATAATTGGTCCGATTCGTCAAGAAATACTTTCCGGTATAAAATCAACAAAACAATTTGAAGAGTTAAAATTCTATTTATCCTCATTTCCAGATTTAGAATTAGAAACAAATGATTTTGAACAAGCAGCAGAGTTTTTCAATTCATGTAGAAATAAGGGAATTCAAGGATCAAATACAGATTTCCTGATTTGTTCTGTCGCCTTGAATAATGATTTAGAAATATTTGCGAAGGATAAAGATTTTGAAAATTATAAAAGGCATATACCCATAACATTGTATTCACCAAGGTTTAGAAGCGGCGTATAACAATAATCGGTTTATTCCCGGGGAAATTGGAGCAGGTCGCAGGCCTCTCTGGCGGTTTTGTCTGAAGAGAAATAATCCATCAGCTTTTCCCAGTTTTTCTGAAGTATGCGAAGGTCTTGAAATGGATTCTTTTTTGCAGCCGCCATGGTTCTGGCAATATATATATTATTCATGCACTCCAGAGCGCTCTCGTTATCATTCCGGCTGAGGTAATCGATGGCCAGCATCTGATTGGAGCGGAATATGCGTTCCTCCAAATTCGCTTTCAAGAATTCCCCGGGGTAAGGATCGAGCTCCTCAGCCGAAATTCTTTCCATACCGGGTGTATCTTCCTGGGTATCCAGTTTGTTTTTCTCAAAAATGAAGCGAACGACATCCTCTCTGACCCTTACCCAGGTGGGAGAAGATTTGGATGGGGCTAGATGTTTGATGGAAAGTTGATTGTCCAAGTAGACCTGATATCCAAACATCCTGGCATTGATTAGAAAATCGATGTCTTCACCCCTGGGAACAGAAGGATCAAAGGGAATCCTCGAGAATAATTCCCTGTGAATCACGAGATTGCCGCCAAAAGCAAAAGGAGTTGGCTTGAGCCTGGGCTCTTGCGAAATGATTTGGTTGAAAGCCCGATTCATGCAATCGATCTTGTTCCAGTGGGTCATCCAGGGGTCGATCTGCCGGTTCAAAAGGAAATCATTGTCAGGATTGATGTAGTATCCGGCCTTGGCCAGGATTTTTTCATTATCTCTACGCCGGCCGATGAAATCAAAGGCCTTGTTCATGAACAGCCCATCTTCGAATACTTCGTCGTCATCAATAAGAACAGCAACCTCAGAGCCCAGCAGGTGAGGGAGAAATGTGCAGAGGTTTCTGACATTCGAATATCCGCCGAGCTTCAACAAAGGGATGAACTCTTCACGATTGTTCTGTTTTAGGAAATCATGGATCTTTGAGAGACCGGAATAGGAAAAGAGAAAAGTCTCGACCTCAGGAGGTATTTGTTTGATGAGCGCGGCTAGTTTCCCCTCCACTTCATCCCGGATATCCTCCGCAGTTGCGATTCCCAGAATGACAAGGTTGAATTGTTTGTTATTGAGTATTTCCAGACTTTTCAGAAGCCTGAGCAGCGTTCCCTCTTCGTCCAAAGGCGTGGGATGGTCATAAACATCGTCTGATTTTTTCCTTCCGTCGCTGGATTTTCTTCCCCAGTAGCTGGGGATCACCATGGTTGCTTTCATGTGCTGCCTCCAAGTCTTATACCTTTGGCTCTTCTTTCATCATCGTTTCCAGCACACCTTCCAGGACTTCCACCCCTTTGTGCCATGCGTATTTTTCTTCGACCAGCCTCCGCGCATTACGGCTTATACTATGGTAGAGTGATTCATCATTCAGCAGGTCAAAGATACCCTGGGCAAATCTCTCGGGTTCATCGGCGATGATGATATTCTTCCTGTCGGCGGCCGGGATGCCCTCTGAACCCAAAGAGGTCGACACGACTGGCCGACCCACGGACATCGCCTCCAGGATCTTGCCGCGGAATCCTCCGCCCAGGCGGACAGGACAGATGAAGACCGATCCCTTTTTTATGTAAGGAATCACGTCATCCACTCTCCCTGTCACGATAATGTTTTTGTCCTGGGATAAACTCCTGATTTCCGGGGGAGGCGCGTTCCCGACCACGTAGAATTTTACATCAGGAACCAAGGCTTTCAGCCTGGCCCAGATCTCCCGGTGAAAATAGAGCACGGCATCGGCGTTGGGGTAATGAAGGTAATTACCCAGAAAGACGACACTTTTTTCCCTCTTATCCGGTTTGGAAAAGGAAAAGCTCTCCACATCCACGCCGTGCGGCACGATCGAGATATTAAGGTCCGGGCAAATTTCCAGAAGCTCCTCTTTTCCTTCATTTGTCAGAGTGAGTACCTTATCCGCATGACGGTACATATCGAACTCAAATTTTCGCAATCCCTTAAGGTTGATGGCTTCTTTCAGCTTCTTGCGGCCCACTCGGTGATGGCGAAAATCTTTGAGGCGCGCCAGATAATAGGATTCATGAACAGACATGATCCTTCGTACGGGTGGGAGCAGAGAATTGTTATGGATAAACTGTCCCATCACCGAATACTCGGCGATAACAAAATCATAGTGATCTTGCCGCACCATGCCGGCGACGGTCTCGGCCATTCTTTGCGAGCCATGGACTCTT
>SDBS01000730.1_pt1 | contig 32777 bp, 32 predicted proteins | sample 2277091 | NCBI WGS metagenome assembly SDBS01 (sample SAMN10404972, study PRJNA504765) | marine sediment metagenome | isolation source: marine sediment core GS10_PC15, 163 cmbsf | place: Arctic Ocean: Southern Knipovich Ridge | collected 2010 | reverse complement strand
TTTAGTAAAGATTTTTAAGTTAGCTTCTGTTTATTGTCAGCCCTCGTTTTATGAAGGTTTTGGTTTACCGGTATTAGAAGCTATGGCGTCTGGTGTTCCCGTAGTTGCTTCAAAAACTCAAGCTTTAGTTGAAATTGGGGATGACGCTGCTATTTATGTAAATCCGAAAGATCCAAAGGATATAGCTAAGGGAATCACCGAGGCTGTGGGTAACCCTACTGCGCTAAAGGTACTAGGGGTAAAAAGAGTAAAATTATTTTCTTGGGAAAAAGTTGCTAAGGAAACATATGATTATTACAGAGAATTATTAAGGGATGAACAAGACTGATCTTAAGTTTATAACTCTTTCATTTATTGCTTGGCGGTTACTCCTTTTTGTTTTTACTTTTCTAGCGATTTCGACTTTTCCCCTACAACAGGGCTTTTTAGGGGGTAATTTAGAAGGATATTTAAACACTCCATGGTTTTGGGGGTTGATCAATTTTGATGGAGAACATTATTTGTCTATCGCTTATCAAGGATATAGATCTTTAACGTATTTTTTCTTTCCCGTTTACCCACTGTTAGTAAAGTTTATTTCACTTAATAGTTCTTCTGTCACAAGATTAGCAACTTCGGGGATTTTCATCGCAAATATATCTTTTTTTATAGCCTTAGTAGGTTTTTGGAAGCTAATAAGATTGGATTTTAACAGAAAAATTGCAAAATGGTCTTTAGTTTTACTACTTATTTTTCCAACTTCTTTCTTCTTTGGAAGTTTTTACACAGAATCAGTATTTTTGGCACTCGTTGTATGGTCTCTTTATCTAGTTCGAAAGAGAAAATGGATCGAATCAGGTATATTAGCTTTAATATCTAGCGCAACTCGCGTGGTTGGTATGGTAATGCTTCCAGTACTAGCTATTGAGGTTTGGTTACAGAGAAATAGGTACAAAGGGAAAAAACTATTTAAACCAACAATAGCGGTATTACTAGTACCTTTAGGGTTAGGCGTTTATATGTACTTTCTAAATAAACAAACCGGTGACCCACTCGAATTTTTTAATTCTGTCGGTATATATGGAGAACAAAGGACTGCGGGTTTGATACTTTTGCCTCAAGTTTTTTATAGATACATTTTCAAAGTGCTTCCAAGTGTAAATTATTCATTTTTACCAATATCATTTGTTACTGTTTTGGAGTTTGTAACGGCCGTTTGGTTGGTTGTGGTTTCGATAATAGCGTTTTTTAAATTAAGGCTAAGCTGGGCGGTTTATCTTGCACTGGCATTTCTAATACCTACCCTTTCGGGCAGTTTTTCTTCTTTGCCAAGATATGCACTAGTCCTCTTTCCTGCCTTTTTAGTTACTGCGTTGTATGTTTCCAGGTTAAATAAACTCGGCAAAGCGGTAATCCTTCTAATACTTACATTCGGCTTGTATTTAGCAACCTCGCTATTTACAAGAGGTTATTGGGTGGCATAATTGCTATACTTTGGTCATGAAATCGGGGAAAACACTCTCTGTCATTGTTCCTGCGTACAACGCGGAACGATTTATTGCTAATAATCTAAACGAGCTTAAGACAACTCTGGATCAATCTGGTTATGATTTTGAGATCATTTGTGTTGTAGATGGAAACGTAGATAAAACTTTAGAAAAAGCAAGAAATGTAGCTAATAAATATCCGAACATTATCAAAGTATTTAGTTATAAAAAAAATAGAGGCAAAGGTTATGCAGTCCGTTTAGGTTTTTCAAAAGGGAAGGGGGATATTGTTGGTTTTTTGGATGCCGGGGGTGAAATAGACCCTACAAGCTTTTTGGATTTACTTAAAGTGCAAAACAAGAATAATTCAGATTTCGTAATTGGTTCCAAAAGACACCCTAAATCAAAAGTGTCATATCCACTAAAGCGTAAAATAATTTCTTCGGGTTATATGGTATTGGTAAAGCTACTATTCAATTTTCCAATTTCGGATACTCAAGCAGGAATTAAACTGTATAAAAGAAAAGTGATAAAAAAAATACTAACAATTCTTAGAGTGGATGGATATGCTTTTGACGTTGAGATGATTTCAGCAAGTTTGCTTTCAGGTTTTAAAAACTACGCTGAAGCACCCATAAGAGTCAGAAAAAGCCAGTACATAGGAGAATCAACAATTGAATCCGGAGGTTATATTAAATCTGTAGCTAATATGTTCATTGATACAATTAATATATTTTATAGACACAGAGTAAAGAAACTACCACGGACTAAAAGTCCGTGGTATTCCAAAGGAAAAGTTTGATACCATGCGTTCGCTTCATCCGCGGACTAATAGTCCACGGTTTTCGCGAATGCAGCTAATAAAATCATATGAATATTTACATTGTTATTCCAGCACATAACGAAGCTTCAAGAATAACTAAAGTATTGAAAAGTATTAAAAAATATAAATTACCGACGGTAGTTGTAGATGATGGATCTACAGACACAACTTTGAAAAAGTTACATAGTATTAATAATACTTCTAATAAAAACTTAACCATTTTAAGTCATAAAATAAATTTAGGAAAAGGGGCGGCAATGAAAACAGGAGCAGAGGCGGCGTTTTTAAAAGGTGCTGATGCAATTATATTTATGGATGCAGACGGCCAACATAGTGCTAAGGACTTGCCGAAGTTCTTAAAAGCTTTTAGAAACAAAAAATGTGTATTTATCATTGGGTCTAGAAATTTAGGTTATGGAGTACCAATAATTAGGTATTTAGGTAATAAATTTGCCTCAGTTTTGGTTTCGTTGTTGTTTGGACCGTACGTATCTGATTTGCTTTCAGGTTATCGAGGAATGACAAAAGCTGCTTACAAAAAAATTAAATGGGAATCAACAGGGTATGGTGCGGAAACGGAAATGGTCGTTAATATGTCAAAGATAAATCTAAAGCATTGCGAGGTTCCAATAGCCACTTTATACTATGATGAAGTTAAGGGAGTAACCATGCTAGATGCAGTTGCAATTTTACTTGAGGTCGTTCGCTGGAGGTTTACCAAATGATATTTTTAATTCAATTAGGGGTTATCACTCTAGCGCTAATTATGATATATTTTGCCCTTCTTCATTATCGGAGGAAAGAAATTAACGGCACAGAGATGGCTGCATGGTTTGTTATATGGGTGCTTGCGATTGTTGTAATCGTTTTTCCAGACCTTTTAAGGACCTTTTCACAGACTTTTCTCTTTGCGAGACTGTTTGACCTTGTAGTAGCGGGGGTTCTCTTGCTAGTTGTTGTTATGGTTTCGAGAAGCTATATTACCACCAGAAAATTGGAAAAAAAGTTGGAAGAACTAGTAAGGAAAGAATCATTAAGAGATTTAAAAGAGCCTAAGCCGATATCACGCAAAAACCCCAAATGAGTCCTCTTTCGAAAATTTCTATAGTTATCCCCTCATACAATAAAGGCAAGTACCTAAAAACTACACTTAATTCGATCCTTAACCAAAAATATGATAATTTAGAAGTTATAATTCAAGATGGAAGCTCTTCAGATGAGAGTTTAAAGATAATTAAATCATTCGCAAAAAAATATCCTAACAAAGTTAAGTGGGAGTCTAAAAAAGACAAAGGGCAAACAGACGCCATTAATAAAGGATTAAAAAAAGCTACAGGTGAAATAGTAACTTACTTAAATGGGGATGATGTTTATAAAAAAGATTCCCTGAATCTGGTGGGCAGATATTTTAATAAGAACCCGAATGCTATGTGGATAGCCGGGAAATGTAATGTTATCAATGGCAAGGGCAAAGAAATATCTTCCTTGACCACAAATTACAAGAATACCTTATTATCCCTCAATTCTTATAAAGCTCTACTTATGGTTAATTATTTATCCCAACCTGCCATATTTATTAAAAAAAGTGCATATAAAAAATATGGTCCGTTGGTCGGTACAAAATCAGGGGTTTTAGAATACGATTTATGGCTAAAATTAGGTGCTGTGGAGATGCCGAGTGTTATAAATAGAAACCTGGCTAGTTTTAGGTTAACTAAGGGTAGTATTTCAACTAAAGATTATGAAAATATATTATCCGAAGACTATATTATTGCTCAAAAATATACTAAAAATTCAGTGTTACTTTTCCTGCATTGGCTGCACAATGTGGGAAGGGTTATTACCCTCTACTTACTTAAACTCAACTAGGTTTTATGAGTAAAACTAAATCACATTTTGATAATATTGCTCATGATTACGACCAATACGCAGAAAAGAAGCCACTTTATTACGGTACTCTAAACAGTTTGCTTAAGAGTATCATTCCTAAAAATAAGATGATTTTGGAGATTGGCTGCGGAACCGGAGATTTAATATCGAAACTAGATCCCAAGGTAGGTTACGGAATTGACATGAGTGAAGAGATGATACGCATTGCTAAAAGAAAATTTAAAAATAGAAAGAATTTACACTTTTCTACGAAAGAGTTATTAGCCTTTCGTAGAAAGAAACTAGACTATGTTTTTATGAGTGATGTGATAGAACACCTTGAAAAGCCAAGAAAAATGTTTAGTGATTTGTCTAAGGTTATGGATAAACAAACGACTTTTATAAATACGATGGCTAATCCGAAGTGGGAATCGGTTCTTATGATTGGTGAAAAATTAAAATATAAAATGCCTGAAGGAAAACACAACAGAATAAGTTTTGCAGAAATTGAAGTGATTATGAAGAATGTTGACTTGGTGGTGATAAAGCATGACTTTAAACTGTTAATTCCTGTAGAGATTCCATTAATTACTAATTTGGCCAATAAGTATTTTGAAAAACACCTAAAAAACTATGCGTTTATTGAATATTTCACAGCAAAAAAAATCTAACTTTGTACTACTTCTTCTAGTTATTACGACAGTTTTATTAATTGCCATGCCCGTTGTTAAGGCTGGTGGGCTGGGTACATTTTTTCAAATAGATCCAGACGTAGTGTATTTTGCTAATGCACTATCCTATGTTCAATCGAAACAGATTTTCTATAGCGATCACCCTGGAACATTAGCAATAGTTTTAATTTCATATTCTTTTATTCCATTAAGAATAATTCAAAAAATATATTCTGAAACAGGATTTATAGAATGGTCGTTTCTAAATTATAGCGCTGTGTTTTTTTATTCGAGGATCATTCAAAGCGTGATTTTCGGCGTGGCATTATATATAATATTTTATTCGTCTAATAAATTAGCCAACTCGCTAACAGCGCCGATCTTTTTTTTGCTCGCCTTTCTTAGCTACACATATTTTTATTACATTGGTATTTCAATATCGGCCTCAGCTTCCAGTTTATTGCTGGTCTCGTTATGGTTATTGAGTCTTACGCTTTACTTAAAAAAGAACATTAAAAATTCAATATACCTAATGGCAGCTCTATCAGGATTAGCCTTTGGAAATCAAGCTACTAATTTGTTTTTGATTCCTGCAAGTTTATTGCTTAGTTTTTCAATTAAAGAAACTGGTATTAAAAATAGAATTATCTTCACCTTAAAAAGCACAGGCTTTGTAATTTTCGGGTTTGTTTTAGCGCTCTGGCCAATAAAGGAAAAAATTGTTGTTGTTATAAAAAGAATTATTTTCTTTGCCGGAGCGACTGGAGTTCACGGTAGTGGAGAAAAGAAATTATTTGATTTATCATCTTACTTACATTCTGCCAACTCGCTTTTAAGTGGAGAAAAAATCGCCTTTAGTGTGGTTGTTTTTGCAATAATTGCTTCTTCAATATTTTTCTATAAAAAAAAGGATAATATTTCTAAAAGCTTTTTTATCCTTTCCATAATATTCACTTTAGGAATATTTACTTACGCGAAATTTCCACTAGTGCATTACCAACTTATCAATTACACAATTATGGTATTTGTTGCCTCATACTATTTTTCAAAATTAAATATTTATGTGAAAGTAGCGTTAATTTTGTTATTGTTAATGTTAGTAATTCCTAAAGCTAACTTATATTATAGTTTGGTAACTAAAGCTATAAATAAAACAACAATTTTTGAAAATTACGTACTTCAAAATCCGTCAAAAGTTGCTACAGTTTGGGAATTCACGAAGGGTAAAGATTTTGGACTTATATGGAGCCGGGGTTGGGCAGGTGGTTTGTATTCTGAACAAATTGCAAAAAATAGACAGGATTTATTTGAGTTAAAGACAGGTTTTGAAAAAATACTCCTACCATCAAAAAGATTAGTACCGGTGTTTGACGTTTGTTGGGACCAACTATATATACAAAAAGTATCTCTTCCAGTCTTTTTGGAATTATACCCGGAGACTAGATTTAACATCGAAGAAATTGTAGGAACCGACATGGTATTAGCGAGATCTGATCATTGTGAAACTACCACGCCTTGAATTTTCTATAGGCAACCCATGTCATTTTTGCAAGCTGCAACCCATGGCGGAACCTACTTATATTAGTAGATCCATATGCCCTTTCCTTGTACCGAACTGGAATTTCTACTACTTTAAGATTTTTTTTAACCGCACCAAATATTAAATCAAAGTCTCCGAACGGATCTTCTTCACTAAAATATTTTCGATTTTTTGAAATCCACTCGTAATCGGATCTAAAGAGTGCTTTTGTTCCACACAAAGTGTCTTTAAAACGTTGTCCTAAAATCCAAGTAAATATCCAACTGAATACTTTATTTCCAATTTTGTTTAAGCTTCGCATTGCATCTTTTTCCATTGGATATACGAGACGGCTACCATTGATAAATTCTCCTTTTCCAGTAGAGAGAGCGACGTAGAATTTTTTCAAGTCTTTTGGATTAACTGTAAGATCAGCATCTAAGATCATTAATATATCCCCCTTGGCTTTTTTGAAACCGAGCCTGACGGCGTCCGCTTTTCCGACACCCTTTTGTTTATATGCTTTCACTTTTAGATTTTTTCGGTGTTTTTTCTTCAACTCTTTACCTATGGCACTCCAAGTATTGTCAGCTGAGTGTCCTTCTACAAAAATTATTTCTTGTAATTTTCCAAAGCGTGGAATACTTTTTACAATTTTTCTTATATTCCCTTTCTCATTTCTGGCGGGGACGATAATACTAACCGTATAGTCAGTAATGTCATTTACCTTAGGTCGGGCCACACTCCACGTAGTTAGACACAAAGAATTGATTATTGGCAAAGGGGCGACCCATTTATTAATAAACTTACTCAATATTGGAATGTAGATAGGTATTAGTAATCTTTGTCGGTGTGAGACTAAATCGAAACCCTCAAGCTCTAGTAAGCTGTTAATATCTTTCTGGTCAAGCCAATTTTGTTCGTGCTTTACTTTTCTTAGTCCTACTCTAGATCCTAATTTTAAAACGGGTTCCCATAAGTGATTGTAGTAACTAATTATTATTCTTGTTTGCGATTTTGTTAATGGTTGTATTTTTTTAAAGTAGTTTTGTACATCAGGGATGTCTCCAATTAAATTGTCCAGTATTATAAATTCATATTTTCTTTTGGGAATAATTGATTCTCTCTTTAATACTAGCTTGCTGACTTTCTTCGGATATAGAAAGTCGTATAATTTGACTAAGTCACGACGATAGTAAGAGTTTAATTTTGTATTAGCCATTTAATCGTTTATTTTATGATTCACAAGATTATATTATCTAAACCTAAAAGAAACAAAAAAAACAAAGTTTTGTTTCTGGATAAAGATGGTGTTGTAAACAAAAAGCCACCTAAACACGATTACGTAAAAACATGGAGTGAATTTAAATTTAATCCAAAAATCTTTGATCTTGTAAGAAAAGCTAACTTAAAAAATTATTTAATAATAATAATAACTAATCAAAGAGGCATTGCAAGAAATATAATAAGCGAGTCTGACTTTAAAGAAATTACCAAAAATATGAATAGAGAATTTGTAAAAAATAATGGAGAATTATCGGCTGTTTATTATTGTCCGCATGACTACGACGAGCTTTGTGTGTGCAGAAAACCTAAAGCCGGTTTGATTTTGGGTGCAATTAAGGATTTTAATATCGATGTTTCTAAATCCATTATGATTGGAGATAGTGATTCGGATATTCAAGCAGCAAAAAAGGCGAAACTTAAGAAAGTAATTAAAATAAAAACTGACGACTTAAGTAAACTAGACAAATTGCTATAAGGCCGAATATAATTGCCCAATGATTATCACTCAAACCCCACTTAGAATAAGCCTTTTAGGTGGAGGAACTGATTTTCCTGAATTCTTTGTGGAGCACGGTGGGGCCGTGTTAACTTCAGCAATAGATAAATATATTTACTGCATAGTCACAAAAAGATTTGATGACAAAATATACGTAAACTATTCTGATAAGGAAATAGTTAGTAGCGTAGGTAGGATTAAACACGAACTAGTTCGAGAAGCAATGAAGAAAGTTGGAGTTAAGAAGGGCGTAGAAATATCTTTTTTAGCAGACATTCCGTCGTCTGGATCCGGATTAGGGTCTTCAAGCTCTGTTACAGTAGGTGTGTTGAACGCCCTTTACTTATACGCCGGAGAAACTAGAGATATACACACATTAGCAAGTGAAGCTTGCTCGATAGAGCTGGATAATTTAAAAAAACCGATGGGTGTACAAGACCAATATATTGCTGCATATGGAGGGATAAATTTCATTGAATTTACTTCACAAGGAATAAAAATTAACAAACTTGCTTTATCTGAGGAGCAGATTGAGGATTTCGATTCTCACTTGATGGTTTTTTATACCGGTATTTCTAGATCATCTAAGTCGGTCTTGACAGAGCAGAAGCGGGCAATTAATAAAAAGACGAAACTTTTATTACAAATGACAGAATTTGCAAGAGAAGGCAAAAAACTATTAGAGAATGAGAAATATTTGAAATTAGGTAGATTAATGGATAAGAGTTGGCGGATAAAAAAAAGATTTGCAAGTAAGGTCTCAAACTCAAAGATAGATAAAATGTATAATTCAGCTTTGAAGGCTGGGGCGGCAGGAGGAAAAATTTCTGGTGCCGGGAATGGAGGATTTTTGACATTGATAGTTTCACCAGGTAAAAGAAAAAAAGTACGCGTTGCTTTAAATAATTATCGCGAAATGCCGGTAAGCTTTTCCGCAGACGGAAGCAAATCGATTTTTAATATTAGAAATTAATGTCAGACCCTGAGCGCGTGCAATTATCTGAATCATTTGAGGTTGAATATTTGAACGATGTCAAAACTATTACTAGTGAGATAGATCTGGTAGACCTAAAGAATGTTATTGATGTTCTGTGGAACGCTTATAAGCATGATTCTAACATTTTCTTTGCAGGAAATGGCGGAAGTGCAGCAACAGCGTCACACATGGCAGCGGATATTTCTAAAAATACTGTGATAGATCCAGAAGATAATGAGGAACGAAGAATTAGAGCTATTTCTCTTACAGATAATACAGCTTGGCATACAGCTTCAGCCAATGATTTAGGATATGAAAACATTTTTGTCGACCAACTTAGAAATTTTGCGGTTGAAGGTGACGTATTATTTTTAATTTCAGGAAGCGGTAACAGTGAAAATGTAATTAAGGCGGCAAAGTGGGCAAAACAGAAAGGTTTAACAAGTATTGGTCTATTAGCTTTTGACGGAGGAGAATTAGAAAGTTTAGTAGATAAACATATAACCATTGATACGGATGATTATGGTAAAGCTGAAAGTGTACATTCTACGATTCAACACCTAGTTGTCTCTAAACTTCAGTTATTCAAACTAATGGAGGTGAGATGAAGGGTAGAGTATTAATTACTGGAGGAGCTGGCTTTATAGGATCGCACACAGCCGATTTACTTCTAAAGAAGGGCTATAAAGTGCGGGTATTGGATAACCTTTCACAAAAAACTCACTATGGAATATGGCCGGGGTACCTTGACAAGAAAACGCAAAAAATAAAAGGTGACGTCCGTAATAAAAAGGATTGGTTACAAGCGCTTAAGCATATTGACTATGTAATCCACCTGGCTGGGTGGATGGACTTAGTCCCGGAAATATCAAAATTTTTTGAAATTAATGTTGTGGGTACTACGAATTTGTACGAGACAATTGTTAAATATAATTTACCAATAAAAAAAGTGGTTATTGCTTCATCACAATTTGTATATGGTGAAGGGAAATGGAAATGTAACAAAGATGGAGTAGTTTTTCCTAAAGGTAGGAAGGAAAGAGATTTAAAAAATGGAATTTGGGATCCAAAATGTCCTATCTGTGGAGATGTAGTAAAGTCCTTGAAAAATGACGAAACTTATCAAGATCCACCAAATTCTTATGCCATATCAAAATATGCACAAGAATTTATAGCAATTCAACTTGGAAAATCGCATTCTATACCTACTACCGCATTGCGCTACTCTATCGTCCATGGTTCAAGGCAAACTCTTAAAAATTTATATTCTGGAGCCTTGAGAAATTTTACTTTACAAATATTGAATGGCTTAGAACCCTCGATATACGAGGACGGTAATCAAAAAAGGGACTATGTTTCTGTGCTTGATGTTGCTAGAGCAAATTACATTGCACTCCACTCTAGTAAGGTAAATTACGAGGTATTTAATGTTGGTGGAGGCAAAGCATATTCGGTAAAACAATTGACGAAGCTAATAGCTGATAGTCTGGGACAAAAAACACCCCACAATTTAACTGGAATGTATCGGGTCGGAGATATTAGACACGCAGTGTCTGATATTAGTAAGCTAAAGAAGCATGGGTGGTCACCCAAACACACTGAAAAAGAAAATATTGAGGAATTTATAAAATGGGTTAGAAGTCATAAAAACGCAAGTGGAAAAGGTTCTAGTACAAGCACAACTATAAATAAAATGACTAGAAAAGGTATGTTAAAAACAATTAATTAAATGCATGACAATAAAAGTTTCAGTTATAGTTCCGGCAAAAAACCGTATAAAGTATACTAGACAAGCGCTAGAATCGATCTTCGATCAAAAACTTCATGCTAACCACATACTCGAGGTGATATTAGTCGATGATAGGTCAGATCCACCATTGGATAAACTGTTAAAAAAAGAATTTAATAAAGTTATCTATTATAGGAATGTGGGAAGGAAAGGTCCGGGGTCATCAAGAAATGTAGGGATAAAAAAGGCGACTGGTGATTTTATAGCCTTTTTAGATAATGATGACCAGTGGAAATCTAATTTTCTACAAACCTCTCTATCAGATTTAAGCGATTCAGATAGTGCAGCCACTGTGTGTTTAACTCAGCCTTATTTCTATGGTGATTTTCCAATAATTCAAAAAACTAAGTTAATTTTGTTAAACATTATAAGAATGACCTTTCTCTCTTTATTTTGGGTTTTTAACAAGAAACAGCTACCAAAAAGTGGATTTTATCTCTGCCAAATTTCGCACATGGTTTTTAATATGAAATATGTTAAAAAGTTAAAGTTTAATGAAACCGCAGCTGCAGCTGAAGATTGGGAATATAACGTGAGTGCGACGTCCAAAAAGTCCATTAGAATAATTCCTAAGCGTCTAGTCAATTTTCGTTACGAAATGGGAAGCAACACGTTTACCCCAATTGTAAGGGAAAAAAAGGAGAAAGCTTATTACGAGCTATTAAATAAGCTTCCTAAAAGCCATAGCCGAGGAATTTTAAACTTTCTTTTTCGTCAATATATAAAGTATTTTCTTGTAAAATAATTATTATGCAAACAAAACTAAGCATAGTTATTCCTTGCCTAAACGAAAAAGAAACTATTAAAAAAAGCGTTTTGGACGCAAAAAGAAATGGAAAAAAGTATTTTGCCAACAAATTTGAAATAATTGTTGCAGATAATGGAAGCACCGATGGATCGCTTAACATTTTAAAGAAAATAAAAAAAATTAAAGTTATTAACGTTCCGGTGGTTGGTTATGGTGCCGCACTACACTGGGGAATAATGAAATCATCGGGCGATTATGTTTTATACGCAGATGCTGACTTAAGTTACCCTTTTTCAAATCTAATTAGGTTTAAGAATAGAATTGATTCAAACCCGGACTTAGTTCTGGGTTCGCGCATAAAAGGGAATATAGAAAAGGGAGCCATGCCATTTTTACACAGATATTTAGGTACTCCTATACTTACTTTTTTAATAAGAGTAATTTACAGAATTCCGACTACAGATACTAATTCAGGTATGAGAATGGTTAAAAAAAGTTTTTATAAAAAACTTAATATGAGAAATTCAGGTATGGAATGGGCGAGTGAATTATTAATTAAAACAGCCTTGCATAATGGAAAATATGTTGAGGTACCCATACGTTTTTTAAAAGATAGGCGCGGACGAGAACCCCATCTTTCAAGTTGGGCTGATGGTTGGAGGCACTTGAAAGCAATAATTTTGCTTAAACCATCTATAATTTACCCGCTTTTAATTATTTTTCCTCTAATTGCTATATTATTTTATCCAACTAGTTTTGGATTAGCATTTCTATTTTTAGATCTTACCGTAGTGATACTTCTAAGTCTTCTTACATTGAGCCTATTATCGTCAATTATAGAAGGTAAAAAAACGAGGGTGTCAAATTTCTTAATGGAATTTAGACTGGTACCTTTAACACTGATAACGACAGCTATAGTAGGCTTGATAACAATTTCTATACCGGACACCCGCCTTGGGACGAAACTCTTCTTAGTGTCGATTTTGGGTATACTTCTTATGTGGATATTTTTGATAGAGACAATTAAAACCCATTTAGCAAACCGCTTACCGGATATCTAAACCCCATGGCTAAAAAGTTAAAGTATTTTTTGATCATTTTTTCTTTGATTCGGGATGTATCTAATTGGTATCAAATATTTTTTTTGTTCTTATACAAGCACGAAGCTATATTGAAATTACGTGATGGTACTAAATTTAAGATCAATCATTACTTAGACACTCTTACCATAAAGGAGATATACATAGAGAGAGAATATGATATAAAACTAAACAACCCCAAAAATGTAATAGATATAGGCGCAAATATTGGTACATTTTCTGTGTACATAGCTCAAAAATATCCTCAAAGTAAAATATATTCATATGAACCGGCAAACGAAACCTATAAATTATTAGAATATAATATAAAAATTAACGGAGTAAAGAATGTAGCTGCGAAGAAGTTGGCCGTTTCGAACAGATTGGGTTTTGCCAACTTTTACACTTATGCTGCTAGTGGATTGTCTAGTTTAAGCAACAAACGGAAAGGTGCAGTAAGGGAAAAAGTAAAATTGACCACGCTAGGTGAAATTTTCAAAGCTGAAAATTTAAGGAGCCTGGATCTAATTAAAATGGACACTGAAGGTGCTGAATATGAAATACTTATGAATGCGCCAGATAATATTTTATCCAAGGTAAAAAACATAGTTCTTGAATATCACGATAGTCTGACAAAATATAAACATAAAGATATTATAAAATTCTTAAAGTCAAAAAATTTCAAGATAAAAGTTAAGAGACATTCAATAGAGAACGATATAGGAATAATATATGCAACAAGATAACCCTTGGGATAAAGAAGTAAAAGAAACAATTACGCCAACGAAATTATTTCTTACGGACCTTTCTATAAAGGTTAGGACGGATCAATTTAAATTTTTTAAAAAATTATATAAGCCTACCAAGAACACTAAGGTGTTGGACGTTGGGGTAACCGCAGATGAAGTTTTAAAAGACTCAAATATTTTTGAACGGCTGTACGAATACCCACAAAATATAACCGCAGCAACTATCGAGGATGTAAAAAAGTTTCAAAAACTTTATCCCAAAGTTAAAGCAGTAAAAATAGAACAAAATAAAAAACTTCCTTTCAAAAATGATCAATTCGACGTAGTTATATCTTGGGCAACACTTGAACACACGGGTAACTACGATAAACAAAAGTTTTTTTTAAACGAGCTTTTGAGGGTAGGAAAAAGAGTATTTATTACAACACCCTATAGAGGATCATTTTATGAGCCTCACAGTGGATTACTGTTTGTCCAGTGGCTGCCATTAGGGTGGTTTAGGACAATATGTAGAGTAGCCGGGAGAGAATTTTGGTCAAAATCCTCTAATTTAAACCCGCTGTACGCGCGGGATATTGTCAAAATGACACTTGAAAAAGAAGTAAATGTTAAAATCTACAAAATGTTTAGATTTATCCCCAGTCATTTGATTATTTATAATTAACTAATGTTACAGCTAGTAAATTATTTTCAACCCCTTAATATTGAAACTCTCTTCTATTTTGTGTTACTTTTTTTCTTCTTCGATGTCCTCGGTACTTTCGTAAAAGCTAAGCTATTGAAAAAGGGTCCTCAAGAAAGTTCCAGGATAATCAATTGGCTAATAGGTTTCGGTATATTTATTTTTATATGGTTTTTGATTTCACTATTTATTCCTTATCAAAGAAATCCTGTACTAATAAGTCTTGTTTTACTTCTGGTAATATCGCTGCCATCATACATAAAAAATAGTGAGTTTAAAATTTTTTTTAGAGAGCTTTGGAGTCTAAAGCTCCCCCTTGTTATTGTTGCCTTTTTTCTACCGGCTGTATTTGTAAAAGCATCATTACCCCCTAACTATGCGGATGAGATGGCCTACCACTTTATATCTCCGTCGACGCTGGATAATCTAAAACAAATTATTTATAGAGGGGGATTATTTCCGAATGTACCTAGGCTCCAAGATGTATTTTATGCAATAACATTCTCTTTAGTGAGGACATATTCTGTAGCGAGATTATTTCACTTCACGATATTGGTAACCGGATTACTTTACGCATATAAAGTTATAAAGCATCATTTTGGAAAAGTTTCTGCTTTTCTTCTTGTTTTCGTTTTCTTTAGTCTTCCGCAAGCCATAGTTTTAACTTCAACTCTTGGTTACGTAGACGTAGCAGCCTATTCATTTCTTTTTATTGGAATAATAGCTTCAATCGATTTCCTCATTACAAAATCACCAAACTCGCTCGTCTTAATGACCCTTTTCTGGGCCATGAATTTAGGTACGAAGTACACTGGCGTAAGCGCTTTTGTATCGTTTACGCTCGTGTTTATAGGCTTTTTAGTCTTAGAAAGAAAGAAATACTTAGGCGTATTTTCTAAAAGGTTGTTCTTAAAGTTAGGGTTAGTATTTTTGATTTTCGGAGGGTATTGGTATGTAAAGAATCTAGTAATTTACGGAAATCCAATTTATCCATTTATTCTCCCTTGTTTTGAAGCATATGCAAAAGATTGCCTAACAGGTGGAAGCTTTTTTGGAACTTGGACAACCCAAGTAAATACGGGTAACGCATATATTATTTTAAAAAGCTTACTAGCTAAAAACTTATTTCTTCAAGCAATGGTGTTAATTACTCCATTTCTAGCAATTTTTGGCAAAAGTAAAAAAATATTAAAAATAACTATTTTTGTTTATTTAGCTGTATTAATTGAGTTATTAATACTAAGTAAATTCTCTGGATTTTATGTTAGATATCATCAGCACATGCAACACTATTTAATAATTGCGGTAGTAATCCAGTATGCAAATCAATACCACAACAAGCTACAAACTTATTTTGTTAAATTTTTATTCGCTATTCTCACACTATCTGCTCTTTCAACTTTTATCTTTACGGTACGGCAAACAAACAGTCTTAGGTTCCTTAATTGGCAAGAAATTAATTACTCAATCGGAAACATTGACATTTATCAATGGATAGACTGGAAGTTCCCCAAAATGGATAATGTAATAAGGTGGTGCGAAAACCCACCGGATGGAAAAAAGAAAGATTTAGCGAGGTTTGATCCGGACTTAATTTGGTATACGTACGCAGGTTTCATGAGGTCCTTTTTAACAAATTGTTCATATAGAAATCCTCCACTAGAGGGGGTTCCTATAGAAAAAGTTCTGGAAGTTGGTAAAGAAAAAGAATTGCAGTTTTGGATCGCAACCGATAAAAAGTGCGTGGAAGACTCAGAAGTTAAACCGACACGCCCGGGGCAAGAAGATGAGCACAAAATGAACTTAAGAAGGCTTAATAATGTTATTATTTGCAACGCGGAAGAGGTAATTCCAAATCTTTACTATTTTGATTATTCTAAGTTAGACATATGAATAACGAGACTCGCAGAGCGCTAGATACACCATGGAAGATATTTAGTGAATTGAGAGTGTATGCTCTTATGCCCTTTGTATATCTCTATTTAGTTTTGCAAAAAAAGATTTATATAAAAAGAGGGTTTAAATTTTACGGAATGCCAAAGGTACTTAAGTATAAGGACAGTGTGATTAATATTGGGAGCAACTTTGAAAACAGAAACTGGTGGTGGTCTAATCCTTTAGGTATAAATCACCCAACAATATTTTGTACTTGGAGTAAAAATGCCCAGATAGAAATAGGAAATGATGTTGGGATTAGTGGAGGCTCAATTGTAGCTTCCAAGAAAATCGAAATAGGGGACGGAACTATTATTGGAACGAATTGTTTAATTATTGATTCAGATTTTCATCCGCTTAAATCGAAATACAGACGTTACGATAAAAAAAATATTAAGTCTAAAGAAATTATTATCGGTAAAAATGTTTTTATTGGCACAGGATGCATAATTTTAAAAGGAACTAGAATTATTGATGATTCGATTATTCCTGCGGGTGAAATAGTTAGAGGAAGTTATAAAAGTGGTGGTAATAAAAAACCCAACTAATAACTGTTAGCTTGTAATATCCAATCTAGGTCGAGGGAGGTATAATTTAGTGCTCATGTCGAATAAACCATTAATTGTAATAAACTCGGGTAAAGGGCTGCCCGCTTTAAGTCAAATTTCTGAGTTACTTAAAAATAAAGACCTGTTTATAGTTTTGACGAAAAAGGAAATTATCGTGAGGTATAAGCAGACGTTGTTGGGAATAACTTGGGTTATATTTCAGCCTCTATTTTCCGCTTCCATATTTACTATTTTATTCGGAATAATTTTCAATTTTCCATCCGGGACGCTACCTTATCCGGTCTTCGTTTATACAGGTCTAGTTTTTTGGACCTTTTTCGCTCCTGCGTTGTCGGTGTCTAGTAAAAGCTTAGAATCTTCCGAAGCTTTAATTAAAAAGGTATATTTTCCTAGAATAATTATTCCTCTAGCTAGTATAAGTGCGCGAATCGTAGATTTAGGAGTCTCTACAATATTTTTGATTATTTTACTTATGGTATTCAATATAGTTCCACACCCTTTGATAATATTGTTATTCCCCTTTAATGTATTTATGGTCGTATTATTTGTTACCGGAGCAGGATTATTTTTATCGGCGTTGAATGTGAAGTTTAGAGATGTAAGGCAAGTATTGCCTTTTTTTATACAAATGTTTTTCTTCTTAACACCTGTAATATATTCTGTAAGGATAATCCCGGACAATCTTCAGTGGCTGTTGTACTTTAACCCGCTGGCTTCCGCAATAGAGTCCACGAGAGTTCTCCTAAATGGTGTAGTTAATATTAATGTCACCGCTATGGCTGTTTCCTTTATGGTGTCTGTAGTGGTTTTTGTAGTTGGTTTATTATATTTTGCCAGATCCGAGTGGTATTTCGCTGATATAGTCTAAATTTATGAGCTCTAAAGCAGTTGAAGTAAATAAGTTATCGAAGAAATATTATATACGCGAAGGTGAGCCTAAGTATCGCCTTCTTAGAGATGACATTGGTAATTTTATTAAAAAACCACTAAAGAAACGTTCCAAAAAGAAAAAGACTAAAGAATTTTGGGCTCTAAGAAACGTATCCTTTTCTGTAAAAAAAGGAGAAGTGCTGGGAATTATTGGACAAAACGGCGCTGGAAAAAGTACGCTCCTAAAAATTCTAAGCAGAATTACTAAACCCACGAGTGGACAAGCTTATCTATATGGTTCGACAGCCAGTCTTTTGGAGATAGGTACAGGGTTTAACCCTGAATTATCAGGGAGTGAAAATATTTACTTAAATGGTGCACTTTTGGGTATGAAGAAAAAAGTGATAGAAAGTAAGTTTGATGAGATTGTAGAATTTTCAGAGATTAAAAAATTTCTCGATACTCCAGTGAAATATTATTCATCAGGTATGTATATGAGATTAGCATTTGCAGTTGCCTCACATCTTGAGTCCGAGATTCTTATGATTGATGAAGTTCTTTCAGTAGGGGATATGTTTTTTCAAAAAAAATCTATGGGTAAGATGAAAGCTGTCGCGAAAAGCGGGAGAACAATAATATTAGTTAGTCACAGCATGGGATCAATACGGGACTTGTGCCATAGGGTTGTTTTACTCGACAAAGGAGGGGTTGTGGACTATGGAGATACAGAAAAAGTTATTAATAAATATGCGAACATAACTAAAAAAGCCAGAGAAGGTCCAACGGTAAAATATAAATTAAAACCGAAACTAGAAGGTCAGCATTTAAGTATGACGTTAGTTGACAAAAATAAAAAACCAAAAACAGTATTTAAAACAGGTGAAAAAGCTTATGCACTGGTGAATTATAAAATAAGAAAGACTCTACAAAACAGCGACGTATCAGTAATGATATCTGAGCTCGAGCAACCCCTTTGGTTAGGGTTTGACAACGACGCGAAACCTAAATTACTGCTTAAAAGGGTACCGGGGACATACCATCAAATAGTTGAGCTACCAGTACATTTGTTGATGCCGGGCCACTACCACCTAGGACCATCAATGGGCTATGTGGGTAAGGCACCGATCGACAGACACCATTACGACGGAATTAATTTTGAAGTTACAGAAATTACCATAAATCCTAATCACAGAGCACAACGCAAAGAAAAGGGGGGTGCGATAGTTTACATTAAAAATTGGGAAGATATGTAATGATAAAGTTATTAATTATTAAATTTAATAAATATGAGTAAAGAAATATCGATAGTTATGCCGGCTAGAAATGAATTGGAGACATTCCGTGGTAATTTTGTTAGTGAAATATTTGAAAATGTACCAGACTCATATAATCCAACATTAGTTGTAGTAGTCAACAATTCTAACCCCGAATTTGTAGACCTAATGGATGAAGTAGGACGTGGTATTCCTAATTTGAAAGTGTTGCAGTTAGGAAATATTAATCCTAAAACGTTTGCATATGCATATTTAGAAGGATTAAAGCACGCAGTTGATGGAAGATCTGAAAAAATAATAGAAATGGATGCTAACAGATCTCACCAACCTAAATATATTCCCGATTTTATAGATACCCTTGATACTACCGGAGCAGTATTCTCATCTCGTTTTTCTGAAGGAGGAGGGACCGAGCGCTATTCAATTCCGCGAAAAGTAATTAGTAAAGGCGGAACACTTGCAGCTAACGCAATTTTAGGGCTTGGCTCTTATGTTCCTGATATGACGGGAGGCTATGAAGCGTTTCAAAGAGAAGTTTTAGGAGATGTTTTTGAAAAAGTACCCATAGAAGAATGGATTTCTGTTAATAGAGGTCCGGGTCATTTTTACCAGACAGAAATGAGAACCTTGGTAATATGGAGAGGCCATAATGTGGGTGTAGTTCCTATTAAATGGGGGTCAGAGAGATCTGAAGATCCAAAGAATTTACCTTTGTCTACTGCAACCGCGGCATTAAGAAGTCTATATCTTCTTCGTCAAAAAAGAGATGAATTTATTGCGACTTAGGAATTTAATTTACGTTCAATGAAAATCAATATATCTAATCTACTTAAAAAAGAAAATAATTTTATAAAAAAAAGACCACAATATCCTACCGGAAAAAATGAAACTGTTTTTGTTACAGGAGATTTAGGAAAATTAGGATCTTTAATTACAAAAGATTTAGCCAGGAATTATAACCTAGTTGGGTATGATATTACTGCTGGACTCTCAGAGGACCTTTTACAATACGATTCGCTAACACAAAAAATGAAAGGGTCGGATTGTGTTATTCACCTAGGTGGAATACCACACCCGGGAGGAGGAAGTTTTGAGGATTATTTTAAAACCAATGTGCAGGGAACTTACAATGTATTAAAGGCAGCAAAAGAAAATAAAATAAAAAGGTTAATATATCTAAGCTCAACAGCTTATTACGGTTGTGATATAAAAGGTAGGCTACATCCCCTATATTTTCCCATTGACGAATCACATCCGATTGCTTCTTCAGATGGTCTTTCTACTGGAATGCTGGACGAATATGGACAAAGTAAAGTTATGGCAGAACAGTTGTGCGCATATTTTGGCACCAACAAAATTTTTGAGGTTGTTGTCCTGAGGAGTGGTCCGGCAAATACAAACGAACAGCAATACCCAAAAGATTTCGATTGGAATAATAAAGGATATCAAAGGGGAGCTTTTTGGGTAAATAACGATCCTAAAAATATCGTGCATGTCATCTCTAAAGTCCTACCCTCTAAGCGCAAGTTTTACTATGAAGTTTATAACGTGGTAAATCCAATAACTGATCTTAAGATACCTGTGAAAGTATTTTTAAAGAAAGAATATCCAAAGGTACCCGTTAACATTGATCTAAAAAATAACGACTCTTTGATAGATACAAGAAAAATTAAAGCTCACTTTGGCTCCGATATAGTTAAAAATTACAAATGATATTCAGTGTCATTGTTTCTACACGAAATCGAGATAAAACGCTTTACCAACTACTAAAATCTCTAAATAATCAAGATTTTTCGAAAACTGACTACGAAGTTATTGTAGTTAATTATGGTGGCCAAAGTAATACAAGAAAGGTAGTGGAGTCATTTAATAAAAGTAATTTTATTTATGTTTATGTTTCCGAGGAAGGTATGTTCAATGAGTCTCATTCTAAAAACATTGGAATACGTAAAGCTAATGGGGAAGTGATCATTTGTACCAATGCGGACATAATTTTTGACAAAGACGTTCTCAAAAGATTTAAGAAACTCTATCTTAGCACTAAAGGTAAATATCTTTACCAGCTGAAAAGGTTTGATTTACCCGAAGATTTTAATGTTAAGAAGAATTTTAAAAATTTATTGAACAATAAATATGATTACGATAAATTTCCTAAACAGGACGAGACGGCAGTTGGTGATTTTCAGGCGGCTAAGAGAAATTTTTGGTTTAAAGTGAGAGGTTACGATGAGCTTATGACAGGTTGGGGAAGAATGGACATAGACCTTGCGGACAGATTTCTGAAAATGGGTGTTAAACAAAAGTGGATGAATGAAAAAAAAATAAGAATCTATCATCAATTCCATTTAAATAAGGCTCCCTCTCGAAATACGATTAACAACCAACTGAGAATAGCCAATAGCGGATATAAGGTTAATACGATTAAGTGGGGAGATGTTGGGAGATTTAAGAAAATTGTAATCGCAATTTTTGATCAGAAAAATACTAAGTCTGAATTAAAATTGTTTTTCGAATACTTGAAAAATCAAGAGAATATTGAAGCGATAATTGTTACTAGAAAAACAGTAAACACATCAGCAAAACAAGTGGTAATTACCGAGAATCGTTATACTTCTTTTTTCCAAAAAGCTAAGAAAATTGCTTTACAAAAAGGTGTAGGGAAATATTTTGAGATTAATGAACTTATGCCATCTACCCATAAAAAAATAGCTACTGTTATTAAAAATTCAAACAGGTTTGATTTAGTTTTGGCTGACCCCTTTGCTTATACCCTTCCTTTTACAAGAGCAACCCTCAAGCGCTTTAGAAATAAGCACTCGTTCAATCTGAGGCTGTTTGACATGAGACTGGCTAAATTAATTTCTTTAGCTCAATTAAATTCTCTTCACTATTTATATGTGTCTGAAATATTAAACATTTCCAAAGATTTTGAAATTGAAGTGTTGAAAAGTAGATATGGTAAAAAATATTTTCAAGATATTACAATGCCGTTTACCTTAATACGTGAAATTATCAGAACAGCAGTCTAATTACATTTTTGGATATATTGTAAGATACTGAATATGAAAAATCGTAAAGCTATAAAACTGAGTATTTGTGTGCCTACCTACAATGGCGAAAAGTACATAATTGATCTCCTAAATTCAATATATTCTCAAAATGTAAAAGATATAGAAGTGATAATTACTGACGACAGTCCGGATGAAAATACAAAAAAGGTAGTTTCTAAATATAAGAAATTAAACCCTACATTAAATATTAAGTTTATTAAAAACAATATAACTCTCGGTTTTGATAAAAATGTTTTAGAGGTAGTAAGTAGAGCCAGTGGAAAGTTTTGTTGGCTATTAGGACAAGACGACAAACTCTTACCTGGAAGTTTGAAAAAAGTGCTAGGGACTATTAAAAAACATCCCGACGCTACCTTAATTTACTCGAACTATACAAGGTATGATGAAATTTTGAAAAAGATTACATCTTCTTCAATGATAAATATTTCCGAAGATAAAGTTTTTAAGAATAAAGATAATTTCTTTTTCAAACGAGTTCATAATTCATATTTTCAGTTTTTAGGGACTAACGTTATAACAATGTCTACAGACATAATAAATAGAGAATTATGGAGCAAAGCTGTAAGTGATAGTGGAAAAAAGGTTGGATACAACTTTATTCATTGTTTTATGATTGCTAAGATGCTATCCGAAAGGGCGTATGTAGTTTATTTAGGTAAACCATATATATGGTACAGGTCTAACAATCATAGAGTTTGGCCAAATGATATTTGGAAAGATTACAATAAAATTTTTATCGACTATTTGATTAAAAGTGGTTACGACAAAAATCGAGCAAAAGAAATGAGGAAAGCGCAAACAAAATATGAGAAAAGGGAAGCTGCAATTAAAAAACCTGGTCTTAATTATGTATACAAGATTGCTCAACCAGTAATTGGTATTGCTAGGATGGTGATGTCAAAGTTAAACAACTTATGAAAGAAAAGTATTTAGTAACAGGAGCGGGTGGTTTTATAGGTTCATGGGTTGTTAAGGAATTAGTCTCTCGCGGTTTTTATACTATAGCTGTGATTAAACCCGGCTCAAAAGCTGAGAGGTTAAGGGATGTTTCTACAAAAATCAAATTAGTTGAAGCTAATTTGATTGACCCGTCTGCCACTAAAAAGTTATTAAAAAGAGTTAAACCCGATTATATTTTGCATCTTGCTACTTTTGGTGTTTATTCATATGAACAAAAAGATGAAGACAAAATAATCTTGGGTAACTATAAAATGCTGGCATCTTTACTGGATGCTGCTAAAAGTATTAGGTTAAAAAAATTTGTCAACACGGGTAGCGTTTTTGAATACGGAACTACGTACGGAAAAGTAAAGGAAGATCAAGTTGATATAGCCAATGTTTTAAATAAGTATTCTGCTACTAAAATGGCGACAACCGCGCTCGCTTCGGCTTACGTTGGAGAAATTCCTATTCTAACGCTGAGACCTTTTACCAATTACGGGCCAATGGAGGATAGTTCTCGATTTATATTCACAGTTATAAAAAAAAGCTTACAAGGGGAAGAAATCAGAGTTGCTCCGAATATAAACCGAGATTTTGTTTATGTGAAGGATGTTGCAAGGGCATATTTGCTAGCAAGTCGAGTAGGACATTCGGATGGCGAAGTTATAAATATTGGTTCCGGAGTAAGACACACACTTACAGAAGTAGCAAGGGAAATAGTAAAACTTACTAAATCAAAATCTGAAATTATAGAAGATGAAGTTTTTTTGAGACCTAAAGATTCACGTTGCTGGGCAGATATTACACGAGCTAATAAATTACTTAGGTGGAAACCAAAATATACTAGAATAAATGGTTTAAAGGAAACTATATCCTGGTTGAAGAAAGATCTTCACTAGAGCAGTTTACTTCAAAATAGGTACAATTATTGATTATTACAGGTTCTTTGCTATAATACCTATAGGATATGAAAGAACAAGAACCAAAACCGGGTGAACAAGAGATAATACAAACCGCTGAAGTATTAGGGAAACTTGAGGGTGGCGATCTTCCTCTTCCTATTTTTAAAGAAGTAACCAAGCTGACAGTAACGCCAGCCTACGAGCTAGTTCCCTTTCGAATTTCTGATGAACGTAAAACGGAAATTCTATTAATACGCAGGCCAGACGACGACCTTTGGAGGGAAAATTTTACGATATAAACAACAGGCCCGATGATATAATTGAGCATCAGATTAAGTTTATAACTTCAGCTGTTTTTAATTTTTTACATAGCTTATAGTAAAACACTTCCAGTTAGTTTTCTAGTTTATAATGTGCTATATTTTCAGTGTGAACCATGGATAAAAAAATGAGAGTATTCTACAACTTGGCTGTTTTTGGGAACGAAGAAATGGTTGCGATTAAGGAAGTTTTGAGTGACCACATGATCGTAGGCGGCAAGCAAACGATAGATTTTCAAAAAAAAATAGCAAAACTGTTTGGCAAAAAATATGGAATAATGGTGAACTCCGGCTCGTCGGCGAATTTGCTTGCATTTGAACTTCTTGAGCTACCCGCAGGTTCCGAGGTAATTACTCCTGTACTAACATTTGGAACTACGCTTTCTCCTATTTACCAAAAGGGTCTAATTCCAGCATTTGCCGACGTAACCAAAGATACTTATCAGATTAATGTTGATCAAGTTGAACAACTGATAAATAAAAAAACTAAGGCACTAATGATCCCTTCTATTTTTGGTAACATTCCGGATTTACCCAGATTGCAAAAAATAGCCAAGAAACACAACCTTTGGTTAATTGAGGATTCTTGTGATACGTTAGGTGCAAAAATAAATGGTAAACCTACCGGTGTTTACAGTGACATTACTACAACCAGTTTTTATGCACCCCACATTATTACCACTGGAGGCCATGGAGGAATGATATGTTTTGACAATGAGGAGTGGCTAGATAAATTAAAGATGCTAACGAGTTGGGGTAGAACCTCGGCAAAGAATGAATCCGAAGAAATATCGGCAAGATTCAACGTTGATGTTGACGGAATACCATATGATGCAAAGTTTGTTTTTGAAAAATTAGGCTATAATTTCCAATCTTCGGACATTGACGCAGCATTTGGTTTAGCACAATTAAAGAAACTAAATAAATTTATCAGGATACGAAAAAGTAATTTTAAAAAACTTACAAAGTTTTTTGCTAAATACGATGAATACTTTGTCCCTCCCAGGCAAAATCCCAAAGCAGATACAGCTTGGTTAGGCTTTCCGCTAATAATAAAAAAAGGTGCACCATTTAACAGGAGAGACCTGGTAATATATCTGGAAGAAAATGGAATTCAAACGAGACCGGTATTTACGGGGAACGTTTTAAGACAGCCCGCTTTTAAGAAGTTAAAAGCAAAGAAACTAAGAGGAGGGTATCCAGAAGCTGACAATGTAATGGAGAACTCTTTGGTTGTTGGTTTGCACCATGGTATGGATTCAGCGCAACTTAATTATATGACAGGGAAGTTTAGCGAATTTATAAAACTTAATTCTAAATAGTTGCAGCAGACAATTATAGAATGCTTTATTATTGAAAGTCCAAATTCCAAGTTCATTGAAAGTAAAGATTGATATTAAAAAAACGACTAAGAAAGACGATTTACTCGACAAGCGCGATATTTCACATGTAAATACATACACACAAGATCAGCTATACGAACACTATATAAGCCTACTTGGTAAATACAGCTATAAAGATAAGGTACTAATATTAGGAAAAACCTCTTCAGTCAACAAATTTAGACATAAAGTAAAAAACTTAAGCAAAGATCTTCCTTCCTTGAAGTTCGTGAAGCTTGACAAATTTACTAAGGCTAGCCTTAGTAAAACTTTAACAAATAAAATAGCAAAAGAAACAAGTGCCATATTAATTACTGAGGATGATCCAGAATATTTACGTACTTTAATTTTGTGGCTAGACAGCAGTAGGACTATGAAAAATATTCCTATGTTATTCAAAGAATCTTCAAATGTATTTCACGAAGTGTCGAGAAAATATGAGAGATACCCTGCCGACATAGGATTTGTTGATGAAAACCTTGATTACAAACAACTTAATCAAATTTACGCGAAATCCCTAGAGATATTTGAGCAGAAATGCATGGTGCGTGACACTTGGGATATGTTTCAAGCGCTACACAGTATTAAAGATGTAAGTGGTGATATTATTGAAACCGGATCATATTACGGGCATTCCGGATGGTTACTTTATAAAATAAATGACTACTTGTCAAAAAAGAAACGAAAGTTATATCTTTGCGATACTTTTCAAGAATTTCCACGAGAATTATCAGGCTTAGACAGTATATGGAAAGGCACTCACAAAGTAGATTATAAAAAAGTTGAACCCATTTTTTCAAAGATACCAAGCGTAACTTTGGTAAAAGGAGATATAAGAGACACTCTTCCCGAGATGCCCAGGAGAAAATATTGTTTTATTTACATAGATCTTGACTCAAATGCCGCCACAAGCTTTGCTTTAAAAACACTATATCCTCAACTAGGTAAAGGTGGAATTGTTTTTTGCCAAGATTATGGTAAGCCTCACCTTCTTGGTGCTAGACTAGCTATTGATTATTTCTTTGAAAAGAAAAAAGTAGTTTATGGCTTCATGTCTTTTTTTAGTGGGTGCAAAATTTTTGTAAAACCTTAAAAAACATGGGGTAAGTCATTAACTATTGCTTATTTCATCGTCACCACAAAGCTATCTCCAAACCCGAAACTGTCAATCACTCTATTTAAATAATTGTATTCCTCGAGGAACATTATTCCCTTTTTTATATATTTTTCCTTTGCTGCAGATTTAGACAAATCAGCTGGTTTACCATCCCAAAAACCGTCTCGAGTTCCCATTCTGGATTTGGTCGAAATTTTTCTAAATTGTATGTTCGTCCACATATTTGGAGTTACCGTTGAAACTTTGCTGATTTTTAAGTTTAATTTTTCAGCCATTATTACCACACTAGATTTATTGAAGTGATTTAAGTGGTAGGGAATGTGCCAATGCAACCAAGACCTCTTAAAAATGTGCCTACTTAAACTACTCGTGTTTGGGAAACTTAAAATTATTTTTCCACGTGAGTTTAATCTTTGTTTGCAAAGCTTAAGAAACTCTAGCGGGTTATTAGTATGTTCGATCACTTGATTGGCTATCACGAAATCGAATTTTTTACTTTTAAATGGTTTATCATCTATGAAACCGTGATGAAAATTAAGTTTGAATTTCTTTGCTACTTTTTTTGCATTTTCATCCGGGTCAATCCCATATGGCTCACAACCCATATTTTTTAGATAAAGTAAGCTGTAGCCAATACCCGAGCCCACATCCAAAACTCTTGAACGTGGTTGAACTAAAAAATGACAACCATTTAAAAGCCCTTTCCGCCAAAGAACGGATCTTTGAGGCAGTTTGTAATTATTTAGCTTGATGTTGTCTGGATCTATATTTTTACGTGGGTAATAATTCTTGTAAAGCGATTTGATTTTGCGCTTTGATATCTGGGGATTAGTTTGTCCAAATCCGCACTGTGTACATTTATAAACATCGAAATAACCGGGATATCCGTGTCTGTCGTCGAAGAGACGTTTATACCACACCCTCGTAGCACCCGCGCAAATCTTGCATTTCATAAATATTTATTTAAAATCTTGTTCAACTCTTTCATACGCACTTCGTAACTGTGATCTTTTAGGGTTCTGTTTTGACCAGCTATCGCAATTTTTTCCCGCTCTAGGGGATTATCGATAAAATACTTTACTTTATCAATTAGATCATCGTTATTTTTATAAGTGATAACTTCTTTGCCCACTTCGAAAAAATCTTTCATGTTTGGTTTATCCTCGGTGATGAGCAAGGCGCCCATTCCAGTTGCTTCAAACATACGCATGTTGTTTGCGTAATTTTCCGAAACGTTAATGTGGCGATTAACCACAATTTTACTTCTAGCATATATTTCGTACATATCCCGTCCCCATGCGTTGCCATGGAAGGTTTTTTTGATTTGAGAGCCGGGAATTAGAGTTTTTTCACCATATCCCCAAAAGTCAACCTTAGTAGCTTTAGCCAATTTTTCCAGAGCCTTGTTACCTTTGCTATGTGCGGGGGTGAACGCGCCAATATAAACTACTTCATATTTTTTTCTTTTATATCCGATTTTTTCTGGAATACTTTTTTCAGTGCACCATTTCAAATATTCACTTTTGATACCGGATTGTTTAAATCGGCTCACGTAATGAGGAAAAGACGATATTATTAAATCATATTCTTTAAGTTTTCGTTGATTAGGGGGAAGGACGGTTGCTGTTTGAGCAACAAGAAGTCTGACTCGTTTCTTTATTTGTCTAAGCTCGCTTATACCCAATAGTGATAGGTCGAAAATGTAAACAACTTCCGGTTTATTCTTTTTAATTTGAGCAAATAGAACTTTTTTCACCCATTGCCTTAGGCCAAGTGTGTTTTTTATTGATTCAGGTATAAATTTAGGCAAATTAATATTTTTTTGATTCAAGGTTAACCCGTTTTCACTTGCCCATTTACTCTGCAAATTCCAATCATTAACAATAAATTCGTTTGCATTCCATCCGCGGTCTTTCAAGTGTTTACTATAGAAATTTGAGTTACCGAACCACCTTTGAGTCCACTTTTTCTTTAACTGTGAATAGCTAAGTTCCTCCCAATTGTTCGTTTTTTTATAAAAATCATCTAAGAAGCCCGGATAATTCGTCTGAAGAAAAAGGATTTTCATTTTATTTCGCCAGACGTGACACCCCAGAGATATTCTCTCCCCCATATCTCTAAATGAATAAGCTGATAAAGTGAGTACTTGGGAATCAACTCGTTGTTGCGCATCACTTTCTTTAGTTTCTTGTCATCAATTATTTTATTTTGTAGTAAAAATCCGTCGTTTAATAAATGTTTGTAATTATCTATGATTGCTGTTAACCAATCATTTACCGGCGGAGTAAACCCCCTTTTGGTGCGCCTCATAACCTCGTTAGGCACTAACCCACTCATTGCCTTTTTAAGATAATATTTCTGCTCTAATTTAAACGCTTGTACGGCCTTTTTTGAAGAAAGAACTGTCTCTACCAATCGATAATCAAGAAAAGGTGAGCGCAACTCTACAGATGCGGCCATACTTAGTCTGTCATTTAAACAAATCGGGTCTGACTTAAGCCATAAATCTCTAACCAGATCCATGGAAAGTTTTGCTATATCAAGGCTATTTAGTACGGAATCTACTCTTAAGAATTTATAAATATTGTCGGCAGATAAATTAGCAGTAAAAGTATCAGCGTATAGTTTAGTAATAAATGAGCCGGTGATTTTGGGATCGGGATTATAGTACTTAAATAATATTTTTTTAGTTTTCCTCGAGAGTTTACTAAACTTTAATACATTTTCTTTTGTAGCCTTAATTGTTGACGGATAACCCCAGAAAAGTTCGTCTCCGCCTAAACCTCCTAATAGTACTTTTACATTGTTCTCTTTGGCTAGTTTAGCCAAAGAGTATATCGAGTATCCGGCTATATCGGCGATCGGATCATCGGCATCATATACCAGTTTTGGAAAATGATTAACGACGTCTTTTGTCTTAATTTCTTTTTGAATGAAATCAACATCAAATTTACGAGCAAGTTGTTGGGCTTTATTTCTCTCGTCCTCTGGAGGATTGCCTTCGTAGCCAATACTAAATGCCTTCATTCTTTTACTATAATTTGGAGCGGTGAAGGCCAAGATTGATCCAGAGTCCATACCACCCGATAAAGAAATTCCAACTTCTACATCAGACCTCAAAGTCAGCTCACATGCTCTGCTGAAATTATCCTTAATATTTTTAGTTGGGTTTTGGTTATTGGTTTGCTCTATTTTATAAGGATCCCAATACACCACTTCTTCCTTCTTCATATTATCTAGGTTAATTTTTATAAAGGATCCTGCGGGTAACTTTTTTACACTAGTGATAAGTGTTTCAGGTTCCGGGACGTAGTAATAGTGAAAGTATTGATCTACGCTATTCCAATTTATAGCTTTATTTACTCCCTTTGCTTTCAGAAGGGCTTTCATTTCGGATGCAAAAACTATTCCGTCAGAAACGTTTGTATAATAAAGAGGTTTTTCACCTAATCTATCTCTAGCTAGCACTACGACGTTATTTTTTTTATCGTGCAAGACTAAAGCAAACATCCCTCTTAGCTTTTCAAAGCAACCTATTCCGAATTCTTCATATGCATGAATTACGGATTCCAAATCGCTGCCGGTATTGTATATATGTCCTACTTTCTTTAATCTTGTTTCCAGTTCTCTGTAGTTATATATTTCACCATTGCCTACGAGTTCTATGGTCCGATCCTCATTGAACAGCGGTTGATCACCACCGGGCAAGTCAATAATAGATAATCGTGTGGCCGCTAAAATTACTCTTGAGGATGTTGCTAATCCTTCACCATCCGGTCCGCGGTGACCGAGTGCTTTTTGAATTCTTATAATTTCACTAGTGTCTACTTTTCTTTTTGGATTAGAGATTATGCCGGCGATTCCACACATATTAAATTAAGACAACTTGCTATTATATTTTTTCTTGTATTTTTTAACCCTTGGGTAACTTTGTCGCATAAGAATTGGGAAATTGTGGCCGTATAGTCTTGTTTTTGCAATTGCTGGTCCAATGTAATAGAAAGGAAATAACCTAAGAAGATGGAGGATTACTTTCCATAATACAAGTCTAAAATTGAAAAACATGTGTTTTTTTGGACAACAGAGAAGGATAAAATTAAGGTGATCAATAATATTAAGTTTTGATTTTCTACCGAGCAATAGATGTGTCGCAGTTTTATAATCTACTCTCGAAGTAGCATGACTAAACCCGGTTTGCTTTGTAAAATTATATAGTCGAGCTTTAGTTCCTACCAACAACTTTAGTCCTCTTTTTTTTGCTCTGCAAAAAAATTCGTAATCTCCAATGTAGTGAGGTAAACGTTTGTAGTTAAAATTTCCGATTTTACTAAATACCTCTACGGGTACGAGCGTTCCTTTTCCGGGCAGAGTATCGATTTTATCTATTATTTTTCTTTGTTTATAAAAGCTCGCTTTGTCTGTAACGGTGTTGGCAACCGAATAAATAGCTCCTGTCTCCCACTCGATCCTAACCCCTGCATCATGGACTTTAGAAGGTTTTTCTGCATCTAATATTAAAGAACCCACTATAGCCCTTTTGTTTTCTTGGCTTACTTTTACTATTTGTGATAAATAATTACTCTTCGAGTAACAATCGTTGTTCATGGTGAGTATAAAATCTCCTTTTTTTGCTCTTTTCAGTGCTAAGTTCACGCCTTCGAACATTGATCTTGTCCACCACCAGTTTCCGGTGCCTCTAATTAGGGACCAGCTCGGATGGGTTTTTCTGAAGTACTCTTCGGTGCCATCAGTGGATCCGTCGTCAACCAAAATTACTTCAAACGATTTATATTTCTGTTTCGCCAGGGAAGTAAGACACTTTTTTGTGAATTTAAGACGATTAAAAACAGGGATGATAATATAAACCTTATTTTGCATTTGCACGATATTTTCAAAAATTCAAAAGCATAAAATAGTATAATTGCCTTGGCCTTAAATATAAATGACTAACAGTAAAACGAAAGAAGTAATAATAATAGTAATTCTACTACTATCTTCTATTTTTCTTTTGACTTTGTACTATATCCTAAACACATCCGGATATTTAAGTTTTTCGGATGGGGCTAAATTTGCAGACATTGCAAGAAATATTGCTTTCGGAGACGGGTACAAAGCCAGCTTTAGTTTTTTTAGTCCAAATATTTTCAGGCATGCACAAGGAGAATTATTTTCTGCTCGCGGCGTCCCACTTGCGATGCCTTATTCAATAGCCGCGGTGTTTAGTATTTTTGGAATCTCTGATTTGTCGGTTATTGCTACATCTGGATTATTTTACCTAGGCTTGGTTATCGCCACGTACGCTTTAGGACGGCATTTATTCGGTAAATTGGCTGGAGTTTTAGCTGCTTTGGCAATCGCTTTGAACGCTAATTATCTTGATTATGCTACAAGCGGTGCATCAGAGCCGTTGTTTGCTCTTGTAGTAGTTGCTACTGCTTATTTGATTCTTTTAAAGAAAAAGTGGGCAAGCGTTTTGGTGCTTTTGGGTTTATTTCTCCTTTACTTTACACGAACTCAAGGGGTCTTATTTATACTCGGATTCGCATTTATGTGGCTTTTTATAAATTACAGTTTTAAATTTGCAGCCTCGGTATTGGTTGCAATTGGTGTAGGAATGTTTTTAATTGATAAATATGTGTTGTACCCGCTCTCATGGAAGCTGCCCGTCTATCCAATAGTTACGCGAGGTGTTCAAGCATTTTTCCAATATTCAGGTAATTTTGCTGTTTCGGATGCACTACGAGGGGGAGCTTCTCAAAGTGTGAATGTTTTGGGTCTTTCTAAAAAAGTATTTTTTAATATCTACAATTTTTACAGACTGTTACCTCAAATAGCATCGCCATATTTGTCCGGTCTTTTTATAATAAGTTTATTTCACTGGAACAAAAATAGGGATGAAAATATTTTCAAGTTAACGACATTAATTTTGCTTGTTGGCACCTTTTTGCTGGCGGCGCTAACTATCCCATTTTTCCGCTATCTCCACCCGATAGTACCTTTAGTTTATATATTTTCAACGGCGATGTTAGTTTGGATAGTCAGGCAAATTTTCAACGCTAAATATTCTATTCTCAATTTCCTAAATAGATACAAATTTAAAATCAGAAAATCAATGGCTGTTTCACTAAGCTCGGTTACCCTGCTATTAATATTTGTGGGGGGACAGACCTTGGGTGTTATCTTTCTTGACTCACGCTTTAAGGCACAGAGAATTAATAAGGGTGAACCACCCGTATATGTG
>SDBS01000729.1_pt1 | contig 32777 bp, 39 predicted proteins | sample 2277091 | NCBI WGS metagenome assembly SDBS01 (sample SAMN10404972, study PRJNA504765) | marine sediment metagenome | isolation source: marine sediment core GS10_PC15, 163 cmbsf | place: Arctic Ocean: Southern Knipovich Ridge | collected 2010 | reverse complement strand
TTTCTTTAATGGACTGATTGCGAGCGTTGCTGTCTGGAACCGGGCCCTCACCCCCAACGAAATACAAACACTATTCGTAGACACTCACGCAATCACCAGGCCAATGCAACGGCTGTTCGTGGGCGGGGGAGCGGCGGACGACAATAGCAGCAGTTCATCGTCTAGTCAGACGTCATCCAGTTCATCGGCAACGTCGTCCAGTAGCTCCTCCGCTACTTCTTCGTCATCGTCGTCGGCCACAAGTTCCAGCAGCAGCCTCACGTCATCATCAAGTTCCTCGTTGACATCGTCGTCGTCTCTAACATCATCCTCGTCCACCGGTATCACCGCAGTTCCTAACGGGCTGATGATGATGGGCATGGGAGTATAATCAATGGCAGAACGCACGCAATATCCGCCGGCACCAGGGCAGGTCACCTTCGACACCATCAACGTGGACAGGCCAACGTACGGCGTACCGAACCCGATCACGCAGATAGCGGGTCGTGGTGCGCGCGATGACGACCCCAGGATGCACGAGAACGACCCGTCGCAGGTGATCCCGGGCGCCCCTCCGAACCACGGCGACTTCATCCTACCACACGTTACTACGTTTCAGGGCGTAGTCTCGACGATCTCGCGGGTGTACCGGCCTAGCGATGAAGCGATCAAGGATAGCTTGGAAAACGCTCGGTTCATGCGGAACGACTTGACCGTAATGGAATGCCTAGAGCAACGGCAGCGGTCGACGGCCCTACTGGACTGGCACTTGGAGCCTGAAGACGAGAGCGACAAACAGGCCCAGTGGCTCGTCGAGCAAGTCACGCCGATCGTGAATCAGATCCCGCGATTCGTGCAGTACCGTGAGAACCTACTCAACGCCATCTGGTACGGCAGATACGCGATCAGCAACCAGTACCGCTGGAAGATGATCCGTGGACAGCGTCGGCTTGTGGTCGAGGATTGGCTCCCGGTGAACGGCGACAAGATCGTGTTCCGCTACGATGACGGCTCGTTCGTCTACGACCCGAATCAGGTGGGTATCCGCGTAGGGGCCGGCTACACGACACAGGAGAATCTTGCCACCCGCTGGGATCAGGACCGCCACCGCAAGGTCGAGGCCACGGACTACGGGCTGGCGTACTTCCTGGACCCGTGGGAGCGTGCTTTCCTGACCATCCACAAGCACCAGATCGAGGATGGCGAATACGAGGAGCCTACCCACGCTGGCCGCATCCACGGTCTAGGCGTTCGGTCCAAGATTTACTGGACGTGGTTTCAGAAGCAAGAGGCGTTGTCGTTCCTGATGGAGTTCCTCGAGCGCTCAGCCTTCGGCATCGAGATGTGGTACTACCCGTGGGGCAACCCGGCGGCCGAAGCGACGACACGAAAGGCGGCCGAGGAACGCATCGGGCAGGGGCGGAACATCATCCTAGTCCCGCGACCGTTGGGCGAGGAAGGGCAGAACTACGGCGTCGAGCGTATCGAACCGGGCATGGCGGGTGCGGACGTGCTGAAGGACATCCTTGTCACCTACTTCGGCCACCTCATCAAGCGGTACATTCTTGGCCAAACGCTCACGACAGAGGCCGAGTCTACTGGGCTGGGGTCCAATCTGGCCAGCGTCCACCTCGATACGTACCTCCAGATCATCCGCTACGACGCCGTCAACCTACAGGAGACACTCACGCGCGACCTGATCGAGGTCATCGTCAAGCAGAACTGGCCGCAGTACGCAGACAACAAGATCAAGTTCGTCATCGAGACGGAAGCCCCGGACGTGGAAGCCAAGCTCGCAGCGTGGAAAGATGCGTTCGAGATGGGCCTGCCGCTCAAGGCGAGCGACGTGTACGAACTGATCGCTGCCGAGCCTCCCGAGGCAGCCGACGAGGTGCTGGAGAACCCGCAGATAGGCGAAGCGGCAGCCCAGCAGGAGCAGATGCAAGCACAGCAGGGCATGGACCAACAGCGGCTCGGTATGGAGCAGCAGGCGGCCCAATTTGAGCAGACGCAAGCCGTGGACCAAGCCGAGTACACCAAGGAGAAGGACCGCCAGGATCTCGAGCGTGAGTTGCTGACTGCCCAGCCGGTTGACGCGATAATGCAAGGTCCGGTCGAGCGGTACGACGGTGTGTACTGCCAGCACTGCGGGACGAAGCACGACGCGGACGGTGGCGAGCGTGTGTCGGCGTGCCCTAGCGATGCTCCGCGTTCGGAGGTGGAAGATTACGTCAAACCAATCGAGGTGAACCCAGAGCGTACAACCAACGAGAAGATCGCTCACGACGTAGCCCAGGCGGTGAAGAAGACCCGCCGCAAGCCGAGCAAAGCCCAGATCAAGGCTGGCAACTACCCGAAAGGCAAGGTCTCGCTGCACGGGATGCCGATAGCCATCGAGACACCAAAGGACGCGACTCGTTCGGGAAAGGACAGCAACGGCAAGGCGTGGTCCGTCAAGATGCCGTACCACTACGGCTACATCCTGCGAACAGAGGCACGCGACGGCGACCACGTTGACGTGTTCCTGGGTGATGACCTGGAATCGGACCTCGTGTGCGTAGTCGATCAGGTCAAGCCGGAGTCGAGGTACTTTGACGAGCACAAGGTCATGCTGGGGTTCACGTCGGTCGAGAATGCCCGCGCGGCCTATCTGGAATGTTACGAGCCGGGATGGAAGGGGCTCTCCACGATAACGGCGATGACTGTCGACCAGTTTAAGGCGTGGCTTGCCGATGGCGACACGATGAAACGGATTACTGGGCAGGTCAGCAAGTACGCCAAGTTCAAGGAAGATGAACACCCGCGCGACGACAGCGGCAAGTTCACAGACCAAGGAGGCGGCCCGAGTTCCGACAAGCCCAGCACCATCGAGGTCCGCGGCAAGAGCCTAGAGGTATGGAAAGACGGCGACAAGTGGATGTGGCGAACCCCTGGCTCTGGTGACTCGATTGGGGCTAGTGAGGCGTTGAAAGGGGTAATCGAAACGAAACTATCCGAATCCAAGGAGAAAGACGATGGGAAGCAAAGCACCACAGACAGCCCCGAACCGAAAGCTGACGAGGGAGGGGAAGCCGAACCCGCTGTACGATCCGGCGATGACGAAGCCGGCCCCGCCGCCACCGCCGCCACCGAGGAAGAATCCTTCGTAAAGCCAAAACCTGGCGAGAGTGCGTCGGACTACCTCGATAGAATGCTCGGAAAGCCGGGGTCTGCGGCCCGAAGGATTGGTGGCACCACAGGCTCCCAGAGATACCTCGCCATCTGGACGGCTTCGCAATCGTCACCATCTAAGTCACTAGCAGACAGGTTCTCCCGCCAAGTCTCCCAATTCCAGCGCGCCTACTACAACCTAGCCAGCGAGCAAGACGAGTCAGCATGGTGGGACTCGGGCACCGGAAGCATTCGAGTCCTAGCTGACGGCGAGCCTATGAAGTACACGAAACACCACGGCGGGGGATTCTCTGCCGAGTCTATCCACGGAGGCAAGATATGAGAGTCATCAACAATCCACCTGTACCCAGCGTCGATTCCACCGACAACTCCAGCATGCGTGACGTTGTCGGGAACAAGGGCGATACCCACGACGGCGATTCACTAAGGGCGTTGGCTCATTCCGTCGACGATCACATCCACAGTGCCGCCAAAGCGATTCCGTCAGGCAGTGCCGGTATTACTGTTACCGCTGGTGATTCCGAAGCGTGGGATCTAGGCGCGTTTGCCGTTGTGGTGGCTACGAATGCAATCAGTGAAGACTTCGATATACACTATGTCGTCGTCGAAGTAATGTCCGCCAATGCCACGTACGAGTTAGTCTTGTACGCCGGTGCTGATGGTTCGGAGGTGGAGATCGCTAGGACTCGTGTGGTACGAGTGACAAACCAAGTCCGAAGTTTCGACTTGCCAATCCAGACACCAATGATGCAGGGGAATACCCAGATCAAAGCGAAGTTAATGAGCAGCACAGGCGCAACCGACGCGCTCACGATCTCGCTCTACTACCACAACTACTAGCCAATAGAGGATCATTATGGCCACAGCAGCAATCGAAACCAGTGAGGTGTTCAGCACGGCCCACACGAAGGCTAAGAGCGTCTTCTGTCGGTTCATGCGGATGAGCGACCAGTGGATGCTAGAGCAGGGTGCCCTCGACTGGCGAGCCGATTCTAAGGACAACGAGTTCGAGGCGTCCGAGGTAACGAAGATGGGGGACAACACGAACTCCCAATACTTCGTGACGGTGGATCTCAACAACTTCACTCCGGGCATCAAGCCCCAGCAGTTCATGGCCCAATTCGTCGAGAAAAACGGCAGTATCCTCGCCACAGAGGAGTTCTGGGTGGTGTCGGCACGTCGGGCTACCATCCCGAGAATCAGGATCGGATAGCCTAGCTCCCCCACCTGTCCGAATCGCTGGTTGCCCCAATATGACCAAGCATGGCACAATACGCTCGCCTGATGTGAATCGGGCAATTCACCTCCTGGCCCTGAAAGAGCTGGGTCGGCTACTCGAAGAGGCAGCCAACCAGCACTTTACCGGTCAAGTGTCGGTCACCATTGACGCTAAAAACGGACGTCTTGGCCAGCCACGGGTGATGTCCAACCGATTCGCTGATGTAGAGTTGTAGTTCGCTACCTTTTGGGTCGATTGGCTTTTGAGCCAAGCCCGCTTGCAGGGTTCCTCCTTGTGCCTGCAAGCGGGCTATTTTCATGCGCGTATGGTAACACAAACAAGACAACCGATGCCTGATGCAGCCCTTCAGGGCCTTCCTCAGGCCAACGTGCGCAAGGCCGGTGACTTCCCGGACGATGAGTTCGTGCTGATTCCGAACGTCCCTGTCTTCGCCGAGCATACCACCACAGCCAAGGATGGCAGACCGCTACAGTTCGGCATGCAGGAGCTTCAGGCCGTGGCGAACCGCTGCAATCAGCGGATCAGCGAGTCTGGTGACTACGCGGCCATCTGCTTTGGTCACACACCGGGCCCCGGTGAAGACAAGCCCACGCCGGCGGTATGCGGTTTCGCCGGGCCGTTCAGGCTGGGCACCCATGGCTTGTCGAACAGAAAGGCCATCCTGGCCGACTTCCACGTCTACAAGAGCGACATGGAGCAATTCAAGCGGCATCCTCGGCGCAGCCCGGAAGTGTGGCTAGAGGACCGCTACGAGGACATGTTCCTCGATCCGATCGCCCTCCTGTCCGCCGAGACCCCACGACTTGACCTTGGCTTGCTCTATTCCGCACAGAAGCAAGGTCGAGTGGTCGAGAAATACGCTGCCGTGGCGCCAGCCGCCGGAAACACCTTCATACCGGATGCACGGCGCAATTACGTGGCATCCCAGCAATCTACGGGAGACATCAAAATGTTAGGAACGGACGACGTCCGCGCGATTATCGAAGCCATCGAGAAACAAGACTGGGTGGTTGCTGTCAAGCAGATGCTTGCTGCCCAGGAAGGCGCAAACATGTCGCCCGGCATGGACCCGATGGGCGGCGACCCTGGCATGATGCCCGAAACTCCTCCGCCGATGGCTCCCGGGCTTGAGCCTCCCCCGCTCGCCCCGGAGCCAGGCGGTGAGATGCCGATGGGTGAACCTCCCATGGGTGGACCTCCGATGGCGCCCGAGGCTCCTGCGGCCCCCGCTCCACCGATGGATGCTGGGCCGCCAGCACCCGACAACGGCCCCGAGCCTCCCATGTCCCCGGACGAGGACGACAAGCCGAAACCGTACTCCGCCAACGAGCAGGGCCCGTATCAGGACGGCACCGAATCGGAAATGTCCAGCGGCGAGAAGGTCGAGCACGACATCGGTAGCCCGCGGAAGTATGAGTGCTCCGACTACGACGACATGGATGACGACGAGTTCGAGGACTACGCACGGCAACGTGCAGCCCGAAAGAAGGCCAAGTACGAAGCCGCTGGTTCCGTCGAGTCCGACAACGCCGAGGACCCTGGAACTGCATCGGTCGAGCCGGACAATCCCGGCCCCAGTACCTCGGGCACGGCCGGAAACGACAGCGGAGAAGCCACCGGCGAGTACCAGGAGAGCAACGGTAAAGAGGTGGTCAAGTTCTCCCGCAAGGCCGAACAGGCGACATCCGAGAACTACGCGATGCGGCAGGAAATCAAGACCCTTCGTGGGCGAGTGGACGCCGAACAGGGCAAGCGAGTCGACGCCGAGCGTATGACGGCCTTGGCTCAGCATTCCGAGTTCTACAACCTCGACGCCGAAGAGGAACTCGAATGCTGCAAGTACGGCAAGATGAACGACGATCAATTCGGCGAGCATCTCGTGCGCATCAAGACGCGGTACGAACGCCGGCCGCACGCTGCGTTGAACACGATCCCGACACACACGGAAGGCGGCGCCAAAGCGGCTGCGATGGCCCCCGGCAAGCCAGGCAGCGGCACCGCTCGTGAAACCTACGCCAAGGACGTATCCGACGCTGCCTATGAGGTGAGTGTCGCCCGAGCGATGCGAGGCGAAGAGGCCGACTACAAGGGCGTTCTCGCCTCCATGAAGGCCGGCACGTTCAAGCAATAACCCCAACCACTCATCACGCCCCCCATTCAGAAAACCGGAGATAAGACATGTCTGGCAACTCAACCAATTTCGTTGCTGGTGGCACGATTCGCCCCAGCCGTTTCGTCAAGATCGACACTTCGGCCGATTACCGGGTCAAGGAGGCCGATGCCAACGAAGCGTTGATTGGTATCTCGCAAGTTGGCACCAACCGGGCCCCGCTGAGTGACGTCGTCACTACCAACAACGCGGCCGTAGAAGGCGAGCAGCTCAAGGTCTTCGGCTTCTCCGACTTCGCGCTGCTGGAAGCCGGTGCCGCGATCGCCAACGGCGAGTTCCTCAAGAGTGACGCCGACGGAAAGGGGGTTCCGGCGTTGACGACTGGGACGGTCTCCCAGAACGTCGGTGCGATCGCCATGGAAACCGCCTCCGCCTCCGGAGAACTGATCCGAGTACAAGTCGTCATCAACACCCCGCGCCCCGTGATTTCGTAACCCACCGAGACCCCGCCCCCCCGTATCCCACCAATAGTTCCTACTCAGGAGAGCCATCATGGCTGCTGTCTTCCCCTCAGCACAAAATACGTTCATTCCGAACCACGACGCCACGAACAACATGGTGATCGACTTCGCTCGAAACATCAAGAAGTTCGCCGTCAACCGCTACACCCAGATCATCCCGGTCGACAAGATCGCCGGATACTTCCTCAAGATGACCATTGAGGAAGCCGGTCGTATCCTGTCCACCGGGCTGGACAACTTCACCTGGCCTGACGGCAATGACTCGCCGACCGGTGAAGACGGGACCGAATCGTTCGAGTTCGATCCGTATCGCTGCCAGCGGTACGCCTACGCCTTCCGCTTGGGAGACCTGACCATCAGTCAGGCCGACTGGAACATCGTCGCCCAGCACGCGTCCATCAAGGCACGCCAGGCGATGACCGGACGTACTCAGTTGGCGATCACAGCGTTGACGACTGCCGGCAACTACGACGCGTCACACGTCCTGGCTGTCGCGTCCATTTCCGGCAACACCGGAAACTGGGCTCAGTCCACCACCGCCCGCCAGGACCTCAAGCGGTCCCTGAACACCGCGGCCGAGCTGATCCTGGACGACACCCTTGCCGCAGTCGAGCTTGACGACCTCGTTGTCGTCATCAATTCGGCCTTGGCCGCCGAGTTGGCCCAGACCCAGGAGATCGTCGACTACATCAAGGCCACGCCCGATTCGCTGGCCCAAATCCGCGGCGAACTGCCCGGCGAGAACGCGATGTACGGCCTGCCGAACAAGCTGTACGGTTTCCCGATCATCGTGGAAAAGACCCGTAAGGTCACCACGATCAAGGGCGCCTCGATGACCAGCCGAACCCAGGTTCTCGCGAAGGGCACGCCGTTCATGGCAGCCCGACCCGGTGGCCTGATCGGTGTGGCGGATGCCCCGAACTTCTCGACGGCCGTGATCTTCGAGCAGGAAGCCATGACCGTTGAGACCGTCCGAGACGCCGACAACCGCCGGACCAAGGGTCGCGTGGTCGACACGATCGTCGCCCAACTCGTCGCCCCCGCCAGTGGTGTCCTGTTCACGGGAGCCGCGTAACCCATGGCCTACGCCGACTCAGACGACTTGAGTGCCCGGTTCGACGTGCGGATCATACAGGATCTCGCATCGGATACGGGTACGCAGGTTTCCGAGGGCGATTTGTCGAGCGATGCGAAGGTGAGTGCATCGCTCGACGACGCCAGCGGGAAGATTGATTCGGCGTTGACCGTGGCGCAGATTTACACGACAGACGACCTTGAGGGCCTGACCGGCAACTCGCTCGCCTTGCTCAAGCGGATCACGTGCGAGCTGGCGATGGTCTTCCTCATCGGTCGGCGGCAGGAGAAGTTCCTGGACGAATCGCTCGCGCAGGTGGAAGAGAAGTCCGAAGCGTACCTTGATCGAATCCGCAAGGGCGAGCGACTGTTCGGCAGCGTCGATGCCAACGTACAAGCGGGGCTCCCGACTGTCGATGGTTTGACCGCTGTTCAGTACAACACGTTGAACCTACTGCCCGACCGAACACACAACTTCTATCCAAAACGGCAGTCCAGATTGCCGCTCGGGAGATGATATGGCTGCACCAGTAATTGTAAACGTCGGTGGATTGATTTTCATCAAGGTCGACTATGGCGAGGGCCTGAAGACTCTTGGTCATACCCGCAATGGCGTGCAGTACACCGAAGAGAGCTTCTGGGGCGACGTTCCGGGAGACGAGAACGGCGGAGACGAAGGGCCTCCGGTTGAGGTGCAGTATTTCGGTGAGATCCATCGCATTCGGTGTGAGCTGACGAAGTTCGATCCGGCTGTGGCTGCCAAAGTGGCAGGGAAGGTTGCTGGATCAACGGACGGTACCCCGGCAGCCTCAGGAACGCTGATCTTCGCCTCGACCAAGTACATGCGGGTACTCAGTACCGGGACAGCCCCGGCGGGTGATGTACACGCCAGAAACTACCCCTTCGGTATCCCCCGAATGCCGATCGAGTTGAACGCCGGAACGAAGTTCTCGACGTTGGTTGTCGAGTTCGAGGCTCACAAGATACCCGACCAAAACATCATGTTCAATTCGTCAACATCGTAACTAGGAGGATACTCAGTGTGGTCTCTGTTCGGTTGGATCAGACGCCGGCGCCTAGCTCGCCGGGAATTGCTACGCTTTTGGGACGGAGCCGTATGGCGATACGGCGACCCGTTCTTGCTGTTCCGCGCGCTGAAACACCACGAAACAGTTACGCTGGACACGCACTGGGCGGAGTCTCAGGAAGGCGAGGAACCGGCGACCACGGAATTGGTCACGGCTATCTGCGGAGTCTTCCGGGTCAACCGGTTCGACGGGCTGTCTGGCCTGACGGATTGGGAAGTCCTGGACCTTCTAGCCCAGTTGATGGACTACCTCGACCTGCTAAAAAAAAAGCACAACCCATCGCAGACCTCATCGGAACCTACGGTCTCGGAATCCTCGACTTCCCCGGTGCCCCCAAGCGAGACCGAGAACTCTGGCTCGGCCTCTGGCTCAACGCCGAACGCGTAGAGACTCGATTCTCTCACCGCCACTTGGTAGCCGCACGTGACTCGTACGAGGACGTGGTTCCCCTGCCGTACTGGCACGCCACGACAGAGAACCCCGTGGAGGCCAAGGCGTTCTACGAGCTAGAGAAGTCCCGTTCTGAGTTCCTGTCGCGTTCTACGGAGGCGCCGGGATGAGCCTATTCCAAGACATAGCGAAGGGAATTGCGGGCTACATGGGCGGGACCGCTCTGGAGGGACCGCAGGAAGGCAAGACGGCCCATCAGATCACGGCCATGCTCAGCGGTGCGATGCGCAGCACGGGCAAGGCTCCTAGCAAGACCTCGCTGCCCAAGCAGAAGCCCATCGAAGTCGAGATGACTCCGTCGACATGGCGGAATCAAGCCAAGATATTCCCGAATTCTCCCATAGTGCGACAGGAGGCCGAGAAGGAACGCGTTGCGAACATCAACCTGATTCACCGGCAGGCTGGCCGCAAGAAGATGGGGCGGGAGACTACAGACCCGGCTCACCTTGCTCTGTTCTCTGGAGGGCCGCCTCCTGCGCCGGTAGGAAAGAAAAAGTCGGAAAATAAATTGAATGCCGTACTGCGCGATCTGGTAGGGAAACTTCCAACTGCGATGGCGATTGTTGGAGTCGGCGCGTCGGCGGGCGCTGCATTAGTCAAGTTTCCTGGCATGGTGCGTGACATGTCTATGGATAAGCTGAAAGCGCAGGCTGGTTTATCACGATACAGCGGAAAAATCGCGCGCACCATGGCCCTGATGAATGTTCAGGACGTGCGTCTAGGAATCCGCACAGCCCGCGCGACAGCCGTTTCTATCGCGGTACTCGGAAAAACTACTCGCGAACTACGAAACACACTGCAACCCTATGAAGCAGCGGGAATTGGGATTTCTAATATCGTTCTGGCGTCACATGCGGTGGTTGCAAATGCGGTTGTCAAGGCGTTGGAATTCCCTTTAACTTTTGGGAACCCACAAGTGCGAAAAGCGTTGTTCGGTGGAGGCAAAGCGGATGAAGGGCTGCCGTTCCAGACGTTCCTACAGACGATGAATCCTCCGGTTGCACAAGCACGCAACGAGCGCGTAGCAGTCCGCGAGGCAGTTCATAGGAAGGGCGCCTGATGGCTAGCAGAGGAACAGACGTAATCTACAACGGCATTGAACTGCACAACGTCACCACTAAGCAGTGGGACCAGCAGGTCGTGTATGACGACAGCAATACAGATCCGATCGCAATTCGCTTTACGTTGTCGTTTGAGGGACTATTGCACCTGCAAAACGAGGCAGGCATCGGCACGGACTTGAGCGATGTTCCGGCGTGGATTGGTAATAGCGCATCGCAAACAGCGCCGACGAATACGTTTGCGAGTTCCATACAGGTTGTCCACGAAGCGCTATCGACTCCACGCAAGGAGCTGATAATCAACATGAATGGAAAGCGCGTCCTGCGGGTTGTTCCTCCTAGCAGCGGCGTACTCTCGGGTGTTTCTGACTTTGACACAGAAAACGGCCCGAAACCTCAGTTTGTAAAAGTGATGCACGTAGTATCGAACAAAATGGCACGAGTTCAGTTCTCCATATCCGTCGCTATTCTGGGCTGCGAGTCTGGTGGATCGCGCAGCACGCCGGTGATAAACAACCGCTGGTCAGTTTCGGAGGAAATGGATGACGACTTCTTCACCACGCGCACAACCTCCGGAACTATCCGATTCTCGCTGTCAGATCCGAAGGACGGCGGCGGCCCCCACTGGTACAAGTATTTCGTGATTCCAGGTTTGGAGAATGGATTCCGTCGAGCGAGGGTGCATTACATCGCAAGTGAAGACGGATTGTCGGCCAAGTACACGATCATCGACCGCCAGATCCACACCGCGGCACCATGGCCTGCCACACGGATCACTGGGCGTCACACGGAATCCACGGGAGATGGGATCACGTTCATCCGAGAGTGCCACGTACGACTAGAAGGAGATCCTGGGAGTGACAAGCGACTTCTTGCACAGCGGGCCATTCAGGTCGTAGAGAATCGAATACCGGTGCTGGCTAAGGAGTGGGGCGCAGAGGAAGGAAACGTATGGACCCCGATCCAAATGTCGATGACAGACAACTTTGGGGAGCGAAATTCTGTCGAAGTGATGGTCCGTATTTCCCATCCTCCATCAACAGAGGACGACAAATCGGAACAAGCGAAACTTGGCAATCTCATTAAGAAGGGCTTTGGTAGCCCAATAGGAAGCCTCCCGGCGGTTCCGAATCAACCCACAGATTACAAGCAGAACGTCAGCCCCAATCCTCCGCTCTATGGGTTCACAAGCGTGGGAAACGGTGCAGCTCGCACGCCCGCCGAGAAGTTCATTAAGCACTGCTACCTACAGACGCAATGTTCCGAACAACATGCCATCGGTAACGCGAAAGACACGAGCGTATCAAGTGATGACGGCGAGTCTCAGGATACCGAAACACAAGTCACAAGCCAGCTAACGTACCAGCTCCCAGAAGATTCCACGGGGGACTACTTCTCGACTGACAATCCCGACCTGAAGGCTTCACCGTACCAGTTTTCCAGGATGGAAAGCACCTACTTCTACAACTCGCTGAAAACACAGATGCCGATCGCTCGTGAATCAATCCCGCTGGCGGGGGCACCGCAAGGGGCAGAGAAAGATACCAGTGTTGTGTTTACTCTCGGCTCGCGACAGTGTAGGCGAGAGATACGAGTGGACGCCGAGCGGCTCAACGACTGGCCGCAGATCCCCGAGCCGAAGGAAACGTACACGGACGGGAACCTGAAGGGGGCACGATTGCGGTTTTTCCATCGCAACCATCCACCGACATTGACAGCAGACGGAAGAAGCAAGCTGTTCCGAATCACAGCATACTACCTCTACGCGCTGAATCGCCCGCCGCTAGATACCGAAGAGTTGACGATCGGTGCCCTGCCGTTCACTTCGCTCAAGGCGAGCGACGAGAAGTTTAAGCTGAAAGACGCATTCTCCGACAAGTTGGGAATACCATAATGACGGTCATATTAACCAGCGTAGCTAATGATGGCCTGATGGACGTTCAGGGCAAGGCATTCTTTGCCCTGGATACGCTCAATACGGTCCGCTTGACCACCGTGCCCACCGAAGTTATCGACGTTATCGAAGAGTTCGAGAACTTCACGGTGACGCTGGATCTCCAGAAGACTATCGAGGGCTTGCCTACGGCCACCTCTACGTGGCAGTCCGGAGGTTCCACGCTGTCGAACAAGTTGCGCGACGTAAGCCGCGACATTATGGTCCAGCTAGTCCAAGAGGACAGCCCCGAGCCGGCGAGCGACCTGACCAGTACGCTCAACTACCTCATCAACCAGATGGAAGTCGAGGGGGAGTACGTTGACGCCAACGCTGTCACGCTGTCGCTGGCGACGAATGACGTGGACGACGCCAATATCGGCGATCCGGTGATTGCTTACACGACGCGCCGCGGTGACGGCCGAGTACAGCAGAACTCTCTCGCCGAAGACATTCAGTTTGTGGTGACCAGTGACGCCAGTGCGACCGCACCCGGGTTCTCGGTCGACGGCGAGGTAGCTGTGGATACCCTCAGCCAGGAGTGGCCGAAGGGCTCTAGCCTGCGTACCACGATAACGGCATCGAATGCTGCCGGATCGTTGCTGACCAATGGTGATTTCGAGGTGACCACCGTAAGCAACACGCCGGACGACTGGGTAGTCACCACCGGAACCCCAGGCACCACTGTCCTTGTGACCGATGCCGAGGTCCAGACCGTTGTGATCGCAGAATCGCCGACCGGTGGCTCGTATCTGCTGTACTACACGAATACCGCGTCGATCGTCCGTGCGACGGTTCCGATAGCTTGGAACGCCGGCGGGAGTGCGGTACAGACGGCATTACGTAGTCTTCCAGGGCTCGAAGGTGTCACAGTGGACACCACAGGCACCTCGCCGAACTTCACGCACACGGTCACGTTCACTGGCGTAGCTGGCAATGCCGACCAACTGACCAGCAAGAACAGCTTAGAGGGTGGGGTCGGTGCTACGATCACTCATGCGACCACAGTTGTCGGCAATGTGGGCTCGTACAAGGGCCGGGCGTTGCAGTTGAATGGGACTGGCTCCGAAGAAACGGAACTGTACCACGCGTTGACCCTATCGTCCGAGGTGGTGTACTGCTGCCACTTCAGGACGCGTCGTGGGACTACTCCGGACGAGTCGTCATCTTCGTCGTCATCGACTTCGTCGTCCAGCTCGTCGTCGTCTAGTGTGACCTCATCTAGCTCTTCGGTTACTTCTTCGTCGTCCGTTACGTCGTCCTCGTCATTGACGTCTTCGTCGTCCAGCTCGTCAGTCACGTCCTCGTCAAGTTCTTCGTCGTCGGTCACGTCGTCCTCGTCGTCGGTTACATCTTCGTCGTCGCTTACGTCTTCGTCGTCGTCCGATGTGGGCACGGTGCATATTGGGGCTGTAGATTCTGCGTCTCCGGATACAGTGTTGGGTGATTACACGCAGGACGGTACCACTAATGGAAGAAATTATTACGCTAACGGAACCTACATCCTGTGGTGGGCAAGCACCGGTAATTACTGGGTCCTAAGTACAGTTGTTGACGTCGAAGATGGCGACAACACGTGGCTGCAAAGTGTTGGCGGTTCCGACAATCGTGCTGTCGATGACGGGTTGTATAGCCCAACGCTTAATGCCGTCGGAACTCTTTGGGCCAGCCTAGACCAATCCGATGACTCGTCCTCGCATTCGTCGTCATCTTCGGTCACGTCGTCGTCGTCAGCTACCTCATCATCTTCGACCTCGTCGGGGACGTCGTCGTCAAGCAGTTCCTCCTCTTCTCTGACGAGCAGCTCGTCCGCAGGCGAGCCCGAGATTCGAGTCGAGATCGTGGACGGCATCGAAGGCACCATCACCAACGACAAAGAGGGCAACGTCAACCAGAAGAAGATCACGGTATCGTCGATCAGTACGACCGCGCACGATTCCCAGTTCTTCTTCTTCCGAATGACACGCCAGCACAGAATGCCGGTCTACCTGCGCATCAGGGCGGCCACACCAATAGCCGACGGCACGAGCGTCTACATCGACGAGATGGCCGTTGTACTAGCCACGGAGCTATACGACGGCGGGCCGTTCGTCGCCATATTCGCAGGGGCTACACCGGCAGTGATCGAAGATGCTTGGACTCTGACCGTGACCAACGACCGCGGCGGACAACTCCAGGAGTGGTACGACCGCGCATTCGATATGCGTTCCAAGGGCTTCCTGCTGCCGACCAGTGGGGTAACGCTCATTCCCGATAGTGTAATTTCGTAACAAGACAAACCCACCTGCAATAGATAGGAGCCCGACATGGGAATCCCCCGCACAGTTTTGCATGGCGTAGACCAGAGCGTGGAAACTCACGCCGATCTCCCGGACACCGGAAACCACGGGGCGCGTTGCGTTATCGAGGAAACCGGCAGCATTTATATCTACGACGCAAATGACGCGAAGTGGAAGCCTGACGACGAGATTATCGCCCGTTGGAGCTTCACGGACGATGGTGGCGGGGTCGGATGGTACAGCCTCGGTGCGATACTCCCGGCCGGCACGATCGTCTTCGATGGTGTTCTGAGGGTACTTGACCCCTTGCAGTCCAGTGGTGCTGCCAAGATCGGCATCAAGGTGGAGTCGGCTGTTGGTTCCACCAAGGACATCCTTGCGGATACGGTGATCTCGTCCGCTGGTGTCGAGGGCGTCTTTGACATCACCCCTGATGGGACGGCATCCAATGCGATCCTCCTGACCAGTGACAAGGAAGTCAAGCTGAACATCACGGTTGCCAACGTGACGGCCGGAGTGTTCGAGGTTCACTTGCGGTGCCTGCGCGGCGGCGTGAGCGAAGAGGTGAGTAGCTCCAGTAGTTCTAGCCTGACAAGTTCCTCCTCATCCTCGTCTAGCGTAACAAGCAGCAGTTCGTCGGGGACCAGTTCGTCGAGCCTGACGAGCAGCCTGACAAGTTCTAGCAGTTCGTCGTCTGTGACTAGCAGTTCGTCCCTCACGTCATCGTCGTCGGCTACGTCGTCATCCGTCACGTCGTCGAGCAGCACTTCGTCGGTCACCAGCTCCAGCAGCTCCAGCAGCTCTGGCTGATAACAGATCCACCTACATACAACCGTCCAACAGATAGGAGCCTGATTATGGCACCCAGCACAAGTTTGCACGGCATAGACCAGAGCGTACCGAACTCTGGAAAACTGCCGGCCACAGGCAACCACGGCGCCCGCGTCTTCGATGAAGAGGCTGGTGGTGTGTGGATATATGACGCCATTGACCAAAAATGGAAGCCGGACCTTGAGGTTATCGCTCGCTGGTCATTTGGCGAGGATGGTGGAACGATTGGGTGGTACGACCTGGAAGTTACACTGCCGCTTGGAACGATCGTGTGGGACGGAATCATTCAGATCGTGTCTCCGTTGACATCGGACGGCGCTGCCAAGATCGGAATCAAGGTCGAATCAGCCGCCGGATCTGCCAAGGACATTTTAGCGGACGTCCTGATCGCCAGTGTTGGTGCCGAAGGGATGTACGACATCGTCCCTGATGGGACGGCTGCGAATGCGATTACGTTGACAGCGGACAAGAACGTCAAGTTCAATATCACAGCCGCCAACATTACAGCGGGTGTCCTCGAAGTTCACCTGCGGTGTATCCGTGGTGGTTCCTCCGAAGGCGAAAGTTCTTCCTCGTCAGTAACGTCGTCATCCTCCTCAGTAACAAGTTCGTCGTCATCCTCGTCTGTGACGAGTTCGTCGTCCGTGACGTCGTCCTCGTCCGTGACCTCATCGTCGTCGAGTTCGTCAGTAACTTCGTCCTCCTCGTCTTCTGTGACCTCGTCCTCGTCTTCGTCGTCGGCTACGTCGTCTAGTTCGGTCACAAGTTCGTCTTCGTCCGTGACCTCATCGTCGTCGAGTTCGTCAGTAACGTCTTCGTCGTCAGTAACGTCGTCTTCGTCGAGTTCGTCCGTGACCTCGTCTTCGTCCGTGACCTCGTCTTCGTCGTCGTCAGTCACGTCTTCGTCATCGTCATCGAGTAGCAGTGTCACGTCCTCCAGTAGTTCCGGCTAATGAGTTATGGCCCGCGTAGATACCACCGAAAGTATAGTCCTGGATCGGATCATCGCCCGGCTCAGGTCGGAGCTGGGGCTCGACGAACGTGCGTGCTATGCGTCCGTCGAGCCCTTGGCTCCGATTATCCCCAAGGGCGGGCCGTGGTTTGTGTCAGTGTCGCTGCTTGACGGTATCTTCGAGGAAGGCGAGCAAAGCCGGCTGACGTTGCCGACGCTTAGTGGGAACACGACAGAGGCCGTAGACTTCAAGGTGACTGGATATGTCCGCATGGACCTGGACTCCACGGACCACGCCATAAAGAGGCTGTCTCACGCCACAAGGGGGCTTCTTGGAAGAAAGCGGCAAATCCTCAAGGCACTCGTTGGGTGGGACTTACTGACTACCAGCGGAAACGCGTTCCTACGCAGCCTGATGTTTGCGACGCGATCCGCAAAACCGATGATGGTACGCTCCGATGACCTGCCAGGCTTGATCCTGGGGATGCTCACTGTCGACTTCCGGGCTGTCTACGACTGGACAGCCGACGATACCGTTCCCGGCCCCGCGCTGTCTACCCTGACACTCGACCGGTTGGCCACCTTGACGCTAGACGAATTGGCAAACCTTCCACTCGATCCAATAGTGGCCCAATAGCATGTCTACCATCCTTGTCGATGCCAACGGGTTCAAGACTCTAGATCCGGTTCCCACTGTTGCGGGTGCCGACGTCATCAATGACAACACGCTCTTGATAAGTGTATTTGTAGATTCACTTACAGTGAGTATCGGGGGGAACACGACCGATGTGGCAGCCAATCTCTTGGCGATCCAGAGCAACGACACGGACATACTAGCGCTACAGAACGCAGTTACCGGGATTTCGGTAACCAACTACGGGACGGCAGGGGACGGCACAACAGACGACAAGGGTGCTCTTTCTGCTGCCGAAGATGCGGCCAAGACGGCGGGTGTGTGGCTGTTGTTCCCTCCTGGAACGTACCTTATCAACACGAACATTACGTTTCGTGTGCCGGTGCTATTCCTGGGTGGAATCCTCCGGTTGGCAGCCACGAAGTCAGCCACGTTCAATGAGCCGTACATGAATCCGTCTCGGCAGCAGTGCTTTGACGAGCAGGGTCGAATACCCACGGCTACCGGTGGCGTAGTTGTAGCGGAGACAAGCCCACAGACCACCGTGAGGGAAGTGGATTGGGGCGCCAACTTCACGCGAACGGATAACCAGCTACCGATACAACAGGCGATTGGTTCTCTGACTTACGGCCTGGGCACACTGAAGTTCGGCCAAGTGCTGTTGTCTTCTGGCAGGTACTCGGTCGAGGATTCGCTGTTTGTCGGCTACGATTTCGTCAATTTCCCGGACGGCTGGACGGATCGCACGTTGGTGACCAAGTACAATATCAGCGTCAATACGACTTCACCGGCTACTCGCAAGAGTGTAGTCACGCTTAGGTCTGAGGGATTCACCAGGATCAGGTACGTAGGCAACACGGACACAGACAAGTACCTGCTCTACTACTCCGGCCGTGGGTCTGAGTTGATTCCGGTAATGACGGAGAACGTGCATCTCGATTGCAATGGGTGGAAGTGTCGAGGTGCGATCTTCTCACGGATGCGATATTTCAATGAGGTGAAGAGCCTGACGATTCTGGAATCAACCAAGGTGGCCGTGGATTGGCTGGACTGCTTCGACTCGCCCATCAGGGATCTCTACACGAAGAATTGCAACGGCTTCGGACTGCGTACATTGAACGCAGGTAGTGGGACGTTTGACCATATTAAGTGTACTAATTTCGGTGACCGTGACGAACACTGGCCTGATCCAACGGAATCATTCATTGTAAATCTAACCGGAAATCAAGTTGTGCAAACACCGGTTGATGAACGGGCAGCAGTTCATCACCACGGGGGTGCTGCTCAGTACCGAGGACTCAACTTCGAGGCAATGTCTTTTGGATCTCCCATGCTGGCCCCGGTAGTCAGTGACGTAGTCACACGAAAGAATCACGGTTTGCAGAATGGCGATCCTATACGAATCGATGATGCCAACAACACAGCGGTTGATCCGATCACGTCTTCCACGTTCACGCTTGGATCTACTGTTGCTGATGCTACGTACACAATCTACCGCAGAGCAACTAACATCAGTACGGCAACTCCTGGTGTTGTGACGTGTGCCAACCATGGCTTGGCGACTGACATGATGGTGAAGATTACGGCAGCTTCGGGAATGACCAGCTTGAATGATACATGGTTCAAGATCATTCGATTGACGGATGACACATTCTCGTTGCATACCGAGACCGGGGCCGCTGTGACGCCTAGCGGAGTGAGTGACGAGACGGAGTATCTGTCATTCAGCGTGCCCGGCCTGATTATGTCGGATAGCCGGTGTGAAGCTCATGCGATTCGGTTCGAGGGTTCCCAAATATCCCGTTCCTTGGTGGTGCTACTGGATCAGGCTCTCGGTATCTGGATTGACGGGGTGATGGTCGAGAAAAACGCAACGCCCTCTGATTGGGTTGTCGAGTGTCGCAAGAGACAGTCCGGCAACAAGCTAACACGGCTTGCGGGATCGACTGTCAACCGGGCCTCTGTGCTCTTTGAGATGACAGGATCAAGCCAAAATGTCGGCGGGTGTATCGTAGAGAACACGTTACACGAAGGCGACCCGTCCGTTGGTCCCGTAGAGTGGATACTGAATGGAGGATCGCGTGACGGCAATCTCATTAACGGCGGATGGACACCGCTTACAATAGAGGACGATGACGAAACGCCCTCGGTGTGGGGAGCTTTCGCTGGTGATGCTGCGAAGAACTGGGTATCCACCGGTGGTGCCCGAGTACACGGTCCGATCTTGTCTGTGACTTCTGCCAACGCCAGGGATATTACAAACTTTGACGATGGGTATGAAGGGCAGGTGATCCAGGTGTTATTCAAGGACAATAACAATACGACGTTAAAGGAAGGGTCCACGATAAAGCTGACGGGTGGGGTAGACTTGATTCCGCCAGCTAACTCGATGGTGAGTTTCGTGAAAATAGGTAATGCGTGGTATCAGGCATAGGACATTGTCATGGCTCGAAGCGACATCACACAGACCGGCGTGCTGACAGCGATCATGCTGCAACTCCGTAGCTCGCTGGCCTTGAACGACCGCCAGTGCTTCGAGACGCTGGAGCCGTTGGAACCTCCCGTAATCCCCAAGGGCGGTGAGTTCTTTGTGTCGGTAGCTCCAGGTGAAGGCGTGTTTGTAGACGGTGAGCAGGCGCCGGGGAACTGCACGGAAGAGTGGAGCATCATCGTTACGGCCTACACAAGGATTCGGCTCGATTCGACGGACCACGAAAAGTCACTGCTACAGGACGCCAGCCGAGGACTGCTTATCCTGAAGGCCAAGATACTTGCTGCCCTGGTTGGTGGCGATCCGACGAGCGGAGGCGAGCCGTTCATGCGAGACCTGATCTTCGCGCAGCAGGCCGAGAGACCGCGACACGGGGCCATGGGAAAGTCGCGCGACATCGGGTCCATTTCAATATACTTTGGCGTCAACTTCGATTGGGATCTAACATAGATGGCCATTTCCTTCGCTGGCGTTGACCTGTTGCTCGAAGATCCGGGCCGAGAGTTCCAGACGTGGCTGGAACGATCGCTGAGCCTGAAGGATCTCAGGTTGTGGGGTACGGAGCCGATAGCCTTCCGTGAGGGCAGGGATGGCCCTCAGGGACCCGACAGGCCGCTGATAGGGCTTCCGCTGATAAACTGGCCCGAGATGCCCCAACTCAAGATCAACTCGCTATGGGTGCCTACAGGGGCCACACGGTGGGGATTTGGGCTGTTCCTGATTGACGGTGATGCCAAGGATGAGATTGAGGGCAAGGTCGATGCCAACGGCGGCGCAACGCTCAAGATCGAAGAAGAACGGTGGCCGGCAGACGGGGGGTCCTCTGATACGACGGTTTCGGGCATCTACTACATGCTGACACCGCGGCTGGTTTCCGATGCGGACGAGGAACCGCGGTGCTGGTTGCTGCCGCTGGTCGATCTTCGGTACTTCCTCCAGTTTCGGGACACCGGGAACGTCTTCCTGAGTGGAGAGGCCACCTGGGGCGAACTACTTGTCTCGCTAAACGCTGACATTGGCAGTATGACGCTGTCGTATCCTACGCCCGATTCAGCCTACCTGGGGCCAGACCCCGACGAGTTCAGCCGACTATTTGAGAACATGGCCACTGCTTTGGATGCCGTGGCAGAGTGCCTTGGGTGGCGATGTGTGTTTGACGCTGAGACCGAGACGCTGTCTATGCAGACGTCCACAACGGCAACGAGCGTGTTCGCCAGCAATAGTTCGGACAGCAGGAACGAGATACTAGCCGGTGGGGAATTTCCAAACCTCTGGAACACGTTTCCTGACAATGCGCGTGTTGTCTACCGTGTTGAAAAAGATGGGGTGGTCACTGGCGAGGTGTACTCCATAGCGGTCGAGTTGACTCCCCCCGGTGGCCGTTTGGGTCTCATGCCTACCGGCACAGAGCGAACCATCCACAACACGTGCCACGCGATTATCATTGGAACCGAAGCCGACCTGAATTTCGATGATTTTCCAAATCCGCTCGACATGAGTCCAGAAGGACAGGCCGCACTAGCGGCATGGTTTTCTGACGCAGAAGCGGCCCTTGACGATTCGACACTCACTGTGGTGAATCTGACTGACCTCACCGCTCTATCCAACAAGATCGCAGCCGACTATTCCGCGTGGCGCAATCAGGCGTACGATACAACCTACCTGGGCCTCGCTGACTGGACGCTGACTGGCTACGACGATTACATCTGGTATCACTACGGGTATCTACATCCGTCCGACGACGAGACTGACCTGCCGGGCGACGTAGAGACGCCCGACAACGAGGGGATGTTCGGGGGTGATTACGCATGCTTCACGCGCGTCGTGACGTGGCCGTCTAATGTGGGCGTGAGCGAACTTCTGCACTTCGATCCGTTCACGCAATCTTCCTCCTCTTCGTCGTCCTCTTCGTCGTCATCGTCCTCCTCGTCTTCGACCTCGGTCACGTCGTCCTCGTCGTCCTCGTCTGCCACAAGTTCATCGTCGGTTACTTCGTCGTCTGGCACGAGTTCGTCTTCGGTGACGTCGTCTTCTAGCGCAACGTCGTCATCGTCGAGTGTGACGTCCTCGTCGTCAGCGACGTCGTCATCGTCGTCATCCGACGATGATGTTAGCCACGATCCGTCTGGGATAACTGTTTATGCTGATGAGACCGTAACGGTAGGGTCAGAGGACGTGTTTGTGACAGTTCCCTTGGATACTACGGTGGAATCTTACGGGGAGGCGCTGGCGCATATCGGCGGTGCAATTTATAACGCCAGCAAGGTGGATATTGTAGGGAAGGCGTCCTGGTCCGTAACAGCAGAGCGACTTATCGGTACTGGCGCCACGAATGTGTCTGCACGCATGGAGGTTGCGTTATTCAAGAATGCAATAGAAGTGCCTGGCGTGTCCGGCCGAATGACATCCAGTCGGCGGAGTGCCCCGGGGGCGTCAGGGGAGGGTGATTTGGCTGTCAATAACGTGGCTGGAAGTACGATTATCGGGCTTTCGGCCGGGGATTTTCTTCAGCTTAAAGTACGCAAGCAAGCATCCCAAAATGATGACGACAACTGGGTGACGGTAGACGATCAGTGCTCCCTTACTGTTATCCAAATCCCCGGTGTCACGCTCAATTAGACGCCTGGCCCTATTCGGCGATTGACAGGAAAAACCACGTCTGTACGGTGTGTAGCTGAAGGTTCAAGCTACAAAGCATTATCCAAGGAGGAAGTGACAATGGACTCCCGATGGAGATTCCGCCCGAACCGTGTTCTGTTACCGTCCACCATGGCGGGGCAATCCGCACGTTCGAGAATGCCACGTTTTATATATCCCCAGACCGAATGCTCTCAATCCAGCGATGGGGAGAAAGCACAGAGGCCGCCGTCTTTCGCACTTGGGATTGCGTGATAGTGGAGAGGAAATGAGTACGGCAATTCTGATCCCAGCCCGGATGGGCTCGCAACGCTTTCCGGGGAAACCGCTGGAGTTCATGCACGGGCGAACCATTCTGCACCATTGCTATCAGCACGCCTGCGATTCTGCCAGGGCTAGTACCGTGGCCGTAGTGACAGACTCGAAAGAAGTCGTGGAGCACTGTCGCGATTTAGATATGCACTGCGTTTATGACGCGATCAACAAGTATCCGACCGGTTCAGACAGGTGTGCCGGAGCATTGCAGTGGCATCCAGACTTCGAGAACCACGATTTCGACACAGTCGTCAATCTCCAGTGTGACGAGCCGGAAATAAGCGGCGATGATCTCGACAGCCTCATAACGACGTCCGTAGCGACCGGCCAGGCAGTTACCGCGTCCTGCGAGTTGCAGGCCCTCGGACGGGAGAGCCCCAACACCGTCAAGGTCGTCACGCGAAACGGACATTACGCAGCGTACTTCTCTCGTTCCCCACTTCAGGCATCGTCGGCCCACGTTGGCGTGTACGTGTATCCGCTGCATGTATTGCAGTCGTTTGCGTCAACGCCCCAGCCTAAGATTGAGCTTGCGGAAGGGCTGGAGCAACTCCGCTTGATCTACATGGGTATCGGGATGCTTGTGGTGTCGATCGAGGGGCAACGCCGTTCAATCAACTGCCCAGAGGATATAGCACGATGGTAAAGTGGACCCGCAACTGGACGAAGAAGGTCAAGAACAACTTCTCGACGTTCGCTGACGATCTGCCTCGACCGCTTCGTATCCTGGAGATAGGCGTCTGGGAGGCTCGGTCGGCCTTGTGGATGCTGAACAACCTCGATCCAGCCGAGTACATCGGCATTGATCCGTGGGTAGTAGATCCACCTGGGAACAAGAAGTTCCCGTACAATGAAGATGGGTTCGCAAAGAAGAGGACGATCGAGGAACTGGCAAATAGAAATCTTGAACCTTACGAGAACGCGTACCTTATCAAGGGACGGTCGCGGGACGTTATTGTCAACCCCATATACTCCCTCATATTCAAGCCGGAATCATTCGGCCTGATCTACATCGACGGCGTCCACGAGTACGATCCGGTGACAGAAGACGCCGAGAACGTGTGGCCGCTCGTTCAATCAGGCGGGATTGTCGTGTGGGATGACTGTATTACGAGAAATCGCAAAGAGGGTCACAACCCCGTGCAGAAGTCAGCCGACGCATTCCTGGCCGACAAGCAATTCGAGACGCTGTTTCGAGGCGTGCAGTTCGGAGTACGCAAGCTGTGAGCGATCCGCGGACAAATGCGACATGCGTACGAGCATTGTGGGGTGATCCTATCATCAAGCCGTACCCGTCCGCTTTGCGTGCAATGGCCGCATTGTCGGACAACAAGTGTCGCAAGCCACCGACGGTGTACTATTGCTGGGGAGAGTGGAACCACGACTTTCTATCACGTCTAGGAATCGCTTCGATACTCGTGGACGCGAAGCCTGTGTCGGCGTGGGGAAGCGAAGAATCGCGAAACGCCGGCCCTAACGGATACGTCAACTATGGAATGTCAATATGGCGACACAAACTAGAGGCCATACGACTCGCGCTACAGACTCACGATGCGGTAATATGGCTCGATGCTGACGTTATGCTCACTAGCAGGAGAGTTCCTAAATCCTATTGGCGTGTTCTTTCACAAGGGCAACCATTACAGGCCGTGCTGAGGTCGTACAGGAGGGTGCAATGCCAATGGAGGAGCACAGGCCGTACGATAGTTCCACACGGCGCCGCGATATATTGCCGCGACACGAATTGTGTATCAATGATGATCTCCAAGATGGAACGCTATCCACATTACACTGACGAGGTGTGCATGGCTGCCGTGCTAGATGACCTGTCCGGAGGCCAGTGGATGGGACGATTGAAGTATCGCGCGGCGGGCTTTGAGCTGATCGGCTACAACCAAAACAAACGCCACGTGCTGCCAATGCGTGGCCCCGCTGTATTCACAAACAAAGGAAGGTACTAGGGGAGACATGAGTACCTCAGAAGTCGCGTATCTGTACTTCGGTCGCAAGATGTGGCATAGGATGGTCATATCAGCGTGGTCGCTTCGTAATCACTGGGAAGGCAACGTAAACGTCTATTGCCGCAACGAAGATGACGTGCGTAGGATGGAACCGGTTTGCAAGGAGTTCGACATTCGGGCGATACGCCTTCCGCAGGTGCTGCCGTTTGAGCGACCGCACAACAAGATGGGCGTCACGGCGTACATCGAGTCCGAGTGCGCTATCTGCCTTGACCTTGACACGATAGTCGAAGGCGACCTGTCACCGTTGATTGGCCACGAGTGGGCTGTAACGAGCCACGGCGACAGAACAGGAGCCTCGAAGCCATGTATACTCAGGGCTGGGTTCTATCGTGGCTTCGATGGCGTGCTAGACCAGTATATCGACAAGTACGCTCCGCTTCCGCTTCCAGACATCAACGCAGGAGTATTCTCTTTTCAGCGAGGATGCGAGCAACTGGATGAGGTACAACGATTGCTGGCAAGGGTTATTGCCGCCGGCAGGAAAGCACCCGAGTCGCGGTACGTGTCCGGGGTTAGCCTGAAGTACGGCCTTCTCCCTTCCCCGACAGACTTCGCGTTCAGCATGGCGTCGGCGTACTTAGAAAACACGCTATTCTCTGACCAGTACAACTGCTGCTCGCGCCACGGCTTGCGGTGGGATGATGCCATCGTAAGGCACTACGTCGGGAGAAGCCACGGACGAAGCGGTCCCGAGTTCAGAAATGCGTTGCGGCATCTCATTGACAACAACATCGCAGGATTCGCTGAACACGATGGACGATACGACATCGAAACTCGCAACCTGCTGACCAGAATGGAGAGGGGAGATTATGACACCTGCGGAGATGAGTGAGATCATGCGGAGGCACGGCACCGACAAGGCCACATCGCACGCCTTCCATATCCCGTACGCACGCCTATTGGAGCCGTACAGGCAATTGAACCCGTGCCGCCTGATGGAGATCGGCATCAAGCGTGGCAGTTCGCTTCGGACGTGGGCTGAAGTGTTCCCGAGCCTTGAGCTATCGGGCATAGATATTGACCCAAAGACGGGACTCAACATGCCAGCCCCGGGCACTGCGTACATCGGTGACCAGGGCGACGATGTGTTCCTGAGTAGGGTTGTGGAATCGGAGAAACCATGGGACGTCGTGATCGACGACGGCAGCCATCGGATCGACCACCAGAAAGACACGTTCACGAAGTTGTGGCCTCATGTTCGACCCGGTGGCCTGTACGTCATTGAGGACATCCAGTCATCGCGTTCCGAGTTGTACTCCACTAGGGACATTCGACGGAGCAATCCACGAGACGAACAATCGACGCTGGATTGGTTGTTCGATATGGCGAGGCACGGCATGGGGCGACGGAGGCACCGACGCACCCTGAATACGATGACGATCGCTTTCTTCACGGAGGCGTGTTTCATCACGAAGAACCCATGAAACAGCCAACAGCACAGCGTATCAATTCGCGGCTGACGTTCGACCACCACGTCCTGCCTCACTTCAAGGATGGCATGAACGTGCTGGAAATCGGGCCGGAGAAGAAGGGGTCCACATATCGAACGCGGATAGATGAGGAGGTCAACTACTTCACTGCGGACATTAGAGTTCCTATGGGAATTCATTCAGGGGCCATAGCGTGCAGCGAAACACAAATCGACGCCGTGGATTGCAGTTTCGATGTTGTCTTCGCGTGCAACGTGCTGGAACACGTCCGGCGCCCGTGGCTGTGGGTGCCCGAGTTAGCTCGTATTACGCGGCCTGGTGGCATGGTGGCCCTTGTTGCTCCAGTTACCTTCGGCAAGCATCGTTGCCCTTATGACTGCTGGAGAGTGCTCCCAGACGGAGCTAGGGTTTTGCTGGAAGATGCCGGATTGGTAGCGATCTTCGCACGGCTCTGCAACATTCACGAGGACTGCCAGGATCTTGTAGCAATAGGGAGGGTGCCAGAATGACCACAGCGATTGATTGCACGCACCTTCGAGCCAACGTCGGCACCCAGGTAAGCAAGTTTGGCGAGCTTCACGTTTACGGCTGCGGAATCCGCAAAGTCAAACAAACGACCCTTGGCCAGTGCCTAACGTGCGAGCACTACCTCGTAAAGACGCCCGACGCACGCCGGCCGCAGAGGGGGCGTTGCAGGCACCCCGAGGGCGTTGTACTAGACCGATACCAGAACATCGCCGCGGTAGCTGATCTCTACAAGGGCGCGTCGTGCTTCCTCGTGCTGGGTGGGCCGTCGATAAAGACAATGAACCTCGAGCTGCTGCGGAAGCGTGGCATTCTCATCATGTCGGTCAACAACTGCCCGGCCGGCCTTCCCGAGGGCCTACGGCCGCACCTATGGCTGCACACGGACCCGTCTGGCAAGTTCCATGATTCGATCTGGCGCGATCCTTCCATCCTGAAGTTCTCGCCCGTCAATTGTTGGCAGACACGGTACAAGGAGGGGGCGCTGGACAAGTCGGGCAAGCAGAAGAAAGACGGGGTACGTCGACGCAAGGACGACGGGACCGGCTTCGAGGCACTGGAGGATGGAATCCGTGCAATCGACATGCCGGGTGTTCTGGGCTACGAGCGCAATACGGCCTTTGACCTCCAGAACTGGCTATTCGAGCCATCGGTCAACCGCGGCAACGACGATCAGCATTCACTCGGGCAAAAGGGACACAAGCCCAACGGGTGGCCAAAAGTCATCAACACGATGTTTGCCGCGACACGACTAGCGTTCTACTTGGGGATTGCCAAGCTCTATCTCGTGGGTGCCGATTTCTCGATGGACTACGGCGAGCCCTACGCGTTTGGACAAGGCAAGAGCGAAGGCGGCTGCAACGGCTGCAATCACGCTTATGGCAAGATGGCTACGATGTTCACCGCCTTACGTCCTCAGTTCGACGAGGCTGGCTTCGAGGTTATCAACTGCACGCCCGACAGTGGACTTTGGGCATTCGATTACGTACCGCTAGAGGAGGCCGTGGAAACGGCAACCAGCGGATTCAAGGAGGTGCTAGATGGCGAAGGATGGTACGACTAAAGGACCGCGTGTCACAACACCCGAGGGTGTGTTTCCGTTGACTCCGAAGAGAAGCAGAAAGATCCCAATTCCGTCTCCCGTCGTGCTGCTGAAAGCATTTCAAGAGGCGTTGTCGGGAATGACCGACACAGACCGCTCGGTGGTCACGTCGCTGCTGGAGGTCATCAAAAACGCGCGTTACATAACGATGCTATGGGAATCGCAGGGATCGGAAGTCACGATCCACAGGGCATCGCAGGATATGCCGACCGTACACTTCCCGGTGATCCACAAGCAGTGTGGCGAAGTGCTGAACGAACTACGTACCGGGGCGGATCAGGCCGAGTTGGCCGAGAAAACGAAAGGGAGAGGTAATGGACAGCGCCACATTGACAAATAGGCACACGTGGGGTGTGTCGCGGCACTTGCTTGTGACGGAGAAGTTTGATCTCGCTCTTGCCGAGGGGCACGCCGGCGGTGCGTCATCGATGCACACACACCGCCGAAAGCACAACGTCTTTCTGGTGTTGACTGGCATGGTGGCAATCATCGGTGCGGATGGCGAACCACTAGCTGACCTCGGTCCGCACGAGTCGTACACGGCACCAGCCAACCTGCCTCACCGGATGGTCTTCGTGACGGGCGCCACGCTGTACGAGCTGTACTACCCGACAGACGACAACGGCGGAATAATTGACCTGGACGACATTCAGCGTCTCGACGGCGGATGGAAACCCGGGGAGGCGCCGGCATGAAGACGATAGAGATCATCACCCATTGCTGGCAATTCAGTCGAACGCTGAACTACGAGCTGTCGTCGCTATTCACGCACGCGCCGGACGGGGTTACGGCTACGATATTCTACGACCCTGACGATCGGCCGACAGTGGACGTTCTCGACTTCTTTGGGAGCAAGATAGACATCGGAGAATGGCCGTTGCCAAAGGAGAAGTTGCTCCGTCGCGCTATCGGGCGCAATATGGCCGCTAGAGCATCAACGGCAGACATCGTGTGGTTTTGTGACGCCGACTACTACTTTGGGCCTGGGTGCCTGGAGGTGTTGACGCACTTGCCGATAGAAGACGACATGATCTACTATCCGCGAACGCAGCAGATCAATAAGACCCATGCTCTTGGCGATCAGTACGCACGGGCTGCAACGAAGCCTGGAATCTATTCGGTCGCACAGAACGACTTCCGCCCGGAGAAGATACGAAAGGCAATCGGTGGATTGCAGATTGTCACCGGGGACACGGCGAGGAAGCACGGGTACTGCGATGGCTGCAAGGTCCAAGGCGAGGTATCCAGTAAAGGCGGATGGGCGATGACGCTAGGGGACCAAGTATATCGGGGACAATCCGGTATCGGCTGCGGAAACGGAACGCAAATTCACCTGCCGAACTTGTACCGGATCAGGCAGTCTACGCAGGGGGTTGTGGATACGCTTCCGGTGGAAGATCAACCCGCCCAAACTGACTTTGGCGGATTCGCGTCAGATTAGGAATGTCGATCGGGCGGCCTTCGGGTGGTGTTCCGTAGATTTTGGCTATCTGATTGCGGAAACGCACGTCGCTACGGCTTCCCACGAAGTCGTCACCTTCGACGGGTTCTTGGTCGATCTTTCTATCGGTGATGTACCCGTACTTGCGGCACACGGCCCCGGGCACGATCTGGTATGCTCCACTTGCTCGGCGGATTGTGTCGAGGTGGCAATCGTTACGATCTATCTGGCGTTCCAGAAATGTGGCCGGCCGCCTGGCGTATTCATCGCCGATTTCCTTGGTGTTCGTCTGCCATATCTCGGCCGGCCTCCACAGCGGAGCTTGGCTGAAGTCAACGTCGGCGAGCGCGTCGATTGACCCTTCACCGAAGCATATATCGGCATCGGTGAACCACACTACATCGGCATTCGTGCATAAGGCCGCCAAATCACGACCTATTGACCGTCTCAGCAAGTCGCGTTTCGGTAGCCACGTTGGGACGAACGAGAAGGGTGTGTAAGCGTCCGCATAGCGACGAAGCACCTTGTTAGTTTGTTCGTCGACGTCACCAGAATGGAACACTTGAACCGTTAGGTCTACCTTAGACGCCCGGTACATCCGCAGCGACGATAGCTGATAGGCCAACACTCCGCTGTACCGCCAGCAATGCGTAACGATCGTGACCCTCATCGTTGCATCGCCTCCGCCCATGTCTCCGTAGGCAGCTTCTCGCCGGCAGTGATCTCGTTCAACGGTTTGCAGTGGTCTTCTCGCCATGCCTTAGGGGCTGCGTGGACGCAGTGCTTGCAGATGCTCTGCATGTTCCATGGTGTTGTAAACACGCGATACGACTGATGTTCCATCATAACTTGCCCAATCACGTGCGCTCAATATGGGTCATCAGGCAAGACATCGAATTCACTTTCATCGCGACCACCGAATCTACCGATCCCAGACCGCACGATCGCAATGGCTGGCGAACACGGTAGGTATCCTTGGCTGTCAAGCGAGATTCCGCACCGCGTGGGCTGGCTGCACGGAAACAGAATCGGCAGCTCCAGGTCGGTTGGCGACCAGAGGCACGGGAGATGCGATTTCTTCGCTGGCTTGCGACCACTCCAGTGTAGCGATTCATGCCGGATACCCAGGATCGGCAGGGTGCCGTTACTGTCCACTTTGACCTTCTGAATGAGCCCCTCGTCAACGGCGGACATAAGAACTTCCAGGATGGCCTCTAGGTGCGGGTGCAAGAGAGGTTCCCCGCCCGCGATCTTCACTCGCTTTGCCTTGATAGGGCCATTGCGAAGGGTATCCACGAACATTAGGACCTGCTCGTGTTCCATGTCGGAGTCTTCGGCCCACTTCGGCTTCAGATGGCAGTGCCGGTTGCAGTTCGGGCACTCCAGGTTGCAGCGGAGAGTGACGTTCAGCTCGAAATTGATGCGTTTCATGGACTCCTCCAAACGCGGTTCAGTCAAAGTTCATCGTCTTCATCAGGGCTGTGGTGACGGTCCGAATCCCCTTCTTCGCCGCCCGAGCCACCCGTTGCCTCCGCGGTGCCGGCGTATCGTCAACCCGCCACGGTAGCATCTGGGGGGTGGCCGACCGGAACATGTCGCAGACCTGATCGTCGTCGTAGTCCCCGTGTACCAGCTTGCAGTCACCGCTCGACGAGAACGTGCAAACCTGACACCGGACGCCCGAGAACGCACCGTGGTAGTTCACATCGATCTGCTCGAACTGCTTCTCTTTGACCGGCTCGTCTTGCTGTTCGGCCACCATTAGCCACGCGTCACGGCTGTATTTTTCCTTCTGGCGGTCCTGACGGGGTGCTGGCGTGTCGTCTACCCTCCAGGACAGTGGTTGTGGCTTATCGGCCAGGAAGAGGTCGCACACGTCAGCCTCGCGAACCTCAGCGGCAATCAGGGAGCAGGAGGTTCCCGAGCGGAACTCGCAGACGCCACAGCGGACGCTGGAATAGGCCGACCGGTAGTTGACCTCGATCGGCTCGAAGTCTGCCCGTGTTGGCGTCACGTCCTCGATCAGCAGGTCCATCATGTCGATGCCGGTCCGCTGGTAGTCCTCGTGGGCTCGGGTCGCGCGGTTGAACTTCTCTGCCATATCGGCAGTCTCAGCGTGTCGCTTGCTGGCGTCGGCGAATTGGGCTGCTAGGGTCATGGTGGACTCCGGTTGAGCGTGATTTGGGCTTTGGCACCGGGCATTATAGCCCCATTGGCGGGGGTTAGGCTACCCGGGATTCGGACAGGAATTATCGGCGAATTGGCATTTGGGACACGTCCCTTGCTGTGGGCGTGGCGTCCTTCAACGGAGCGTACGCAACGCACCATTTCGCGTGGACAAGATACCACTCCTCCCGGAACGCCTTGAAGTCGGAGGCAAAATATCCGCCAGAAGCGGAGCCGCTTGGTGGATTTCCCTTCCATCCGCACATAATCGAGTGGTCGCACTTTTGACAGCTTTTCATTTCTGTTATCCTTTCGTGAATGCCCACTATCTATTTTCCATCAGTGAGGCCACCGTACAATTCAGCACCTTCGCCATCCTCTCCAGTACCTTCAGCGACGGCCGGCGTGTCCCCCGCTCAATCATTGACCAGTACGGTTGCGATATGTCGGCTTGATCTGCGGACTCCGTTATCGACAGACCGCAGGCCAGTCGAGCCTTCGCGATGTTAGCCGGCAGCGTCTTACGTAGTTGCTTCTTAGTCACCGCGCACTCCTTATCGTCGGCACGCCCAGATCGCCGCGGCCATAGCTATCATGCCGAGTATCAGCATCCTGATGGTGCTCGGCTCTGGAATCGAATTCACAGCCACGACCTCGAAGTTGTCCAGCCCCCACTGAATCCCGGGCGCCTTCCCGCTGAACTCGAACGTGTAGTAGTCCTGAATCGGCATCGTGTCCGGAGCGAACCAGACCCACCCATCGCTGTAGGCACGGTCCCCTTCTGGATAGCCGAGATTGCCGACAGAGATCCTCCGTCGAGTCCCGAGTAGTCCGTTGGATTCTAGGCCGACGACCCCCTGACCAGCCAGAGGCGAGCGTGAGTATGACGAGTATGCCGGGCCAGGTCCGTAGTCACCGGGAACCCATTCGTCCCAGCCATCGCCGATAGCCAACGTCTCAAACCAGACAGATGCTTTGGTGGTGCCCTCTGGGATCGGCACGACCACAGTGATGGTCTCTACGCCGAACGGACCGAGAAAGCGCTCGCCAGACGGTGAGGTCGTCACCTTGTCACTCGACCAGTTCCAGGTCCGCGTGTCATCGTCGAAGTTCTCGACGAACCTGATCTCGGCCGCGGCTGGGGTGGCTGTCAGTAGTACGCACAGAATGAGTAGTTGTTTCATCGTCGTGTCTCCTTGTTAGGCCCCATCGCCGTTACGTGACAGGACGCCACGATTCAGGCTCGTAGTAGTATTCCTTGCTCCACATCCGGGTCATACCCAGCTCTGGGGCGTACGAATCGTACCTGGCTTCCTGGCGCTG
>SDBS01000727.1_pt1 | contig 32787 bp, 24 predicted proteins | sample 2277091 | NCBI WGS metagenome assembly SDBS01 (sample SAMN10404972, study PRJNA504765) | marine sediment metagenome | isolation source: marine sediment core GS10_PC15, 163 cmbsf | place: Arctic Ocean: Southern Knipovich Ridge | collected 2010 | reverse complement strand
GTCGGACGAAATCCGATTTTCATGAAACGTGGAGATGGGTCAAAGATGTATGATGTTGATGGTAATGAATACATTGATTATATCTCATCATGGGGCCCGCTTATTCTAGGTCATGCTCGTCCTGAAGTCATTGCTTTTGTAGAGGAAGTGTTGATCGAAGGAACAAGCTTCGGTGCGCCAAGTGAACTGGAAGTAGAAATGGCCAAAATGGTCTGTGACGCTGTACCGTCGGTTGAAGTTGTAAGAATGGTCAGTTCCGGGACAGAAGCTGTGATGTCAGCGATTCGATTGGCAAGGGCATATACTAATAGGCCAAAGATATTGAAGTTTGAAGGATGTTATCATGGTCACTCGGATAGTTTGCTGGTCAAGGCAGGATCTGGGGTCGCTACACTGGGACTTCCCGATAGCCCCGGAGTTACCGAGACCACGGCATCTGATACGCTAACGGTTTTGTACAACAATATAGATAGTGTTAGTGATGTAATCAGTAAAGAGGCGAAAAACATAGCTTGCGTTATTCTGGAACCTGTTGCTGCCAATATGGGTGTGATCCCACCAAAACCCGGATTCTTAGAGGCGCTCAGAAAGGTAACTCAAGATAACAACATATTACTGATCTTTGACGAAGTGATCACCGGTTTTCGTCTAAGCTATGGAGGAGCCCAAGAATACTTCAATGTTATTCCTGATCTGACATGCATGGGTAAGATCATTGGTGGAGGATTCCCGGTAGGTGCGTTTGGGGGTAGGCGGGAGATCATGAACATGGTCGCTCCGGTCGGACCGATGTATCAAGCAGGTACGTTGTCGGGTAATCCTGTAGCTATGGCGGCAGGAATCGCTACACTGCGCGCATTGGCCAGTGAGGGCTTCTACGATGACCTAGAGACAAAAGCTGCCAAACTGGCAGAAGGTATACGAGAAGCTGCCAAGCGAGCCGGAGTAGATATCTACATTAATCACATCGCTTCATTGATGACAGTGTTTTTCAATAATAGTGAGGTGTATGACTATACTACGGCAAAGCAATCGGATACTGACAAGTTTGCCCGTTTCTTTAAGTCTCTGATCGAGCAGGGTGTTTACTTTCCTCCTTCGCAGTTTGAGGCTGTTTTTATATCGGATGCACATACGCTTGAGGATATAGACCAGACGGTTGCCAACTCATATAAAGCTTTTGAAAGTTTCCAATAAATGGTAAGTTAGTAGTTCCAATAACCATGAATAACAAATAATCTGTTAAAATATATTACTAATCTGTTATTAGTCAAGAAATGATAGAAAGGTCTTATATTTACATGCATCTGGACAGGTCAAGAGTAGCTACATCGCGGTATCAAATGAGCCGCTGTCTGGTATTAGTATTATTCGTCTCGATTATCTTTTCGTTTTCCTTTGTTTCAGTCTATGCAGAGGAAGAGACCCCAACTCCAGAATCCAGCAAAGGTGTGACTACGGTTGTCGAGGCAGATAAGGAAAACTGTCTGGAATGTCATACCAGCAAGAAAGAAACAAAAGTCTCCGAGTTGATTAGGGAAAAACCATCTCCGTTTATTAACCGGAAAGCATACTTAGAAACTGCCCACTTTGAACAGGCTTGTACAGACTGTCATATCGGATACACGAATGCAGTGGAACGAAGAGTCCGCATGCAATTCGGCAAACTTGAGCATAAAGTCTCACACACGGAAGAGGAGTTCAAAAACTATGCCAAGGAAGCAAACGAGGCTTGTGGTAGGGAGGACTGTCATCCCGGTCCTAAAAGGGATTTCCTGAGAGGAAGCCACAGTCAACAGATTGCCAAGACCGAGGAAGAACTTCCTACATGTACTACCTGTCATAATTTTCACTATATTCCTGATTTTCTCAAGAAGACAAAAGAAGGAAAAGTCAAAATATCAGCCAAGACCAAGATCGATTTTTCCGAACAGATATGCGGAAGCTGCCACCGGGAAGCACTGGAGACATATGAAGGAAACTACCACTATAAAGCATTAAAGCTGGGCAATGCTGAAGCACCGATGTGCGATGATTGTCATGGTGGTCACAAAGCAAAACCGCTAGAAGCGGGAACAGCGGATGCAGTGGTCGCCTGCAAGAAGTGTCATGAAGATGCTAACAAGAACTTTACACTATATGTTGTCCACCTGGACCCTATTTCAAGAGAGGCACCACCGGAAGTCTTATATGTAAACCTGTTCTATTTAGGATTGACGATCTTGATCGTATGTATGGGTGTGTTACATACAACTATCTTATCGTTTCGTAGACGCGCTGAGCGGCGAGCCAAAGAGTCCCGCCGGTAAACAAGCTTAAGATACATAGAAAGTGCTTAGGGAGTATCGATGGAAGAAAAGGAAAAAGAAGAAATGACAAAAGACTCAAAAGAAGAGCGGACTTCGGCACAAGAAGAAGCGGCAAAAACGGGACCTGGTAAGAAAGACGAAGCCAGCGAGAAACCGGTCGAACAGGAAAAAAATAAAGCCGACTCTGCTCCGGTTGACGAAGCCGGTAAAGGTAAATCGAAGAAACGCGATAAAACACAGAAGAAGAAAAGAAAAGCATCTAAACGATATAATATATTCCACCGGGTCTTTCATTTCTTGATCACCCTCGGTGTTGTCGGAGCTTGTGTGACCGGATTTCCGTTGAAGCTTAAGGATTGGCCGGGGATGGCTGACTTTGTTAAACAGTTGGGCGGTGTGACCCAGATGGCTTTCTACCACCGTATCTTTGCCGGCATGATCGGTGCTTATATAGTCTCACAGATATTTTATGTTTTATATTACTTCATTGCCTTAAGACGCGGTGTTGATGTTAGTTCTCTCTCTTGGGTATTACCTCGGAAGCGTCAGACTCTTGATGTAAAAGCTAATACTCTCTATCTGATGGGCAGAGGCAAGGAGCCAAGTTTTAAGAAACAAGTCTACTGGGGTGTTTTCGACTGGGTAGTAATGATTGCCAGTATATGGGCGATCATTGTTTCAGGAGCTATGGTCTGGTGGCCGGAGATAGTCGCCCGGTATATTCCGGGTACATGGCTTAATGCAGCCTATGTGACCCACAGTAATGGAGCGCTGCTGTTTATAGTCGTCGTATTGGTGACACATTTCTATAATATCTATTGGTCGACTGGACATATTTCTGACTGTAATGTAATATTTACGGGACGGATGACCACTAGACGCAAGAAACTGACATAAGTCTGAATATTTGATTATTATTTGACAAAAAACCGACAGTTAGCTTAAGATAAAAGTGTGTGAAGAATCGCACAAAATCATTTGAGTGTTTTGGTGTGTGCACATGTCGATTATTAAAAAACTAAAATCTTGGTTTTTCTTTATTAACCGCAAGAATCTTAAGCGGCCGGTTTTTTGGTTCGCTTTTATGGGCATGATCTTTATCGCCGTGTTGATGATCTCCGTTCCTATGTATATATCGACGCGGAATCAATACTGTTCGACATGCCATGCAATGGAGTCATTTTTCAAGACATGGGAAAGTTCAACACACGCATACGCTGATTGTGTAAGCTGTCATCTGGAACCCGGTGTCGGTAATGCGTTTCAACATATTGCACGATCAACCAGGGAAGTATATACAAATCTGATAAGCAATCCAACTCACTCAACAAACTTCGCTCTACCTACTAATGAAATATGTTTTGCTTGTCATACAGAATACCGAAGTGTTTCTGCTAGTGGAGATCTGCTGATTCCACATAAGCAACATGTCAAGCTAGGTAATTTGGCGTGTGTTAATTGTCATAAGTATCTCGTACACTACAAGAATCCTGAGGGCAAGAACACACCCAGTATGACCATCTGTTATAAGTGTCACAATGGAACACAAGCACCAAAAGAATGTAAGATATGCCATACAAAGAAAGCGTATCCGACTAGTCACGAAGCAGGTGACTGGTTCGAGTCACATGGCGGCAAAGCAGAAGTAGAAGGTAAAGAGTGTGCTAAATGTCATGCCTGGACACCGAAGTATTGCGATGAATGCCACCAGAAGAGACCACCATCACACGCTGGTATTGTCTGGCGTACTAATCATAAAGAACCCGCAAAAGTCCGGGAAGATGGATGTTTTGTCTGTCACGGAAAGACTTTCTGTCAGAATTGCCATGATTAGAGGGGGACTTGCAGAGCATTATGTTTAAGAAAAAAGTTAAAAAAGAGAAAAAGAGGCGTATCAGAAATCTAATAAAAAAAGTGTTTAACCGCGAAAATATGCGCAATCCTCTTTTCTGGGGTGGAGTTGTCGGCGTCACAAGTCTTATAATCGCTTTATCGGTCGGCATGATAGCTTATACTGAACAGTCCTCGTTTTGCAGAACTTGTCATATCATGGATGAACCATGGGATGTTTGGGCGAAATCGACACATGCTCGTGTAAGATGCAATGTGTGTCATGTGCATCCCGGACTATGGAATGCGCTAAAGCATAAACCGGCCGGTTTGCTGGAAGTATGGGCTGTTATTACGGATAATCCAAGTCAGCCCAGGAATGTACATGCTCCCGATAATGTCAATTGTGAGCAGTGCCATAAATCGAAAAGAAAAGTGTCGTCCACAGGTGATCTGCTAATGCCTCATGAAGCACATACTAAACTGAGAGGTCTTAAGTGTGTCGACTGTCACCGTGATCTAGTTCATACAGCAACGGGTAAAAAGAAAAATATGCCGGCGATGAATGTTTGCTACAAATGTCATGATGGCAAGAAAGCGCCGAATGCATGTAGTTCGTGTCATACAGAAAAAGCGGTACCAGAAGATCATAACCAGGATGACTGGCTAAAAGTGCACAGTCTGAAGCAAAAAGAAGATCCAGAATACTGCGAGAATTGTCATGGCTGGGTCAAGGATTATTGCAGTGAATGTCATCAGAGAAAACCGAGTACACATGCTACTAAATGGCGGACGAATCATAAGACCCGGATTTTAGCAGACGGAAAACAAGGCTGCAATCATTGTCATAATGATGATATGTGCATCCGCTGTCACGGCCTAGTTCCGTAAACCGCAAGTCAGTAACCAGATACCAGTGACCAGAAACCAGCACGTTTTAAGCTGACGATCCAAAGTGCTGAAGAAATCCGTAATTTGCAACTAGCAATTTGAATTTGATGATCGCGCATATGAGATTGCTTTGTCAGTCATCTATAGTTAATTGGTCGCTTTTTGCCTTTCTTGAACGATTATCCTTGTTCAGCAAGTATCGTGTGAGTTCCTTCGCGGTAGAGTTAAAGTAGATTCATCATCCCCTGTCCGCCTGACGGTCTTTGGCGGGTGAGCAACCGTGCATTTATTAGTACTGCGAAGGATTTAACAGCAATCTCACACATCAGAAATATAAATCGTCATTGCGGGGAATCCCGATTTATCTTAGATGACGAAGCAACCTAACAATCAACTCTCCCATCTCTTCCGGTATTAGTTCCTAGTCCCCAGTCCTGGGCTTCGGCTGGCGGTTTACGGTTTGCTGTTTACGGACTGCTGTTCTGTTGCTCTACTGCATTGCTGCTCTAGTTACTTACTGCCTGCTCTCCTCCATATACGAATGACATTTATTACAGAAGGAAGCTGATTCATGGCACTTGTAGCAGGGCTTGGCGCTGTTTTCTAGAATAGGTTTGTAGTGAGTCTGTTCCCAGTCAAGAGGGTGTTTTTGATGACACTCAGAACATAGTTTTTGGTCATGGCAAGTACCACAAGACTTACTGTCAAGCGATCCAGCTTGTTCAGCGTGGGGAGAAAACTTCCACTTGTCTGTGTGAGATTTAGGGCGAAGTTTATGGCAACGGTTGCAATTATTGTGGCATTTAGAACATTCAGCCTCATTTTTCTTATACTCTCGCTCGTGAATGTCAATCCAATCAGCGGCAGCGTGTGTGCTTGGACTAGAGCCTTTCGGATGACAAATGAGACAATCCTTAGAAGCTTCATTGCCGTCATGACAGTCATTCATACAACTCACCATCGTTGGTGTATTCAAGCCTTTGGAATTAGGATAGTGAACGAGGAACTCATGACAATCGACGCAGTTTAGCTTTTCCTGTTTAACGTGAAGTTCATGCGGAATAACCAGGATGCCCGTTGGTGAAATAGTCCGTTCTTGCGTATGGCATTTCAAGCATGTTTTGTTGGATGGTTTGTTTACTCCCTTTGGTTTTGAGAGACCGGCTGTGTAGACCGGATTGATTACTCTCAAAGTGAAGAAAACAGTGTTCTCAACTCCCGGTTCAATATGACAATCGATACACTTTTGTCGCGCATGTGTTGAATTCTGCCAGCTTTTATAGAAAGGTTTCATCGAATGACATGAATTGCAGTAGAACGAGAGCGTTGTGGCGTAGATCTGAAAGCTAATGATCAAGACAGCAATGGCGACAACACCGATTCCTGAGAGTATAAGAATGTGCTTGCTTGGTTGCTTCATAATCCATTTTCACACTACTTATCTGATATACAGTCATTAAGTATACACATTTTTTCTAGACTGCAGGTGTTCCGCCTCCTAGCAGCACATTTTTATCTTTGACTTTCAGTTTCTGTTTGTAAAGTCCGCGAGTCGGAGGACCGTGTAATACACGTCCTGCTAGATCAAAGGCGGCAGCATGACACGGGCATTCATAGACCGGTGTTTTCGTTTTTGGATCAGGTTTTCCTTCGGGATCGAATGTGATGATGCAACGTACATGTGGGCAAAAAGCGGAGAAGGCGATCAGTTTCTTGTTTCGCAAATAAATAAAGACCGGCTCATCTCCGTAATCGACCTTTTTTGGAGTCTCGTTGAAGTCACTCAGAACCCCGATTTCCAACCAACCAAGTTCTGACCGCCCCTCCAGATCTATTTCCGGAGGTTGGAGAAACTTTATGACCGTAGCAATTCCAAAACCTCCTGTAACGACCATAGAAAAGCTGATCAGTATTGTCGTGAATTGTCCGAGAAAAGTCCGGCGGTTGACCTCTTCAACGTCAACTGGACAGGTTTTATTTTGATCGATGTCTTTATTAGCCACTTTGTAATAACCCTCCTATTGTTCCGTTCCTATCTGTGGTATGTCTATGTCTTTGCTTAGCGCTGAATGGCACCGTTTACAAAATGCCTTGCTATGACAACGCTGACACATTTTTTGCCCTTCTTTAAGAGCTAGACGATAATGATTATCCAGCCAACCCGGTGTATGTCCGAGATGACATTTTTCGCAGAATTCCTTCTTATGACATGTCATACAGGCCTTATCACTGGTTCTTGATCTCTCCGAGTGCTTATCATGCCATTGGTCTTCTGGTTTGTGTGAAGGCGGTTTCTTTTCGTGGCATTCGTTGCAAAACTGTAATCCGTATTCATGACAAGACATACACTTTTTAGCGTCATCAAGGGCCAATCCTCCGTGAGTTTGCACCCAGTCTTCTTTTGTATGTTCCGGTGTCCAGGGTAGCACACGGTCACCATGACAACCTTTACAATCTCTGGGAGACATGATCTGAGATAAATAAGGTTTCGCATGTCTGAAGGCGTGTTTCCCGGAATGGCAGAGAGTACAATCAGCATCAAAATCTACCGGTTTCATAGCAGAGTTTTCATTTAATCCACTAAACGGACTATGGCATTCCTTGCAGAACCCGACGTTAACTAAATGAACAGCTCTTTCATTTGATTTCTTTTCAAGGGTGATCTTGTCATGGCAATCACTGCATTCAAAGTCTACTAGATGAGAAGTCAAGTGAATCCGATGGAGTTGAAGTTTGGAGGACTTCATGTTGCTATGACAGACGATACAGTCCTCAGATGGAAGTTTGCCTGATTCTGCATGCAGTGCTTTCAGACTTTTATTTGGTTTTATTTCTGCTCCATACAGGACTTTATTTAGAGCTACAATCCAGGTGCTAGCCGGTGTGATATGCGGAGCTGATGTCAGGAAAGTAGCAACGATCAAGATGTTTAGAAAGATACCGACCACTAAGAACTTGATTTTCGATTTTCTAAATATCTTGTACCGGTCTTTTTCATTTAATTTGACGGCGTCTTTGTCTTCCATACCTGGACATCCTACTTTCTTTTACTCTAAGAATCCGATTATGGTCAGGGTTATGATCCCGATTGATATAAATGCAAAAACAGACATAGCGATCTTCCGCTTCGTTGGTTTTATTTCCGGATTTCTATCTAAGAACGGGAGAAACACCAAGAATGTTGCTCCTACAGCCGGAGCCAGTACACCGACGACTTCGGGTACATAGTGAAGTGTTGAGAACAAGAAAAGAAAGTACCACTCTGGCTTGATCTTGCCAGGAGTTATCAGGGCGTGTGCTTTCTCTTCCAAGCCGGCTGGAAAGAAGATTGTAAGAATCGAGAGGATGCCGATGATCAAAAGCATTACCGTTGCTTCGGATATGAAGTGATCGGGAAAGAAAGGAATCGTTTGGGTTCTCTTTTCTTTCCAATCAGCTTTCTTGGTAGCTCGCTTGCCTCTCTTTGTCTTTGTCTTGGGTTTCGCCGGAGTGGCAGCCGGTGATTTTTCTCCGGATGCGACCCAAAGGTCATAAAGTTTAGTCTGATCACTGTCTGGCAGTTTTTCAATTACCCGATAGGCTTCATCCGGGTCAACCGATTTTAAAAGCGTTACCGCGCCGGTTAGGCTATCGGTTCTTAATAGATGCTTTATCTTACGGGTTAGTTCTTCTATATTGGCAGAGCCTTGTTTGTTAGCCATTAACTAACCTTTCCTTAGAGTGGTCGGGAAAGACCTTGTTTGCGGATCATCCAGAAATGTACGACCACAAACATCATGATGATAGCTGGCAATATCATGACATGTAGATTGAAAAACCTGGTCAAAGTGGGCTGCCCGATTGCGTCACCCCCGACGATAATAACACTTAGTGTCGGTCCTATGACCGGAACTTTCTTAATTAGCGACGTTACTACAGTTGATCCCCAATAGGCTTTTTGGTCCCATGGAAGCAGGTATCCGGTCAGCGAGAATCCTAAAGTAGTAAATAGCAGGAGCATACCGACGACCCAGTTGAACTCCCGTGGTGGCTTGTATGAACCGGTCATAAACACGCGGACCAAATGCAGTATGACAAAGATGACGATCAAGTTAGCCGACCAGTGGTGGATACTCCTTATCAACCATCCGTAATTGACATAGTGTGAAAGATAGTAAACGCTGGAGTATGCTTTCTCTATTGATGGTACATAGTATATAGTTAGGATGATTCCGGTTATGACTTGGACTACAAACAGAAAGAATGTTATGCCACCGAAGCAGTAGTAGTAACGGCGCGCATATAATGGAACCGGCTTATCAAGCAGCGTCTGATGAAGGCGATCTGTTAACTCAAACCGCTCATCCAGCGGCTCGGTTAGCTTGCCGACCAGGTTCTGAAAAAACTGCTTGAGTCCCTTCTTCCCTTTAGAACTGTCTTGAGGCATAAAAAATCCTCCCCATAGAAAACGGTTTAATAGATTCTTTGTAACATGTAACTATAATTGTAACTAAAGATTCTTAATGGTAGTTTAAGCGAAGATTAAGATTGTGTTAAGAAAATGAGGCGGAATAATTCTTTATAACCATTTCAAAAAGATTTTATTTAGGTTATTAACTTTGATTTAAGAGCTTAAACTTAAATAGAAAAAGACAAACTTAAAACTCCTTGAAAGGCCCTCAAGTAATAACCAATGTGAGTCAAGGAGTAGTTAAGTCTGTTTACGATGCAACCTTTTCGGTGTTCACCAGACTCATGGCATGATGATAAAGAGCCCGACGTTCACGCCACCAATCAGCGATTCCGTAAGTGATCAGAGAACCTACAACCACTAAACTAATAGCGGTTACTCCGATCATTGCCAGTGAGAAAATGATTAGGAATGATGCGATGATCTCCATTTTTCCTCCCTTCATCAACTAACATAATAAGACTTTTCTAATACTTCTTTATCTCCAAGATACATTTTTTTTCTTAAGGGAGGATTAAGGAAAAGTTATGAGTTGGTTAAATAAATAATCTGTAAACTGTGATTCGATGTTAGACAGAGCCATAGTGCCGTAGTTCCACGAGCTATAGAAGCTATTAAGTTTATGATCCAGAGAGCTGAATACGATAATCGTCGGCCTAAAGTATCTTCAGATCTTTAGCACTTAAGCTCTATACATCATCCACTTAAAAACAACGGATTGCTGATTGCGGATTTCGGATTGCGGTTAATGGGTGATTTTCAAGTCAAAGGAGAAGGTGGCTCCCTTGCTGGGTGTCGAATCTACATTGATCTTACTGCCGTGAGCTTCGATGATTTCTTTGGCAATTGCTAGTCCCAAACCGGTACTTTTCTTTTTATCCGCCGTGGAACTTCTATGGTAGAAACGGTCGAAGATCCGCTGGCGTCTATCGTAAGGGATCCCCGGTCCTGAATCAGTTACACCTATATGCATGAACTTGTCATTCTGACGGGCGAAGACAGTGATAGCTCCTCCGGCAGGGGTGTGTTTTAGGGCGTTGTCAATAAAACCGGATAGGACTTGAATGATTCTGTCACGGTCACAGATTACTTGTTGTATTTTGCCTTCTATCTTGGTCTTAAGCCTCGTTTTGTTAATTTTCGCTAGAGGGTGGCAGATTGTTGCTACTTCCTCGATGATTTCCGCTATTGAGTTTTTTCTGATATCAAGAGCACTGATTCCTGAGTCAAGCCGGGCGAGAGTAAAAAGGTCTTCGACTAGACGGTGTAGATGATTGATTTCCACGTCTATAGACTTAAGGAAGCTCTCCCGCTTTTCTTTTCTATCTTTTGCACCGCTCATAAGAAGCTCAATATATCCTTTAAGTGATGAGATAGGTGTTCTCAATTCATGAGCCGCATTGGATATAAAATCCCTCTGAGCTTGTTCAAGCTTTTTTTGTTTGGTGAAATCAGTAAATATCAGGACAGCACCTGTTATACCATCATCTTGCAAGCTATAGATGGGAGCACCGTGTATTAGTAGAGTTTTTTCACCAAACTTGTGAACACCGGATATTTCTTTGCCTTTGAGACAGTGGTCTATGTTTCTTGTAAAAGTTTTATATTCGGTGATATTTTCAGGTGTAGCGCCAATGAGTTCTTCAATCGGTTTGTTTAGGAGCTGAGCTGCTGCCGGATTAGCAAGATTGACAGTCCGGTCTTTGCCAACTTCAATTACACCTTCAGCCATTGAGTTGATAAGAGTCAAGGTCTCTTGCTGCTGGGTTAGTAGGGCGTTGAATGAATCACCCAGCTTCTCGGCCATAACATTGAAGGTTTGAGCCAAGTCAGCGAGCTCATAAGGCAAAAGGCCTCTCTTAAGCCGGAGGTCGAAATTACCCTGAGCGATAGAGAAAGCACTTCGTCTTAGTTTTTGTACTTGACCACGGATTACTTCGGAGAAGATAAGTCCGAGAATAATTGAAATCATGATGGCAATAAATAGGGCGATATTTAACTCGTTTTGGGCAATTTTTAATGCGCTGACGGCTTCAGATCCATTATCACTGATGATAACAACGCCGGCTAGCTTATCGTCTGAAATAACTGGCTTTGATGCCAGGACTATCCTTCTATCCAGATTGATATAAGAAAAACTCTGCTTTTCAAATCCTTTCTGTCTAGCTTCTCTGATTAAAAGGCCCGGATCAGTAAAAGTCTGGCTTCTAAATAGTAGTTTTTTATTTGAGTCATATATCCAGAGGTCGACATCGTAAATGTTGATAAACTGTTTTGCTTTCTCTTCGATTCTTAATTCTGATACGGGAGTACCATTAAAGTCTGATTCAAGATTATGTGACAAATAAGAAACGTTATTCTCGAGATTTGACTCGGTGATATTGATGGCACTGTCTTCAATCGATGGAAGAAGCATAAAGTAAATCGAAAGCATTGACAGGACAGCGACCAGAACAAAAAGTGTTGTTTGCCAAATGCGGATAGTAAATTTCATTGCGGTTCACGAAGGCGGTAGCCGTAACTTCGGACTGTAACGAGGTACTTGGGTTTCTGGGGATCCTTCTCCAGTTTTTCTCTTAGATTGTGTATATGTACGTCTACGGTGCGCTCATCTCCGACAAAATCACCACCCCAAATATGTTCTAGTATTGTCAATCTAGGAAACGTCTTTCCAAGATTACGGGCGAGAAGAAGCAGGATTTGGTATTCAAAATTGGTCAGCTTAAGAAGCCTCTCTTTTAAAAACACTTCGTGACTATCTGTATTAATGGTCAAGTCCTTTATATTGATTATATGTGTTTTCTGCTTCTTAGAAGTTGATTCGCGTCTAAGTTGAGCTTTAACCCGGCTGACCAGTTCGCGGGGACTAAATGGTTTAGTCACATAGTCATCAGCTCCGAGTTCAAGTCCTAGGATCTTGTCTATCTCTTCAGTCTTGGCTGATAGGATAATAATAGGGATATCGATTTCGTCACGAATTCTTTTGCAGAACTCAAATCCAGATTCATCAGGTAACATCAGATCGAGAATAATAAGGGATGCGTCAAAGGCGTTGAGTTGCTCCTCGGCGTCTTTAATGTTCCCTGCGCTCAAGACGCCGAAGCCGGCTTCTTCCAAAGCGTACGATATGATCTCAACGATTGATTCTTCATCGTCAACGACCAGGATATATTCTTTATTCTTCATGTTTACCCCGCCTTATTTAATATGGCTTACAACTTGATTATAGTTAATTGTTACAGATGTTACAACATTTCTTAGTATTACAAGGTAAGAGGTGCTATTAGAACACTAGTACTACGCAGCAGACGCAGGAGATTTAAGAATAAAACCGGAAGATGTGAGGTTGCTGTTAGATCCTTCGCAATACTAATAGATGCACGATCTCCCAGGATGACGAGCTCGTTTCTGACTAGTATAATCGTGCTTTAAAAGATCATAAAACACACCATGAGGGTAAAGAGCGAGGCAACGAAGGATCTCACCATCATCTACTCCCAGGCTCTTGAGCATGGGAGTATGTGTTGACCTACAATAACACCACCACTTTCTAAAGAGTACCCTCACACTCTAGAGCATGAGGGTATGTATATATTTCAAGTCTCATCGATCATTAGCTTAAAGATATACTGGCAACTGGTTTCTGGTCACTAACTTGCTTCCGCTCTTCCGCACTATGCATCATCAGCTTAAAAACGTGCTGGTTTCTGGTTACTGGTGACTGATTTGCTTCCGCACTACAGATCATCAACCCAAAAACTTCTATGGCACTATTGCTCTGCTGCTCTACGGCACTAGTTTCTTCAGCTCTTCAGTTCTTCCGCACTATGCATCATCAGCTTAAGGACAACTTCAGCTCTTCAGGTCTTCAGCACTTCAGCTCTATCTCATCAGCTTAGTAACTTCTACGGTACTATGGTCCTATGGCTTTATGGCACGGCTGCTCTGTTGCTCTACCGCACTTGTCATGAGCTTGAAAATGTGCTGGTTACTGGTCACTGGTAACTGGCTACTGACATGCGATTTACGATTTGCGGATACAGAATAGATAAAAGTCTGATAATCACTAAATATGGTAAAATATAAAAGGTATGACATCTAGTAATTACAAAATCCTGAGAATATTTTACTTTGTGATCATGTTTCTTTTACTGGGGGCAACGATTGTTGTCTCCGGTGGTTGTACAAGGAATTCAGATTCGTCTGCAACAGATACAAAAACTAAGTCTTCGACCGAAGATAAAGACAGCAATGAGTCAGACAAGAAGACAGGTGAGGTTAGAGATAGTCCAGGGCAGGATCTGGGAGATCTACGGCGATATCCAGACTCCCTACGGATCGCAGATACTATCATCGAAGGAGAAAAAGGAAAAAAGAGCGGTACTCTTGTCTATCAGACATCGGCTGATATAACCAAGGTCATTCAGTTCTATATTGATGAAGCGGAAACAGAGAACTGGAAACTCGGCAGTATTGTCGATACGAAAGTCGGTCAGATATTGCAGATGAGTAAGGAAAATAGGCGAGTATCGGTAAGTATCAGCCGCCGCGAGAAAAAAGAGTACACCGAAGTCGTTTATCTCTATCGCGAATACTGAATATAAGAACCAAAAAGGTCATAATTTGGATACAGTTAAAGGCATTCTTCTAGCGCTTTTAACCGGCGTTGTTCTGTTGATAAGCTTTCCCTATCCTGATATCGGATTCCTGACGTTCTTTGGACTAGTTCCTCTTCTTTTAGCGGTCAGACATACATCTCTTAAGAAGGCGGCTTTATACGGTCTTATTTCCGGTTTGGTGTTTTTTGGTGGACTATCGTATTGGGTGGCCATATACGGGTTAGTGCCGTTTTTTCTCATAACTACGGTGATGGCTCTGTTTCTGGTAGTTTTCTCCAGCGCGACTCAATATGTCAGCAAAAGGACTTCATTCATATTCGAGGTATTTTTTATTCCAAGTCTATGGGTCTCGCTGGAATTTATACGATCAGAACTCGGATCATTCAGTTTTCCATATGGTGTTCTTGGATACTCGCAGCATGACTTTCTTGCTTTGCTGCAACTAGCAAGTATCGTCGGAGTGTACGGGATATCTTTTCTTATTGTCTTGACCAACGTGCTTATTGTCGGGATTATCGATAACCGTCGCGATAGCGGGTTTCAGATCAAGGTAGCTGTCTCACTGATCATTATTCTGATTGCTTCATTCTGTCTTGGCTTTGGATTGCTTAAGCAGACTCACAAAGAGAGGCAGCAAGAATCGGTACTGGTTGGATTGGTACAGGTAAGCATACCTCAATCATTGGATAGGGATGAGAGCGAGAATCCCCAGATCATGAGGAAGTATGAGAGAGCGATCTTTGATCTTAGAGATAAAAAACCGGAGCTGCTTGCATTACCGGAGTCGACATTGCCATCTTATGTTCCAGAAGATGATCCTTTAATAGAACAAATGCGGCAATGGGCTAGAAATATGCAGACTCCTTTGCTTATCGGGATACCTCTGATCAGCCAGAATGGTCGAAGCTTTAATACCGCTCAATTAATAGATAAGGAAGGAAAAACGCAAGATATGTATAAAAAGATCCACCCAACTCCTTTCGGTGAGTTTATTCCGATACGTTCTGTTTCTGAGAAGCTATGGACTGATTTTACAACTCGTGGGGATATCAGTGGCGGTGATTCGTTGACTATTTTCAAGCTGAGTGATGTCGACGATCGGCTCGAAAGTGGGCGTTTTAGTGTTCTGTTGTGTTCAGAATCTCTTTACTCGCATCTGGGGCGGCAGATGGTCCAAGAAGGTGCGGATGTATTATTTGTATTGACCAATGATGCCTGGTTTAAAAGGACTTCCGAGGCTGAGCAGCACTTTGTTCTGAGTAAGATGAGGGCGGTTGAAAACGGTTGTTTTGTTGTTCAGGTGGCAAATTCAGGTATATCAGGGTTTGTTACGTCGAAAGGAGAAGTATTAAAGCGGACCCAGCTTTTTGAAGTAGAAGCTCTAGTAGAACGTGTTGTGTTCAGCCGGACAGCTACCTTTTATACAAGGGTGGGTTTTCTGTTTCCTTATGCTCTAATAATCGGAGATCTTTTTTTCTTCCTTTATCTAATAATTTCTAAGTCTTCAGCCGATAAAAGTACTAAAGAGTAAGAAGCAGATGCCGGAAGAGTTATTCTGTAGCTCTAAAGTGAAAAAGGAAAGCTTTTACTCGAAGGGGTGGCTTTTAAATGGCTCGAAGACTTGGAAGACGCGAGATTGTTCGGATCATCCGGAAGAAGGCTAGGGAAGACAAGAAGAAGAAAGAAATTGACGAAGTGGCATGGGAAAGCAATACAGGCAATATCGAGAACCTCGCTTTTCTACGAGATCTTGAAGAAGGTCGTATAAAAGGACTAAACGGTAAGAAAATATGCTAGAGTTTGCACAGATACCAATAGTCCAAGTATAATTCAAAATGGTAAATTCAAAGCTTTCGTATCTTTTACAGGTAACTGAAAATACTAGCTAAAGAGGGACAATAAAGAATAGAATATGATGAACGAATCTAAAGATAAAAAGGCTGATTCGAAAAAAGAGCCAGCCAAGAAAAAAAACAAGAAGAAATCAATTGAAGAGCCAGCCGGGGATGAAAAGAAGAGAGAGACCTCAAAAAGTAGCGCCCAAGCATCTGATGGGTCTTCGACTAAAAGTGATCCCAAGAAAAGACCAACAGCCAAGAAACCTTTAAAACCGAGACCAAAAAAGCTTCCCGAAAAGAGAAGACATCCATTTTTCCGGACATTTGTTCGAATAACCAGTCTAGTAGGTATTGTTGTTGTGATTGTTCTTTTCTTAGGACTACCAAATCTAGTTTCATATCAACCGAGGTTCTGTGGTCAGTGCCACGATGAGGACAAAAAACCGGTTTATACTAGATGGAGAACATCGACTCATGCCAAGATCGGTTGCATGGAGTGTCACGTGAGAGGTGACTTGAAGAACACACTTCTAAGTCGTCTTGGTCTAGCTCAACAAATATGGATGTGGATGGTTCCCGAAGAGCAAAGAGAGAAACCGATAGGATTTGATTCTCCACCGACCAACGAGACGTGTATACCTTGTCATGAAGCCAGAAAGAGGATTTCACCAAGTGGTGATATAATCATTCCGCATCAATCGCATATCAAGATCAGGAAGTTAGATTGTGTTGACTGTCACTCAGGTTTTGTCTGCCGGCGTACTGCAAAAGGAAAAGCTATAGTGAGCATGGAGGGTTGCTATCGGTGTCATAATGGAAGAAGAGCAACTAATGAGTGTACGGCCTGTCATACGGAAAAAGGTGTGCCACCATCGCACCGTGATAGATGGGTTTTAGAGCACGGAGAAGATGCATTGGCTGATAAAGGTCCATGTATGGATTGTCATTCTAAGCCGAAAGACTTCTGTAATACGTGTCATGGTGTAAAACCACCATCTCATGTAGCTGATTTTGGTGTGACTCATTCCTTACAAGCAAAGCAGAACAAAGCTGCCTGTCTGGAGTGCCATGACGAAAAAGGAGTATGTGCTAAATGTCATGGTGAAAGTGGCACACAACATGCCATAGACTGGACATCAATTCACCCGAATATTGCCAGCAGTGGTATCAGAGATTGCTTTGAATGTCATAGTAAGATACACTGCAATCAGTGTCATCGCGAACCACATTGATCTAAGAGGAGCACCAGTTTGAAACCGTCTCAAATTCCTGAGCCGACAATTGTTCGTCTGACTGTTTATGCACGTTGTTTAGGTGAGTTAGTCAAGAAGCGGGTTTCTGTTGTTTCATCCGAAGAATTAGCTAACAACGCAGGTGTTAATGCTGCTCAGGTTCGAAAGGATCTGTCTTTCCTCGGGAGCTTTGGAAGACGGGGTGTCGGATATGATGTCAATCATCTTCTGAATCGGATATCTGTTTGTTTGGGTCTTTCAAAGGAACGTTCCGTTGTTATTGTAGGAGCTGGAAAACTGGGTAGCGCTCTCCTAGGTTACGGCGGTTTCCGTGAAAAAGGGTTTAAGGCAATTGCTGCTTTTGATACTGATTCTCGAAAAATCGGCACGAATATTGGGAATATAGAAATCCTTGATTTCAATCAGATGGATAGTATTATACAGAAGTCCGATGTTTCAATCGGGATTATAACTGTTCCGGCTGCCGATGCCCAGGATGTAGCCGATAGATTAGTCAAAGCAGGCATCATGAGTATCCTAAACTTCGCTCCCATAACTATCAAAGTCCCCAATCATATCGTCATCAGGCAAGTGGACTTATCATCGGAGCTTGAAGTCCTGTCTCATTATTTAAACTCGCAATGCGAATCTGTTAGTTCCTAGCTCCAAGCCCTCAATCCCGAGTCCCAACTACTGTAGTTCTATGGCAACGTGATCTTTCCGAAACCTCCCTTTTCTGTACTACTAAAATGTAATCTTCCATCTAGATATGCCGATAAAAAGGATATAGAGGAGAAGAAATGAGGGTTAAAGGACAAAGCAAGATAGTCTGCATACTATTGTTGATTATCATCGTAGTTTTTTGCGTAGGTCTCGGTTTATCATATATAGACAATGAGAAGAAGACTACGATAACAAATAAGATCCAAGACATACGCTACGACAAGCCTCTTTATGAAGTCGGTATCGAATATCGTTTTAATGTATACGATTTTTCAATAGAAGAACAAAGAAGAGTTTCAGCTGAGTGCAAAAGGATCGGCCAATATTCATATATATTTGTCGAAGAAAGACTAGCTATTAGAGATGAAACAGTCCGAGCTGTCCAGAAGTATTTTGATACCAGTATCTACCCTCGACAAAAAAACATACTAACCGGGGATGTTGCCCCAGGAGTAAATGCAGATAGCCGGGTCTCGATTTTGATCCTTGATAAAAGCAAAGCTTTTCCAGAAGGACAACCGGAAGAGATACTGAGGGGTTTTTACTGGCAAGGGAATGAACACTCAAGCTTTTTTATTCAATCATCAAATGAGTCGAAGATCATTCATATCTTTGCCAGTCCTGAAGTCTATACGGATGAGGATCTTCTCGAGACCGTAGCTCACGAAGCAGAACATCTTAAGAACTGGGGCATTGTTAAAAAGAACCTCGGTTTGACTTTTGGGGCGATTCTGCTTGTAGCGATGTTGTTTCTTATGTATTTGGGTCTTTCTCATTTGTATTATGTTTTCTTATCGGCCAAAAGAGTATAGTGGATTTGTGGATACAAGGGGTGCTTTTTGAAACAAGAGACATTTGACCGGCTGATCATGTTCATAGCGTTTATTGTCTATCTGGTCCTGTTCGAAGCATGGCTTAGAATCGCACCAGATCCCGGTTGGGGGAATGTTGAGATTGTCTTCTTGTCGATTCCGGTATTGACCGCTGTTATTATATACGGACTCGGTTGGGCTTTTGTTCTGGGAGTTTTCTTGTCAGCCTTATACTTGCCGGCTATTTGGCCTTCTCTCCTCGTCGGCAAGATCTCCGTTATCGAAATATTTATGAAGTTTTCGCTGGTTTCAGCTATGGCACTTGGAGCTGAGATATTCCGTAGATATGAGGTAAAAAAGAGACGAAAGCTGGCTGATCTGGCTGAAAGGCTTCAAGAAAAAGTACATCAGCAGCAATCGCTAATAAAGGCTCAACAAGCATTGGGAGCGGATTTAGATCTTAAACACCAACTGGAAGAATTCCTATACTGGGCGACGCAACTGGTTTCCGCTAGAAAAGCATATATTGCTGTCTATAATAGTGATGATAAGAAGATGGAGTTTTCCAAGTCAGATCTATCGAAATCAGAAGACGTACTACCCAAACCGATGCAGCAGATTGTGGCCATGTCGGGAGATGAAGTAAACGAAGATATGGTCAAGGGTTTTATTGACGGGATGAGCACGGTTCCCAATTCTCTGTGTGTTCCATTGACGATCGAAAAACATCTAGCAGGGTCCCTGTGCCTTATTTCTGATGAGTATGGTTTCAGCGAAGCCGATAATGATCTTGTCGGTATGTTGGGAGTTAAAGCACAAGTAGCTATCGAGAATGCCCGGTTACACCAACTAAACACAAAGCTTTTTACCGGAAGCATTATAGCTCTGGCTAAGATAATTGATGCACGTGATCCGCTGACCAAGGATCATTCAGACCAAGTCACTCATCTGGCTACTATGCTTGCTAAAGAACTTGGTTATAAGGGAAAGAAGTTGATTACGGTGACACAGGCCGGTGAGCTGCATGATATTGGCCGGATCGTTGTTTCCGATCAGATACTGAAAAAACCGGGCCGGTTGACTAAAGAAGAGTATGAGATCGTGAAAAAACACCCTCAGACAGGATTTGATCTATTACAGGATATCAAGGCATTCCAGAATATTCTGCCGGCGATACATTATCATCACGAGCGGTTTGACGGAAAAGGATATCCAATGGGCATAAAAGGTGAGGACATTCCTCTAATAGCCAGGATCATATCCGTAGCGGACGTGTTTGAAGCTCTTACATCCGACCGTGCTCATAGAGGTGCGATTTCAGATGAGGAAGCGATCAAAGTCTTAAAAGAAGTCTCCGGAAGTCAGCTTGATCCCGAGTTAGTCGATGCCTTCTGCAGAGTCTATCCATCGTCCATACGAAAAAAGAAGGTCAGCGTATAAGAAAGCACCCAGCATGAGCAAATCCTCCTGTATTAAAACTGACAGAGATTTTCTAGAATCTGCTTTGGATGTTATCTTAATTCAGAAAACTTTCCCAAAAGGGTAAAAACCGGGATTTTCTGCATTGTTACAAGATTGTGACCAATAGTCCAATCTGTTATAATATATACAAGTTAAGTGCTGTTGATGTGCTGTTTTGTGCGTTCGAACTAATCAATCCAATACTTTCGACCGATAATATTATAGGTGGGTGCCTTCGCAATTAGAGAAGGTATCAACCATAGTGTCGTGTGCATTATTATTCCACTACTAAGGTGGTTGTGGCGGATTCAGTTATGGCTGAAGAAGATACGAAGAGTGGTCAAGAAAAAAGGAAAAAAACCGGCAACAAAGGGAGGTCGGCTGAAAAGGCAAACAAGCCTAAAGACGCTCGTCCTGTGAAAGATAAATCATCTGCTTCAGCAGTAAAAAGGAATAATAAGAAAAACAACAATGGACGGTCCAAAGAAGAAGAACGACGCCGACGGGTTATTCTGGGTTTATGGCTATTAATGTTTTCCATTCTGACAGGCGTCTTTGTCTTTCTATTCCTCGAGTTGTTCGGTCTCCGTGAGCAGGCAGCAAAGAAGCCCAAATGTCTGACATGTCATGAAGACGAGATGAGTCGTCAGTTAGCGGCTGAATATAAACACGAACCGTTTGACCGGGAAAGATGTACTGAATGTCACAAGAATATAATCTGCAATAAAGATAAAAAGATCTTTGCTGTGCTGAAGGGATCGCTTAAAAGTATCTGCTTTGCCTGTCATTCAAAAGCGAAGAGCGAAGAGGGAAAAAAGTTTGTTCATAAACCATATGAGGGTAAGCGTTGCACTGATTGTCATGAACCTCACGGTTCAGAGTTTGAAAAGCTGACCGTCCTTCCCACGACCGAGCTGTGTGTATCCTGTCATTATGGGAGTAGTTTTACTCAAGTATTTCAGCATCAACCGGCTCAGATGAGGAATTGCATAGACTGTCATGAACCACATGCCAGCGATTACCAATGGCATCTTGCGCTGGATGTGGGCGATCTTTGCTATAGCTGCCATCTACGGGTAGCCCAGCAAGTTTACCGACCCATTAAACACGAACCCTTTGGACTCGAGGAGTGCTTGTCATGTCATAAACCGCATAGTGCGGGAGAAGAGATACTGCTATCTAATGATTATAATGATCTTTGTCAGGGATGCCATGAAGCAGTAAAAGCAGAGTTCTCAAGTGCTTCCCATCATCCACTTGGTAGTGCGCCGATGGAGACATGCGGCCGGTGTCATTTGTATCATACGGCTGATTACGCAAAGCTGCTACCTATGGAAGGAACAGTCAATTGCTATGAGTCTGAGTGCCATCCCGAGTTGAAAGAAGTATTTGATTCATCAGAGCATAATAGTAATGTCATGGATTTGTTGGCAGGTCAGAGTTTTGCTGTAAACTGCAGTGCCTGTCATTCACCGCATGGTTCCGACTATTCAAAGATGTTGACTCAAAGCAGATATTCGGTATGCTCGATCTGCCATGATTTTCCGGGAGAAGTAGGGGAACATCCAGTTTTTACGCACGTCTACAGTCCACCATATGAGGATCCATGGCATGGTGGATATATGTGGTGCGGCAGTTGTCACGCTTTCCACGGCTCACCGTATCCTACGATGCGATTGGCAAGTGGCGATGACCTCTGTCTCCAATGTCATGATGCGCGACAGTTAGAAAACACTTTCCGATAATAAGGATTTCTGGCACAATAGAGGTGAAATGAATAAAAACTCTGGATTAAAAGAAGAACATATAAATAAAGCCATCTGGGCGGTGGTCGCTCTTATAGTAGTTTCCTTGATTTCTGCAGGAGGCTATTTTTTATATACACGGTACGTTGTCCGGGATATACCACCTTTAATTCAAAAGCAGATCGATGAAGCTAAACGGGAAGTAGAAAAGGAACCTCAGGATGCCGATGCCCGGGTAAAACTGGCCACTCTTTATATCAGCGTAGATATGTTCGATGAAGCGAAAGAGGAGCTAGAAGTCGCTCTTAAGATCAACAAAGAACATGTAGCTGCGCTGACACTACTTGGTACTGTATACGAAGATCTTGGCCAGGAAGGTAAGGCGGAAAGCTATTACAAAAGGGCAATATCGATTGCCGAAGACACTGAATACAAAGCATTAAACTTATATCTTTACGAAGCATATTATCGGCTGGGTTCGATCTATTTGAGTCAAAAGAAATATGACGAAGCTATCGAATTATTCAAGAAAGACTCAAAACTCAATCCCCTGGATTCTGATCTTCATGTCCAGCTTGGACGAGCATATTTATTGAAGGGTGATGCCGATGCGGCTATTCTAGAACTTGAAGATGCGCTCAAATATGTTCCAGACTATGTTGAAGCTCACTTCTATCTCGGACAAGCATACGAAAAAAAGGGAGAAAAGGATAAGGCTATTTCCCAGTATGAAAAAGCATTGGAATATGAACCGGACTATTCGGAAGCGAAGGAGGCGTTAGACAAAATAAAATGAGCATTGAAAAAGAAATAGAAAAAAGTAAAGCTCAGAAGCGTCTTAGAAGGAAAAAACAAATACTAGCCGGGCTGGTTGTGCTCCTCCTATTGATAATCGCAATCATTCTATATCTATTATTTGCCAAGAAACCAATTGAGACATTGATTCCGGGACGTGAAGGTCCACCAACGTATATCAGCTCAATATTCGGTGATCTGGACTGGCCGATTGGAATTGCCGTTAATAAGAAGGGTGATCGAATCTACGTAGTCGATTCCAACAATCAAAGAGTCAAGATATTCGACAAAGGTGGTAAAGAAATCGGCAGTTTAACAAAAGAGTCGACATCTGAAGGGGATCAAACTGCATTGGTCAATCCTCTTTATGCAGCGGTCAATTCAAAAGGAGATGTATATGTATCCGATAGAAGTACTGCCTCGATACTAGTCTTTAGCAGCAGCGGGGAGTATAAACATAAGTTCATGCCCGAAACCGATGCGGAATTTTCCTGGAGTCCTTTAGGTCTGGCATTTGATAAAAACGATAATTTGTATGTTACTGACGCCAAGAAAGGGGAACACCGGGTGCTTGTGTTTGGAAAAGATAGAAAGCTAAAGTTGTCTTTTGGTAAAGAAGGAGACGGCGAAGGTGAGTTCGCATTTCCAAATGGTGTGGCGGTTGATAGCGAAGGGAACATATTTATAGCTGATAGCAATAATGCGCGTGTTCAGGTGTTTGATTCTAAGGGCAAGTTTTTATTTGCTGTCGGCAAGGGGCGGGGGAAATCAGCTCTGTCGCATCCGATGGGAATAGCGATCAGTTCACAAGACAAGGTTCACGTAACTGATGCTTTCGGGCATACAGTCCAGGTATATGATAATGAGGGGAAGTTCCTTTATAACTTTGGAAAATTCGGTGCCGAAGAGGGGGAATTCCAGTTCCCAAGCGGTATTGCAGTTTCCGGAGATCGTGTCTATGTAGTCGATCGTGAAGGTAAACGAGTTCAGGTCTGGGAGTACTAAAATGTATTGTTATTCTAGGGCGATTCAAACATATTTAACGTACATATCAAATTGCCCAAAAATATTTGCTGACCTGTCGACTTATTTCCCAGAAAGCATTGATTTCTCAGCTCAAAAATGGTAAAATATCCATTGAGTTCGACTGCTCTCTTTTTGTGGCAAGAGAGTCGGTTAGCGCACTGTAGACCGATCTAAGGCAATAAGTCCGCCGAATAAAAAGAAGGACAGCGCTTTAGGGAGATCAGAGACAGTGCGTGTAAAGGAAGAGATTCTTACAACCAGGGAGCAAAAAGAAATGTCAAAGTCCTTGAGGGGGATTTTTTGCATCAATTTTCAGATCCCTCAATTTGTGATGCTCATAACTGGTCTCCTATTAATTATATTCTTCTTGATAACGTCTACCATGACAGCTGCGGCAGCCAGCCCCCACGGTTCATTTTCATCCTCGAGTGACAAATGTAGGAATTGCCACAGAATGCACACAGCACTTACAACCACTCTCTTGCCACAGAGCTCATCCCTCGCTCTCTGTACATCTTGTCATTCAAAGGGCCAGGGGGCTGACACAGCCGTCATGGAAGGAATATGTATTGAAAGCCAAAACCCAGAACAAAGTGGAGGCCAGGACAACGAGATCCTACTTGGAGGAGGCTTCCTAATGGTCGGACTAGAGAGAACAACCGGGAAACATATGTCCGCACAGAATCGAGCTCCATACGGATCTGCCAGTAAAGTACCAGTCACACTGAACTGCATATCATGTCATACTCCGCATCAAGGGCCGAACTATCGTCTGTTGCGTAGACTTCCGGGAGAAGCGGCGTCCGACATAGCGGTAGATTGGAACGGACCATGGGATGATGAAACACAGGGGTCCCGCAATGATCCCAACAGGAGCTACCAAGCTTTTACTGAATATGATTTTGACTCAGCAGCGGGAATCCAATATTTTACTAAAAACTACAAGGATGGGATGGCAAGTTGGTGTACAAGTTGTCATACGACTTATATGATACGCGGTCCCCAATCTTACGATGCTGGGGATGCATATGGTGAGACAAGCAGGTATCGTCACGGTGTCGATGTTCCGATTACAGGTGGGACTAATCCGGTGAACGGTCTGCAATACGATCTGACAACAGATCTTCCGTTGGAAGACCTGGGTGCCGATGGACGGACTGATGATGATCAATTGACATGTCTGTCATGTCATAGGGCACATGGAACTGATGCGACGATGACCGGAGAAGCGGTATTCCCGGCGGGTGAGAGAGGGAGTTTGCCGTCCGGAAAGGACAGCATGCTTCTACGGCAGGATGACCGGATAATGTGTATCGAATGTCATAGAGTTTTGTAACTTTAAAGTCAGGTGGAGGTAGATGAGCCGAACACTTATTAGACTAGTCATTCTAATAGGTATCATATGGTTGCTGGGTATGTCCGGCAGTCTACTGGCTTTTTCGCCCGATTCATCTTATTCACAGACAGCGGATTTCTGCGCTAGATGTCATCGGGCTCATACCGGAACAGCCAAAAGCTTGCTGAAGGATTCATCTACATCGATGTGTTTTAACTGCCACCGGGATGGGCAAGGCGCCGATACCGATGTTGCAAATGGTGTTTATGTAGATAGCGGTGATTCAATATGGGGTGGAAATACACATACATGGGGTGTTGATTCAGAGATCCTGCTTGGAGGCGGATTTGAAAATGTTGGAGGACCCAGCGCAGTGGCAGTGAGCTCGAACCACGATCTGGGATCGACCAATATGCCTCATGGTTCATCGTCGGGTATTATGATTCAACTAGAGTGTATATCCTGTCATAGCGGTCACCTGAGCTTAGACTTTCCCGATCAATACAGGGTCTTGCGGACCTTGCCTGGTGACACGGTGAGTGATATTGCGGTAAACTGGAATGGGCCATGGGAGGGTGAAAGCCAGTTGATTCCCAAGGGTGGCGAGTACAGGGCATATACAGAACATGACTTCGATGTAGTTACTATCGGCACTCAGCACTACAGCATGAACTATAAAGATAACATCAGCCTGTGGTGTTCAGGTTGCCATACCCGGTATTTGGCTGATGACGCACATCCTCAGTACAAAGTTGATCCGGGCTATGATGCGGGTGATGCAAGTGGCAATGTACCGCGGCACCGTCATAGTGTAGCGATACCGATCACAGGGCGTTACCAGCCTGAGAAAGATCAGATCTACGATTTCGATACGGACCTACCTTTAGAAGATAGAACGGGTGACGGACGAACAGACGATGACCTATTGAGCTGTATCACGTGTCACCGGGCGCATGGAACCGACATGACGATGCAGGGTTGGGCGGCACTACCCGCATCGGACAGAGGGAGTCTGCCGCACGGGTCAGATAGCACCTTGCTGCGTAAAAGTAACCGGGGTGTTTGTGTGACCTGCCATAAGATGAACAACGCATACTAGAAAATGAGGCTGATACCTGTTGGTTGAAATGGCCAGAACAAGACCGTGGAAGTTCATAGGAGTCGTTCTTGGACTTTTGCTGCTCTACGTTCTAAGCAGCACTAATATAGCTTCGCAAATTGCTTCCGGACAGGGTGGAAGTGGCGCTGTCCAGTATATTCATCTGGACGTACCGACTCGTGTGGAGGCAAAGACTCCGTTTGAACTAAGACTTGGTCTTGTCGATCAAGCGGGAAATCCGATCACCGAAGTGACTTACGGACACAAATACGGACAGTTTTATATTCCAACCGACGGGATCAAACATGCAGACGGTGAAGTCGTCCAGTTCACAGTAGATGAAGATAATGTAAAAGAGATCGAGGATCAAGATAAGAAAGGAACCGGTATTTATTCGATACCGGTGACTATAGATAATTGGGTCGATGGAGCGTCTTCAAACATATACATTGCCGAAGCAAGATATACCGGAGATAAGATCGAAGACGCAGCTACAGAACTCGACTACGTTGTAACATCCAAGGTATCTTTTACAGCTGACCAGGAAGGTCAAGATGGAGTTATAAAATATGCCCCGGTAGAGACCGATAAAGTAACTCTTAAAGTCCCTGAGGAAAAACCGGATGAACCGAAACCGGAACCGGTCACGAATACTCTTACTTTTAGAGTAAAACCGGTTGCCCAGATCCGGGATTTGGTAAACGACACCAGAAAACTAAGCGGTAGAGCCATGGCCGAAGATCTGGCTAACTGGCTTGATCTCCAAGCGATCGATAATACCGGAAAGCCGGTTGATGTCAGTTTCGGTTCGATCGTCGAGGAAGAGATCCCGCTTATTAGTAATCATAATGTCACTCTCAAGACCGGTATTTACAGAGTCGAAGTGAAGATCGAGTCTCCATCATCACTTGCTGGTAAGCGAGCTGTGATTAGTTTTAAGCTTAACGAAAAAGATGTGGTTCAACAGATGAGTGCCACTGTGAACTTCACGGCGACAGGGTGGGAACAGAAGGCTTCTCCCAATCCGTTTTTTGCTAATCCATACATCATAAATCCACCGCATACACCCGACACGTTTGATGTCGGTTTCTTTGGTATAAAGGAATCAGACGGTTCGGTCGTCTACCTTGCCGATATAGACGACAATCCGACAAGTGGTCATTATGTCGTCGATGAGAACGGTCTACGAGTGGAGATATCGGATATGCGGTTTTCAGCCATCATCTCTGATCCGGATATGATAAATATTGTCGGCGCGGAATACTTCCAGCAGGCGACACAACCAACGGCAGGTCAAAATGGGACCGGCACCGCCATGGCTGCGGACGACGGGTCCTATAATTCACCTGATGAGACGGTCATCTATGACATAGCCAGCGGTGAGATCGATCTGATGAACGAGGAGCAGTTTAAACACTGGGTCCACGGTCAGAATGCCAGTTTTGAATGGGGAACCCATGGACAGACCTGGCTTTCGGTTGACCGGAATGATCCAGAATGTAATGTTACAGATCCTATAACGGATCAATTTATTGCCGGGACATATAAAGTATTAGGTGATTCGGACTGGAATAATGCCGGGGGCACATACCGGGCACCGATGAACTGTGTCGAGGTATATGAAGAATTTACCGGTGACTATACCGATCTGGCCGAGAATGATTCCGGACGCGGCGGCATCAACTTCTCCTACTGGTACTACATGCTTGATACCAGCTTCACAAACGGGGAGAGCTATAACTTCCGGAGTCGGGCTATGGACATGGCCGGAAACCTAAGTTCGACAGCTTCGGTTGATTTTATTATTGACAACACCAAACCAATCTCCGATATCACATATCCGTCTGATGGAGTCGCTTTTGATAATACGGTAACGACGTCTATCGATATAACCGGGTCGGCTTATGATCCTGACAGTCCACCGTTAAGTGATGTCAGTTTCGACTATTATGAGGTCCAGTGGGCTTACGGTATAAAACTCTTTGGAGATGAAACCGGATGGAACACTTCCAACCTAACGTATGACGGGTCAAGTGAGGTTATCACAGGAACCCTGGCTACGTGGGATATTTCTAACACCGGCACGTTTACACCCGGTGATTACTCGATAAGAGTGATATCTCATGACATAGCAGGTAATATAAACCTTGACCGCGATTATGCGCCGGAGATCAACCGGATATATCTTCATCTCGATACAGATGATGGCACTAACTTTCCCACGACAGATATCGATGCGCCGATCTATGATGGTGTCGCCGATTATTGGTTTGCTGAAAAGATCTGGGGATCAGCTACCGATGACTATGCCGGTGTTAACAAAGTAGAGGTACTAGTTCAGCGGAATGATACCAGCCAGTATTGGAATGGATCAGGCTGGCAAGCGTCTGAGCCGGCGGATTGGCCTGACGCGACCTTTACTTCCGGTGAGGGAGAGACTAGCTGTACGTGGGAATTTGACCAGATCACAGGGGCTGATCTGTCTGCGCCGACCGGGATCACCGTTAGAGCTAAGGCGTATGATGATGTCATTCCGACTCCACACGAAGGTCAGGAAGCGACTCCGGAGACCGGAAAATATGATCCGGATTATCCGGTTACTTCCATAACGCCCGGGCCGAACGGTTCTAATAACTGGTATAAGACGAGTCTGCCATCATTGTCTATAAACGGAGCGGATACTGCTCCACCTGCTGGTTCAGGTATGGACGGCGGTAAAGTCTGGTATGTCTGGACTACCACATCTGTTGGAACAGCGCCCACCTATGGATGGACTGAGCTGGATTACACAACCGGGCCGGTCTCTATCTGGTCTTTGAATACTGGCACAGGACCGGATGTAAACGGTGTTTATCAGCCAAATGTCGGAGTCACTCAGGTACCGCAGGGTAGATATCGGCTTTGGCACTATAGTCGTGATCTGGCTGAGAATGTCGAGACTGCGCAGTATACAGATATTAAAGTTGACACAACATCACCTTCGGCTCCGTCATACTACTCGGAGAGGTCAATTACTGAAGGTATTGATAATCCGACCTCATGGTCGACCGTAAATGATTCAAATCCGGATAGTGGTACATGCACATATTTTGCCGAGGTCGATACGGATAATGGTTTTCCGTCTCCGGTGGAGCAGACTAACTGGATCTCGTCCACATCGTACACGTTTGGTTCATTCGCCGATGCGCCTAGCGGTGTGCGATATGGAGGATCTCTAGTCTATCCGGGCTCCGGTGACTATATCTATGCGTTCCGTGGAAACAATAGCGACGACTTTTGGGCATATTCGCTGTCCAATGAGAACTGGACGACTTTCGATCCGACCGATGCTCCGTTAACAGTTTCCAATGGTGGCTCACTGGTATATCCCGGATCGGGAGATTATATCTATGCTTTTCGAGGAGCTAATAACAGCGCCTTCTGGGCTTACTCGCTTAGTCAGAACAACTGGACGACTTTCAATCCGACTGATGCACCATCGATAGTGGAACACGGCGGCTCACTGGTCTATCCGGGCTCGGGCGACTACATATATGCTTTACGGGGAGATAACTCCAGCAGTTTCTGGGCTTACTCGCTTAGTCAGAACAACTGGACGACTTTCGATCCGACCGACGCGCCTAGCAGTGTGCGATATGGAGGATCTCTGGTCTATCCGGGTTCCGGTGACTATATCTATGCGTTCCGCGGAAACAATACTGATGATTTTTGGGCTTACTCGATAAACAACGACAACTGGACGACCTTGGATCCACCGGACGCTCCGTCAACTGTCTATATCGGAGGAGATGCAGTCTACGGTGGAAATGATTTTATCTATCTGATGGCCGGTAACCTTGGATCACCGGCTAGCACTACCGATCATCTCTACTGGGCGTACAATATTACGAACAATGAATGGTTGACTAATAGGACGACGATAACCTCAGTCACTGATGCGACTCACATAACAGTAGATGACGCGTTCGCGGCGCAGATCACAGTCGGTGATTGGCTTAGGATCGATGACGGAGACAGTCCGCATAGCGCTGAAGATGTAGAAGTCTCGGCTGTATCCGGCAATGATATAACTCTGCAAGGTCCCGGATTAGTCGGATCTCATGCAGCTGCCTGCACGGTGACCAATATGGCCAAAAGGTTTGACCCTAATGATATGCCGCAAAGAGTTGAATACGGAGGCGCCCTAGTATATCCGGGTTCCGGTGATTACATCTATGGATTCCGTGGATATAATTCCAATGATTTCTCGGCTTACAATATGTCGACTGATAGTTGGCGGGGTCTGCTTGATGATCAAGTCTATTATTATCGTGCAAAGAGCCGTGACTATGCTGGGAATGAATCAACCTGGTCGAATATCAGATCGTCAAGGCAGGACTCCAGGAAAGCGATGCTAAATACCAATGACGATACTGTTAAGTGGGAGACCTGGTATAACTCGAACCAGACCATCCAGGTTTGGGCAACCGATTCTTCTTCCGGGCCGAGAGGTTTCCGTTGGGCTTGGGACTCAGATCCTGGTTCAAGCTGGACAAGCATGAGTGTCTCCGGTGGCTCGGTCGGTAATACATCATTCCCCGGTGTTGGTAAGAGGATTCTTTATTCATATGCTTACGATTATATTGACTATAACAACTCAAGTAGCCATCGGAATAACTATGAACCGAAACACCGTACATATCCGGTTATCGCTCGCGACTACTGGTATGATCCGTACGCTCCCTATAACTGGCAGGATTTTGATTTCACACCGGAGTTCAATGGCTGGAGTACCGATCAGACACCGGATGCATCGATAACGATCCAAGACGATATTGCTGTTCCGGCAGCAGTCTCCGGATTGCAGGTAGATGAAGCAGAGTATGCCTACTCGACGAATGGTGGTGTAGGCTGGAGTTCCTGGTTATCGGCCGCCTGTACAGGCTCAAATGGCAGCCAGGATGTTGAGACTATAACAGCCACAAATATCCCGTTTAATCAGGATTCACCGGATCAGAATCAGATTAAGTTTAGGATCAGCGATTTAGCCGGCAGTCTGGTTGAAAGCAGCGCTTATACGATTCCGGTTGATTCGGTGGCACCGAAGGTCAATTCAAATGTTCCTGTCGACGGGGCTCCTCCGCCTCTGGTTGCGCCGGGCACAGATATAACGGCTACTTTCGATGACGATATGTATGTCTCGAGTATTGATGCAACCACATTTAAACTTTGGTATGACAGTGGGGGCGCCAGCTGGTCGACGGTAAACCATGGAAGCGCTAGTGGTGGTGCCTACAAAGAATCGAATACACAGGGGACAGAAGCAAACTTCACGTTTACCGGTAATGATGTAACCTGGTATGCCACAAAAGGATCGAACAAAGGATGGGCCGAAGTCTGGTTATCAGAGAATGGCAGTCCTTATGTCAAAGAGACTGAAGTCAATCTCTATAATGCGACGACGCAATACCAACAGTCGGTATTCAATAAAAGCGGTCTCTCAGCCGGGACACATGTTTTAAGGATCATTGTCAGGGATACTGACTATGTGACGATTGATTATTTTGATGTCGGTGGAACACCTTATCAAGAAAGCTCATCTTCGATCACGTATAGTCAATGGTTAACGGAAACTGTTTTGAGTGTCTCGTATGATGGACCGTCAAAAACTGCCACATTCATACCGACGGCCGATCTTACGCCAGGCACTACTTACCGGGCACGGATCACCACGGGAGCTGAAGATGAAGCGGGAAATGATCTTGACCAGGATCAGAGTTCCGGTAATGGTAACCAGGCACATGAGTGGTCATTTACGGTCACTGATATCAACTCTGATATCTACTGGCCGGAAGATAACGACAAGGTTTACGGGACGATCCCGGTTCACGGACAGGCATCCGGTGCGGATGCCCAGTATTATAAAGTCGAGTATGGCGCCGGAACGAGTCCGGGGAGCTGGACAACAATACAGTCCGATACGGCGACACCCGGTGGCAGCACGAGCTGGTTATACGAAGATGACTGGTCCAGTGGGCAGTATTCAAGTAAGACTAACGTCGATGTCGATACGGTTGCCGGGACGATGCGCCTGTCGAGAACGGCCGGCTCATGGTATAACAACAACTGGGTGGGTCGTAAAAAGATCGTTATCAATAACACCGATTCATCGAGCTTGACAAACTATCAGATAAAAGTAGCTGACATACCCTACGACGCTGATATGAACAGCGACTTTAGCGATCTAAGGTTTACTGACAGCAATGGAACGAGCTCGATCGATTACTGGATGGAATCATTTACAGCTTCGACGGAAGCGACTGTATGGGTGGAAGTCCCGTCGATTCCGGCTTCTTCTTCAAAGACGATCTATATGTACTACGGAAACTCGGCAGCGTCTACTCAGAGTAGTGTACAAAATACTTTTGTAAACAATCAGATATTCTTGAGAACCTGGGGAAAAAGCGGATCCTGGGCTACATATATGGATAATCATACCGAGTTTGACGATGCCGTTGATCGCATCGATTACTATGGTTTTAGTCAACACGGGACAGGTTATGTAACGGATGTATACGATACTAATAATCCATATGGTTCTGATAATAATTATGTCTCTCAGTATAAATTTCTGTTTATACC